>Ga0315279_10002690_pt1 | contig 26144 bp, 19 predicted proteins | sample YL17G06_20_MG_FD_203694 | JGI IMG/M metagenome (GOLD analysis project Ga0315279, IMG submission 203694) | Sediment microbial communities from Yellowstone Lake, YNP, Wyoming, USA - YL17G06_20 | ecosystem: Environmental > Aquatic > Freshwater > Lake > Sediment | place: USA: Wyoming | collected... | reverse complement strand
CTGCCGTGATGTTAAGACCCATAATTTTCAGATTCACGGTCGTGTTGTCTCCGCTGAAGGTACCGATGCTTGCGGTGTGAGTTATTGTGAAGTATTCGCTGGCCGACGGTTTTCTGCTTTGGGTTATAGAAACTACGATTGCCGAAACTACAACGACCGCAAATAAGAATACTGCAACTAAAACATATTTGTTCCTGTTGCTTTTGCGTCTTGGCATTATTCCGGTTCTCCTCAACTTATATTGTTTGCAATGTCTTTCATAAAAACTAGATGGTCGAGCCTAGTATATTCAGTACTATGGCTCCCAAGAAGAAAAGGAATGAAACTCCGCTTATAACAATAACATGTCTTCTCTCGATGTTGCCTCCAAGTCGCCTCACGGTCAGGTATATTATCATTAGAAACATTAGTGACACCAAGCCGCAGAAGGCTGAAAGCAGTCCTATCAACTCTAGAATTGCATTGGTCATGGCACCACGATGAATGCGCAAAGCAATATTTCTGCTTTTTGTTTCGGCAGTTGAAGTTTCAAAAAAATAGAAAAAGAGTGGTATGGTCTTTATGTTGCTGTTATTTCCTTCTGGTTCTGCTCTTGGCAATAGCCACGGTTGCTGAGGATGCGATGATCAGTATTATTAGCATGCTTGACAGCTCAGGTATTATCCAGTCTCCCTGAACGCCTAGAGTTATTTGGCTGGCGAATGGAAACGTCGTATAAACGAATGTATGTGTTGTGTTCTCAGTTATCTGCGGTGATGGTTGCTTTACGCCGTTAACAGTAACGTTCCAGTGGCTAAGGTCGGTAATGTTGATTTTGATTACGTCCTTTGGTAATATCGCGTAGAGGAATGCTATGTCGCCTGTGTTGCCTGTCACATTGACGGATATTGTTTTGCCTACTGTGTTAATTACCGTGGAGTTTGGCAGGATTGTTCCATTCGATGTAGTTGTTACTGGTCTGCTTGAGCCTGCAATGGTGTGAGTCACGATGTTTCCTGTGAGATAAGCGTTGGTGTACAAACTATTTGTATTAGTGCTTGAAATGTCGTTGCCATCTTTGTCCAAAAGGAAAGTGTCTACTCCGATTCCTTCAAACGCAATAGTGCTGAAAGCAGGAGGCACAAGTCCCCCTTGCGTTACGTTCAGTTCCAGTTGAGCCACAATTCCACTACCGGCAAAGGGGACTCCTCCTGGCGCTAGAGCTGCACCGTAGACGACTATTGCGGGGTTTGTGTTGTCAGGCCCTGCAGTGAGAATACTTTGGCCACCGAAAACATTGTTCGTCGGTATCGACATGTTCTTGTACTTCAGTATTGCAGGATCCCATTGTATTCCGATCTGCCATGACGTAAGGTTGATGACATTTGTGAGGGTTATGTTGAATGTGAGTGTCGCTGGGGGTGTGGTGTAGTTAGCATAGAAAGTGTAAGTTGATGGGCTTATCGCCAACACTGTTGAAGATTGAGCTCGGGCCGTGCCCGCAAAGGGCGCGATGAACATTAGAGAGAGCGTAGCTAGGAGTAATAACAGAATTGGTCGTTTTTCCGTTTTCATATTATGCACCGTACTCCTTTTCCTGAGGTACATATATTTGAGCCTTTTGGTGTGTCAGCAGGAGAGAGGCCCTAGATCTCTATTGCTTCTTCTTTCTTTCTACGGAATCTGTTCACAATGAGCGCTACTATTACTATTCCCGCAATCACCGCGAAAACGATCTGCGGCGTGTAGTCGGCGCCGGCTCTTTCACCAGTGGGTGCAATTACAGATACAGTCTGATTGTATGAAGCATGCAAACCATCAAGATCGAAGACTGACAAAGTAACAATGTAGTCTTGCTCACCATAATAGATGTGTGTTATGGTCGAAACATTAGTATTCTCGAAAAATCCATCGCCAAAATCCCACGCGTACAACGTGACTGTGGACCCAGAACTCTCGGACGCCGTAAAAGTCACCGTATCGTTAACCATGAGTGACTGAGGAGCGTAAACAAATAAGGGGACTGGTGGAACTCCTACCTGCAATTCGAGAATGGTGGAATTATATACGCCGTAGTTGTCAGTGACTGTCAGATTCACCCAATAGACGCCGTTTGCTGAATATCTGTGACTAGCGATTGAACCGTTGCCGGTGAATGTGGAGTTGTCGCTGAAATCCCAGAAATAGGATACTATCGTTCCATTGGTGGATGTGCTTTCTGAGGCGTTGAAAGTCACTTCTTCGTTTGGTAATATTTCTAAAGGAATGTAAGTGAAGAGTACCGTGGGAACAGAACCCACAAGCAATGGTACTATGACGAACGCTGTGAGATTGTCAAAAGTGACAATTGTCAAGTTTACTTGGTACTGACCGTTGTTTGAAAAAGCGTGTTTACTTGTGACATTCGCAAATGTTGTGTTGTCGCCAAAGTCCCAGAGGTAAGCAACGATTCCTTCTCCATTGGGGTCGTAACTTGCTGACGCATCGAATGCAACCGTTTCGTTTGCTTTGGGATTCTGCGGAGAATAGCTGAAGACAGCAACAGGATTCGATCTTGCCCCCGCAACATTTACCGCAAAATCTTCAGTTGCGTAATCGATAAAGTTGTATGTGGATTCCGACAGAAAAGTAAAAGTATAGTCTCTTGTACCAAGAAAAGATATGGTAAAGTTGCCGACCTTCAAGGCCGTGAAATTCATCATGCATAAGAGTGCATTTTCGACCGTGACTGACTGACTCGGATCTAGGACCGATGCTCCGATTCCAACTTTTGGAACAAGCGCATCTTGATGGTTCAGGTCGACCGCTAAGACTTCGTTTATTCCGTTGAAAACGTAGGAGGGATCAGCTTCAGGTACCCAAGCATTGGTGCACTTCAACGAGTTGTTATCAAAGGTGACTCCCACCTGCCAAGTCATCAGATCACTAGTTGCTCCGTTCAACAGGATTTTCAGCGTAAACTGAAGACCTCCCACCGGCATTGGCGCAGTCTCATTTCCCAAGCTTGTGTTGTTCATTCCCGTTAAATTGTCGACAATTCTCAGAGTCCTTGTTTCTTCTGCTTTCACCAAAAGATTCTTTGATGCGCAAAGTGACGTGATTTGAATAATGATGAGAAACAAAATGATTCCTTTGATAAACCGTCCGTTCATTCCAAAGCCATCCGATGAAATCAAACATCTTTTGAGCTACTTGTACAGTTTGAAATATATATGTTTGTCGAGCAGCTTACTGAGACTGTAGGTATTGCATAAAAAAAGGGGAGTGTGTCATAGGCAAGTCTTGCCAAAGTTCATGACGCAGATGTTTATGTCACGCATGTCTATCATTCCGTTTCTATCCAAGTCGTTTTCAGGGTTCCATTTCGGATGGCCTGGATAAGAACGGAAGCCGTTGAGCAACTGATTTATATCTCTCATGTTGACTGTGCCGTCTCCGTTGACATCTCCCATGAGGCGTATCTTCACTTTTCCGTCGGTATAAGTGTTGTCAGTCAGGTTCATTTCAAACGGAACTGAATCGGCAGTCGCTGAGATTGTGTAGTTGTGACATGGTTGCACGTTGGATGTGTTCCATATCATTGGCATGACCCTTTCTTCATTCGGAGCGAGGCCGGAAACCGTTGTCGTTCCACCCGGATTCCCTTCGAAGAAGAAGTGGATGTCGAAGGTTTCAGTCAGGTTTCCTTTGTTCTTGACTGTTACGTTGACGTAGACTTTCCAGCTTTGATAGGCCATTGTCAGGTCTGTCACCACGTTTGTTATGGCGACGTCGCGGATGAGGCCTATGAATATGCCATGATGTACCTCATGCACTACCGGGTTGTCTGCGATGTCGAAAAGTTGCGTTTCAGTGAGGTTTATGGGGCTTACTCCCATGGCAAGTACTTGGAATTGGACGGTCATTGCTGTCACGGGACTGTATGTGGTTATCCCGTTGCGATATGTGAGGTTGGCCCATATGTAGCCTGCGTCGTCGTCGACCTGAAGTTTCTTGATCGGTGTCTGGCCCGAGATTGATGGAACTGTGATGGTGATTTCCTGTATGACCAGTGGAGCATAGGTCAGGTTGAACAGGCAAGTTTTTAGATTTTCAACATCGCTTAGTGTCACGTTGATTGTAAATGTAGTTCCTGGGATGTAAGATGGGCCCGTAACTGTGTCTGGGTCAATACTTAGCTTGGCCATAAGGATGTTGTTGAAGTAGCCGTTTGACGTGCTGAACGGAAGCGGGAGTCCGAACTCGTCTAGAAGGTTGGCGTCGTTTATCGTGATAGTGCTTTGTCCAAGAGCTAGAACGTTGAAAGTGAGGGTGGACAGGATTCCGTCTCCGTTTGCTCTGCCGGATGAGAGTAAGCAGCTAATCTGAATCATCCCGTGTGTTGCGTTGTAGTCTTGCAGGATCGTGAAAGTGAAGGTCGTTGTATTGATAGTCATCAGAAAATCTCCTTCCCCAACGTCTGTGGCGTTAAGTATGCTGTTGTCGTACAGGATGTTTGCGCTCCATGAAGCTACGCTTGTTGCATTTGTTATGTTCAAGGTCACGTTGAATTCGCTGCCGGCTATGAGTGCCGGGTTGACAACTTTGGGTGGGTTTATGTAAATGTTTGCAGGTGGCGGCGGTGGGGCAGTGTAGCTGTAGTATCCATTGACTGGTGTGAAAGGAATATCGGAACTTTGTCCGTTAAGAAGGAATGTGTCTACTCCGAGGCTGTCAAGGAAAATATCACAGTGCACTTGTCTGAGTCCAGCTGACGAAACTCCTTTGATTATCTTGAGGGTCAACACGGCCAGTCTTCCGGTGCCATTGAAAGTCCATTGCTTTCCCGTTGGAGGAATCACCGCCGCTCCATAAAGGACTGAGCCTGGCGTCGTAGGATCTGGGCCAGCGGTTACCACGCTGGCGCCTAAGGGTATAGTCGAGAATATGTCGTCTGAAGCGCGCATGAATGAAACGTATTCAAGAAGAGCAGGATCCCAAGTTATTCTGGCTTGCCATGACGCCAACTCCTGGACGTTGTTTACGGTCAGGTTGACTGCAAACGTGTCGTTTATGCTCTTTTGGGCAATTGTGAAGTTGAACTCGTGCGTGCCGTCAAGCGGATTGACTATCTCCACAGTGGTGCTTACGGCGTATGCGGGTGTTAGGGTGAGCAGCATTTGTAGGCTGAGCAACATTATGAAGGCAAAACTTAGAACTTTGCAGATATTCTTCAAAGTCTCCTCTTCCCTTTCTCCTTTTCTGTAATAAAAGACTCTATTCGCCTAGTAATTTAAGCGTTCTGGAGCATGTTTCCGCAGCAAAGCAAGGCATCGTAAGGCTGTCGCTTTTTTGGAAGTTTTAAGGAAGGATGATTATATCATCCTGTCCACTGCTCCGTGTTTGATAATCGAAAGTCCGACAATCGTTTCTTGCAGGTCTCAACCTTATCCTCGTGGTTCTCTGCGAATCTTCTACATGTCAAAGAATTGAGTTGAAGCGAACTAAGAGTCCAAGGAGAAGGTGAATCTAGTCAGCGCGCGCCTAATCTCTTCTGGGGTTGATTCTCCTTCTTTCCAAACACAGCAAGTGCCTGTCCTTGATTCATGTGTTGTGTACTGTTCATAGATAGACGGAAGTAGCATATTGTTTCTCGCGACATATTTCATTTCTGAAACACACCTTTTGTACTGAAGATGACCACTAGATGAATGAGAGCAAAGCATCCATGAATACAACTAGAATAGTATTCCATAACAGTCTAAATAGGACGCTATCTCAAACCTTCCATGAGAGCAAGGAGAAACTCATCTAAACATCATACGATAGCGTCCGAGTTTCAAACATCCGATGCAAAGACGCTCTTGCACGAAGGAAAAGACAATGTGGAGGAGAACGGAGAAGGCACACTATGCAGTTTTCCTAGGCTTGATTTTGGCCATTTTTCTGATTTTCTCGCTTTTCCCATGCACACAGTCGGTATCAGTAACCGCCCAAACAGGCGTGGCAATCGATCTCTATACGGATCAAGCGCCATTCGACGGTAAAGGAGCAAACCAGTCAGCCGATGCCTATGAGCCTCAAGAATTAGTAGTGCTCTTTGCACTTGCAACGTACAATGATGCTCCTGTGGCTGGCAAACTAGTCGCCTTCCAGATCAACGGGCCGATGAACCAATTCCAGAATATTACGGTGGTAGGCTCGGGAACAACAGATGAAAACGGAATAGCCGAGTTTTCCTTTAGGCTTCCTTGGCCTTCTCAGATTCCCGAGAAAGCGATCTTCGGACAATGGATTGCCTTGGCAACAGTCGAGATTGCTGAGCGGGTTGTTGTTGACACGTTGACCTTTCGGGTTGGATGGATCCTGAGTATCATAGAAATTGGCACCCTAAACACTGAACTCAGTCCGCAGTCAATTTTCACACGACAGGATCCGATAGTGTTCAACCTTACCGTGCAGAACACTGCCAGGACAGAAAAATCGGCGATAATAAGAGTCGAAGTCAAGGATTCAGATCAGCATCCAATCATATACATTCAAATGGAAAGTAGGGTGTTCCAACCGGGTAACAGTAACGTGAAGGCGACTTCGCAGATACCTCCCTCAGGAGAGACTGGCCTCGCGAACGTGTCTGCTGCACCCTTTACGGCACCGCCCGATCAAGGAGGCAAACTCTACAGCCCGGCAATCTACACGACTTTCACAATTTCTGGTGGGGGAATAGACATTGCCATAACAAGCGTCGCACTTTCAAGCAATCAGGTTCTTTCTGGCGAGATAGTTAACATAGGCGTAACCGTACTAAACAAAGGTAATCAATCTGAGACCTTTGATGTCAGCGTCTACTATAATAGTACGTGGATTGCTACTGGCCAAGTTATCCGACTTACACCTTTGACACAGAAGACAATAGCATTCATTTGGAACACGAGTTCGGTGAGCAATGGGGTTTATCAGATAAGCGCCTCAGCACCGCTTGCAGGAGACCCAACGCCTTCAGACAACACTTTCCTTGATGGATTTGTTGAAGTCGTATCCGAGAAACCTCCGCCAAGTGATCATGATATTTCGGTTACGAATGTCGCGCCATCGCCCACAGTAGTGAAAGCAGGGCAGATTGTCACTATCAACGTTACCGTGAGAAACAATGGAAGGAATAACGAGTCTTTCTACGTGAATGTTTACTATGGCCGTGTACTGATCGACAGAAAACTTCTTCAAAACCTGGCACCGTCAACGGAAGCTCTCGTGGTCTTCAAATGGAACACCAGCGGCGTGTTCCCCTTGAAATATGTAATCACCGCTGTGGCCGACAGAGTCGATGATGAAACTCGCATCGCTGACAACACCTTTGTTGACGGAACGGTAACGATCTTGCCTTATCCACCGTTTTTCCCAACCCTGGACTGGCTCATTCTGTACATTCTAATGATCTTCGGTGGAGTTGCGAGCGTGGTTTTGTTGCTTCTTGTTCTAAGTTTCCGAAGGAGACGCAGAAGAAGACGCCTCAGCGGAATTTACACTGTAATAGCCCATCCTCATATCTGAAACATTGAAATAACCACGCCCAGTTCACCGGCGGTTTTCTTCTTGATTAGGATAACGCAGTTGTCCCGGATGTCTCTCTTTAACAGAATGCCAGCGAAGGCGTGCACAGAAGTGTCATAGGAAGCGATAAAATTGCCAAAGATGTCAGGTCTCTGGACGTGTACGTTGCGGTATGTTTGGCGAGGGTTTAGGGTATTCCTGTGTTTTGGAAGGTCAGTATAAGGATGTTTATGTCACGCATGTTCACTACCCCGTCCTTGTTCACGTCTGCATCAGGATTCCAGTTTGGTGATGCGGGTGTCGTGTTGAACAGCATTATTAGCGAGTTTATGTCTCTCATGTTTATGATGTAGTCCTTGTTTATGTCGCCAAGTAGTACCACCTTGAATTGCTTGGTGTCGGTTTCGGTCTGCAGCACTTGGTAGTTTGCCACTGCATAGACAGTGTAGTTGCCAAGCTTGCAGTTTTTCCTTGGTAGATTGAAAGTCATATTGGAATACTCAGGTTGCTGCGGTAAAATCGGGGCTGATGCTCCAATTGAGAAGTTAGCGACTTTTTCTGGGCAATACGCGTACCCGTCGTTGGAGGGAAAATCAGTAGAAAGGCTGGCAAAGAGCCTAGCTTGACCTAATGGAGCGTCGTTTGGTATTGGCAAAGATACGAGGTGTTGAATTGTGCCGTTGGCTGCAATATCATCTTGAGATGGGTAAAAGGCGTTCAACGGGCGGTTATCTGAACCCTGCACATACAATCCGATCACTACATGGTGCACGATGAAGTCAATGTTGTGGACTGTTATGTTGACGTAGGCCGTTCCACCAGGATTAAATAAAGTCTGGGGTATCCCCGTAGCGGTTGATGTGTATAAATCGAGGATTTGAACCCGAAAATACATTTGTGAGACATTTCCAGTCTTGACCGTTCGTATCACGTAAGGATTTCCGTAAGGACTAATCACTTCGATTGCAGCCAGGTTGGCTGTTGAATTGCCGTCTAGCGTTATGTTGGTGAAGAGGTTGACTTTGCTTCCAACATTGTAAACTTGGTTGTCGAGAGTTATTCTGATCTGGAAAACAGGAGCTGCAATTACAGTGAAGCTTGAAAGAACAATGGAGGATAATGACACAAGAACGAAAAGCCAAATCAGAAACTCTGGTATATGCACGAAGTTTCTTCCTCAAAGTTTTACTAATTTTCGGTTGATTTAAGGATTCTGGAATATTGTATGGAACTGTTCAAGAATAAAAAAATAGGGGGAATTGTCTCTTCTTGGGTTCACGTCTATGATGGTTTCTTTAAGTAGAAGTCGTGTGTGTTGGTCACTTCTGGGCAGTATGGAACACCACCCAACCATGGCCAATTGGTGAAAGCGTTGCCGAAGACTGTGCATTTGCCGATGACAGCGTTGCTAGGTATCGAAATGCAGAATTCCCAAAGATAGTCTTTAGGTATTGGGTTTCCATCGATGTCGTAACTGACCGGATCGTTGGAGACTGTTGTCAATTTAAATGCTGATCCAATGAAGAAGCCTAGCTCGTCATAGACTGTTGCTGTGAGAAGTACAGGTAGCTCTTGTGCGTCATATCGTCTGTAAACCATTTCGAAACAGATTGTAGTGCCTTGTTTTGTTTGGTTGTATGTAGTGAACTTGGGTTCGATGCTCACGACTTCAACTGGCCACCATACCCAGAACTTGAGGTTGTCAACAACCACTTGTTCTGCAACTTCAACTGTTGCGTTGACGTACCACCAGCCAAATATCTCATTGACTGGGTCGTTGCAGGGCCATGGCAACCTGAAGCTTATGTGTGCAATCCCATTAGCATCTGTCGTGCCTTCACGTGCAAAGTGATAGCCGTTGTGCGTTATCTCGAAGCCGACAAGCTTCTGCTGGACTCCCCACTCGTTGTAGGTGACTAAAGCAAACAGATCGACCTGTTGTTGTGGACCAAAACTGTCGCTAGTCGCGTTTCCACCTTGGCCGCCGTACGGGTAATCGTATTGCGTGTACACGTCAATCCCTAGACCCAGCACTTTCTGTGGTGCACGGTATGCTGCGTTAGTTGCACTGTCGTATCCTATGTCTGTGTTGTAGTGGTTCAGCACGAGGAAGTCTTCAAGAACGAACTGGATTGAAGACCAGTATTCTGCCGGTGAAATAGTGTCATAGATGGCTTTGAAGTAGAATGTAGCGAGCCTGCCACCTCCGCTTGGGAACGGTGGGTGATATGAGTCGTTTGAAAGTGGGTCTGGCATCAACAGCGCGCCCATGATTGAAAAGTTGTAGTCGGCTAGAATTGGGGTCTGTGGTGGTGGACGATTGTGGGTGTTGATGTCTTGTGCGTAGATGACACCGTCAGGCGTGAAATACTGGAATGATTCCAGGAAACTTCCGAACGCGTACAAAGGTGCTGTTGGCTCCATCAGCGATGTGTTCCACATGATGCTGAACTGGAATGCTGTGATCTCCCAGTTCTGGTCAACATTGGAAACCATGACGTCGACGGAGAAAACATCTCCTATCGCCAGTGGTTTTATCGTTGACGGGACTAGGCTGAAGCGTGGTCTGTTGGTCGGTGCAATCCATTCGTATAGATATGTGGCTGAGTTGGGTGTAAAAACAATGTCGGCACCTAGAGAGTTTAGCAGGAATGTGTCAGCGGGGATGTTTTCAAAGGCAAGTGGGCATGTCACGCTGATTGGACCTCCGACTGAGACTCCTTGGATTATCTTCAGAGTAAGCACTGCCAATGTTCCTGAGCCATTGAAACCCCATGTACTTGGTGGTATGGTTACTGGTGGATTGATTGCCACACCGTAGAGGACTGAGCCTGGAGTTGACAGATCTGGACCGGCTACCACACGACTGGCGCCAGGGGGTATGCCAGAGAATATATCGTCCGAGGGGGGTGCGAGTGAAACGAAGTCAAGAAGTGTGTTGTCCCATGAGACACGGAACTGATAGGTGTTCAACGACATATCCACAGTGCCTGTGATTGTCAAGTTGATTTGTATGTTGTCTCCAACATTCTTCGTTGCCGTAGTGAAACTGAGGTTGCTTGAACCAGTGACAGCGTCGACTATGTTCAGTGTTACGGGCGCTGCTTTGACATTCGGTATTGCGACAAAGAATACTCCTAGCAGTAGCATTGCAACCATTATGTAACTAGAGACTTTACTGTATTTGTTCATCTTTCTTTCTCCCTTCTCCTATATGCAGTATGAAACTTCGCCTTCTGACGATTTAAGCGTTACGGAATAATCTTCTATCAGTAACTGATACGTGAAAAAAGAATGGACAAATTAGAGAAAACTACTTGCTCAGTGCATAGCACGCCACGTAGTGTTCATTACCGACATCGACAAGCGGAGGTTCTTCATGTTCGCAAGTGTTTGTTGCAAGTGAGCATCGTGGATGGAACCTGCACCCTGAGGGCGGATTCACCGGGCTCGGCGGCTCTCCTGAAAGTGGCGCACGTTCTCTTCGCCTTGTCGGGTCGGGAATCGGAATGGAGTTGAACAGAGCCTGAGCGTAAGGATGCATAGGGTTCTTATAGATTTCCTCCGTCTTTGCTTGTTCAACGATCTTTCCAAGGTACATCACCGCAACCCTGTCGCTAATGCATTCGACAACGCTCAAGTCGTGGCTGATAAACATGTAAGTTAGACCTAGGTCTCGCTGCAGATCTTGAAACATGTTCAATAATTGCGCCCTCACCGATACGTCAACCGAGGATGTTGGCTCGTCCAAAATGATGAACTCGGGCTTGGTGATTATGGCGCGGGCTACAGCTATGCGCTGACGTTGTCCACCGCTGAACTCGTGCGGATACCGGTAAAGGTGCTTCTCACCCATTCCGACCATTTGAAGAGTCTCCAGCACGCGTTCAATGACGCCAGACCCTCTTATGAGACCTTGAGAGACGACGGGTTCGGAAACTATGTCTTTAACAAGCATTCTAGGGTCAAGCGATGTTGTAGGGTCTTGATAGACTATTTGAAGGTGTCTCCTCAGCTTTCGCAGGCGCGAGCCCGAGATGTATGCGTGATCGTATTCTCTCAAAAGATACTTCAAAGATCGAGATTTTGGATTGTCCTTTTCCAGAGCTCTAATTGCGTCAGCCACTTCCTGCGGTATCTTGTAGAAAATGTGCCCTGCATTCGGGCTCAGCAACCTTATCAGCGTCTTGCCCAGTGTGGTCTTTCCGCATCCTGATTCGCCGACGACTCCGAAACATTCACCAGCGTATATTTGAAACGACACGTCATCAACAGCCCTTACGTCGGCCACTTTTTTCCTCAGGACTCCGCCCAAAACAGGAAAATACTTCTTCAAATGTTCAACGGTCATCAGATTCTCCATCTAGCTTCCTCCATAGTGAAGGTGGCATGCCACAAAATGGTCCTTTTCAACTTCTACTAGCTGTGGTTCAACGTTTAGGCACTTTTCCTGAGTGTAATCACATCTGTCGTAAAAACGACAACCTTTTGGAGGGTCGACGAGGCTTGGAACAATGCCACGTATTGAAACAAACTTATGCCCAGGTCTCGGAATAGATTCCAACAGTGCTTGAGTGTAGGGATGCAAAGGTTTCTTGTAGAGATCAAACACATTCGCTATTTCTGCAACGTTTCCAGCGTACAAGACTACCACTCTGTCGCAGGTTTCAGCAACCACGCCCAAGTCGTGGGTCACGTACAGAATAGACGTGTGGATCTTCTTCTGAAGATCTTTGATCAACAAGAGTATCTGAGCCTGAACTGTCACGTCAAGACTTGTGGTTGGTTCGTCAGCAATCAACATCATTGGGTTGCAGGCTAGAGACATAGCGATGACAGCCCGCTGAGCCATGCCGCCGCTCAACTCATGCGGATACATGTCTATGACTCTTGCAGGGTCGGGTATGTTGAGAGATTTGAGTATCTGCACAATCATTTTTCTAGCTTCAGTCTTGATTCTGTTCTGGAAACGGTTCAACAACGGAATCTTCATGTAAAGTCTAAGACTGACTGACTTCGGGTTGTTTTTCATTTTCTCAAACAGCGACAAATCCGCCTTGCGAATCGTTCTCCTCAGGCCAGAGGCTTTCTTCAAGTCTTCTCTGAGCTGAGCGATTGTGTTGTCTAACAGTTCGGCTTTTCTATGATGGAAATACACTTCAGATATCTGGTCACCTACTGTGTAAACAGGATTCAATGCGGCTCTGGGCTCTTGGAATATCATTGAAATGTATTTTCCTCTTACTCGTGCTAGGGTTGCATCATTCAGGCTTAGGATGTCGTACGTCTTGCCTTTTATGTTGATGTCAATCTGTCCTTTCTGCAGCCTCCCAGGAGGAACAACGATTGACAAGACGGAGAGAGATGTGACACTTTTGCCCGAACCTGTCTCGCCTACCAGTCCGAGGATTTCGCCCTTTCTTATGCCGAAGGATATGCCGTCTAAGGCCTTGACCACGCCATCATACGTGTAGAAGTTCAGGTATAGGTCCTTTATCTGAACTACGCTTTCTTCTTCCAAGTCATTTCCTCCTTGAGAGGGGATCAAGAACATCTCTCAGCGCATCGCCTAGCAGATTCCAGCCCAAAGTAAAAAGCACGATGAACGCGCCTGGATATAGCATTGTCCACCAGTATTTGAGGCCCATGCTGGCGAAAGGTACACCGTCATATATCAATCGTCCCCAGTCCGCGGTTCCGGGTTGTGATCCCAATCCCAAGAAGCTGAGGGCGGCTGCAGTCAGTACTATTGACCCAAAGTCTAGGGAAGCCACGATTATGACAGAGTATATCGAGTTCGGCAAAATGTGCCTACTCATGATTCTGAGATCTGAGGCGCCCGATGCCCTTGCAGCCTCTATATAGTCTTCGCCCCTCACTCTCAAGACTTCTCCGCGAATTAGCCGTGTATAGCCTGGCCAGCCTATCAAGACTATAGAGAGGACTGCAGCGTCGAGAGTTGACCAACCTGACCTAGCAAGTACGGCTACAAATGCCATTGCAAGGATAAGGCCAGGAAAGGCTAAAATAATGTCGGTGAACCGCATCACGACTTCATCAATGAACCCGCCGTAGTATCCTGAAATCATTCCTAGGATGAGCCCGATGGCAAGAGTGGTGACAATTACTTCGAGGCCTAACTGAAAAGCAAATCTTGTTCCCCACACACAACCATAAAGCAGATCTATCTGCAATCTTGTGACTCCAAACAAGTGGGTGGAACTAGGCGCGGTAGGTTCGATTCTGAAACCGAGTACCTGATCTCTGGGGATAAGATAAGGATTTGAGGTTCCCGGAGTAGGTGGACAAATGAACGGCGCGAATACTGCTAACACAATGTTGTATGATATCAGCACTAGACCTGCGACCGAAAGAGGACTCTTCAGAACTCGTCTGAGAATGAATAGGAACTCTTTGATAGTTGGGGCTATTGACTTTCTGAAATTCCCGACCTTCTTTTTTGACTGCATTAAGCTCACCCTAACCTAATTCTGGGATCGATGTAAGCATACAGCACATCAACTATCAGGTTGGCCAGCACGAAGATAATGGCAGAGAACATCGAATAGGCCGCCACGACTGACACGTCAAAACGCTGTGCCGCGGTCGCTGCCCAGGATCCTACGCCTGGGAAAAGGAACACCGTTTCTGTGATTATCAGTCCGGTCATCATTCCGCCCACAAGAAGACCTGAAATCGTAACGACTGGTATCAGAGCGTTTCTTCGTGCATGTTTATAGATGACCTCGTCTCTTGTCAGTCCTTTTGCTCTTGCAGCAATTATGTACGTCTTTCCCAATGCTTCAAGCATGCTCGAACGCGTTACCCTCACCAACACAGCAGTCTGTATGAAAACCAAAACCAAAGTGGGAAGCATCAAATGTACTAACGCGTCGTAGAAATAGTGGAGTCTCCAGTTCAAAAGTGAGTCTATGAGCATCAAGCCTGTGTACTTTGTGAACTGACCGTACTTCAGCATGAGCGCGAGCTCTGTACCCATTGCTGGACTCAACCTGCCCGGAGTGATCCACCGCAATTGTCCTACAAAGATTGCTAGAAGAAGAACTCCGAAGAAGAACGACGGAAGTGATGTACCAAGAATCGAGAGAATTCGCGTCATTTGGTCAAATGGTTTGTCTTTCTGAACAGCCGAATGGACACCAAGCCAAATCCCAAATAAGACAATTATGGGTGCCGAAACTATCACGATTTCAAATGTCGCTGGAACTCGGGCAAGTAGTCCGTTCAAGGTGCGCTCTTGGGAGCTTTCGGCAAATCCAAAGTTCCCAACTATGACTTGGGAAAACCAGGTGGCGAACTGAGTCCATACTGGCTGATCCAAACCGAATTGGTGGATCATATCCCGGACAGCATCCGGTCGAAGATCTTTGATGCTTCCAGAAGTATAGAGCGAGACTCGCACCATCACGGGAACAAACTGTATGATCGCAAATATCAGCACGACGACGCCTAGCATGATCGGGATAAGCAGGAGCAGCCTTCGAATGATATATTCCCTCAGTCCCACCTGTAGTCTCTCCGTTGCTTATAGGAAACTAGGCGAATTTATAACCTTGCCGATCTATGTCATTGAAAGCGGGTTCTGTTTCAGTGTTGCTTTGTCTACTCCGGAATGCAGAAACAACTAGTAGAACATGCAATACTATCAGAATCTAAATGAAAACAAAAAAAGGGAATGTTGGTTTTTTTTGAATTCTCTTATGGTGTAGCTGTATCGTTCTTGTGGTTGAAGTGGAGGATAGTTCCCTGGATGTCTCTCATGTTGCTGAGACGGTCGCCTGAGGGGTCGACGCCTCCGTTTGCACCGTAGTTACCGTTCCATCTTGGATCAGTGGCTATTCCTGGTTTAGGAGCCAGGGCGTTGAATGCGGCGATGAGGTAGTTTATGTCTCTCATGTTGGTGACACCGTCTGAAACATACTTTGTTGGACCAGTAATATCGAACCAGCAGTCATCCATCTTGAAGTAGTCTCGGATGTAGAAGGCAGGATACACTGGGTCGTAGTACCATCCTTTCACCCAGTAATTAAGCCATATTCTGCCTCTTGGGTTGGTCATCGGAAAGCTTGGAACGTCGTTGTAGTACATTATTGCTAATTGCTGGTATATTGCGGCTCTTGCTGGGCCGTCTGGCGTCATTAGTCCCTGATCTAGTAGCGAGTCTTTGTAGTCACCCCAACCGTTGTCTACTGAATAGAGTGAAGGTCCTGAAAAGTCTCCATAGCTGTGCATGTAGGGACGCATGAAGTTGTCGGCGTCTGCAAAGTCTGCTAACCAGCCGATGCCCCATAGTGGGATTTCTGAAGCATAGATTAGTTCTAAGTATGTGTTCCATTCGATGGCCTCGATTTCAACTGTGAATGCGGGGCCCGTCCTTCCTTCAAATGTGCCGAGGGTTATGAAGAAGTCTCTTATCAACTCGCCGGCTATTAATCTCATGTCGTTTCCACTGTTGTAGGTGTAGATCACAGTGAAACCACTGTCATAAACGCTTGTGCCGTTGAAAATTGCTGCTTGCAGTTCAAGTTTTGCAGCGGTGTAGTTAGCATCGTAGCCTTTAACGCTGTCGTTGTAGTAGTCTGGGTACAGACCAGCGGCCAATGGATTCTTGCGGTAGTCATGTTCACCGTAGTATGAGTCTAGCCCGTATTTAGTGTTGTTGAACGAGTATGCGAATGCTTTTCTGACGTGGGTGTTGTTGAAGAAGTCGGTGGGATGTCCATCCGGGAAGTGTCCCGATCCAATGTAGGGGACCGTGTCTGGCACAGTGAAAGTGAAATGTACAGCGTCCTCAGAAATGGAAGGAACTATGTCTCTGACCGTCTTTATGACTGGCTTGCCGCCAATCAAAATTGGCTCAGACAATCTTGAGGGCGTCTGAAGCAACTCGAACATGTTGGCTCTAGGAACTGCGCATGTGTCGAGGTCACCAGACAGGAACAAAGTCTTTCTTGTAGTCCAATCAGCAATGTATTGAATCTCGAAATTCGCGATGCTGCCATTGCGTCCTGCTGCTGGCCATCCGCCCCAGTAGGCATTGTTTCTTAGCAGATTTACCTTCTTGCCTACTGAGTCAAAAATGCCAACGTAATATGGTCCAGTACCAGCCCATCTCAAAGCGCCTAACTCATCGAGTGGAGAACGACTTTTGTGCCAACAGCTACTAGAGTTGTGCCAAGCTGGGTGTCCGAGTGAATTGAGGGTGTAGAGGTCGCCGTTGTAGCCATAACCCTTCTTGGAAACTATGTCCAAGAAAAATGATTTGCTGCCGATACTGCCCCAAGTGTTGCTCAGTGTCTGTTTCCAAGCGTTGTCAGGAAAAGAGATGCCCAAGTTCAATGTTAGGTCATTGCCACTTTTCTCTACAGCGTCGTCAATCAGGTGAGCTTGATCTATGGAGTTCATTCTGGTTGTATCGTTGCTGTTCCAAGCGGCTGAGTTGAAGCATCCGAACATGGCTGTGTAGTACATCCACTGCGGACCAGTGTCCTGTACCAAGCCTCTCTCGAAACTGAACACTACGTCGTCAATGTCCATCGTGTCAACAGCTATGCCCGATTCGTTGTAGAAGTTTGGGGCGTCCGTGCGAATGTTGAACGTGTACCAGTATCTCCTCAGAGTCACTGTGTAGGTTCCGACCATAGATTCTATAAACCAAGTACGATACTTGCCTGCAGTAACCAAGTAGATGACATCGCCTACACTGAAGCCTGGGGCTGGTGTGTTCAAGTCAGTGAAGCCTTTAGATACCGATCCGTCGGACCATGTTACATCGTACATGTCTTCGGTCCCTGCGGCAGTCGATATTGTAATGGTTGTGTTCTGTCTATCTGGGATGTTGGTTGCTAGCTGCGGTTTGAAAGTGTAGTATGATTCATGATCCCATGCGATCAGAGTCTCATAGGAATTGAACACCAATTGACCAGAGCCAGTATCATATACTCTTGCCGGATCGGCTCGACCTGGACCCCAGCCTATTGTACCTTGCCAGAAGGTTGAGGTGGTTATCGGTGGTTGCGCAGCCAAAGCATTCGTTGCGAACAATGGAATTATCATTGCTACTATTGCTAGTATTGAAACTAAACCAAATATTTTTTTCATTGTATACTCTCCTTATCTCCTATAATTTCTGCAAAAAAAATATCGCTTCTGAAGTATATAGGCATTATGGAACAAAGTTTCAGTGGATGCATCTCTTGGCGTCTCCACGAAAAGAGTTTACACCCATAAAGAAAACCCTCCTGAAATGCTACGACAACGATTTATACTCGTCAAGGGTCTTATATAATACAAGGAAAGGGGTGGAAGGGAAATGGCAGTGTTCCAAATTGAACTAAGATGCCCCGAACACGGACTGGAACGCTTCAACATCAAAATAATAAAGAAATACAACGTAACCCCCGAACTCATAACTGCAAAATACAGAACAAGACCCAAGCATGAAATAAGCGGCATAATAGTGGGAAGAAAAGTAAGCCACAGCGAAATGCAGGATTTCATGGTTAACTATTTCAAAGAAACAGGAATGATCGACAAAATCGTGGCTTTAAGGCTACAAATATGAATGCGCACGCTGCGATGTTAACGATCTCGTTATGAACTATCGTCTGAAAAGAGAGTAGACCTTAAGAAACACGCTGATGACTAAAAAGATCAGACCAAGTTGTGAACCTAGCACAAATAGATAAAGAAAAGGCCTGGCAAAGACCAAGCGCAGGCTCAGACTGACATTTCCTCTGAAAAACTCCTTCACTATACTCCATGACGCCTCCTGAAATAGAAGAGACACAATAGCAATACCAAAAAATACAACGGACACACAAAGCGTCATCGTCGCAGCTCCATTTGTCGACCGCCATTCTACAGAGAACAACCCGACTTGAGCAAAAAAACCATAGACAATCAGAACAAAACCAGAAAAGAGACCGATAGCAGAAGCAACAGTGCCCAGCATATTACTCATGAAAACCCCGAAGACTACGAGCAAAATCCCAATTGCAATTGAAACCTTGCCAAAATTGTCTTTAAGACTGACTCTGATAGAATCCTTAAACCCCCAAAAGCTGGGACTCATTTTCCTTCGCCAATTCCTAGAGCAAAATTGAATATAAAAGGCTGATGGGGCAATCAGACACATCTGCACACGTATGAAGGCAATAATGCCTCTCGTTTCAAGCACAGTAACCTTTCGCCACTTGTTTGGGTCGGAACTCAATCAAACGACGCAATGAGTGCAATCCAATCGGAGAAAAGACAGGAATCGCATACTATCACCACAAAGTGTATGCCCATACGAAAGAGGTACCAGTTTCTCCTCCATGAAGGCTTTCTTGAGCCTGCTTGGCACACTACGCTTCATAATTCCGTAAGCAGGCAAAAATCGAAAGACAATTATCCGTCGCCCAGCATCCTTGTACATAATTCAATACTCAATGGAATGCTTATGCAGAGAGTGTGGACAAACAGAAACGTCGACCTAAACTCGTTCAAAGAAAGAATACGCGAGTTCTTTGAAAACAATGACTTTGAAATATCAGTGAATGAATCAGGAGATACTTACCGCCTGGTAGCAGGCGGATCCCTCAAATACTGTATAAACGGCCAAGTTTCAGTCACAATAGCAGGAACTCCCCAGGATTTCTCAATAACCCTTGAACAAGAAAAGGAATCAAAACGCAGGAGATACTCTTTGCCAATGACATTAACGGTTTTCTTAGGAGGCGGACTTCTATTGCGAGATGAATTCAAATCTGATGAGGCCTTCCTGAAGCTTAAAAAGGATCTTTGGGTTCTTGCAGACCGAACAGCCATAGATCTGACAGGTTCTGCAGACGCAGGAGATCCACATGTTTCAGAGTCAGAGAAGACGACTGAAACAGAAAACTAAGACATCCAATTCAAACAGAAGCCACCCACACTTTCCTGAGAAACGCGCAACCCCGCAGGTAACACAGCATGTGCCGCCAAAACAAGAAAGCCTTGACCAAATGCAAGCTTCCACCGTCTTTTAATGGACAATTCACCTGAAAAGCAATCTAGAAATATATTCCAGAAAGCTTAAAGGTCTCCATTCCTCACATAACTCGTTCGAAACGGGAGAAGGAACTAGGAAATAGTGCAAGGGGAGAAAAACGTGAACATAAAACTAAGAAAAATCTTGGCATACGTTCTAGTAACAGCATTTCTCGCAAGCACAGTTTACATTACCATACCAGTTCATGCAGCTGGAACTGTCAACATAGTCAACGCCGTCGACGGTTCAAACAACTTCAACTTCACAACCGCTCAGAAAAGTGTAGGAGACACATTTGTACTCAACATAACAATCAACGGCACTCCGGATATGTCGTTGAACACCTATCAGTTCCGTGTCTCATGGGACAACACACTTCTTAACTTCGTTTCACTCGCACCCCCCTCAGACGATGTATTCTCTGGCATACCCCCTGGCGCCAGTCGTGTGGTAGCCGGTCCAGATGCGTCAACTCCAGGCTCAGTCCTCTACGGTGCGGCAATCAATCCACCAGTAACCATACCACCAAGTACATGGGGTTTCAATGGCACCGGCAGACTTGCCCAACTCACACTCAGAATCATACAGGGAGTTGGAACAGGTCAGAGTGTAGAATGTAACATATCTTTTACAGAAATGCTCGTTGACACTTTCTTGCTTGATAAGAACGGCAATGATTTTACTTCGAGTTTTACTTTCAACATGGCCCATTACAAATACAGCGGTCCAGCAGGACCAGCACAGACTCACGATATTGCCGCAACAAATGTTGCACCTTCAAGCACCAGCGTCATAGAAAACGCTTCATTGAACATTAACGTGACGGTCGCAAACAACGGAGACTTCACTGAAACTTTCGATGCAGGCGTCAAAGCCAACGGAACCAACGTGGCTCTGAACCAAACAGTCACTAACCTCGCCTCACACACAAACACAACACTGACGTTCGTATGGAACACCACAACGTTTGTCGTAGGCAGCTATAGCATCGTCGCAATCGCCGGACCCGTAGCAGGGGAAACAAACACCGCTGACAACTCGCGGAGCGGCGGCATCGTGCAGATTGTAGTTCCCGGTGCAGATCATGATGTTGTGGTCACAGGAGTGGCTCCCATCAACACAGCTATCGGTCAACGTTTCACGTTGAACGTGAGCGTAACAGTCGCCAACAACGGTTTGTTCACCGAGACCTTCGACGTCGCAATCTACGCTAATGGAACTCAAGCAGCACCAAGCCAGACCGTAACTAACCTGAACGCAGGCCAAAACGCGACGTTGGTCTTCCAATGGAACACAACCAGATGGATAATCAACAATTCTATAGTGGAAATCGGCAATTATACATTATCTGCGACTGCGACCCCCGTACCGGGAGAACCAAACACTGCAAACAACACATTAATCTTCGGCAACATCAACGTGATGCTACCCGGAGACGCCAACGGTGATGGAAGAACCAACATGAGAGACATCGTCTACTTCCGTGACTCAGGTGCATTCAACGCATATCCTGGAATGACAAGATATAATCCTCAGATGGACATCGACGCAAGCGGCAGAATCGATACCAGAGACATGCTGATAATAGCGATAAACTTCGGCAAGAAACTCTAATAATCTTCCTTTTTTGAGTTTTGGCCACCTGCTAAATTCGCGCGCGCTCTCTCAATTCCATACTTGCGTCTGCGATTCGCGCGGGTCAATGTTCTGGAAGATTTCTCCATAAGGATTATCTGGGGGTAAGCCTCCATAGATTACCACGGGTTTGGGAGAAGAGTTGAAGGGAAGGAACGCGTTTGCCTTAGTTCTGATACTAGCCCTCAGCCTACTCGCACCTTTCTTTACCATCCCCAAATCGAAAGCGACAGCTCCTGGAGTCTATCTTTCTATAAACCCGTCAATGTACATCGCACAAGCAACGGGCGAGATTTTCACTATCAATATCGAAATAGCAAACGTAGCCAACCTGAGCAGTTACCAATTCACCGTGACCTACAACACTTCTTTGTTGAAGGTCAACCAAGTTCTTCAGGGATCCTTCTTCCCACCATCATCACCATCACACTTCAGCTTTGAAATCAACATGTCCAACGGCACTGTCAGAGTCAACTGTTCAATTGACAACCCAGCGAATTCAATGACTGGGAGCGGAACGTTGGCATCAATAACTTTTGAAGTAATCCAGAACACTAACTGGTGCGCCGATGGTCGCCCTATGAAGCTCATTCAAACAGTGCTACTAGATTCAAGGAACACGCCCATCGTTCACGATGTTGTCGGTGCTGTTTACTTCTGGAAGACACTCGAACCCGACCCGCCTGTGGAAGGCAGACTACTCGACGTCTACACCCAAAGAGGAGGATCAGGTCAGGGTCAGCCAGACGGAAACTTCACGTTCGGAGAAGAAGTACAGTTGATTTCTGACGTAACGTACAACGGCCAACCAGTGCAACAGAAGCTTGTAGCTTTCCAAGTTCTGAACCCACTCAATCAAACCGTGATCCTAAGAACAGCAATAACAAACCAAAACGGTCGAGCTTCAATTTCGTTCAGAATACCCAACGTTTTTGAAAGTTTAGGAACGTGGAAAGTCATCTCCGTGGTTGAGATTGCAGAAGAAATCGCATGGGACATCGTAACCTTTAGAGTCATATCAGTGACCCCAGTTGGAGGCTACTCCATATCAAAAAGGGTCTCCTCCGAAGCAAATCCATGGGCATCTTATCAAGTGATCTTGATGGCACTCAGCGTCTTTCTCATTGCAGCCAAGCCCAGAGGCGGAAGAATCCGATCTTCAACTCACAATTGCTCCGTCGTGCGCGCCAGCCGAGTAACCCTCAAAGCCCTCTAGAAGAATATTCCAGAACGTTCAAACGGGTCCATAGCACGCGCGAGCACAAATTCAGATGAAATCAACTTCAAAAGACAACGAGTAATCTCCATACATCCAGTTTTCACAACTAAAAAACGATATTATTGAGAGATTTTCTTCAATTGATTCCGGTACATCTCCACGACCTCACCTGAAGTAGTAGCATCCTCCGCAGCTTTGTCCAATCGATAGTTGCCCGTGAATCTTGGAAAACGAATCGCCAACCCGCTGCCCTTTCGCACAGAATCAATTGCACATACATGAATCGGACTCAAAGTGATTTCCGCCCCTAAAACCTCAAGAACAACCGCAGGGTCAAACCACACGTCCGCATCCAGCAGAGAATTGACTCTTGAATGCTTGTGTCCAATAACGTGCTTTTCCATCAGTTTCGGAAACTTTGCCAAGTCCTCATCTGTAAAGCCTGTACCGCATTTAGTGACAGTCTCAAATGTGTCACTTTCGGGATTGTAGGTTGCCAAAAGCAGCGCACCGTAAGTTCCAGCTCTCTTGCCACGCCCGTAAAAAGCTCCGACAACAACCAAATCCACAGTGTCGGTCATCTCACTCTTGTAGTCACGTTTGTATTTGATCCACAACCAACCCCGAGCCCCAGCTTGATACACCGAGTCTTTGCCAATTGACTTACAGACCAATCCTTCGCAGCCGTCTTCAATGGCTTCCAGAAAAAACTTCTCAAGTTCTTTCACATCTGCCGCAATCACACTGTTGGCTAGCTTGACACGATCACTCTGCCGAACAGTCTTTTCCAATGCCTTTCTTCTCACGAGATAAGGGTCAAAAGTCATGTCCTTCCCGTCAACGTAAAGCGCCTCGAACACAAACAGGGAAACAGGATACTCCTCAACCGCTTTCTCTATCCCATATTTGCGTCTGCGATGCATAAGCTCCTGGAAAGGTCTCATCTCACCGGTATCAACATCAACAGCCACGCACTCACACTCAAGAATCGCTCGTTCAGACTTCACACACTTCTTAAACAGTTCAACCGCATCCGGATACTGACTCGATATGTTCTCCAAACGACGCGAAAAAAGCGCAACGTTGTTCCCTTGCTTATGAGCCTGCAAACGCTCACCATCATACTTGTACTCAGCCGCACACTTTCCACCGAACTTCTCAAGAATCGCTTCAGGCGAAGACAACCTTTCGGCAAGCATTGGCCTAATAGGCTCGCCTACCGAAACCTCAAACTTCTTGACACCGTCAAGACCCTTTTCCACAATCGCCTTTGCAACCCTTCCAAGATCAGAACAAATATTGTACGCCCGTTCAACGTACTCCCGAGCTTCCTTTCCACCTCCAAAGGCGATCGCCAACGCATCCAAAACAGTCATGTCAGCTATGCCCAATCGCAGATTTCCGGTAACCGTTCTCAGAATATACTTGGCTTCCTGTGGAGAAGCGTCCGAAAGCAAACCAGCCAACAGCCCGAGTTTCTGGTCCACCGCACCCGAACCCGAAACCTTAGCCATCTTGTCAAGCGTATCATATACTCTTTGAACTGTCAATGACTGCTGAAAGAACGTGACCTGTTTCTTCCTTCCAAGGAACTTGCGCCCACTTTCCCCGATGTCCCCGCTTCTCTTCAGATCATCTTCAATCGCGCTTTCCTTCTCGCCAGAAGCTCTGGCCAAGGCTTTCACGGCCAATCTTTCGGCGACTCCTATCTCGACACCCATGAAATCTGGATAGATCTTGCCCTGAGTCAAATACGCAACTTTGTCAACCATGTCCTTCGGCGTGTTTCGTAGAAGACCAACGAGAAGATCGGTCATCTCCAGCCTTTTCGTTGTAGCTTCGATTTTCTCGTAAGCTTCGGACATCACGCTGTACTTCAAGTGCAAACACCAGAAGTACAGATGGAAAAGACAAGATATTAAAACTTCACAGATTTCGCCGTTGAAAACTCGGATTTCGTGACTATGAAGAAAGAATCCTCTTTGAAACTAAAAGGTTTCGCGGTGAACGACATGTTCCACAGGACGTTTTTGCCTAGCAGACGCAGATTTGCTGGGATAACCTACCGGAACAATGGCGACGGGTCTGATTCCCATCGGAATCTTTAGTGCCTCCCTCACTTCGTCCTCTTTGAAAGCACCGACCCAACACGTGCCCAAACCGAGCGAATAAGCTGTCAACAGCATGTTTTGAGTTGCCGCAGCCGTATCCTGAAGACAATAGAGAGTCTGGCCGCGGAGGCCATAACGCTGTGATGAGCGGCCTTCATTTGCGCAGACAACGATTACAACTGGAGCCTCTTCGATAAACGATTGCCCATACGCTGCTTCAACAAGTTTTCTCCTGATTTCAGGTTTTCTGGCCACTACTAGTTCCCAAGGCTGAATGTTGCCCGCAGAAGGTGCAGAAACCGCAGCCTCAATGAGCCTCTCAACATCTTTCTCCGAAACTTCGTCTGGTTTGAAATTCCGTATGCTTCTTCTTCCTTTAATAGCTTCAGAAAGATCCATTTGTAACGCCTCGGTTTGGATAACCTTTGCATATCACAAAAAGGCTTAAGTCTTTTCATAACTCTCACATGCGTTTGGATGATGAAACAGAGAGTCAATAGAGCGCAAGCTGTGATATGACTCGACGGGCGAACTGACACAAGAAATGCTTTATACTGTCACATGTTATGGGGGTGTTTGAGGAGAGGGCGTTTGCAGAGGTTTCGGTACAGTGTTAGTGAGGATGAGGTTCAAGAGTTCATTGTGCGCAATGGTTGTGTTCGTGAGTTTCTGAACCGGTACAGTCTGGAGGGTATAAGCTATTTTGAGAAGGCCGTTGGTTTGGCTAGGTTTTTTGAGTGGTTGAAAACTGTAAAGGGCATCGTGTTGAGTCCGAGTGAGTTTTTGGATGTTCATTTGAAGAAGCGTGGTACTCAAACTGTGAAAGAAAGACGCTGGGCCTTAAGCTTGGCTTTGGAGCATAGTCGAGACAATCCAGATCTGAAGGATTGTGCTCAACAGTACAAGTATAGTGCCTTCTTTCTTCCGTTGAAGCTGTTTTGTGATGTGAATGAGGCTCCGCTGACGACTACTGATGGGTTCTTTCCTAATCGGAGTCGAAGGAAGTACCAGGATAAGGCTTTCACGGTTGATTTTGTTAAGAAAGTTCTCTCGCTATTGAATGTCCGTGATCGTGCTGTTTGTATGACTCAGTTGCAGAGTGGTCAGAGTATCAAGCAGGTTCTCGTTGACATCAATAAGCAAGCTGGACTTGTGTTTCAGAAGTTGGACTCTGGAACTGCACGTATTAGATTTGATTTTGCAGAAAGGAAAGGAAACGGGTTTAGCTACTTCACTTTCATTGGGGAAGATGCTATTCAGGAATTGAGGAAGTGGCGTGTTGTTCGAGAGAGATGGTTGCATGAGTTGAAAATGGAAAGTGACTACTTATTTATCACGAATCGCGGAACGCCTTTGGCATGTAAAGAATTTCATAATAATTTCAGGTTGATAATGATGAGGCATGGGCTTTACAAGATGCCTTATTCTGTTCGGCGTCATGGGTTTCGCAAGTTTTTTGAGCAAGAAGCGTCGCCGCCTGAACGTGGAATCAGTAAGAGCTATGTTTCGTTTATGATGGGTCACAGCAACGGAACAGGTCAAGACCATAAACTTGATGTTGTGGGCGGTGTGTACGATCATGCGCCTAGCGTGTATCCTGACGTTGTTGAGAAAGAGTATGCGAAGCTTGAGCCGT
>Ga0315279_10002689_pt1 | contig 26149 bp, 17 predicted proteins | sample YL17G06_20_MG_FD_203694 | JGI IMG/M metagenome (GOLD analysis project Ga0315279, IMG submission 203694) | Sediment microbial communities from Yellowstone Lake, YNP, Wyoming, USA - YL17G06_20 | ecosystem: Environmental > Aquatic > Freshwater > Lake > Sediment | place: USA: Wyoming | collected... | reverse complement strand
CGTCCGAAGCCACGGTTCATGCCCGACTGTGTCGACGAAGCTGATCACCTTGTCAGCCTGTTCGACTAGCTTCGACCTTTCCTTTTTGTCTAGCGGGTTTTTAAGATGGATTGGCTTGCCTGCTTTGAAACCGTACAAGGCATAATGCAGGTCGGCTGACAATCCCCTCTCGATCTCGTGCGGCAGGACATTCAGGTAGAGCCAGTGCTTTCCGTTTTTGTCCGGCATGCCTGTCATTAAGGTTCCGACTAAAGTCGACTTGCCGTGCGCGACGTGTCCGCTCGTGGCCACGATGATATGCTGCTTCAGTGCTACCTTGGATGCTCCTGATATGACAATCCTTCCGATAAGCTTCCCGTTCTCAGGGAACTTCTCCACCTTGGCGACCTCGGCGTTGTTTTCCGCAGCTATGACCTTCAAAACGTTAAGAGTCTCCTCGAACTCTATATCCGTCAGACCCTTGCTCGTGCCGCTGTCGTCCACGCCGATGATATAAATGGCCTTGCCGCCGCCTGTCTCGAGCTTGAACTTCATCTGCGAAGCCAAATGCTGCTTCCTCTCGTTCCTTAGGTGAGTCTCGGCAGTGAGCTTTTCCTTGAACTCTATGTTCTTGTTCTCCTTGCGCGGCACCAAAATCCTGCTCATGCCTCTTACCTACAACTAATAAAATCATAGAACGTTGCCTTTTATAAAGATTTTACAATTTCACTTGCTGCGCGTTTTTGTGTATACCATAATTTACCACCTTCAAGATTTCTTTAAACATATGATTTAATATCACAATTATCGATACTTAAAATGAAGGATATGTTTAAAAAAATAATCATAGCAATTGTAATGATACTTGTTATTCTACTTCTTTTTTTCTACCCTAAAATGTCTTTATTTAAACAATTCGTTTCAACCACAACTTTGCAAGGGAATCCGTCTGCAGGATTTCACGAATACAAAATATCTGTGACGCATAATGGCAAACCCACAGAGATTGGTTATACTGATTCTACATATAATAACTTTACCTATGGCATAACAGTTTATAACAAGAGCTCCATATGCGGCTATTTTTCAGAGGCAACCCGGGAGAAATCTTCAACTTATGTTTTCGATAGTAATACGAAAGTTGGGGACAAGACTTTGAAAGATTATGAAAATGAAGGATACCCATTTGATGTCTATGTGTCAGCTTATACAAACGATATGGGCAGGGGATGGAAGGTTAGAATGGTGCCTAGAGATGCCTACGATTCTACATTGAACTGGGAGCAACTTCCAAAATTATCTCAAGATTTTTCTGTAAATTTTGACATACCACTGTTCAATATCTCAAGCCGCCAGATTAAAATATCTGGAAAGAATGCGAGCATTCATGCAGAATTGCTTGATGACTGGAAAAGCGAAAATGATCTGTATTGCGTGATGGAAAGAAATTATGATGCGGGGGACAATTCACCTACTTGCCCCACGAAACTATCAATTTTCTATCAAAACTATCAATGCATCCAGAGTTATTTGTTGCCGGAGTGTGATAACCCGAACAGAATAGTTTACACAGTTAAAGCTGTAAGAAATGGAAAAAATATTGATTGTATTTTTCCATTAGAAGACTTGACTTCAGGAAAAAATTATGCTGTCAGAATTCAATACTACGAGCAAATGAATACTAATCTATATTTACGATACAGGAGTGACCCATTTATAGGTACTCTTTCAGTTCCTTAAATTAATTATTAGAGCTATATTCGGTTAATACGGAAATTAGTTTTTACGGTCAAATAATTTTATCAGTTTAATAATTTTCATTATTTCATCTTCTTCCAAAAATGGATTAAGCGGCAAAGAAAGGACCTCACTGCTGCATTTTTCTGTGATGGGAAAATCTCCTTTTTTGTAACCCAAATTCCGGAATGTTCTAGTCAAATGAAGAGGCAAATCATATTCTACCTGAGTTTCAACGCCATGTTTGAATAGAAATTCTCCCAGTTTATCCCTCTTCTTTGACCTAATAACGTACCTAAAGTAGCTATGTTTGACATTTTTGCCTTCAACAGGAGTTTCTATGCTTGCTCCTTTCAATTCCTCATTATAGATGTGTGCAATCTCCCTTCTTTTTTCCACCCATTTTAAGAAGAAAGGCAGTTTAGCCTTTATAAATGCGATTTGGACTGCGTCAAGGAAGCATGGGGTTCTTTTACTCAATCTTACCAGATCATCATTTGCTGCAGGGTCCCTTAAAATATCAATCCTGTTTTTTATTCCTCTATCATTAGTGACTACAATACCGCCATTGCCCAAGCCGCCAAGAATTTTTGAGGTATTGAAACTGAAGCAGCCAATATCCTTGACTGGAACTTTTTTATTTTTGTATTCAGCACCATGGGCCTGGGCACAATCCTCTATTATTTTCAAATTGTTCGCCTTCGCTATTTTAGCGATTTCATTCATATTGCACGGGCATCCGTAGAGATGCACAGGCAAAATAGCTTTAGTTTTCTCTGTTATAGCATCCTCAATGTTGCCCGCATCAATTGTATATCTATCAATGTCTATATCAACGAAAACGGGCTTTGCTCCCATATTGAAAATCGCCAATGCAGTTGCGATAAAATTATATGGGACGGTTATGACCTCATCTCCATCTTTTATTCCAGAAGCAATCAAAGAAAACTGCAAAGCGGCTGTTCCCGATGAAACACCTACGCCAAATTTTTTACCGAAAAGTCTTGCAAAGTCTCTTTCAAATCTTCTTTCATAGAACCAAAATTGATAATCAGTTCTAAAATTCACTATTTTATCCAACTCTTTTTCAATTCCTTCCCGAACTGCAAGATGCTGTCTATCGTAGTTGTTAAACGATATCATATTTTTCCTGTATTTATCATATGCACTTTTTATAAAATCGAAAATTATGGGATGCTCCGAGTAAAATTTTTTTACCAAGTTCGACATTTTTGGCATAAAACCGCTCTATTGAATAATTTTATTAGCAAAGCTTTAAATTACCGTCAAGAAAGTTATTCCGGTTTGGAGCAATTCATGCTTTAAATAAAATGCCTCTAGCTCTATTAAACTTGTCTATCAGTCTTTCGTCCAAATCAGCCTCAAACCTGCAAGCTCTATCACAATTTTCAAGAGACATATTAGCTCTCTTAAGATTGCGCCGTATGATGGCTATGTTATCCTTTAATGCACTGCCCAACTTGATGTTGCACACATACAGGTCCCCATTGCTTTTTATTTTTAAAGTTCTAAACGGAGCTCCGCACCCCAGCCTTAATTTTTTAAAATTCACATGAGGATTTTTTAAATAGGTTTCAATAAGTCTGAGATTAATTTCAGAATTAGCTATATAAAAACCACCTTTTTTCATTTCAATCAGAGCCGCAATAGTTCTATTTATTGCGTCCTTATCTAGAGGCCATATGTCTCCCTCCGTACAACATTTTTTTGTGGAGCCGCCCGACAGATAAGGAAGAACCGGCCTCAGGAATACGCTGCAATCATTTTTTTCTGCGAATTTCACTATTTCTGTTATTTCGTCCAAATTGCATTTCATTATAGTTGTACCGAGATAAATTTTTGGTTTTTCACTGCCATGCCTTTGTTTCATACTATTTATGTATTTTATAGATTTTTCAATTCTATCGAAAGCGCCTTTCACACCTCTTATGTGGTCATGCGTCTTGCCAATGCCATCGACAGATATCCTGAGTTTATCCAATTCAATTTTTATAATTTTTTCCGCAATGTTTTTATCAACAAGATATGAATTTGTTGCTAACTCTGTTATTATTCCTATTTTATTAGAATAATCTATTATGTCAAGCGCATCTTTTCTAAGCAGAGGCTCTCCACCAGTTACAGAGAGATAAAGGGGACCGAGCCATGAACGAAATTTTGAAATTATATGTTTCCATTCTTCAAACATTAGTTCATAGTTTTGGCTGTGCCGCAGGGTGCAATGCCTACACCTAAAATTGCAGGAAGAAGTTATGGACGCCCATATTACCAGAGGTTTTAAATGGGCAAAGCCAAAAATTGGATCTAATTTATGTGTTAAATAATTTATCGACTCCCTATATAAAAAACCATACATTTTATTCATAAAATACATTTTTATAATAGAAGCATTTAAACAAGGAATTCTGAAGAATTTACCTTAAATTTGCCACTCTTAAAAAAGTATTTTTTAAAGTGTCTAAATCCAGAGAATAAAAAAGATTTCTTCTAGTAAAACAAGAAAAACAACTACAATTCCTATATGATGGAAGGCTGTAAAACGCATTCATAAAACCATTTTTTAATCCGCATAGTGATTCATTTTTTTTAATTAAACATGAACTAATTTTTCCATCGGGGAGAAGGGAGCAAAATGAAATTCCGGCATGGCATCTCAATTCTGATTTCTCATTCTTGCACATCTTAATTATCTCATTGCACATTCCATTAGAAAAGTCATCTATCCTGTATCCTTTCTTGTAAAATTCTCTGATCAGCCTTAATACCAAGAGGTATTCGTCGGGAGATATAAATTGCTCCTGTATTTTTTCAAAATACTCTTCGGGAGAAAGCTCTTCCTCTATTTCCTCATAGTATTCTAAATTTTCTCCCCGCTTAGACACGGGAAATAAAGTTATACCCAAGTCAAATTTTTTGACCAAAGCAAAGATGTGTTTCATTCCAAAGAGATTATTTTTTATATGGTCTTTCTGTATGACAGTATTTATATAAACATTGAAATTTGCTTTTTTGGCTAATTTGATGGCCTCAATCACCTTATCATAAGTTCCTTTACCTCTCATTTTCTCATGAATTTCCTTCGGGCCGTCTAGAGAAAAGAATATTTTACCAACATTTTTCAATTCATTCATCCTTTTTTTGAACAGGATACCGTTTGTTACAACAGTTGTACGTATCCCCTGATCGTTAGCAAAATTAATCAATTCTCCTATATCTTCTCTCAACAAAGGCTCACCACCAGTAAAAGACCATGCTATAGTACCGGCATCGGCAAATTCTTTCATTGCCTGCTTTATTTGTTGGGTATTCAGTTCTCTTACCCTCGTATATGGAAATATGCAATATTTGCATCTAAGATTACACCTCATAGTGATTTGGTGGCAAACTTCCAAAGGAGTCCTTTTGCCCAATCTTGAGAGAAAGATTGAAAAAGCTGTTTTAAGATATAATCTATCCATACTAAATTTTTATGATTATTAATTTAAAAGCATATTCGGATGTTACCTGTTAAGAAGAATATTATGAAAATAAATAATGTTGTCTTCAATTATAGTTTATGAGCGGCATTTGTGGTATTCTAAGCCTCAAAGGCGATGATTCCATAAATAAAAACACTTTGCTAAAAATGGGTGAAATTATAAGGCATAGAGGCCCCGATGGTTCTGAATCATATATCGATGGTGCGGTCGGCCTCTATCATAATCTATTGAAATTTAGATTGAACGACACAAAGCAACCAATTCATAATGAAGATCATTCCATACAGGTAGTTTTTGACGGTATAATTGATAATTACCTAGAGCTGAAAAAAAATTTGGAAAGAAAAGGCCACAAATTTTATACTGATAGTGAAGCCGAGGTAATAGTTCATAGTTATGAAGACAATAAAGAAGGTTGTGTAAAACTCTTGGAAGGTTTTTTCGCCTTTGCCATTTGGGACAGTGAAAATAAAAAATTGATTTTGGTAAGAGACAGGTCGGGTATAAAACCATTATATTATGCTATTGCCGATAGTGCAATTTACTTCGCGTCTGAAATAAAATCTATTTTGCAATGTGGCCTCTTCGAGAGAACACCAAATTTAAAATATTTGTATTCTTTACTTAGATTCGGTTATAACCCTACAGAAACCATGATTGAAAAAATCTATCAAGTGCCAGCTAGCAATATGCTGATTTGCCAGAAGGATTCCATATCAGTTACAGAATATTGGAACTTAGTTCCTAGAAAAATTTTGAATAATTCAGAAGAGTATTTCATAGAAAAACTTTATGCATTTTTAAAGGGCTATCTCGAAAGACTATTAGATTACGATTACAGGACTGGCGTTTTTTTAAGTGGGGGGCTCGATTCAAGTTCATTTGTTGCTATTTTAAGCGAATCTTCAAAAGAACCCATTCATACCTTTTCCTTTAGTTATGAAGACGAGAAGCTTAATGAACTGAAATACTCTAGAATTGTTGCAGAAAGATTCAACACACTGCATCATGAGGTAGCAATTAAAACAGAAGATATAAAATACATGCCAAGATTAATGTGGTATGACAGCCAACCAAACTTAAGTTCATATAAATTGCCGTATTTTTTTCTTTCCAAATTAGCAAATAAATATGACTGCAGATTTATACCAATTGGGCAGGGCCCAGATTATTTTCTTGGGTGGCCGCCACCCACATCCAACTTTTTAAATTTTTTAGAATTATCAGAAAGGATTGTGCCTGAAAAATTAAGAAGGAATTTAATTTGGTTGCCGTTTCATCCCATTTCGTATTTTAAATTTACTGAAAAAAAGTTTTGGCTTCCTATAAGTGCTTTAGGTTTTATCAAAACAAAAAATCCTCTTTTATTTCAAAAATATAAGGACTCGATACTCTCAAACCATTTCCAAATTGCAATTAGAAATTTGGATTACGAAAGTTTTTACAAACATTTTGAAAATAAAAAATTGAATAATTTATACCAATTAGCCGGTTATATCTTGTTTAAAAAAATTGGTTTTGTAGAAAATTCTTTGAATAAAATAAATGCGGCTAATTCGATTGAATCACTGTATCCATTTTTGAATCATAAATATGCGGAGTTTGCTTCAACTATTCCTATGAGATTTACTTTTACTGGGAAAGCATTAATTGGAAAATATTTACTTAAAAAATCTATGAAAAACAAATTGCCTAGAGAAATAATCCACAGAATAAAATTTGGGACGATGAAACCGACAAAACCGTTCATTGAAAAAGAGAAAGATACAGTTGTGCATTTTCTATCTGAACTGGATAAGCGGGGATATTTCAAAAAAAAATATATTAACAACTTATTAAAAGGGGAGAACCGAGTAAAAAATTCTGAGAAAATTTTTAAACTGTTTATGCTCGAAATTTGGCACAGAATTTTCATAGATAGTGAAAATTTTGAAAAGCCAAATTTGAGTTTAAGTAAATTATGGTAGAAATCATGCGCAAAGTAAGAAATGTGAATTTTCTTGATTTTGCCACAATTAACAGTATTTATAAAAAATATTTCAAGACAGAGTTTGGAGGTAAAAATACAAACCTTTTATACCAATTTGTATTGCTCCTAATCAACGATTTTCTTAAAATTTTTCATTCTAACTTTCTTGAAATTCACTGTTTGGAAGACAACAAAAAAATAATAGGCGTAATGAGCTGGCATATGGTCTCAAAGCACGTAGTTGCGGATTATGGAATATGCATATTGCCAGAAGAGCGTGGGAAAGGCCTAGCTAAAATATTGATGCAGGAAAGCTATGAAATTCTTAAGAAAAAGAGGATAAACCATGTTTACATTTTAAGGCGAGATCCATTTCCCATGATTAAAAAACCCAAGCCTAAGATTGTTAATATTTTTTACTACCAAAATGTGAAATTCAATGAATTAGAAACTAATCGTAAATCTTCTCTAAAACTGTCGGAATATGATTTCAGTTGCTTTCCAATGGTACAAAAAATGATTAAAAAGGCGAATAATGACTCTGTGTTTATACCTCTTTTTTTCAAGCCCCCGAAAAGTAGCGTTGCTCTCACCTTGAAAAAAACTCATTCGCTTATAGCATTTAGCAGAGTTTGGAGATACTGTATTAGGAAGGGAAAAAAAATTATTGGCTATGCAGAGATGCACTATGAACCACTCATAAGAGAAATGAGGATTTATCTCTTACTGGAAGGAAAGGCAGATAATTTAATGAACGAATTTAACAAAATATTTCATATGAAAAATATTCCAGTTTCCAATCTCAATGTTCATGCTTTTTTTAAACCCATAGGGAAAGAAAAGATGGATAAAGAAGTATATGAAATAAAAAGGCTTTTTGAGTTGAAAAGGGATTTATAATACTTTAAAACCAATAATTAATAAAACATAAATTTGCCGTTGGTGCATCTTCATGGGCTTGAAAAATTTCGTGGAAATACAGAATAAAACTCTTGTAAAAACTCTGAAGCAATCTTCAAAGACCGTATTTTATAAAAGAAAATTCAAGGAAAATAACATCGATATAGGAAAAATAAAAACCGTGGAGGATCTGCATAGATTGCCATTTACGGCAAGAGAAGATTTGGCATGCAGCAATGAAGATTTTTTGGCAGTAAACAAAGATAAGATAGCGACCTTTTTTTCTACTTCTGGCACGACTGGCAAAAGAATTGTGTCATATCTTTCCTATAAAGATCTTGAGAGAGGTATAGGCAATAGGATAGACGGGTTCAAATCATATGGTTTAAGAAAGGGTAGTGTAGTACTTAATTCAAGACCCCATGGTCTAAGTTCATTTTTTTTATTTGATGTTGCATTGATGAAGATGGGTATGTTTGTTATCCGTTGCGGATCCGGCCTAGAAACTCCTACCACTTTTCAACTAAAGCTTATAGATCAATTCAAGCCAAATATTCTTACTGCTTTTCCAAGTTATGCTTTAAGATTGGCAGAGGAGGCTGAAAAAAGTGGGATGTTGGATAAAATTAAATTTGAAAAAATTCATTTGAGTGGAGAGCAGTTTGATAAAAAACAGATTGAAAATAAATTTGAGGGTGCGGAAATATTTCGCTCATATGGCTTTAACGAGAGCGCCGCGCTCACTTCTCCCGAGTGCAGAGAGCATGTTGGCTATCATGTGATAAGCAAAGATTTAATTTTTGAGGTAATTGATACTAAGACTGACGAAAATATTAGTGAAGGAAAAGGACAACTTGTCATAACTTTCTTTAGCGAAGCCATGCCCCTCATAAGATACAAAATAGGTGATATAGCAAACTTTATTCCCTATTATGAATGCGAATGCGGCCTCAAAACACCACTCATAGAAGATATAATTGGAAGGGTAGACAAATGGACGAAGATAAAGGGAAATTTGGTGGAATCTATGGCAATGATAGAATTTTTAAAAAATTACCATTTTGACGATTTCTTAATAGTTGTGAGGAAAAATGAGATTTTAATGGATGAATTAATTATAAAAATAAGAACGAAAAAATTTGGTGTGAAGGAACAAGTGGTTAGAGATATAAAAGAAAACTTCAATATAACTCCCATTGTAGAGTTTGTGGAAGAATTCCCTATGATGCGAAAAAAGGTCTACTTCATTGATGAAAGAGCAGTTAGTTAAATCATTTCGTTTTTTATATTTAATTGAGGAAACATATGTTGAGTCAACAAAAAACAAAGTTTCTTGGCATCTTGGAACCATTAATTCTAGAAAAATTCGGTAAAAGAACACCTCTCGAAGTTATACACGAAGTCACTTTCAGGTGCAATTCTAAGTGCAAATATTGCGGCATTTCAAGAATGAAGATGAAAGAAATGAGCACAGAACAGGTCAAAACAGCTATAAAAGAGTTTACCGATGCTGGAACCAGAATATGGACTTTTACAGGGGGGGAACCCCTGTTAAGGAAAGATATAGGAGAACTAATAAACTATGCGAAAGATAGCGGAATTTTATTTTTACACTTGGTCACTAATGGCGTTCTGTTCAAGAAAAATTTGAACGAATTAAGAAGAGCTGATAAAATATATTTTTCCTTGGATGGCCCCAGAGAGGTCCATGAAAAGACAAGATGCAGAGGAACTTATGACAAGGTTATCGAGTCTATCCGACTGGCTAAAGCAGAAGGTTTTGATGTAACCATCCAAACAGTCATATGTGAAGAAAATGTAAAGAACGATTTTTATGGCATCAGATTTCTATTCGATTTGGCCCAACAACTTGGAGTCAAAATAATTTTTCATCCGTTTTATTTGCATGCGCATGGCAATATCCCCTACAAACAGCTTTCAGATGAAAAAAACATTAGAGCATTAGAGCTTATTAAAGCTTTAAAAAAACGGTCAAAGAGCATACGAAGGTCTGACACAGTTTATGACGAGTGGATCAGAAGGTTCCAAGGCGTTGACACAAAATTAAAAAGTTATGCTGGTATATTATATTGCCATCTCCTTCCGGACGGCAGAGTCTCGCCCTGCTTTTTTAAAAAAGAGACATTCAACGGTTTGAATGAAGGCTTTTTAGAAGCGTTCAGGCAGTTGAATGTTCCGCATGAGTGTAATTGCATTTCTTTCTTCGCAGAAAAGGACTTTCAATATTCAATGAATTTTGATATGATGAAATATTTCATTGTGAATGTACTTTTAGAAGACTTAGTTTAAATCCAAAGTGAAATAATGTTATTGCGGATTCAAATAATTAAGAACTATATACTATAAAATATTATGATGTTAAATGTAACAATAGGAATTCCTGCCAATAATGAAGAAAGGAATATTGGAAAACTTTTAGAAATTTTATGCAAAGAAAAATTTAGTTTTGATTTGAGTAAAATTATTGTTGTTGCGTCTGGCTGCACAGACAGAACAGAAGATATTGTAAAAAGGTTTGTTAAAAGAAATAATAAAATTAAATTAATTTCTGAAAAAGTGAGAAGGGGAAAAGCATCAGCCGTCAATTTGATTTTAAGAGAGGCAAAAAGCGATATAATTGTATTTGTTTGTGCAGATAACTTGCCGAAGGTTGGAAGCATAAATAAGCTTGTAAAAAAATTTTCAAACAAAGAAGTCGGAGCGGCTTTTGGCAGACCCGTACCATTGGAGAGCAAAGGAAACTTATTTGGCTATCTTTCACATCTCATTTGGAAATTGCATCATTTCCATTGTTTGGAAAATCCTAAAATTTCTGGAGAACTGTGCGCTGTAAGAAACGGTATTATACCGATGTTACCAAACAATATAATCAATGATGACGGTTATTTCACTGCCATAATGAGAAAAAAGCGAAAGGAAATAATTTATGTGCCTGCGGCTGTAACATACATGACTGGGAGAAATGGTTTCTTTGCGTACATCAAAAGAAGGAGAAGAATTGCAAGAGGATTTATGCAGCTAACTGAAAATAACCTGAATGTGTCCATACCATTGAGAAATACATTTAGACTTGTTATTAAAGAAATTCATAAAGATCCAAAAAACAGTCCCAGGATATTTTTTGCTATGGGACTTGAAATTATAATAAACCTTTTAGCATACTATGATAGTTTCAGAGGTTATAACCCATATTGTTGGGATAGGGAGACATAAACTGTTTTTTACTTTTTTATTTGAAATAAAACCAGCAGTATTTATTGCTTCGAATCTCCAATTTAGAGATACATGGAACATATTTTTAAAAACGATGCTGCAATATCTTTATTTTTCATGATATTTTTCATAATTTTTTCTGTGTTTTTGCCTATTTATGACGCAACCAATGGCTTGCACAACGTAATCTTTGATAATTATAAGTTGGTCTGGTATGATGGAAGGTCTCCAGCAAATGTTCATTTAATTTTAAACCTCGTACAAAACGCATCAGTATCTTTTCCGAAAGGTTATTCTATAGATGGGTCAAAGATAGAGAATAATTTCGATTTCAAGGAGATCGGGGGGAGATATTACCCACGATTTACTTTGTGGCCCGTAATCATAGTATTTCTTATTGTTAAAATTATACCATTCTCTACAGAGCTTCAGTTGTTCAAAATTCTTCTTTTGGTAAATATGCTGCTTTCTTCTGCTATAATTGGCATTTTCTATATGTTGCAGAGGCTTTTGGGTCTCAGAAGGTATTATTCTTCAATCAGCACGCTGGTTGTCAGCATCTCTTCGTCAATGCTCATATATGCGCGTTACTTGTTTTTCACGGAAACTATTTCGACACTAGTTTTTATTCTTCTAATTTATATTGTAGTTAAAAATTGGTCCAAACAATCTAGGAAAAATGATATCATAATATTTTCTCTTCTTTCTTTATTCTTAATTCTGCTTAATCCGGACAATATACTTTTACAAATAATTTTGTCATTGATATTTGCCTACTTCCTCTTCAAATATAAATCAGTGAAATCAATTTACATATTCACTTTAATTCTGATTATATCTGTCGTTGTAATTAAAATTTATGCTACTTTAATTTATCCAATTGTTGAATGGCGTACTGCACCTATGGTGACGTTCATCAAAAATTTTATAGGTAATTCATCTTACAACATCTTTCCGCGATACATAAACGCTTTAGACTATAGTATTTTCGGATATAGCAATTCGACATCGGAATGGAAGCACCAGAGGCAATTTGCGTACATCTACGGATTTGCGGAAGAAAAAGGAAATGCGATTTTTATATTCTCTTACAGTTTGCCGGGGGCATTATTCGGACCGAAGGGGTTTGTGTACAATTCACCGTTTTTGATTTTCTCGATTCTGGGGCTTTTCATATACATACACAAGGAAAAGAGGGATTTTCTATTAGCTCTAATTATACTTTTCATAGTAATATTTGGCTTGAGATTTTTCTGGTATGGCGGCGTCACTCCAAGATACATAAGAGGATTTAACATTCCGATTTTACTGCTTTCATTTTTTTCTTTCTATTTCATCCAAGAAAATAAAAATATTTTTATTAGGTTGGTGTTCGTTCTTCTGGTGATTGTATCGACCTTGAATGTAATCAGTTTGGCGATAAGAGCTGACTGGACATATGAGCATGAGGCAGACCTTGTTTCCTATGACTGGGTGTTGTGGCCGTTTATTTCAGTTAATGAAACCTTAGCAATCGACGAAACTTTAGATATCAAAATAACTTCAGCAGAAATACCAAAATGGTCGCTTGGTGGAACCGATGGTTGTAAAGCTTCTTTCACGTCTCTCGGTTTAATTACAGATCCATGTAATTGTAAATTTCAAAGTTGGGCAGAAAGAAAGATTCAACTAAAGAACAACACTAAAACTATTGAAATAATTGCTTGCGCCAGAACTGCTGGGAATGACGGAACTCAGGGGCATGTTTTAATTGACGACCAACCTTTAGGTGAAATTTTCATACAACCGGATTCATGTATAACAAAAAAGTTCTCGAAAGATTTATCTACAGGTTTACATTCAATAAAACTTACGTCTGGGCAGTATGGCTTATGTGATGCTGAAACAATATTTTGGAAATCAATTGTTTTTAAAAGTGTTTAATGTTAAAACAAATATTCTTCGATATTTTTCCAATAAAAACTTAAATCTTTGATTTTCATATCTCTTAAAAGATTTAATGAGATTTTGGGTCTCAAATAAAAACTTAAAAATGCCTTTTTACAATATTTTTTGATTTCATCTCCTTCTATTCCACCAACGTAGAACGGCATTGAAACTTTATATCTTTTCCAATTAATTGATTTTAGAAGACCATTTTTAGAAAGCTCATCATATATCTGGCTACCCGGGAGTGGGACAAACGTTAAAAATGCAGCTCTATCGAGCAAAAGTTTTTTAGAAAATTGTATTGTTTGCTCTATACTTTTTTCTGTTTCTCCAGGATAACCTATTATAAAAAATCCCTGTGTTTTTATTCCGACTTCATTAGTCAATTTAATAATTTTTTCCACAGTTTTCAAGTTTAAATTTTTTTTCATCAAATTTTGCATTTTTTTCGAGCCACTTTCTATGCCAAAAGCTAGGTAAAAACATCCTGACATTTTCATAAGTTTCAGCAGATCTCTGTTTAATGTATCTATTCTCACTCCATTCGGGCAACTCCAACTTATTTCTATTTTTTTCTCTATCAACATTTTACAAAACTTTATTACCCTTCTTCTATAGAGTATAAAATTTTCATCCTCAATATGAATCTCTTTTATTCCAAATTCATTTATCAAGTATTCAATTTCTTTGATAACGTTATCTATAGATCTTGCTCTATAACTCCTCCCATGCACACAACGTATAGAGCAAAAATTACATTTGAATGGACAACCTCTACTTGTGACAATGGGTGCAATGGGATAATTCTGAATAAAAACGCCATGTGGTTTTCTTGGATATGTTTGAGGTTGTATCAAATTCCATGCAGGAAATGGTAAACTATCTAAATTTTTGAGTATAGAGATTTTATTAGCACAAATTTTTGATTTTGAATTCCTATAGCACAACCCATGAATTTTTTCAATTCCTTTTTTATTATCATTACCTATCTTTTCTATGAGTGAACTAAAAGAAATTTCAGATTCACCCGCAAATACATAGTCTACATCTTTGTTTTCTGCAAGTACTTGTCTTGGCAAGGCAGAGGCATGATACCCTCCTAAAGCTGTGGTTATTTCTTTGTCCATATCTTTAACTTTACTAATAATTTGACACGCTTCAGAATAATTCATCGTGAAACTAGTTAATCCAAGTACGTCTGGTTTTAAATCCAATATTTTCTTTACAGTCTTATTTACATTTAAATTTTCTTTGTTAGAATCTATTATTTTTACTTCATGATTTTTAATGTTGGACGCAAGATATCCCAGACTTAGTGGTGGGGTTACTACATGCATGCATGTAGGAGGATTCACAAGTAAAATTTTCACCTATTTCCCCTCAGCATTGTAGATTAATTTTATTTGAAACGCCCACATTTCCATTAACATCATATATAGAGACTATTGCTGTATAAAAATAATTCCTTTTTGGAACTTCTATCATGAATTCGTGTTTTTCTTTGCTTTGCATGTCGTATGTTTCATCGAAGATAGCTGTCCATACAGAGTGATAAACTATAGCCCGGCCTTTCAAATCATCAATCTTGTCTTGAGCAATATATCCCGGAGTTATGCTGCAGTTAAAGGCACATTTTGAAGCGCTCTCATTTATTTTGTTGCAAATGAATTTCCCCTCTATAGAGCTGTATTTAGTCACAAAAAGAGAGGGAATTATAAGGATTATGATTGCAGCAGTTAATAACAAAATCGTTCCAATATTTTTTTTAATGTTATTTAATTTCATATATGGTCACGTTTCCTTCATGATAAATCATTTTATAGTTTGCTGAACTGCTTAACAATAAAGGCTGCAAACCAACGCTATTCGGCCCTACGTATACGTGGGTCACATTATATCGTTTTAATTCTTCCAAAGTTGTTGCATCGTTTGGATTTATAGAGATTCTTCTGTAAATGTCCACTCTCTTCTGATAATCTTTCCAATCGAACTGAAATGGGCAGGAATTTGTAAAGTAGAAAACCCGTCTCGATGTTAAAGGAAACATCCTTTCTTCATGGGAGAACGGCCTCGCGCCCACACAGCCGGCACCTCCACCGTCTATCAGAAAAATAGCGTCTTCAGAAACATTGTTTTTTATAAATTCAAAAGCCTTCAGCTCATCCTTCCCAACAACGTCAAAAAAGAATTTGTATTCCTCTTTAACATTTTCCGGCACATTGAGGTAATACCATATAGGGGTGTTTTCTACAAGGGGTGAGGCAACCAAGGCTATCCCAACAAACGCGGGATGGCTGAAAAGAAGTGAATATGATACAGGATAAACAATTTTCAAATAGTCGGCAGATCTCTTCCAAGTTATCGAGTGCATGTAAAAAAATGAGGATGTGAACAGAAGCAGTAAAAATATTGTTATAATTAGCCTCTTGTCTTTGAGCAATTCTTTTATTGTCAGGACAGAAACAAGCAAGCCAAGCGAATAGCTTGCAGCCATAATCGGAGTTGCAAAATTTGCAAAAATCAAAGACATCAGCTTATCTTCGAAAGAAATTTTTTCCACATCGCTTTCGTATATCTTCCAGTCAGCACTCTTCTCTGCCTGCTGAACAGGGTAGGAAGGGCCGAACATCAGCAGGAATGGCAATGATAGCGCTAAAACAATTAGAACGGCTTTAAGTAAGTCAATCGAAATTTTTTTAACAACCACAAATTTTTTTGTGGTGTGGTATTCGTAAACTACCAGCGAGAGGAAGAAAGCCCCTATTACGAAGGAGAGAAACCAATGGGTTTGGAAAAGGAAAAGCAGTGAAAAAATCATTAGAAGGAAGTGCCTTTTGTTGTCAAAATATTCGAGGAGGAGGTACATGACAAGAAAAGACGGCAGGAACGAGATTGAGAAGGCGAAAACGCCTCTTGACATGAGGTAGTCCAATGATATATCAAAAAACAGTGAATAGAACAAGGTCGCATAAAGCGCTTTTTTTTGATCCAATATTTTGCTGGTGAGCAGATAGAATGCGATGATGGTTAAGATGTTGAAAAAGAAAGAGAAGAACGTTATGGACGTTATTGGATCGATGCCCAAAGTTTCGATCACCAAAGGCAGGGTAAAAGGAAGGGGAAAGTAGAAGAACGAATATTCTAAACTATACGGCTGCATGTTTTGTGTTATTACTCCCTTCAGTTTCATGACATGGGATATGGTTGCGAACTTGACTATGTCAGTTCCGATGAGCGAGCCTATTTTTGAAACTATTAAGATTCTTGGGGCGATTGATAAGATTAATATTAAAATAAAGTATTTGCTAATGGATTTTTCAGAGGCTTGCTGCTTGAAAAATATTCTGTAGACAAAAATTCCTGCAAAAAGGATTGGCAGCAGTTTGTCGAGAAAGTTGTTGTCGATTTTTATACCCAGCCATAGGTTCAAGAAAAATGTAAGAGAGATGATAAAGGAAACTGAAATTACGGGCGCGAAAACCAACCTTTCTAAAGAGTGTTTGTTCAAAATCAGGACTCCAGGCAAAGCAAAAATCATCACAATTCCTATGGCTTGCCTTAGTAGAGCGATGGGTTGGGAGATATAGAAAGCGGCAAGCAGCATTACAGCAGCAACCCAAATTATTTTGTCGTTTTTTTCCAAAGAAAGCTGTACTTTCATAAAAATAAATAGGTTCTACACAATTAAACTTTGTATAGAGATCATGAGAGTTCTTTTGGTACGGCATAGGGATGTGGACAAAATAAACACAAGGCCACCAGAGAGCATTAATAAAATCCATGGAATTTATCCGCCACTTGGCATAGCCTATATAGCTGCTGTTCTAGAACAGCTAGGGCATGAAGTAAAAATAATGGACTCTCAAGCCTTGAATTTGACCCGAGAGGAATCGAGGCGAATGATGGAAAATTTTAATCCTGATATAGTAGGTGCGACATGTATGACATCCACAATACGCGGCGCGTTGGAAGTAGCAGAAATGGCAAAAGAAATTTCTCCTGATACAATCACTATGCTCGGGGGAGCGCAGCTATTCCTTTACCCGAAGGAGACTTTGCAACACAAGTGTGTGGATTTTGGCGTGGCTGGCGAAGGCGAAATAGTTCTGCCAGATTTGATCGATGCAGTGGAGGGGAGGAAGCATTTTAAAAAAATTGATGGCTTGGTCTACCGAGACGGCAAAAAAATATTATACAACCCGGCGAGAAGATGCGTTGAAAACTTGGATTCGCTTCCATTCCCTGCACGACATCTGCTGCCGAATGAAAAATATTTTTCAATTTTGGCAAAATATCCATTTGCCACGATGATTACCTCCAGGGGATGTCCGTACAAATGCGGGTTTTGCTTTAAAAAAAATCTTGACTATAATCTCAGATTCAGGAGCGCTGAAAACGTTGTGGATGAAATTGAGATGATTTTGGAAATGGGGTTCAAGGATATATGGTTTTATGATGACAACTTCACAGCAAACCGCAAGCACGCTGTTGCTATATGCAAAGAGATTGTTGGCAGAGGATTGGATGCAAGCTGGGAGACGCTCACTAGAATCGACTGTGTGGATAGAAAACTGCTGGGAATGATGAAAAAGGCTGGCTGCAGACGTCTGAGGTATGGAATAGAGAATGGTAACCAGGGTATTTTGAACCTCATGAAAAAAAACACCACACTTGAACAGGCGCGAAGAGCTGTGAAGATGACCAAGGAAGCTGGGATTGAAACATTCTGCTTTTTCATGATCGGCTATCCTACGGAAACTAGCGAAAATATAAAGAGGACTATAGATTTTGCTTTGGAGCTTGATCCTGACTGGGCCATGTTTTTGAACACAGTGCCTTACCCAGGAACAGATTTATGGAGACTGGCAGTGGAAAATGGTTTGATTGGTGATGAAGATTACTGGAGGAAATTTGTACTGGGCAAGACAGAAGAGAGGCTTCCGTATAATTTTGCTGGATTGGATGCATGGGTGGAAAAGGCCTACAAAAGTTTTTATTTTAGGCCAAAGTTTGCCCTAAAAACTTTACCGACTATAAGAGATTTCAGGCAGGTTATGAGGTATGTATTCGGGGCATGGGCGCTTGTAAGGTTTAAGAGCTTCGAGAGGCTGTGATATTTATTTCAAATTTTCCAACTAATTTTAGGAAGAATGTGATTTTCAAAAAGCTGTCCAAATGTTTTTTGGTTGTTGCAACGCTGATAACAATATCTTTTTTGATTAGGTTATTTTTCATTCATCCAACATTCTCTGATGAAAATTTTTACTTTAACGCGGCAAAGCAGGTTTTGGCAAACAAGGCGCCATACAGGGATTTCTTCTTTGCCCACCCGCCGCTGCAAATATATTTCCTGGCTTTGCTTTTCAAGATTTTTGGAGCATCTTTTGCCGTGGGAAAAATATCAACCCTTATTTTCAGTTCCCTGAGCGCTTTTTTGATTTTCTTTTTAGGCAAGACCATGTATGATGAGAAGGCGGCGTTGACCGCTGTGGTATTCTTTATTATAACGCCCGCCTTCCTTTCATTTTCTTCCATGGGATACGGCATGTTCGAAGCTTTATTTTTTGCATTGCTTTCATTCTACTTGTTCCTCAAAGAGAAATATCTTCCTTCGTCCCTGTCAATGGTTTTGGCTGTCATGTTCAGGTATACTGCTTTCATCTACATCCTGCCGTTCCTGATTTTCTGGAAAAGAAAAAATATTAAAAAGCTGTTTGTATTTTTGTTTCCAATGGCAGCTTTCACTTTCATTGTTTTGCTTTCCGTTTTCGGGATGGAATATTTCAAAGATACTGTCTTATACCATACGAGCCTGAAAGTTGGAGCGCCGCAGTCTTTGTCTCTCCAGTACTGGTCTTTCAGCCTTCCCATAATTTTTTTGGTTCTTATCTCAATAATATTTTCTTTCAGGCAAAAGGACAGAACAACTTTTTATCTTGGTCTAACTGCATTGGTCATAGACTTCCTTCTGTTGCTGACGCTAAAAAATATTTTCTACCACTATTTCATAATTTCATTGCCCTTTTACATGCTTGCCATAGCTAGTATGTTTCAAAAAATGAAAGACGTTTTGATGAAATTTGCGATTATCGCCGTTTTTCTACTGATGGTTTTCAACAATTTCAAAACTATAGATTATTACAACAATCCTTCGCAGGCTGAATCGTTCAAAGAGGCAGCCGATTATGTGGCGGGGCAAACAAAAAGCGGGGAGAAAATATTTGGGGAGCCCACTTTAACGAATTACGTCTCTTTCACAAGGGGCATTGCAATAACAGGCGGCTATATCGACTCTTATACAACGCACATCGCTTTTGACGGCGAGGAGAAAGTTGTTGAGATGCTCTCCAAGGAAAAGCCCAAGATAATTGTTGAGATGAAATTGGAAGGTAACTACTATTATCTTGGCGTTCCTGCGTTAAAACAGTTCATACAAACCCATTACGGCAGCGTTTACAACTCTTCCGGCATTCCTGAATACTTGGTTTTCGAGCTAAGGCAGTGAAGATGGGTTTGACAACGCAGATTGGAGTAATTTCGCCAAACTAGAGCTCATAGAAAGGTTTATGAACACTCTTTTAGAAAATGTGTATTAAGCACATATTAAAGATATCTGTAAAGTGCATAAAGCTGGTTGCATGAGACGTGGAATGTGTATTAAGCATATGTTAAAGATGTCTCTAAAGCTCGCAAGGCTGGTTTCATGAAACGGGTTTTGGTTAATTTGACTGAAACACAGCTGAAAGAACTCGATGAAATCATTAAAACAGGTTTGTACAAAGGACGGTCCCAAGCAATAAGGGATGCTGTGGTGGCTCTTATTGAGAAAAAAAAGCTGAGAGAAATAGAAAAAAAGTTGGGTGAATGATAAGATGAATATTTTTGACTGGTTAAAGGAAAATGGCTACGATTATACTTGGAACTTCAAATTGGGGGGAAAGCTGGCTGATATAATTGCATTCAACAAAAATGAGATTGTTGCATTTGAGGTAAAAAAATCAGCAAGAGAAATACCAACAGCTGTAGGTCAATGCATGCATTATTTGGAAGACGCAAATAAATCCTATGTTATTTTACCGTCGAAAGAAACAAATTCTCTGACCAAGTCTAGCATGGCGCTGCTTAAAAAACTTGGGATAGGACTTTTGCAAGACGAAAAGAATGTAAAAATATTGTTAGAAGCCAAAAGATTTTCCAGATCCAATAAGCACATTATTGAAAAATTGAAGGAAAAAAGCATTTCGGGCCCCAGGTTAAACGTCCAAACAACTAAAGAGGAAAAGGAAAAGGAAATTATAGAAATTTTGAAAAAACACCCAGAAGGGCTTATGATAGTTTCTATAGGAAAGGAGCTGAACTTGCATAGAAATACCGTTTCAAAGTACATTTTCGGTCTGGTTATGGCTGGCATAGTGACCCAAAGGAGGATCGGTGTGGTTTCTCTTTGCTATCTAAATGAAGCTGTGCGGAAGGCTGGGGGACCAAGAATGTTGGGCAAGAGTTCAAAGGCGGTGTCGTAGATGGAGATTACAATATCAATCGATAAAAAAGGCCTTTCGAAGATAGCCGCCTATACAACAGTGCTGGCGTTCATAGCATTCTATTACTTCTTCGGGCCGCAGCTGCAGCTGATTTTTGCCGCGACGAACATAGGGGTGACTGTATATATAAACGGCTCTACTTCCGACCAGTCCATGACTTATGGAACTGTAGCGAACTTGACAGTGGAGGCAAACATCAGCACTTCGCCAAATAATGTTTGCCTTTTCGTTAATTCCAGCGCATACCTAAGCAGCCAATGCTATCCCACGTACGTTATAAACATAAACAGCACTTCGAGAACGATTGCTGCGAAAGTGTACAATGTCACGGGGAGCTGGGGTGGAAACGCAACCCAGCCTGCGACAAGCGACATAAGCTATCTGACAGTGACGCAGGCCTCGCCGTCATTGGTTGTGGCGCCGCTTGCAGCAGCCACTTATCCCACTGCGACGCAGACAGGCTGCCAGAGGGTTACAGGAGACACAGGAGCAACGCTGACATTGTTTAGAAACGGGACGCAAGTAGCTACTGGTACGACTGCTACGATAAATGAGACTTCGATAACGCTTGGGGCTGGAGTATACAATTATACCTGCACGTATACTGCGTCAACAAACTACACAGCTGGCAGCTCTTTGAACAATTATAGGACAGTTGCACAAAACACAACAAACCTTGTGGACGTTTATTTAGCAAACAGCACGAATGCATACAAGAATCAGAATATAACTATTGCCAATAACGCACAGATTACGGCAAATGCCACTATGGTTTATTCCAATGCAGGCACGGCTAGCTTGTATGAAGATGGTGTTGCTGTAAGTAACCCGAGAAGTGCTACTTTATCAGCTGGAACTCATCCATACAAAGCCAATGTCACAGGCAATGCCAACTATTCCACCAATGCGACAGGCGCGACATATTACGTGACAGTGTCGGATGTAATACCGCCTTTATGGCAGAACCCAGGAACGAATGATACGGATAATATCATCAACCAAGGCGAAGCAATCAACCTAACAGCTCAAGGAAAGGATGAGACTGCGCTGAAGTGGGCTTGGTTAGCGACGAATGAAACAGGCCAGTGGAAAAACTATGCTGATGTTGGACTTCCCAACACAGTTGCAACAAGCACAAGCGTAAGCTCTCTTGCCTGGGGCGGCATGACCAAGACGCATTATGACTCTGTAAACTCGCTCTATGTGCAAGCCTACTATAATGGCACAGCAGGAACATATTATTTGAGGATGAGCAGCGACGGCACAACATGGACAAATACGCCTCAAAGTCTTTCAACTCCCAGCACCAGAATAGTCTCATTCGCCTTTGTAAACAACATTGTGCATTACGTTTATGGAGACTATGCTTCAAGAGCCGATGACGGGTCTTTAACAGTTCATCTTCATTATAGACGAGCAACAATCAATAGCGCAACTTCGATAACTCTCGATGCAGAAAGAACTATTCAAACTTGGACGCAGTCATGCGACCTTACTGGAAACAGCGCTTACTCTTTCATATTGGACATGCGCTACTACGATATTTCTATTGGAACAGATAACCTAATCACTGTGGTCTGGGCTAGGAATGGATATGCATACTCATATTTTTACAATATAGAATTCGAGGATTACCTGTATGCTTCCCGCTATGTATACAATGTCATCAAATCTACCGCTACTGACGGTTCAACATGGGGTTCTATTACTACCAAAGAGAGTGCTAACAGCTATTGGACTGATGACACTACAACTGTCGTGGGTGATAGCACTGGGTCAACTGCCCAATACAGTGTTGATACTCGACCAAGACTTGCTCCTCTAGCTTCAACGGTAATGATATGTTTTGACAACAAGGACGGAGTTGGCAGATACAGTCTGTCGAGTGGTTGGACTACACACACAAATTTTGATGCTACGATCAAAGATGTGAATGGTTGGGGTAGTGTGGCTGTCGGAGACGGAGGCGGAAAAGTTGGTTTAGCCTATGTTGACAGCGATGATACAGTTGATGCGGCTTGGTATAATGGCACAACGCTGACGACCGACGCGGATGTTTTTGCCGCGACAGTGTCATCGCCGACGATAACTTCTGTCAATGAAACCAACGGGGATTGGTATGCTTTCGTCATTTCAGGCACAAGCATCGTCTACAAGAAATGTTCGCAGTATGACGGCACATGGGACAGCTCAGCCACAACTTTTGCATCTTCGCTTACGAGCCCAGCGGATTTGTCGTCTTCAAGAACTTTTCTCAACAGTCGTGTACTTGTCAGCTATCAGACAGGAAGCGCAAGCCCATATAACGTGATATTTCAAGAAATCAAATACACTTACAACTCACCAATGGACATGCAAGATGTAGCCAACACTTGGACTTGGTCCAACTTCACATGGAGCAACAGTTCTGTTGCTCAAGGGGCAACAGTTGGATGGAGAATTTATTACAATGATACCTCTGGCAACAATAACGGCACAGGTATAATGACGTTTACAATAAGAGACTCGACGCCACCTCAGTGGTCTTCCAATGCAACCAACATAACCGCAACATACTCGCCAACAACCAGCAGCCAGTTCAACATAACATGGACTGACAATATTGCTGTGGACAAAGTGTTCATCGAGGGCAACTGGTCCGGCTCGCCGTACAACTACACGCCTTCTGTTGATGGTAATGTGAGATACCTGACAACTATATTGCCTGCTGGCACGCACTACTGGAGATCTTTTGCAAATGATACTAGCAATAACTGGAATGTTTCAAACACGTGGTATTTCACAGTGGCGAAAGCATCAAGAACATGCACATTATCAACTGATAAAGGATGGACAAGAAATTATGATGGCACTACTTCTTCCACAACTTGTACTGTTTCTATTGCAAGTACGGATGGCACTATGACATTCACAAGAGATTCAGTTAGCAAGACTTCACCCGATGCAGTAACAAATGCAGGTGCCTATGCTTATGCTTGTCAGTGGGGTGTAGGTGTGAATTATTCTGCATGTACGCAACAAACAAACACATTAACAATAAATAGGATAGACCCGACATTATCTATTGGTTCTTTAGCATCAGTAAATTTTGGCACTGCAACAACAACTGGATGTGAAGTAAAAACTGGCGATGCAGGTGCTACTATTACATTATATAGGAACAGCACACAAGTAGCAACAGGAACTACAACAACAATTAATGAAACATCTGTTACTTTGGGCGTAGGCGTATGGAATTATACATGTACTTACGCACAAACAGCGAACTACAATGCTTTCACTTTAGCCAATCAATACAGGACTGTAAACGCAGTAGCGCCAACAATATTTGTAGCACCGTTGGCTACTGTCACATATCCAACAGCAACGCAGACAGGCTGCCAGAAAGTGTCAGGCGACCCTTCAGGCAACATATCGCTGTACAGGAACGGCACGCTGGTGAATTCCTCGATTACATTATCTTTTGTCAACGAAACTTCCATAACCCTAGGCGCGGGGGTCTACAACTACACATGCACGTATAACGGCACTACAAACTATACAGCAGGCTCTTCTGCAAACAACTATAGGACTGTGAGCCAGGCAACGCGTACCTGTACGTTATCAACCGACAAAGGATGGACAAGAAATTATGACGGCACTGCCTCTTCTACTACATGCACTGTTTCTGCTGGAAGCACAGATGGTAGTATGACGTTTACTAGAGATTCTGTCGGCAAGACATCACCAGATTTGGTAACAAATGCAGGTGCCTATGCTTATGCTTGCCAGTGGGGTGCTGGCGTAAATTATTCAGCATGTAGTCAACAAACCAACACATTAACAATAAATAGGATAGACCCGACATTATCTATTGGCTCTTTAGCATCAGTAAATTTTGGAACTGCGACAACGACTGGTTGTGAATTAAAAACTGGCGATGCAGGTGCTACAATAACTTTATTTAGAAATAAATCTCAAGTTGCTACTGGCGCAACTGCAACAATAAACGAAACCTCGGTTGTATTAGGTGGTGGTAAATGGAACTACACATGCTCTTATGCACAATCAACAAACTACAACGCATATAGTTTGTTAGACCAATATAGGACTATAAATCCTATTGCACCCTCCTTGTCAATAGGCTCGCTCGCCGCTGTGAACTATGGCACTGCAACAACCACTGGCTGTGAAAGGATTGCAGGAGACCCGGGTGCAAATCTGTATTTATTCAGGAACGGCACGCAGGTGGCAAGTGGAGCGACTGCAACCATCAATGAGACATCTATAGTCCTTGGTGCCAATGTTTACAACTACACATGTAATTACACGGCGACGCAGAATTATAGTTCAGCATGGTTGTTGAGTCAGTACAGGACAGTGAATACCATAGCCTCTACAATATTTGTCGCTCCTTTAGCATCTGTAAATTATGGCACAGCGACACAAACAGGTTGTCAGAAAACAGCAGGCGACCCAAGCGGTGTCATAACATTGTTGAGAAACGGAACCCAAGTGGCGACAGGCATCACCACTACGATAAACGAGACTTCGATAGTTCTAGGTGCTAACGTGCACAACTATACATGCAACTACACAGCCACCCAAAATTATACTACAACTAACAGCGTGAACAATTATCTGACTGTGAATCAGAATAATACAAATCCAGTTAATCTCTACTTCAACGGCACTGCCAATGCCAACAGAACTTACACATATCCACAAGTAGTCAATGCAACTGGAGTTGCTGTCTATTCTGGCAGTGGAACAATCTTCCTATACAGAGGCAATGTACAAAAAGCATCAGGCACATCACCGCAAACAGAACAAATTCTGCTGGGAAATGAAACGTATGCTTACAAGGTTAACATAACCGGCAATGCCAACTACAGCTCGAATGCGACTGGTGCGACATACTATGTTTTTGTGAATAAAGGTGTAGTGTATCCTGATCTGTTTGTCAACGGCACTGCTACATGGACATACCAGTATCCGAATGTTACTAATGTTACGTGCAATATAACTCAGGTTGATGGCGGCTCTGGCCCTTCCTGTTCGCTGTGGAGGGATGATGTGTCGAAGGGAACTAGTGAAGTGACGAGGCTGCCTAATGGGACGTATGTGTATCGTGCGAATGCTACTGGTACTGCCAACTACTCTGCCAATGCAACAGGACAGACGCATAACCTGACGATAACGCTGGGTGCAGCTCCTACTGTCACAGTGACGTTTGACAGGACATCAGGAAGGAACTATACTGCTGGCAATAACCTTGGTATACAGTGTGACGTGACTAGTGGTGAGAACAGCATAATGCAGATATTGAGGAATAACACTGTGGTGAAGCAGACTACTTCCAATGCTACGCAGCTTACTTA
>Ga0315279_10002688_pt1 | contig 26150 bp, 23 predicted proteins | sample YL17G06_20_MG_FD_203694 | JGI IMG/M metagenome (GOLD analysis project Ga0315279, IMG submission 203694) | Sediment microbial communities from Yellowstone Lake, YNP, Wyoming, USA - YL17G06_20 | ecosystem: Environmental > Aquatic > Freshwater > Lake > Sediment | place: USA: Wyoming | collected... | reverse complement strand
ATGGCGACTTCCGCTGTCTCACACTCCATGCAAGCGGAGTCGCAGGAAAGGCCGCATGCCTGAGTTTGCGTCGAGTTCAAAGGTCAAAGTGCTGCAAAAGTCGAGCTGTCAGGTCTCACACTAACCCCGACCGCAGCACTTGCCAGTACGCGCGCACACGCTCGCGGCGCAAGGCGCGCTTGTGGCCCAGCGCGCCTTTGGCAGCTTCCAACGCCAGTTGCCCGGCATACATCGCCAGCACAGCGACTCGCAGCACGCCCGCCGTCAATGCGCCGTGATGCTTGCGAAAGTAGCGCACCTTGCTCGTCTGAAAATAAATGTGCCGCTGCGCCGCCACCTGGTCGCTGCTCTTTCCGCCGTAATGGATGACCTGCGCCTCCGGCAGATACACAACCTTCCAACCGGCTTGCCGCATACGGTAGCACCAGTCCATCTCCTCAGAGTACATGAAAAAATCTTCATCTAACGTGCCGACCTGCTGAATCACTTTGCGCCGCACAAGGAAACACGCGCCGAACAGCCAATCCACTTCTTGGATCGTGTCGTCAGGCCGATCGAGCACATAGTAACGTCGCAACACATCGCGTGGCGCGAGCGGTTGCAACCAGGTACTCTCGAACAGTCCCGTCATCAACGTGGGGAAACGGCGGCGCGAGGACTGCACGCTGCCATCGGGGTTCAAGAGCTGCGGACCGACTACGCCCACGTCTGGGTGAGCATCAGCATAGGCGACCATCGCCGCGAGCGCATCATCCAGCACTCGCGTGTCGGGGTTGAGGATCATCACGTAACGCCCCGTGGCGGCAGCGATGCCATCGTTGTTTCCACCGGTGTAGCCGCGATTGGTTTGATTCGCAATCAGCCGCACAGCCGGGAACTCGGCGCACACCATCTCCACGCTGCCATCGCTGGACGCATTGTCTACGACGATGATTTCAGTAACCAGTAGAGGATGGTTAGCAGACAGTGGGCGGCCACTCGCCACGGATTCCAGGCATTGGCGCAACAGGTCGCGCACATTCCAACTGAGGATGACGATTGAAAGATCCACCATGAGGCTCAAAGGTCACGGCGGCTTGACGCCGCCGTCTCACTGCTCAACGATTGATCTAGGACACGCTACGTTCGGCGCTGGACGGTGAAATCCGCCAGGTCTTGCATGGCCTGGCGGGCCGGGCCGGCAGGCAACTGGTCAAGCGCCGACCGGCTGCGGCCGACAAAGCTACGCGCCTCGTCCAGCGCCGCCTCGACTGCGCCGGACTCACGGATAGCGCTCACGGCCTGGTGAATGGCTTCCTCGCTTCGATGTTCGTTGCTGCGAAAGAGGCGGACGATCAACTCATCCTCAGGGTGCTGCTCCAGGTAACACAGCGTCGGCAGCGTGATGAGGCCCTGGCGCAAATCGCTGCCCACCGGCTTGCCCAAGTGCTGCTCATCGCCGACGAAATCCAATACATCGTCGGCCACCTGGAACGCCATTCCAAGATTCCGACCGTACTCACGCAATGCGGTTACCTGGCTTTCGGGCGCGTTCTCCAATATGCCGGTTGCTTCTGTCGCCAGCTCAAACAGCGATGCCGTCTTGGAATAGATACGGGCATAGTAATCATCTCGGCGCATCCGCGTGGGAAGGTCGCTGAGCTGCTGCCGCAACTCACCGCTGCAAATCACCATCAGCGTCTCGGCAAAACGGTGCATGAGGTGCACATTGCTGGCCTGCGCAGCCAAATCGGCTGCGCGCGCGAACAGGTAATCGCCGGTGAGGATCGTCGCGCCGGGCGTCCAGGTGGCGTTGAGAGTAGGGATGCCGCGCCGCAGCAAAGCGCCGTCAATCAGATCATCGTGAACGAGCGAAGCCGTATGCAGCATTTCGGTTGCCGCCGCCAGCGCAATGATCTTGGGTGATGCCGCGGGCGAATACAGGCGGCTCGCATAAATGACTAGGGCAGGGCGGATGCGCTTGCCGCCACTCGAAAGCAAATGCTCAATCGCCAGCGTCAGAACATCGTACTCCAGCTCCCATTTTTCACGCAGTTTTTGCTCAACACACGCCAAATCGTCTCGAATCAAATCGAAACTTGCCATGTTACCCAATGTTTCCCTTGTTTGTTCACCCGGCCAACCCGAATAGCACACATGCGTTCGCCGTTGTCTGAGCTGCCACCTGTTCCAGAATCAAATCTCGGACATCAGCCACCGCCTGTGCCACCCTGCGGACGTAGGCCGGCTCATTGCGCTGCCCTCGATGTGGGTGCGGCGTCAGATACGGCGCATCCGTTTCAATCAACAGCCGCTCCAGCGGAACGGCGCGAACCACATCGCGCAACCGATGGGCGTTCTTGTATGTCACCGGCCCGCTGACGCCGATGTAAACCCCCTTCGCCACCGCCTGCTCGGCCATCGCCACATCACCGCTGAACGAATGAAGCACGCCCGCTCGAATGTCGAATGTCGAATGCCAGTCACGCAAGATGCCGAGCACGTCGTCGTGGGCGTCACGGTCATGGACGATGACGGGCAGGTCGAGCTCCGCCGCCAACTCTAGTTGCACCTCGAACGTGCGCCGCTGAACATCGCGCGGCGAAAGGTCGCGGTAATAGTCCAACCCGATTTCGCCCACCGCCACAACTCTAGGCGACGTAGCCAATTGCTTCAGTTCTTTGAGTGCGACCGCATCCAGCGTCTTGGCTTCATGCGGATGGATTCCCACGGCGGCATAGATGCTCTCGTGTTGTCGAGCTAACGCCACCGCCGCGCGGCTCGATGGCAAATCCACGCCCGGGTTGATGGCATACCGGACGCCACTCTCGGCCATCCGGGCGATCACCGCGTCCCGGTCGGCATCGAACTGTGGCGCGTCCAGGTGGCAGTGCGAATCCACCAACTCAGTCACGGAAAATCTCGTCTTGGCGAGTGACAACCATCCCGGCTTGCGTCTCCAGCAATTGAATCAGAACTCGCACTTGATCTTGGGTCAAGCACTTGTCTTTCCACAATCGGCGCAGTACGTCTTTGAGACGCAGACACACAACGCCCATCCCTTCACCCAATCGCGCAGCGCGCTGGCTCAGACAGTACACTAACGAGCCGGTTTCGCCCATGTCTGGATGATCAAGTCTATCCAGTGACTCGTTTCCTCTGCCGAAAGTGACAAAACCCGCAGACGCCCAGATGCCACTAGATCATATAATTGACCGTCTTCCCATGGCAGCTTCGCCCGTCAGAAGCAGAGACCTAGCTTTGTCTCAAGGCGTCTATCCAACTGGTCGCCACACGCCGATTCCGGCCCTCCAGATAATTAGGCTCATCCACCATCTCCTGCAACTTGCGAGCGATGGCCGTCGCCGACCATTTGCACTCGTCAATCACCGATCTAACCGTATCGAGAAGGCGTGGCGACAACAGAGTCAGCGTCAATATATCCACCAGACGCCATTCACTTGGGGCCATACGGATTTCTCTAGCGATCAACTCTTCGAGCTTGTCCAAAACGGTTTCCATGAGCCGCTGTGCTGCCTGGGGACGGCTCGATTCGACATAGACGCGGTTGATAGGCTCTGTGCCCGATGAGCGCACTCGCAGAAAATGCCGGTCGTCACCTTTAGAGTCACGCAGTTGCAGCTCGACGATGTCGTACCTGACGCCACCGGCGTATACAACCTCGAGACCTGCGAGGGTATTTTGGGGATTCCCTTCTGCAAAACCATCAAGATAGTAGTTGATCAGGTCTTCCTTGGCCTCCAAAATCGCATCAACATCTGATCGGCCACTATTTGAGCGTCTGCCACGGCCACCATAAGAGGCCCAGCAACCATCCAGTGCGCAAGTGTCTTGCCAAATGTCGGCCAGCGATTTCAGCGGCTTGTTTCGGCGGGTGCCATAATACGCCAGCATATCCATGATCAACAAGTCGGCCCAGATGCCGTCTTTATCGGTGACATGGCCTCGCGTGGTCAGGCCAGAACTTTCTTCTCCTCCGATCAGCAATACGTTCCGCCAATCTTGAGGAAGAGATTGCAAGTTTTGATAACACCTGTCGGTTCGCCTCTGCTCCTCGATATATTTGATGCCGACCGGCACCATAAAGGTATGTTTGTAAATACGATCCTCGCGCTTGCCCACCTTGCGGCGATAAAAGGGGTGGTCTATATACGCCGGGATGACATCGTTTTCGGGCTTGTAGTTCTCATTGTTCTTGATTTTGCTTGCCAGAGGCTCGATGAGGGGAGAGCCGGTTTGAGTGGCAATGACCCGTCCCGTAAGTCCGCGATCCACGCCCAGGTACCGAACCAACATGGGGAGAATTTGATTGGGTCGAAAGTATACGCCACCTTGATCCACAACGCCAAATCGGTCAGCGTCCGTGTCCATTCCCAGCCCCAGAATCGCTCCTGTCTTCTTGACCTTCTCTTTAAGAGGATTGATGAACGGCTCTTCGGGATTGGCATAGTCCAGTCCAGGCAAGGTGGGGTCGGTTTCGGCGTGAATAACCGTGTATTGCACGCCAATTTCGCCCAGCAGGCGGGTCAGATAGCCACGACTGGTGCCGTGCATTTCATCTACAACCACCAAGTGTCCGTTGAAGAACTTGCGAATCCGATCAAAATTCAGCGGAATGCGCCGATCGTTCTTCCCGCTGTCGAGGATCCATCGAGTATATAAGTCAATCGGGTCGAAACCCTGAAGCCGCCCATCTTTTGTTGCCCCGGACAGATCCCCTTTGGGGACCGGCTGATCGAGCAACTGAATTTCATTAATTCGTGAGGCGATAAAGTCAGTCAGATTGGTGGGAGCCGGATAGCCCAAACGTGGGTTGAATTTGAGGCCTTGCCACTCGGGCGGGTTGTGGCTGGCCGTGCAGTTGATCAAGCCGGCCACACTGGCAGGGTCGAGGTGATCTGTCAAATAATTCACCAGAGCTGGCGTGGGTGTATCCCGATTTGCCATGTCAACGGCAAAGCCGTTGGTGAGGCAGACCTCGGCTGCCCACCCGGCCACTGTTCTCGCATTCAGCCGGCTATCATAACCAATCACGATCCGTTTGCCTAGCAAGTTCTCGGCCTCGATGTAGGAAGGCACGTCCTGGGCTTTTAAAAAGTCACAGATAGCCTGTACAACCTGTTTGGCCCTCGCCTCGGTAAAATCACGTCCCCAGCGGCCTCTGACTCCAGAGGTGCCGAATCGCAAGTACTTGCATTGGTAAATCTCTTGCAACAGACCAGGACTGTCAGGCTCACCCTTTAGATATGGAACATCGGTTCGGAAGCGAAATCCATACAATCTTTCCGCGATATTGCCTACATGGATAACTCTGAAAGGCATAAAGCGGTCTGGCCCGACTTGGGGATCCATCGCCTCCAACAATGGAAATATCTCGGCCCCAATGTCGGAAGACAGGGATCTGAAAACGGGCCGAGAGAGATAACTTTTTGCAATGCTCACGGCCCGCTGCCGCAGCTTTCCCATGCCCGGCAACAGCTCATTCGCAAGCATCTGATGACGAGGCCGTTTGGCTTCTAAAGTGGGGCTAAAGGTCTCGTGCCGGTACTGGCCACATTCTGCCATGAGAGTCAGCAGAATGCTGAATACTTTTGCAGAAGCGGACCGGGACCAGCTCAATTCAATCTCTCCGCTATTCAGAGTCGCCTCCAAAGCGTCAAGAAACTGGTGCATGGCTTCTGCGGCGGGCGTCCAGGTCTCGATGTCTTCCGCCCAGGTCAGCGCGCGGTTAAGCCCGATAAAATCCTTGCCAATTTGTATTGGCGCAAGCCGTGTGTTGATGCCGGTCATAAGATTATTGCCTCCTCACTAGGTGGATCCCTTTGCCAGAAATTGGGGACCGCAGACTGTTCAAGATATTTCAGTGGCGATATGCCTCGGCTACGACGGATCCAGCAATCCTCCCTCGGCGCAATTCAAAACCTCGACAAAACCATCAGCAATGCCTGCGGTGGCTTGAACTTTTCTACAAATGTCCCAAGCCAACTTTCCCAATTCCTTTACAGAGACCTCACCATCCGCCTCCAGCATGGCCCGGAATTGGGCCTCAGTCCCCGAGTAGCGCAAATTGATTCGTCTGAGCGCTGCGAGATCCGTCAAGGATTGCTTTTCAAGGTCGTTCAGGGCGGCTCGGTCGAGGCGCGGCCCGCTGCTCACGTAAGCCGAGGCGATCACCTGGGGCGTCTTTTGAACAATACTGGCGAAATCAGCCAGGGAATGCGCCCCTGATTCAACCAAGGCACGAATAACAAACAGAGCAGTCCGAATGCCATCGCCTGTCGTATGATCTTTATCTACCAGCACAATATGCCCCGCTTGTTCGCCGCCCAGGGCATATCGGTCCGTCCCCGGCGAGTGAGCCTTGAGGTCCAAAAGCTTCTCGACGACATATTTATCTCCCACAGGCGTTTCGTGGATTTGCAATTGATTCGTCTGAACAAACTTGACCAGACCTTCGTTACGCATTTGAGTGGTGACGATGGAACGACCAGCCAATTGGTGGCGTTCGTCCAAGTAGCGCGCCAGAATCCCAAGGATATGATCCCCGTCAACGACTCCGCCACGCTCGTCCACGAAAACGACTCGATCAGCATCTCCGTCGAACGCCAATCCAAAATTCGCGCGATAATGGTGCGCTAACCGTGCCAGCTCCTCCGGGTGTCGTCGGGTATATTCAGAGCCAGCGCAGTCGTTAATGTTCAAGCCGGTCGGCGAGGCATGAATCGCCAGCACGCGGGCCCCCAATCGGGCAAAACATTCTGGCGCAAACCAGGACGCCGCGCCATTGGCGCAGTCCAGAACAAGCGCCAGATCGTTGAGCCGAAGGTTGGGATGTTCGGCCAAGAGATTTTCTACATATAGCTCGTGCATGCCCCGGCCATCAATCGAGCGGCCAAACTGCTTGGAAGGGCGAATCTCTGCCAGGGACTCTAACTGTCGTTCGATTTCAGCCTCGATGGTTTCGGACAATTTCAATCCGTCCCGGTCAAAAAACTTGATGCCGTTTTCCTGAACCGGGTTGTGGGAAGCCGAAATCACCACACCGGCTGTGGCCCCGACCCTGCGCACCAGATAGGCCACCCCGGGAGTGGTGATTACGCCCGCATCCACAACAATGATTCCGCTCGCCAATAGCCCGGCTGTCAAAGCGCTCTGGAGCATAGGCCCCGACTGGCGCGTATCGCGTCCCACGACAATCGTGTTCCCCCGGTCGCTTTTGCCGAATACACTCCCGGCAGCCAATCCCAACTGGAGCACAAAATCGGGAACCAGAGGCCATACACCGACTTCGGCGCGGATTCCATCGGTTCCAAACAAACTTTTACCCATCATGTTTTGTCCTAGGGTTGTCCTCCATCAAGATAAGGAGTAAAGTTCAAGTTACACTCACCTCAGCCACCACAGGTAAATGATCGGAGGCATGCCTGGCTAGCGGGGTGTCCACTATCTTGCAGTGATAATCAACCAGTCGGGAAGCCGGATAGACAAAGATGTGATCAACTGGTCCCTTGACCTTGAATTGATGTGTTGGCGTATGATCGTTCTCTGGAATCAAACGGACAAAGCCGGCTTCACCTACCAGAACGTCGGCAATACACGTTTCGTTAACGGTCGCGTTGAGATCTCCCATCAAGAATACAAGCTCGCCTGTTTCAAGCATATGCGCTCTTATGAGATCAAGCAGGCGACGAACCTGGTTGAATCGCATCTCTTGGGCTTTTTCCGATTTGCCAGCTATCTCCTGTTCAGGTTCCCCTTGTTCGCCCACCAGTGTGCTCAGGTGAGTGCCAATAATGAAGGGAGAGGCCGTGTCCGCCTGGATGCGTGCCAGCAACGCATAGCGGGGCTCTGTGTCACGATTGCCGTCGTATTGCAGAGGGTGAAACAGGGATATGTTGCGTGGCTCGCCAGCTTCGGAAGAATATCCCTGCCGTACAAAGCCCCACCGCGATAAAATCGCATTTCCATATCGCCACTCCTGCCAACCACGGGAGATAGCATGTACAAAGATGGCCTTGCCGGGATAAAAATGCTCCTGCATCGAGAGCGTTGGCCCAAAATGCACTCCCTCTATGTATCCAAGCGTCTTGGCAAGGGTCGAAGCCGTGCCATGCCAACATTGCTCTGCATCTAACCACTCGACGGCTTCTTGCAAAACCAAAATATCTGGGGAATTTTCCTGGATCATCTTGATAACATCGTCAAGAACTGCCTCAAAATCTTTCCTTGCCCCTCCAATGTTGTATGTCATTAATCTGAAATGCGCACCTTCCATTACCGCCGGCATAACAATTGACCTCTCAGAGTACACCTTCACCAAGAAGCCTCTGGGCGCGATTCACATCCCAAGGTTGGCATCCACCATCAACCCGATCAATGGCTGGAATATTTGCCCATATCAGCGCCGCAGCGTGGTCATCTCCGTCACGTCCGGGAAGCGTTCACCGCGCTGCAAGGCCGCTAGGTCAGCCTCTACCATCATGTGCACCAACTCTATAAAGCTCACGCTCGGCTCCCAGCCCAGTTGGCGTCCGGCTTTGCTCGGATCGCCGACCAACAAATCCACTTCGGCCGGGCGGAAGAAACGCTCGTCGCGCACCACATAGTCCTTGTAATCCAGGCCCACGTGGCCGAACGCCACCTCGCACATCTCACGAATCGAGTGAGTCTCGCCGGTCGCAATGACATAGTTATCCGGCTCGTCCTGTTGCACCATCAGCCACATCGCCCGAACATAGTCGCCGGCAAACCCCAGGTCGCGCTTGGACTCGAGATTGCCCAGGCGCAATTCTGTAGCCAGGCCGGTCTTGATCGCCGCCACACCCAGGGAAATCTTGCGCTCGACAAATTCCAATCCGCGCCGGGGTGAGCCGTGGTTGAACAAAATGCCCGACGTGGCATGTAAACCGTAACTTTCACGGTAATTTACCGTGATCCAATGTCCATACACCTTGGCCACACCATAGGGGCTGCGCGGATAAAACGGCGTCCTTTCCGTTTGAGGCACTTGTTGCACTTTGCCAAACATCTCGCTCGAGCTGGCCTGGTAAAAGCGGATGTCTTTATTGACCATCATGATCGCATCCAGCAGGCGCGTCACGCCCAACGCCGTCACCTCGCCGGTCAGCACCGGCTGCTGCCACGAGGTCGGCACGAACGATTGCGCGGCCAGGTTGTACACCTCCGCCGGCTGAAACTCACGCAGGAGGCCGATGAGCGAGGCCTCGTCCAGCAAGTCACCCTGCACCAACGTGACCTTGTCCTGAATGTGGCGGATGCGTTCCAGGTTCACCACGGAACTACGCCGCATCATGCCAATGACTTTGTAGCCCTGCGTCAGCAAAAACTCGGCCAGGTAACTGCCATCCTGACCGGTGATCCCTGTGATGAGCGCAATCTTGTTCAACGTTGTCTGTTCCTTCCTGTGCTTTTTCTAGTGGAACATCCTCGCCCGCCATTCGTCGAGCACGTCGCGCAGCGATTGCTCCAGCGGAATGGTTGGCTGCCAACCGGTGGCTGCGTACAACTTGGACGCATCACACTGAATTTCGAGCGTGTCCGAGGGTCGCATCCGCGCCGGGTCAAACTCGACGCGGATCGCGACGCGGCTGTAGCTCAAGAGAATATCAAGGATAGTTTGAATCGCGCACGCGCGGCCCGAGCCGATGTTGTACACCTCGCCCGGCTGCCCTTGCGTGACGACGAGATAATACGCCCGCACGACGTCCCGCACGTCCGTAAAATCTCGGCGAGCGGAAAGGTTGCCCACACAGACGACCGGCTCTTGCCGCCCCGCCTCAATCGCGGCGATCTGCTTGGCAAAGGCCGGGACGACAAAGCTTTCCGACTGGCGCGGGCCGATATGGTTGAACGGCCTCACTCGCATCACCGGCAGGCCGTGGCTCAAAAAGTACGCCAGGCCGAGCAAGTCCTGCGCGACTTTGCTCACCGCGTAAGGGTTGTGAGGCCGAAATGGGCTGTCCTCTCGCAGTGGCAAATCCTCCGGCCGCACCAGCCCATACTCGTCACCAGAACCGACCACCATTACGCATGGCCGAGCGCCCAACTTGACCAGCCCATCAAAGAGGTTTGTCTCGGCGCGCATGTTGTTTTCCAGCGTGCCCCACGGGTCATCCCAGGCAGCCGGAGTAGATGCCTGCGCGGCCAGGTGAAAGATAACGTCCGGCGCTGACCTGTCCAACATCGCCCGCACCGCCTGCGGGTCGCGCAAGTCCAACTCGATGCAGGTCACGCGCCGGTCAAGGCGCGAACAGTCCCAGCCGGGCAACACGCACCCGGCAACTTGCCAATCAGTCTGGTTCAACAGGTAATCGGACAGGTGGCTGCCTGCAAAGCCCCCTACTCCAGTGATGAGTGCGCGCAAAGGTCACTCCATGATGGATATCTTTGGTTTTGGATTATACCGCAGAACAAGGAACATGTCACAGGACGCAAGGAGCAGGTACACATCCCTTGCGACCTGCTCCTTGCGACTTGGTCCCTGCGACATGTTTACGTGCCTTCTTCCCAACTCGCCAGGTATTTGGCCTGCTCGGTGGTCAGCGTGTCAATCTTGACCCCCATCGCGTTCAGCTTGAGCCGCGCGATTTCCTTGTCAATGTCTTCGGGGATGGCATAGACGCGCTTTTCCAGCGACGGGCCGTTGCGAGCCATCCACTCAGCGCCGAGCGACTGGTTGGCAAAGCTCATGTCCATTACCGCGCTGGGGTGCCCTTCGGCAGCGGACAGGTTCACCAGCCGGCCATCGGCCAGCAGATGGATGCGGCGGCCATCCTTGAGCGTGAACTGCTCGACGAACTCACGCACGCGCTTTCTGCCGGTAGACATTTTCTCCAACGCCGGGATATTGATCTCGACGTTAAAGTGGCCGCTGTTGCAGACGATGGCCCCGTCTTTCATCACGGCCAGGTCTTGTTCATCAATCACACTGATATCACCGGTGGCCGTGATAAAGATGTCACCCTCGCGGGCGGCCCGCTCCATCGGCATCACGCGGTACCCATCCATCACCGCTTCGAGCGCACGCAGCGGGTTGACCTCGGTGACGATGACGTTGGCCCCGTGGCCTTGGGCGCGCATGGCGATGCCGCGACTGCACCAGCCATAGCCGGCCACGACGACGGTCTTGCCGGCGATCAGCACATTCGTCGCTCGGATCACGCCGTCGAGCGTGGATTGACCGGTGCCGTAGCGGTTATCGAACAGGTGCTTGGTATCCGCGTCGTTCACAGCCAGGATGGGGAACTTTAATGCGCCATCCTTGGCCATCGCGCGCAGGCGGATAACGCCCGTCGTCGTCTCTTCGGTGCCGCCGATGACGTTGGGGATGAGGTCGGTGCGCTCCTTGTGCATCGTCGAGACGAGATCTGCGCCGTCGTCCATCGTCATGTGCGGCTGGTGGTCGAGCGCGGCCTTGATGTGATCGTAATAGGTCTTGTTGTCCTCGCCCTTGATAGCGTACGTGGGAATCTCGTACACGCTCACGAGCGCGGCGGCCACGTCGTCCTGGGTGCTGAGCGGATTGCTGGCGCACACCACCAGGTCAGCCCCGCCCAGTTGCAGCGTGCGGGCCAGGTTGGCCGTCTCAGTGGTCACGTGCAGGCAGGCCGACAAACGCAGTCCCTTGAGCGGCTTTTCCTTCTCAAATCGCTCGCGGATCAGGCGCAGCACCGGCATCTCTTGCTCGGCCCACTCGATGCGGTATCGCCCGCCGGTGGCTAGATTCAGATTCTTGACGTCATGTTCAACAGTCATCGGTCACTCCTTTCGGGATTGGTCACCTTCAATAAACTACTTTGCCAGACACAATCACTCTGCCTCTTCTGGCTGCTGGCATAGCTTGGTCAACTTTTCGATGATGCGTGCTCTGTCGGATTCCGGAATCGTCTTGCCCTGCCAGATATTGCCCAACTGTTCAGGCAAGTGATCTAATGTCCATACTGCAACCGATGGATTGTTCACCGACAACAGGCTGGCGCAATTTTCCCAAACCACCACCGGTTCAATCCACTGTCTAATTCCACCTGCCCTCAAAAAGTTTGCGAAGCGGATTGCATTGTCACGCGCCTGACGACTCGGGCTTTTCTTATAAAGCTTCCATCTCTTGCCGGCGCGATACTCCCACTGTTCGCCAATGTTTCTGTATTCCCCGCTAAACGTCTTGATCTCCAACGCCCAAACACCGGGGGTGCCGACCAGAACTGCGTCAATATCACCCCCGTTTCGCCCTGGCAAAGTCACATTTCGGAATAAAGCCCAATTTCCATCCAGTTGTTGGCACATTGCTTCAACAACACGTTCTTCGCCTTTTTGACCCTTACGATAGTCGTCAATCCGTTCCTGCAACTTGTCAAAAGCCAGTCTTGGCAAATAATAAAACACCAACACTTCAACAAGGAGTATGAGAATAACTCCCACTATGGCAACCACGATAACGGGCAATGTCATATTCGGAGGTGGTTGGCTCGGGCGTGTTGTTAGTGATGTGATAAGTGCTTTGATCCCCCAGGCTAAGACTGCCAGCATTATCCCACCAATCACTCCCTGAAGCTGTGCCAGTCGATATTCTCTCCGTTCAGCAAAGCTTCTTCCACCAGACAAGACCTTCAATGGACCTGCAGGCGACGGCGGCTCTTTAACAGCTTGATTCAGGCGCACTGCTGTCAAGACACTTGCCGCTCGCCGGACTCGCTCGTCCCAGGCATTCTCAACAGCATATCCCAAATCCTTGAGCGTCAATTGCTTGGTATCAACCAACATTCCCATCGGCTTGCCTTTGAGATTCCTGGAATCTTGGATTGACCACGGAGTAGCACGCGCTTGCTCAATGGTCATTCCAACTTCAAGCACTGGCGGCTGCGCGGCAGTGGTTTCAGAGGCAAGTGGCTTTTTAGGCATAGATGCTGATGTTTGCCTCATCGAAGCAAGAATCACAGTCGCCGCTTGCTTGATCTTGGGATCGTAGGCATTCTTAGCCGCCCATTCCAATCTGTCCTTATTGATATACCCTTCGTCAAGCAATTCACCAATAGGGCGACCATAATTCTTGAGCCACATGACAGCGCGTGCCTCTTCCAGGCTCATTGGCTTCTGAGAAGGAACAGCCGAGATTGGCATGTCCCTTGACATTTGAGATTTGGCATTTGACATTTGTCACCGCCTCTCAATCACACCTTCATAAAACGGGCAATACCTCACAAACCTCAGCTTTTCGTACACGCGGATGGCGGGCGCGTTATCCTGCCGGACGTTGAGGACAATCGTTTTGATGCCGCGCCGGATCAGTTCCGCGCACACCGCATAGGTTGTTAGCGTGGCGTAACCATGACCTCGGTGATCGGGATGCGTCATCACGTTGCCCACGGCTCCCATGCTGTACACTTCGCTGACCAGGTGCGTGCCCGCCACGGCGATCAACTGCCCACCTTGCTCGACGCCGCAAAACACGCCTTGCGTCACCTGCGTTGGGCTGAAAGCATCGCCGCCACCGAGCGAATACAGCGCGGACAAGCGATCAACATCGTCCGCGCTCAGACGCTTGCAAGACCTGGCAAGTTTTGGGAACCTGTCAGGTCTGAGCACCATGCGCCACATGTGCTCCAACTCGTCCCAACGATAAAATTGGCTGAGCGCAGACAGGTGTTCCTCGCGCGAGGTCACAAAAGCGCGATCGAGTTGCACCAGTCCATCCAGTAGCGCCGCCACGCCGTCACCCGCGCCCATCAAAAACAAAATGGGTGGAGCGAACCCGACGTACTCTAGCGCCAGCGCGCGGATGGCATCGCCTTCTTCGGCTACGCGCCATGTGCATTTTTCAAAGAACCCCTCGTCCAGATCGCCGAGGGCATACGCGGCATAATCGCGATCGGTTTCCAGGTACGCCTGGATTTCAGTTCTATCAGTCAGCAGTCTCGTAGCCATGCGGTCGGTTAGTCGTGTAGTCGTGTAGTCATATGTCCATAGTCAAACTATTCGACTATGCGACTGCCAACTATTTGACCAAGGGACCAAAGTTTTCGCGGTAGCGCGCCACAAACTCGTCCCACGTATACGAATGGTTCTGTGTGCCAGGCTGTTCGAGCACATACGTCGCCGCCAGGCTGCCCATCCGCCCGATGACGTCCCACGGCAGCCCCAGGCTCATGCCCTTGATGATGCCCGCCCGGTAGGCGTCACCCACGCCGGTGGGGTCGGCCAGACGCAGAGGTTTCACAGTTGGGATATCTATTCGCTTGCCATCCGTCCAGATGGTTGAACCCTCACCGCCGCGTGTGACGATGAGCGTGGCCGTGCAGCACAACACCTGCTCTTCCGAAAGCCCCGTCTTGTTGCGGATCATCTCGAACTCGTAATCGTTGACGATCAGCATCCTGGAGTCGTCAATCCCCTCGCGCAAATCGTCGCCGCTCAGGCGGATGATCTGCTGACTGGGATCGTAAATGTAAGGGATGCCCAACGCTTTGCATTCGCGCGGGTACTTGCACATTGCTTCCGGGTCATTGGGCGAAATGATCGTCAGGTCAACGCGAGTCTTGAGGTTGGCAAAGGAAAGGTCATGCGCGTGCGCCATCGCGCCGATGTAGAACGATGCGATCTGGTTGTTCTCACGGTCGGTGCTGACAAAGAACGACGACGTGAACTCGTCCGGCACCTCGACCACCGCCGACGTGTCCACACCGTGCTCATCCAGCCAGGCGCGGTAATCGGCAAAGTCCTGGCCCGCCGTCCCCATTACGAGCGGGCGCTCACCCAGGAGGGCCAGGTTGTAGGCAATATTCGGAGCGCACCCGCCGCGCTGCTTGCGCATCGAATCCACCAGAAAGCTGACCGAGAGCTTGGCGATTTGCTCCGGCAAAATGTGTTCCTTGAAATAGCCGGGAAACGTCATGAGGTAATCGTAGGCAATAGAACCGGTGACGACGACGTTCATGCGAACCTCACTCGCAAGATTGTCCACAATGCGCGCAAGCCATCACTGGCCTTGATTTTCTTGCCTTCGGCTGCCGTGCGGGGATGATAGGAAATCGGCACCTCGATCACTCTGTGCCCGGCTTTGAGCAGCCTGCAAGGCAGTTCAAAGTCAAGCTCAAAGCCGGAGCCGCGCAAATCCAACGCGTTGAAAACATCGCGCCGGATCAACTTGGTGCCCACCGCCACATCGCTCAAGTGACCGCCGAACAACACATTCGTCAAGAGAGTCAAGCTGCGCACACCCAAATAGTTTTGAAGATATTTGTAAATCGCGCGACCGCCTAGCGTGCGCGAACCAAACACCGCCTCGGCTCCGGTCTCGTCCACCATCTTGACGAACAAGGCGAGTTCTTCCGGGTCGTATTCAAAATCGGCGTCCTGAACAACGCCATAGTCGCCGGTAGCCTGCGCAAAACCCGTGCGAACGGATCCGGCCTTGCCCATGTTGCGCGGCTGGAAAATCACACGCACCCCTGGCCAGTTGACCTGCTGCAGCAGCTCGCGTGTGCCATCGGTGGAGCAGTTGTCCACGGCGATGATTTCCTTTTCCCACGCGCCCAGGTCTACGGCACGCACACGATCGAGCACTGCTATAATGGTATTGCGTTCATTGTAAGCGCAGACGATGATACTGAGTTTAGGCATGGTCGTATTTATGGCTCGCTGAAGGTCTATGGAATATGTCTTCGCGCAAAGCGTGTAGCGCGGGGGAATGTGGAAACCGAATGTCCACAGGCAATTGGAGGGCCGCGTCGTCATAGCCCTGGCGATACCAGTCCACGGTGTGGCGCAGTCCATCCTCAAGTGACGTCGTGGCCTGCCACCCCAACAGATCGCGCGCCACCCACGGATCGGCCACCTGCTTCATCGTCTCGCTGGGACGATAGGGCAACGCGCCCACGAGCGGCTTGGCCCGCGACCCGGCGATTTGGAAGAGTGTCGTCACCACCTCGCGGATCGTCCACGCTCGTCCGGTGCCCAAGTCAATGCTCACCCCTTCGACACCCGCCGTCACGGCTGCGCGCAGGTAGCCTTCGACCACATCGTCCACAAAGACAAAATCGCGCATCTGCTCACCGGGCGTCATGGGAAAATCGCGGTCTTCCAACGCGGCGCACACCGCAAGGGCCACCAACGTTTTGGGCGGCTGGCCTGGTCCATAGACGGCGAACAGCCGCATGTTCACCGTCGGCAAACCATAGACGCGGGCGTACAGGCGCACAAAAGCTCGCGCTGCCGCTTTAGACGCGGCATAAGTATTGACCGGATCAAGCAACTCTTTGTGGGGCGCGTCGTTATTGGCAGCGTCACCGTACTCATAAGCTGTCCCGCTGTGGACAAAACGCCGCACGCCGCACTGGCGCGCCGCTTCGAGCAGGTGCAGCGTCCCCTGGACATTGACCCGCACCGCCACCGGCGGCGAAACGAACGGCTCGCTCATCCCGATGGCCGCCAGGTGAAAGACCACCTCCGGGCAAATGTGCGCCATCGCCATGCGCACGGCGTCCTCGTCGCAAATGTCCACCTCGTGAACCTGCACGCGGTCGAGCACGTCCGCCAACAAACATCGGTCGGACGTGGCGCGCATGAACACCGAGACCTCTGCGCCCTCGGCCACCAGCCGCCGTGCCAGGTGCGAGCCGATAAAACCCGTCGCGCCGGTCACTAACACTCGTCTGCCAGATAATTCACCCATGAGTCGCTCGATCAATCAGTGATCAGTCCATCAGTCGCTGGGTAACCGAGTAACTGATTGACCGATTACTGAGCAACCGATCACCATACTTTCCACGGTGCGTCTTTTTCCCACAAATCGGAAAGCGCCTGCGTGTCTTTAAAAGTATCCATGGACTGCCAAAAGCCGGTGTGCCGATACATCATCAACTGGCCTTCGGCAGCCAGGCGCGGCAATGTTTCTTTCTCCAGGTCCACGTTGTCGTCGCCTTGCAGGTAATCCAACACACCGTGCTCAAAGAGCATGAACCCGGCGTTGATCCAGTGATCGAGACGCGACTTTTCGTGGAAGCCAGTCACGCGCCCATCATCCGCCGCATCCACCAAGCCATACTGCGAAAATGGCCGAATGCCCGTGATAGTCGCCAGCTTGCCGTGGCGGCGATGAAACGCCAGCAGCGCGTTGATATCCACGTTGCCCACGCCATCACCGTAGGTCACAAAGAACGTGCCCTCACCCAAATACTCAGCCACGCGACGGATGCGCGCGCCCTTGTTCGTCCGCAAGCCCGTGTCGGCCAGCGTGATGCGCCAAGCAGCATCGTCAGCGGCGCGGTGAAACGTCAACTCGTGCAAATTGCCGGGCGAAAGGGTCAGATCGCGGGTCATCGCGTCATAGTCCAGGAAATACCGCCGGATCAGGTCGCCGCGATAGCCCAGCGTCAGCACAAAGCGCGTGTGGCCGAACGCGGCATAGATTTTCATCACGTGCCACACGATGGGCTTGTCGCCCACTTGCACGAGAGCCTTGGGCGGCGTCTCGCCCTGAGGGCCTAACCGAGTGCCCTCGCCGCCGACGAGGATCACGACAGGTAATGACTCATTCATGGAAGATTGACCAATTGTGGCAGGCTCACGTCGAACGGCGGGTAGGCGATGCCGTTTTCCGTGACGATGCCGGTGATGTAGCGATGCGGCGTCACATCAAAAGCAGGGTTCGCCGCGTGGGCGCCTTCCGGCGCGATGCGCACGCCGCCGATTTCGGTCACCTCGCGCGGGTCGCGCTCTTCGATGGGGATCGCGTCGCCGTCGGCCAGCGATAAATCCACTGTCGAGGTCGGCGCGACGGAATAGACCGGCACACCGTTTTCGTGCGCCACGGTCGCCAGCATGTACGAGCCGACCTTGTTCGCCACATCGCCATTGCGCGCGATGCGATCCGCGCCGAACAATGCGAGATTGATGCGCCCCTGGCGCAAAAAGTGACCCGCTGCGCCATCGGCGATCAACGTGAACGGGATGCCCCACTGCTCAAGCTCCCACGCCGAAAGCCGCGCCCCCTGTAAGCGAGGCCGCGTCTCATCCAGGAATACGTGGATGCGCTTGCCCTGCTCATGCGCGCAGCGGACGACGCCGAGCGCCGTGCCATAATCCACCGCCGCCAGGCCGCCCGTGTTGCAGTGATGAATGATCGTGTCGCCATCGCGGATGAGCGCCGCGCCGTTGGCTCCCATGCGCTTGTTCACAGCCACATCTTCATCGGCCATCGCTTGCGCCTCGGCCACCAGCGCCGCACGCACGTCACCGATGCCGGCAAGTGATTCGTTGGTGGCACAGCGCAGCATCCGATCCAACGCCCAGCCCAAGTTGACCGCCGTCGGTCGAGAAGCGCGGAGAGCCTTCGCCGCCGATTCCAGGTCGCGCAAAAGCGTGGGCTTGTCTTGTGCTCCGCTTTGCAGCGCGGCCAGCGCCAGGCCCATCGCCGCCGAGACGCCAATCGCCGGAGCGCCACGCACGACCATGTCCCGGATGGCCGTCGCCACCTGGCGATAGTCCGCGTACTCGACCACCACCAGATCGTGCGGCAGAGCGCGCTGGTCAATCATCGCCATTTTTCCGTCACGCCACTCGACTGTTCGCATCGCCCCCACCGATTGTGGGACAAGATGGCATCTTGTCCTACATCTGCCCGGCAAAAAAAACTCTCTCAGTGAGAGAGCCGGCATAAAATCGTCTCGTCCTTCGAGGTTGAGCAAAGTCTAACATAGCCAAGTTGATTTGTCAATTGGCGTGGCTCGCCGGCCCGCCGCCGGAATGTAGAACCCGAAGGTGCTCCCTTGCCCTGCTTGACTGCGCGCCCAGACCTGTCCACCGTGCGCCCGGACGATATAGCGCACCAGCGGCAGTCCCAGCCCCAATCCTTCCACGCCACGTCGCAGCGGGTCGGCCAACTGGGAGAAATCTTTCCATATCCCCGGCAACTTGTCTGCCGGAATGCCCACGCCGGTGTCGGACACCTCTACCACCACGTCGTCCGATGCTGCGCGGCCGGCAAGCTTGACCGTGCCGCCCTGCCGGTTAAATTTGATCGCGTTGTGAACCAGGTGATAAACCGCCTCGGCCAACCGGTCGCGGTCGCCGTACACCGGGGGCAGCGCGTCGGCCAGATCAAACTCCAGCGCGATGTTCCGGGCCAACGCTACCGGCTCCAGTTCCCGCACGGCCTCGCGGGCCACCTGCCCCAAATCCAGGGAAACCATCCGCAACTGCCCCTGCTTGCTCAGAAAGGCGGCGAACGTGACCAGGTTATTGATCATCGTCTGTGTCTGCTTCAATCCCACACCGAGTTGCTGCAATTGCTCCCGCTGTTCCGGCAGCAAATGCTCCACTCCGTACTTGTGAATGAGCTGCACCGAAAAATCCAGCGCGGCAAACGGCGTGCGCAGCTCGTGTGAAACGACCGACACGAACTCGCTCTTCATCCGGTCCACCTCGGCATCTTGAGTAATGTCGTGCAAGACCATGACCGTGCCGTGCCGCTTGGCAGAAGCCAGCTTGACCGGCGCGACGCTGATCGCCACTGTCTTGCTATCCCAGATCACCTTAAAACCCGGCGGCAGAGGTTGCCCGCTTTCGATCAACGAGTGGATGACGGCATAGTCGTCGCGCTGGATTTCTCTGCACAGGATTTCCCGCAGATTCATGCCGGGCACACCCGCCTCGCCCAACCCCAGGATAGCGCGCGCAGCAGGGTTGGTGATGACGATCTGCTCGCGATCATCAAAGACAATGACGCCATCGCCGATAGATTCCAGGATCGCAGCCCCTCGGCTGGCCTCTTCTTCACGCGCGCTGAGCAACTCGGCCAGCTCGCGGGTCTGCTTTTCGATCACCTCGTCGAGCAGCGCATTTTCGACGGCGGCGGCCACCTGCGCGCCAAAGGCTTCCAGCACCTGCAGTTCCTTGTCGGAAAAAGCGCGGCGGCTGCGGCCATTGAGCGCCACAATGACACCCAACACATGCCCATGGGCAAGCATCGGCTGAATGATCGCCGGGCCGGCGCGACTGCTCATCAGCAACGCCAGCGAGTGTATGCCGCGCTGGGATGGCGACAGAATAACCTGTTGAGCCAGCGCGCGCCGCACCGCGTCGGCAATCGCCGGTTGTGACCGGAGGGGAATGTTGGCCGGGCCGGACAACGGCCTGGGCGGATAGACAGCCCGAACCTGCAGCATGGACTCGGCCTGATCGTCCAGCAGCGCGATGAGCACACCATCCGCATCCACGCCGACGGCGACACCTTCTGCCGCTTCACGCAAAATAGCCATCACGTTGGACTGGGTGAGGAAAGTGGTGCTGGCGCGCAAGAGCGCGAGCAGTTGTTGCGTCTGGCGCAGCGAGGATTCACTAAACGAGATTAGCTCCGATTGAACGCCCTCCAGGTCGCGGGTGGAAAGCTGCATCAGCGCCACCGTTACCAGGGGGAACGCAGCCAGCCGCGCGGCCAGCGTCCCTTCAGCCCATCCCGCAGCGCCGACGACTGAGCCAAGCGTCAAGAGAGCAAACGCAGCGAATAGCAGCAAGGCTCGCTCGCGCCGCTGGCGCCACAACGCAGCGGTCACCACGCCATACAGCGTGGCGCTGATCAACGACCAGACTGACTCAGTCCAGCCCGCCTCCACGCCGATCAACTGCCACCAACTCAACGTGAACGCGCCGAATATCCCGCACACAGTCAATGCGCTGATGAGAAACGCGCGACGGTCTCGACGGAGGAACGGCCAGCCCATCACCGCCGCCGAAGCGCAGTCCAGCGCGTGTAACAGCGGGGCAGGAACGGCCCACCTGGCGCTGCTCACAACCAGAAGCACAGCTTGCATCATCGCCACGACAGCAAAGACCCTCGCCATCTCACGCAAATCGTCTTCATGCAGGCGGCGATAGCCCTGCCAGGCAACAAGCGCGGTCAGCGCGCTCGCCATGCACGGCAAGAGGTAGGCGGCCAAAGCCACTGTCAGCAGTGAGGAAACTGGAATATCCGGCATTGCTTGGAAATTACACCGCCGGGCGAAGGGGAGAAGGATTACGAATCAGTTTCGATTGGGATACAAGATGGAGGATAACGGCTCACCTTGGCGAAGGTTTTCGCCGATTCCGCAGCGGATTCCACGTCAACCTTCGCAAGGGTGAGAAACCGAGCAATTACAGCGGAGGAAACAAGGTCAACCAGAGTCAAAGACCAAAGCCCGCCACCAGCAGCATCGGATTTGGCGGGCAACGTGCATCACGGCGTAACGCGGATCGCCGTCAGGGACACATAGTTGCCGGCGGGCTGTCCATTCAACGTGACCGGCAGAGGCGTGAGGTCGGGCCAGGGGTACATGCCCACGCGCAGCTCATATTGGCCGGGCGATGTGTTGGGTTTGATCAAGATAGCGTAGCGGTCAGCGACCGTCGCGCCCACTTGCCACGAGTCCGTGGGCGCGGTGCCGCCGAGCGGCGGACTGTCCGTCTGCGCGACAGGCTGACCGGTCGAGTCCACCACATGCGCAAAGACGGTGTAACTCTGGGGCGACTTGTCTACCGCCTGCCAGAATAGCGTCAAACAAACACTATCTCCGGGGCGGGCCGAATCACGCTCCAGCGTGTAACCGACCAGCGCGATAGACTGGCCCACCTTCGCGTCCAGGCGATGCGCGGGCGAGTCACCGGGATGGCAGGCCAGGTCATACAGGCTGACGCGCACGCCGATAAAGTCTTGCGCCAGTTGTTTGTAACCGTGTTGTGCCAGCCAGCGTTCCGCGCGATGTTCCGGGTCGTACTGCGCCGCGTAGCCAAAATCCACCAGCCATGCGCGCGTCTTGCCTGCCACGAGTTTTCCCAGTTCCGCATCGGTTCTTGCCTCACTTCCCAGCGCCTCGGTCGGCACAAGTTTTGCCGGGACATTCGCCGGGCGGTAATAATCGAACAACCCCCACTGGATGTAATTGTTGAGCAGGAGAACATCGCCCGGCTGCGCGTGAGTCGAGACAAACGTCATCGCCTTGCCGTACTCGCCTTTGACGAACGACGGATCGGTGAACCACGCGCGCAGCGCCAATGCCTGCGGCGCGAGTACACTCACTATTCCCGCTGCCAATAACACTTTAGAGATCGGAGGTCGGAAGTCGGAGGTCGGAAGCCGGAGATCCGAAATCCAATTCAGACCTGCCCCGATTAGGACCAAGTACGCCGGAGTCCCAATCATCAAATAACGATCCTGGAACACGGGCAGGATGGGATTGATGACCCAGCCCAGCACAAGGACGACGGCGGCGCACAGCGGCATCAGCACTGCTTCGATGCGTCGTGCACTCGGTGCCCGAATCGCAGCCACCGCGCCGACCAGCGCGAACGCTGCCACGACCACCGTCCCCCAATCCGCACCAGGGAACATTTGGGTCGGAACAACATTGTAGGCGACGACGCTCCACGAGATCAACGTCTGCCGGACGACCTCGACGAACACGCCAGGCGTGAGGAGGTTCCACCGCGTGTAGGCCTGAGTCATGGCATACGAGCGCTGGATCGGAATCCACGGCGCATAGACCACGGCGACAATCGCCATCGCCACGGCGAGCCGGGTAAACATCCGCCGGTCACGCCGCGCGGCCCACAACAGCGCCAGCCCCTCGGCGATCACGACGAAGGCGACAAAGTAGTGCGTATACATCCCGACGAGCGAGGTGAGGATGAACGCGATCCACCAGCTTCGGCCCTCATCCCTGGCCCTTCTCCCTGCGGGGGAGAAGGGGGTACGCCGCAACAGCTCGACCGTACACCACAGCGACGCAGCCGCCCACGCCGTCGCCATGGTGTACATGCGTGCCTCTTGCGAATAAAAGACCTGCAACGCCGAGACCGCTGCAAAGAGGGCCGCCAGAGCGCCCACCGGCCCGCTCATCGCGCGCTTGCCGATGCGGCACACCAACGGGACGACGAGCACGCCCCAGAACGCGGACACAAAGCGAATGGCAAACAGGCTCGTGCCAAACAGCAGCATTGCCTCGCGCAGCGTAAAGAAATACAGCGGAGGATGGACGTCGGTCTTGCCCAGGAGCACCTGCACCTCGCTCAACCGCCGCGCACCGACGCTGGCGGACTCGTCGCCCCACAGCTCTTGCGCGTCGAGGCGGTACAGGCGCAGTGAAAAGGCAACCCACACAATCAACAGGAGAAGCGCCCAGTATGCCAAGCGAGGACGGACATGGCGAGAGCTTTGGGGGAGGGTCATTGCTACAGGTTCCGTTTCCGTCCGGAACTTACCACGAACTGCAGACTGCGGTCGGTCGTCGGCGGTCGGTGGTCATTCCTACATCTCGCTGCGGCCTTGCAGCGCGCGCGAAAGCGTCACCTCGTCGGCGTATTCCAGGTCGCCGCCGACGGGCAGTCCGCGCGCCAGCCGCGTGACCCGGACGTTCAACGGGGCCAATTTTTTGTGAAGATACATCGCAGTGTTTTCGCCTTCCAGGCTGGGGTTAGTCGCCAGGATCACTTCGCGCACGCCGCCGGCTTCGACGCGCGCCAACAATTCGCGGATTTTCAGATCTTCCGGGCCGATGCCGTCCATCGGCGAGATCGCGCCGTGCAGGACGTGATACAAGCCGCGATAGTCGCGTGTACGTTCCAGCGCGAGCACGTCGAGCGGCTCTTCCACCACGCAAACAATCGCCCGATCACGCTCGTCGCTTTTGCAGACGGGACAAGGGGACTCTTCGGTGATGTTGAAGCAGACCTGGCAAAAGCGGGTCCGCATCTTCAAGTCGCGCAGCGCGTCGGCCAACGAGTTGGCTTCTTCGGGCGGCTGGCGCAAGAGGTAATACGTCAGCCGGGAGGCCGTCTTGGGGCCGATGCCCGGCAAGCGCGAAAACGCCTCGACCAATCGTTGAACAGGTTCGGGAATGGTTGGAGTAGCCATAGCATGTCGAATGTCGAATTCGACGCTCGCCATTCGACATTCATCCTTCTACAGTCCGGGGATGCTCAGCCCGCCCGTCAGCGGCTCCAGGCGCTTGGCCGCATGGGTCTGGCTGGCCTCGATCGCTTCATTGACGGCAGCCACGATCAGGTCTTGCAGCATCTCCAGGTCTTGCGGGTTCACGATCTCGGGCTTGAGCGCGATGGACTTTATTCTCTGGTTGCCGGTGATGACGATGGTCACCGCGCCGCCGCCGGCGGTCACCGTGACTGTTTCTTCAGCCAGCGCCTCTTGCGTCTTGACCATTTCTTCTTGCAGCTTTTGAAGCTGCTTCATCATTCCACCGCCGCCCATTTGCGGCCCGCCCGTCGGACGTCCACCCCCTCGAAATTTGCTCATGGTTTACCTCATTGTCTGATGTAGGGCAAGATGGCATCTCGCCCTATGTGGATTTCATCACGCGTTGACGACACGCCCGCCCAGCTTGATCGCCTCCTGCACGAGCGGGTCGTCATCAGGCTTGGCTTTTGCGCCGACGACACAGCGCGTCATCACGCGGCTGCCGAGGGCTTCGCTGATGACATCTTCGACGAGCCGCTTGGTTTTGGCGTCTTCGTATTTGCCGCGCAAAATCTCGGACGGCCAACTCAACACTAGCGTGCTGCCTTCCACGTTGACTAACCTGCACGAACTCAAGAGCGCCTTGAGGGGCATACCGCCATGCGTCTTCAATACAGCCAGGATGTGATCCCATTGCTGCTGCACCACTTCCAGGGAGAGCGCCGCTCCCAGCGCAAAATGCGTTTCGTGGGCGGACGGAAGATGGCTTTCAGTCAGCTTGATGGGTGCGACCGGAGCCGAGGAAAAAGTCGCGCGCGCATGTGCTGAACGTGGCGGCGTGGATACAGTCGCCTGAGGCGTGGTCGGCGTGGCTGAGATCGGAGGCACGACCGGCGGAACAGATTGCTCGGCGCGCGAGGGCGTCGAGTTGCCTGCCGCTGCGCCGGTCGTCTGCTTTTCGCCCATCACGGCCTCGACGTAAGCCAGCTCTAACGGCAATTGTGGCTGCCAGCTCGAACGCAGATCGCTGGCGGCTTGATTGAACAATTTGATAGCGCGGACAAGTTGCGGCACCTGCAGCCGCGCGGCTTGCGACGCCATCGCCGGCCGCTGTTCAGCGGGAATATCGGCTTGCTTGTCGCCGCCCACTTTGAGCAGCATCAGTTGGCGCAGGTGCTCGGTGATCTGCCGCGCCAGTTGGCGCGCGTCCGCGCCGCGATCCAACGCACGGTTGATTGCGTCCAGCCCACGCGCCGTGTCGGCATCGGCTAAACCTTCGGCCACAGCGGAGATGATCTCGATGGGCCCCGCGCCGAGCGTGCTCTGCGCCTGCGCCAGCGTGATCGCGCCGCCGGATGCCGCCAGTTGGTCGAGCAGCGATTCCGCATCGCGCATCGCGCCGGTGGCCTGGCGCGCGACGAGCGTCAACACGTCCGGTTCGGCGCTCAATCCTTCGTCGGCGACGATCTCTTGCAGGCGCTGCGTGATCTCGGCCAGCGTTAACCGGCGAAAGTCGAACCGCTGGCAGCGCGAGACGATGGTCGCAGGAACTTTTTGCGGGTCGGTCGTCGCCAGGACAAAGATGGCGTGCGGCGGCGGCTCTTCCAACGTCTTGAGCAGCGCGTTGAACGCCGGCTCGGTGAGCATGTGCACTTCGTCAATGATGTAGACTTTGTATTTGCCTTCGCCGGGAGAAAAGTGAATCTTGTCGCGCAAGTCGCGGATCTCGTCAATGCCGCGATTTGACGCCGCGTCGAGTTCCACCAAATCGAGCAAGCGACCTTGTGTGATGGCGACGCACGTGGCGCACTTGTTGCATGGGCGCTGCGTTGGATCGGGGTCGAGGCAGTTGACGGCTTTGGCCAACAGGCGCGCCATCGTCGTCTTGCCGGTGCCGCGCGGGCCGGTGAACAGGTAGGCATGACTGATGCGCCCGGCGGCAATCGCGTTGCGCAGCGTGCTGGTGATGTGCTCCTGGCCCACCACCTGATCAAAGGTTTGCGGTCGCCATTTGCGATAGAGTGCTTGTGACATAGTTGCGTCCGAGTGGAATCTCGGCGGTTAGAGCGAATTCCTGTTGCATATACGGCGTGATCTGTTACAGTGGGGGGTATGAAACCATACTCCCAAGACCTACGTGAACGTGTTATTGCGGCTGTGGAAGCCGAGGAACAGTCTCAACCCGCGC
>Ga0315279_10002687_pt1 | contig 26150 bp, 32 predicted proteins | sample YL17G06_20_MG_FD_203694 | JGI IMG/M metagenome (GOLD analysis project Ga0315279, IMG submission 203694) | Sediment microbial communities from Yellowstone Lake, YNP, Wyoming, USA - YL17G06_20 | ecosystem: Environmental > Aquatic > Freshwater > Lake > Sediment | place: USA: Wyoming | collected... | reverse complement strand
CGGCTGCCGTGCGCAGGCGCTCATGCGGGCCGATGGCGATACGGCGGAAGATGCGGCGGCGGCGCGCGTCGCGGTCGTAGCGCACGTTGACCAAGTGCCAGTGCTTTTCCTGCTCATCGCTGAAGACAAACAGCGCCGTGGGATGATCGCCCAGCAACTGGTTGATCACCATGCGCTCCGCCGTGATGGACAGAGGGAAGACGCGCCCGCGCTGCGCGGGGCTCAGCTTGGCGTACACGACATCAAAGGCGTTGTCCGGCGGGCCGTGTCGGGCCATCAGCAGGGGCGGCCCGACGAGCATGTCCTGTGTTCTTTGCGGCCACGAACGGAGGGCGAGGGGATTGTTGGCATGGTCGTAGTTGAGCTCGCTCCAGAAGAGCTCTTTCGCTGCCGTGAGGCCTGTCGAGCGCATGCCGTCCAGAAGGTCCAGGATCCGCTGTGCGTTTGGCGCTGCCATGGCCCGTCTCCTCAGCATCGTTGCTCGGTAAAGGGACACATTGGGGCGTGTCCGTCAAGCTGCCGGGAACATTGTACCACAGCCGAACGCGCCAGGCAATACGGTGCGGAGAGCCGCTGCGAGTGGCGAGTCGAGCCGCAGGAGCCGCGCGAGTCTTAGCGCGTCGGCTGCATACGGTGGTTGGGCGACTTATGGTGTTGCCATGATCTGCTTGGCCCAATCCGCAGCACGTAGAAGTTCGCCTTCTTTGAGTGGACCTTCTGACCCTTTCACAAAGAACCCTTCAGGAGGAATGATCAGTTCTCCTCCCTTTTTCTTGAGTCCATCTGAGATGGGCTTGGCGGCATAGCCGAATAGTCTCACAAAGAAGCGCAATATGAGGGGTGCGTCACTCATGGAAATCCCGGTATCAAATGCAGCTACCTTGACACCTTTTAGACCATTCAGCGGAATTCTTCGCAGAAGGTTGCTGATGGCTGGTGTGGGTCTAAATGCCCGGGTGGGAGAGCCGACGATTAGTAACCCCAATCCCGTCAATTGTTCTGGCTTCACATGGCCTACCCGCAGTACCTCGGCGTCCTCTTGGGAACCCAGAGTCTTGCCAATGGCCTGGGCTATTTGCTCCGTATTGCCAAAAAACGAATCGTAGACTACCAGTGCCTTCATCGAGACATACCTCCAACTGTAAGAATCCTGCCCTGAACTGTTGCATAGAACGGGCGCTTGAGCGGGAACCTGCGCCCGCGACTGCCACGATTGTACTCCACACCAGCATACCACGCCAGCGCGGAGAGCCGCTGCGAGTGCCGCGTCCAGCCGAAGGAGCCGCGCAAGGCGTGATTCCCCTGGCAGCAACTGGGCACTGGATACCGGCAACCGGAGACCGGCTACCGGAAACCGGAGACTAGACGTTGACCTGGATGCTGTTGCCGTCTACTCGCACTTCGTAGGTGGTCTCGTCCTTGGTTTTCAGGTGGAGTGGGCCGATCTTGGGTCCGGAGATACTGCTGCCCGTGACCACGTCGAACTGGGAGCCGTGGCGTGGGCAGGTGATGGTCTTGCCCTCGAGTTTCCCCTTGACTAGGTCCCCGCCCATGTGCGTGCACCTGCCGCCCAGGGCGTAGTACGTGCCGGCGTAGTTGACGATCAGGATCTGCTTGCCCTCTACCTCGACGGCCTTCATCTGTCCTGCGGGGATCTCATTCATCTTGGCGACTTCAGTGAAGTGCATGTTGTTGCCTCCTGCTCAAGCATCGCTGAGTTGGATTTCCAGGGACGCAACGAATCCAATGGCATCTTGAACAAGCAACGCCAGGGCTATGGCCCGGCGAGTCTCCACAGACGCCGCTCTGCTGCCAAACCACATCAGCGTCGCGAATCCAAGGATTGACCCGCCCACCAGACGCGTGGTCCAAATGCCGGCTGCGCTACTTGCGCACCATATTGTTCACTGGCGTTGTGCCCGCATTCTAGCGCGGAATGGGCAGGGTGTCAAAGCGGCTAACGCAAGAGACGCAGCACGGCACGGATTTGCGACACCCCGTCAGGCCGGGGCGAGCGGCGGACACACGGATTGAAGCCGCCACTGCGTCTCTTGCGCCTTGTGCGTTGACGTGACCCCTGCTCCCGAATGCCATGGCGCTGGCTGATCCGAAAGGCCGAGATCGCGCAGCATCCGTCGCAGCTCAGGGATCATCGGCTCGTCTGTCGTGCTGGGGTGGCTGTCAAGCCAAGAAACCGGGTCTCTGCAGCCGAGAGACTCGGTTTCTGTGAGTCTGTGGAATCTGCCGTGCACCCCGCCGCAGGCGACGGTGTGACGGGGCGCAGTCTCCGGATGAGTCCCCCGGCTATTCCACGGCCAGCTTGGCGCGTTGGAAACGCAGGCGCGCGGCCGCCAGCAGTGCGGCGTCGAGCGTCGCCAGAGCCAGCAAGGCCAGAACAAGCGCGACCCTGGGATCCAGCGTGGAAAGCCGGACGGCGAGCGCCGCCTTGGTGCTCGCCGGCAGGGCCTGCACGCCGAAGATGGGCACAAAGACGAGCAGCATGGTGCCGATGGACAGCGTTTGCGCGGCCTGGCGCACCGTGGGCGCACGCAGCGAGATCAGCACGCCCGCGCTGGCCGCCAGCCCGGCGCCCAGCGCGCACAGGACTACCCCGGCCAGAGCGACCAGCGGCGGGTAGAAGAGCAAGCGGCCCCGCCCATGCGCCACGCTTACCGTGACGGCCCCCACGGCCAGGCCCGCAAAGGTCAGCAGACAGCCGTAGCTGATGGCGGCCGCCACCTTGCCCAGCAGGATTGCGGTGTCGGGCAATTGGCTTGCCAGCAGCGTCTCCAGCGTGTGGCGCTCGCGCTCGCCGGCGAACGCATCGGCCACGACCCCGCTCACCAGGAAGAGCGGCACCCAGGCCCAGTACACGAGCATCTGCGGAGACTCCACCCATGCGCGCCCGGTCTGCAGCGGCAAGAAGATGCCAAACACGGCCACGCTCAGCGCCATGCTCAGCCAGCCGCTGCGGCCGGCGCCGCCCTTGCGTGGGTTGAACAGCTCGCGCCACTCTTTCCACAACACCGTTCCCACGTCACTCCAAAAGCTGTCAGTACGCATGTTCGTCACCTTGCACCTTCGCCATTTGCGGTTTGCTCTCCCACCAGGTCCAGGAAGGCCTCTTCCAGGCTGGCGCTGCCCCTGCGCACTTGCTCCACCTGCGCGCCGGCGCCCACCACGGCCGCCACGAGCGGAGCCACGTCAGCCCCGGGCCGCAGCTCGATCTGCAAGTGGTCGTTCTGGCGCCGCACGGCAGCCACCTCGGGCCGCGCCTGCAGGAGCGCCACCACACGCTCGTCCAGCCCGCGTCCGAACAACTCGGCGCGCACGGCCCCGCCGCCCGCGCGGCCCCGCAGCTCCTGCGGGCTGCCGACGTCCAGCAGGCGGCCGCGGCGGATGACTGCCACGCGCGTGCACAGGCGCTCGGCCTCGGCCAGGTTGTGCGTGGTCAGGAACACGGTCACGCCATCGGCTTGGGTCAGGCGTGCCAGGTCATCGCGCAGCGCGGCCGCCGCCAGCGGGTCCAGACCCGCCGTGGGCTCATCCAGGAAAAGCAGGCGCGGGCGGTGCAGCAGGGCGCGCGCCACGGCCAGCTTTTGCTGCATGCCGCGGCTCCAGTTGCCCGCCGGCTCGCGGCGCCGCTCCCACAGCCCCACGCGCTCCAGCAATTCGCGCATGCGCGCGCGGCGCTCGGCCGCGGGCAGGTGCGCGATGCGGCCGTAGAACTCCAGGTTGTCCTCAGCGCTCAGGCGCTCGTACAGGCCACCGTGCTCCAGCAGCGCGCCGCAGCGGCGGCGCACCTCGTCGGCTTGCGTGTGCGTGTCCCAGCCCAGCACGCTGGCCCGGCCGGCGGTCGGCTCCAGCAATCCCAGCAGCAGACGGATTGTCGTAGTCTTGCCGGAGCCATTAGGGCCCAGGAAGCCAAAGACGATGCCCGCGGGCACGTCCAGCGTCAGCCCGTCTACGGCCTTCACCGCGCCAAAGTGGCGCGTCAGGTTCTCGGTATGAATGGCAATCTCGTTCATGCTCCCCTCATTCCGGCATGTGCGCCACGGCGCGCTTGAGCTGCTCGCGGTAGGCGCGGTAGGCCTGGCGGCCGACCAAAGTCAGCCGGCAGACCGTCAGCGGCAGCTTGCCGTGGAAGGTCTTTTCGATGGAGACGTAGCGCGCCTGCTCCAGCCGGGTCAGGTGCGATGAGAGGTTGCCCTTGCTCAGCCCCGTCTCGCGCAGCAGGAAGAGGAAATCCGCGCTCTCGAGCGTGTACAGGATGGTCACGATCACCAACCGCGCCGGCTCGTGGATCAGCCGGTCGACCTCGCCCAGCGTGGCCAGGACGGATGACCCTTCACGAAGCCCGTCGTCCATGCTCAGGCCTCCGCAGGCGGCTGCGTGTGCCGCAGGTAGCTGCAGAGCGTCAGCCCGCCCGAGAGCGCCAGGCCTAGCGCCAGCGCCCCGAAGAACGCGGCGTCGGACAGGTCTATGCCCCAGCCACTGCGTGACACGAACGTGCCGGCCAGCCCGGAGAGCACGGCCAGCCAGAAGAAGCGGCGCAAGCCGTAGCGCCAACCCGGCAGCGCGAACCCCACGGCGATGATCCACCCTTGCAGGAGCAGCAAGGTGTTGAAGGGCAGGCCTCCCCGCAGCACCCAGGCCGCCGTCAGGGAGGCAAGCACCATGGCCGGCACGGCCGTCCACCAGCGACGCGCCCGCGAGGCGCTGCGGTAGGAGACAAAGCCGGTGCGCGGGTAGGTAACGCGTTCCTTGACAGTGCGCACGATGCGCTTGGCGCTGAGCATGCCGGCGATGACGATCACGGGCAGGATCAGCGCGGACAGGGCCGTCACAGGCCCGTGGGGCGCCAAGGCCTGGATGTAGAAGAGCAGGCCCATCAGGGCAAAGATCGAAGCGCCCGCCAGCTCGGCCAGTCCGTCCTCGTACCAGTAGCGGTAGGTGCGCTTCAGGATTTGGTCGGTCGGATTCATGTGTCCTCCTTTTGTGACAGACTAGTTGGTGCTACAAACCAGTCTGCATGCATGATAGCACAGAAGGAGAAATTTGTCAAATGGAGAGAAGTCCCGGCCCGCACAAGCCGCAGGTAGACCTGCAACTGGTAACTGGAAACCGGCCACCCTTCGTCACGGACTCCCCCGCACGACCACCGGCAGGTACAGCGCGAAGCGCGCCCCGGGCCTGGTGGCAGTCATCGAAGGCGCGTGTTGACAAATCGAGTCAGGTGTGCTACAACCAGGCGCAAGAATCCAGCACCAGCGCGGTCAGGGGCATACCTTTCTGGTCTATCCTCCGGCATACCAGTGCCCCGCACAGAGGACACAGGAGTACATGGGCGGCAGGGATCCGAGCGAGATCCAGGATCGGGCTAGCGCTCCCACGTCGCAGCATCTCATGCTTGTCCCTTCACTACACTGCCCCGCTAGTTGCCACTATTGCTTTGGGCCACACGCCGACGGCGAATCGATGACGCGCGCGACGGTCGAGGCCCTCGTGCGCTGGCAGAACGCGCTGGGCGAGCGGGGCCCCCTCGACCTCACCTTCCACGGCGGCGAGCCGCTCGTGCCCGGCATCGAGTTCTACCGCATGGCACTGCCCCTCCTGCGCGACGGCTTTGCTCCGCGCCAGGTGCACCTGGGCATCCAAAGCAACCTGTGGCTGCTCAGCGACGAGCTGTGCGAGCTTTTCCGCGAGTACGGGGTCGGCATCGGGACCAGCCTGGACGGCCCCGAGGCGATCAATGACGCGCAGCGCGGCCCGGGCTACTTCCAACGCAGCATGGCTGGCATCGAACGCGCCCGTGCCCACGGGCTGGACGTGGGCTGCATCTGCACCTTCACGCCCCAGTCTGCGCGGCAAGCCCGGGAGGTGTTGGGATTTTTCCTGCGCGAGGGCCTGAGCTTCACAATCCATGCTGCGCTGCCTCCGCTGGACACTCGAAATCCGAGAAACCCGTTTTCTGTCAGAAAACGGGTTTCTGGCCTTTCTGATCTGTGGCTCTCCCCGCAGGCGCACGGCGAGCTGCTGGTGGAGATGCTGGAGCTCTACCTGCCCAACGCGGACAGGCTGCGCATCGGCACGCTGGACTCGCTGTGCCGCAGCGTCTCTGCCGGGCACGGTGGAATCTGCACCTTTAGCGCCTGCCTGGGCCACTACCTGGCCGTCGGGCCGCAAGGCGACGTCTTTTCCTGCCAGCGCTTTGCCGCGCTGCCCGAGTACCGCCTGGGAAACGTCCACAACTGCCCATCACAAGAGGAGCTGTCCAGCTCCCCGGTCTGGCGCACTTTCCAGGACCGCCAGGAGCGCGTCCAGCAGGAATGCGGTGACTGCTCCTACTGGCGCAACTGCCGCGGGGGCTGCCCATACAACGCTCTGGCTGCCAGCGGCGGCCGCTTTGACGGGTCACTGCGGGATCCGCACTGCGCGGCGTACCAGCGCATCTTCTCCCACATCACCGAGCGTGCCCTGACCGACGTGTTCTCCGAGGAGAACCTGGGCGCCGTGGTGGCCGAGGGTCCGGGCAAACACGGCCTGCTGCGGAAAGGCCGGCTGCTCCAGATCATGCGCGGCGGTCCACACCCTCACCGGGTGGCCCGGCAGGCCCGCAAGGTGCTGGCGGCGGCCGCGCTGGCGGTCAGCGCCTCGCCCGCCGAGGCCGTGGACAAGCTGGAACGCGCCGGGTTGGTGACCAAGCGGCAGCAGGCCGTGGGCAGCCTGACCGCGCTTCAGGAGCAACTGTGCCGCCAGCCGCAATCCCTGGTCAACGCCTACCTGCACGTGACCTACGCCTGCAACCTGAGCTGTGACCACTGCTACGCCTCCGCAGGTCCGCAGCGCGCGGACCCGGCCATGGCCGCGCGGGACGTGCTACGCCTGGTGCGCGAGGCGGCGCACGCGGGCTTTGCCAAGGCGGTCATCACCGGCGGCGAGCCGCTGCTGCATCCGGAGCGCGAGGCCCTGCTAGATGCCCTTGCGGGTCTCCGCCGTCAGGTCAAGCCGCTGCAGACCGTGCTGCGCACGAACCTGGCCACTGCGCTGACCCCGGAGCTGACGGAGAAGCTGGCCCACAGCACCGATCAAGTCGTGGTCAGCCTGGACGGCGACGAAGCAACGCACGACGCGCGTCGCGGACCGGGTGCGTATGGACGGACGGTTGCCAACCTGCGCGCGTTGCTGGCGGCCCGGCCCTCGGCGCAGGTGGCGCTGACCGCCGCGCTGAACGCCGCGCAGACCCAGGGTGCGCCGGGCCAGGCCGTGCGCGCCCTGGGCGAGGAGCTGGGCATCGCGGTGCGCTTCAAGCCGGTGCTGCCCATCGGCCGCGCGGCGGGCCAGGGGCTCGCGCCCGAGTTCTATTCGTCGGTTGACGAGGCCGACGAGCGCGTGGCCTACCGCGCGCACGTCGCCGCCACCTGCGGGTTGGGCATGAACCTGTACGTCGGCCCCGGCGGCGAGTGCTTTCCTTGCTACGCGCTGCTGGGCGAGGGCAACGCGTTGGGAAACGCGCTTGAGTTGGGGGTGGCGGCCATCCTGGCCTCGCCAGGTTTTCGACGGCTCAAGCTGGTCACGGTGGACAGCAACCGGCGCTGCCGGCACTGCGCGCTGCGCTACCTGTGCGGTGGCTTCTGCCGCGCCTGGGCGGTGAGCGACGACCCGGATGCTTCGCCCACGGATTGCAGCGCCCTGTACGAGCGTGCACACGGGCTGCTGGTGGGTGCGCTGGAGTCTCTTCAGGTCAGTCCCGAGCGCTGGTGTGCAGCGGACCTGCCGCTGCGCGCGTTGGCGCAGGAAGTGCCGGAACGACTAGTGTTCAAGTGAACAGACGAAAGGAGCACAAAGCATGTCATTCGTACGAGGGCTGTTTGGCCCACCGGATGTGGAGAAGCTGAAAGCCAAGAAGGATGTGCAGGGCCTGATCAAGGCGCTGGCGTACAAGAAGGATGCGCAGGTGCGCAGAGCAGCAGCTGGGGCACTGGGTCGGCTGCGCGAGGAGTGCGCACTGCAGGCGCTGGTGGCTGCACTGGGAGACCCAGAGCCCGCAGTACGCCAGTCTGCGGTCTGGGCAATCGCCGCGCTTGGCGAGTCCGCGCTGGGTCCGCTTGTAGAGGTCCTTCGTTCCAGGACGACGGATGACCGTGAGGCCGCCGCGCGGGCATTGGCGGGTATGGGGGAGCCCGGGATGCACGCACTTGTCTCAGTGCTTGCTCGGTCACCGGGGGCCAGGTCGTGCGCGGTAGCCGCCCTTGCCTCGATTGGTGCACCAGCCATTGGGCCTCTCGTGCAGGCGCTCGGGGGTTACGGCGGTTACGGCGTCGAGGGCGCAGTCGAAGCGCTGGTTCAGATAGGCGCTCCCGCCATCGAGCCCCTGCTGTCACTCCGTGACACGCGCGTCCGAGTGCGACTCGCCGCGGCCCAGGTGCTGGAGAAGCTTGGCTGGCAACCGGACAGGAGTGAGAGCGGCGCCTGGTACCACATCCGTCGGGAAGCATGGGACGAGTGCGTGAAGATCGGCGCTCCTGCAGTGGAGCCGCTCATCGCAGCGCTGCCAGTGTGGCGATCCGAGGAGGTCGCCACGACTCTGGCAGAGATCGGGGATGCGCGGGCCGTGTTGCCGCTACTTGAGTGGATGGACAGTCTCGTGCCGTCCACAAGAGAAGTAGTCGGACAAGTTTGGGAGCGGATGGGTGCCAGGGCAGTGGAGCCACTCATCGCCAGGCTGACCGACGAACGTTGGCTGGTGCAGGTAGCTGCTGTGCAGGCACTGGGTCGAACTGGCGACGCGCGAGCAGTGGAGCCGCTCATCGCCAGGCTGACCGACGAACGTTGGCAGGTGCAGGCAGCTGCTGTGCAGGCACTGGGTCAAACTGGCGCCGCGCGAGCAGTGGAGGCACTCATCGCTAGAGAGGAGGCACTGGCCAGCGCTCTGGAGAGCGCGGATTGGGTCCCTGAGGCCTTGCTCGAGGAATTGGAGAGAACGGGTGGTGCCCGTACGGTGGCCGCCCTCATCGGACGACTTTGCGGGCCGGTGCCCCAGACGTCGCTTGAGCAGGAGCAGTGGCACAGGATTGGCCGTGCGCTCTACAGCGTCTGCCGGCGACTGTACGACAGCCCTTCGTGGAGCCAGGTGGAGGAGCAGCTTGTTGCTGTGTTGGTCAGGGGGGAATCGCTGTCTGTGTGCGAGAAGGTGGCCACGGCCCTGGATGAGATGGGCTGGCGGCCAGGGCGGGACACTGCCGGGGCAGCGTACTGGGCCGCCAAGGGGCGGTGGGACGAATGTGTCAGCGTTGGGGCTGCGGCCGTGGAGCCGCTCATCACAGCTCTGGCCAGGCAGCGTGGGTTCGCACGAAGAGGCGCTGCCAAGGCCCTGGCAGCGCTCTACCATGGCGGTGGACTGGATGAGCGTGCCCGGCAGGCGATCCTGGCCCAAAGCGCGATCCTGTCGCACCCTCACATGGACGGCTGCGTATGCAACGATCACCACGACTCGTGGTCTGGCGCCCCGTTCTGAGCGGGTTGTGGCGGGCCTGTCTGCGAAGTAGGCCTCGGCCAGTGAGGAGCACAAAGCATGTCATTCTTACGAGGGCTGTCTGGCCCACCGGATGTGGAGAAGCTGAAGGCCAAGAAGGATGTGCAGGGCCTGATCAAGGCGCTGGCGTACAAGAAGGATGCGCAGGTGCGCAGAGCAGCAGCTGAGGCACTGGGTGAGCTGCACGAGGAGTGCGCACTGCAGGCACTGGAGGCTGCACTGGGAGACCCAGAACCAGCAGTACGCCAGTCTGCGGTCTGGGCAATCGCCGCGCTTGGCGAGTCCGCGCTGCGTCCGCTTACAGAGGTCCTCTGTTCCGGGACGACGGATGACCGCGAGGCCGCCGCGTGGGCATTGGCGCGTATGGGGGAGCCCGGGGTGAACGTACTTGTCTCAGTGCTTTTCTGGAGACCGGGGGAAAGATCGTGCGCGGTGGCCGCCCTTGCCTCGATCGGTGCACCAGCCATTGGGCATCTCGTGCAGGCGCTCGGGGGTTACGGCGTCGAGGGCGCAGTCGAGGCGCTGGTTCAGATAGGTGCTCCCGCCATCGAGCCCCTGGTGTCACTCCGTGACACGAGCGTCCAAGTGCGACTCGCCGCGGCCCAGGTGCTGGAGAAGCTTGGCTGGCAACCGGACAGGAGTGAGAGCGGCGCCTGGTACCACATCCGTCGGGAAGCATGGGACGAGTGCGTGAAGACCGGCGCTCCTGCTGTGGAGCCGCTCATCGCAGCGCTGCCAGTGTGGCGATCTGAGGAGGTCGCCACGGCTCTGGTAGAGATCGGGGATGCGCGGGCCGTGTTGCCGCTGCTTGAGTTGATGGCCGGGGACGAGGCGTCGACACGCGAAATAGGCGCACGGGCCATGGAGCGGATGGGTGCCAGGGCAGTGGAGCCACTCATCGCCAGGCTGAGCGACGAACGTTGGGAGGTGCGGGTAGCTGCTGTGCAGGCACTGGGTCGAACTGGCGACGCGCGAGCAGTGGAGCCACTCATCGCCAGGCTGACCGACGAAGATGGAGCGGTGCGGGTAGCTGCTGTGCAGGCACTGGGTCGAACTGGCGACGCGCGAGCAGTGGGGCTACTCATCGCCTTGCTGACCGACGAACGTCCGGGGGTACAGGCAGCTGCTGCGCAGGTACTGGGTCGAAGTGGCGACGCGCGAGCAAAGGAGGCACTGTTCAGTGCTTTTAAGAGCGCGCCTTGGGGCGAGGCCTTCTATGCCTTGCTGAAGTCCATACTTGGATTGTGACGGTTTGTGAGGTTGAGTCGGGAATGAGATGGACATCCACCTGCTCATGGAGTGGCACATTGGGCACCGCAATGTCGTGCCTGAACAGCGAGATGCGCCGGTAACCGTTGACTACCCTGGTCTCGTGAAGACAGAATACGTCTTTGGCTGAAAGTCCCAGCACCTTTGGGGGTGACGTGTATGGTTTGGGCAGGACAAGCGGCTGGAACAGAGTGTTGCCTGTTGCGCGGGCGTTGGCCAAACCGACAGAGGGGATCTCCTTGGTTGTTGAATGCACCTGGCGATGGTTGTAGCGGTTGATCTCGTCCATCAAAACAGTTCTAACGGTTCACTTTTCAACTTTGATTGACACCTCTCATGCCTTGCTCGAGGAATTGGAGAGAACAGGTGGTGCCCGTACGGTGGCCGCCCTCATCGCACGACTACAGCGGCTTCGCCGATCCGCGTCAGAGACCGGAGGGCTTAGCGCGGCTGAGGAGGAGCAGGGGTACGGTATTGCCCTTGCGCTCTACAGCGTCTGCCGGCGACTGTACAACAGCCCTTCGTGGAACCAGGCGGAGGAGCAGCTTGTTGCTGCGTTGGTCAGGAATTCGCTGTCTGTGTGCGAGAAGGTGGCCACGGCGGGACGCTGCCGGGGCAGCGTACTGGGCCGCCAAGGGGTGGTGGGACGAATGTGTCAGCGTTGGGGCTGCGGCCGTGGAGCCGCTCATCACAGCCCTGGCCGATGGGCGTGGGTTCGTACGAAGAGGCGCTGCCAAGGCCCTGGCAGCGCTCTACCATGGCGGTGGACTGGATGAGCGTGCCCGGCAGTCGATCCTGGCCCGAAGCGCGATGCTGTCGCAACCTCACACAGACAGCGTCGACGACTGCGACAATCACCAGGACTTGGGGATTGGCGTCGCGTTGTGAGCGGGTTTTGGCGGGCCTGTCTGCGAAGTAGGCCTCGGCCAGTGAGGAGCACAAAGCATGTCATTGGTACGAGGGCTGTTTGGCCCACCGGATGTGGAGAAGCTGAAAGCGAAGGAAGATGTGCAGGGACTGGTCAAGGCGCTGGCGTACCCCAAGGACGCGCAGGTGCGCAGAGCAGCAGCTGAGGCACTGGGTCAGCTGCGCGAGGAGTGCGCACTGCAGGCACTAGAGGCTGCACTGGGAGACCCAGAACCAGCAGTACGCCAGTCTGCGGTCTGGGCAATCGCCGCGTTTGGGGAGTCCGCGCTGAGTCTGCTCATTGGCATGCTCCATAACGAGAAGGTAGGCGAGGATGCTGCGGATGCCCTGGGCAAGATGGGCAAGTCAGTGCAAGACGGGGCGCTGTACCGGCAGTTGGTGCAGGCACTCGTTGAGCATGGGCCGCTCAGGTCCGTGCTTGACAGTCATCGCGAGCGAGCTGTCGAGGCCCTCAAGAGCGCATGCGACGGGCGAGCGGTAGAGCCGCTGCTCGCTGCCCTGCAACACCAACACGGGGCCGTGCGCTCGGCGGTCTCTTGGGCGTTGGCGGACCTGTATCGGGGTGGGAGCCTGGACGAGCAGGCCCGGCTGCGCATCCTGGCGCAACGCGAGGCCTTGCTGCGCCTCCACTACGACGGCGGGCACTATGACATGATGGCGCCGTGTGGCCACCAGGATGAGCAACTGTCACACGACGACCGCGGGTTCGGCGCCGGCGACCTGCTGACCGAGTAGGGGCAGCGCGGAAGCACACCGGGGTTGGGATGCGAAGCACGGGGACTCTGCATGGCTAGATGCGCGATGATCGTCCTGACCGGCGGACCCGGAGGGGGCAAGACGGCCCTGATCGAGGAGCTGGCGCGCGACCCGGCCTGGGCGGAACGCTTTGTGGCGCTGCCCGAGGCCATCTGGCTCATGCGCACGCTCAACCTGTCGCCGCGTGAGAAGCTCTTCCAGCGCGTGATGGTGCACCTGCAAATGGCGCTGGAGGATGGGCTACAATGCGCCCTCGACCCAGAGGGCCCGCGGCTCATCCTCTGCCACCGCGGCAGCCTGGACCCGCTAGCTTACTGGCTGCGCAGTGGCTGGCCAGAGGGAGAGTTCTTTGTCTACACCGGCACGAGCCGGGAGGACCATTATGCTCGCTACACCGCCGTGATCCACCTGGTCACGGCGGCCGACGGCGCGCTCGCTGCCTACAAGCGCTGGCCCGAAGCCCACCGTTCGGAGCCACCCGGGGAGGCGGTGCGCACTGACCGGCTTCTACAACAGGCGTGGGGCGCGCACCCGCGCTACCATCGCATTGACAACCAGGAGCGCGACTGGGCGGCCAAGTCCCGCGCTGCCAAGGAGGTCCTTGCGGACCTGCTGGATGGGCTTGATCAGATTCCTCTAGGGCCTTCAACACCAGGACACGAAGACGCAAAGACACCAAGAGCCTGATTCTTCTTTCGCTTTGTGTCTTCGCGTCTTGGCGTCTTGGCGTTCTGGCCTCTCATCTGCGCAGAAGAGAGCCGCCTGCAGGAAGGTGTGGGACTGGAGGCCTGGATTGCTGCCTGTAGTGGCCTGCGCTATAATGCGGGCACCACTTGCCGGAGGCGTGAGATGCCGGGTGCTGAAGAAGTCTACCGTCTGATCCGCCAGGTCGCCCCTTCCTTCGCGGCCAAGCTGCAAGCCGCCGCAGCGTCGAGCCACAACGAGGCCGAGCTGCGCACACAGGTGGCCCACCACATCCAGGAGCTGGCCGACCAGTTCGGCGTGCGCCTCAACCCGCGCGAAGAGTACACACTGGCCGAGGGCCAGGCCGACGCCGTCTACAACCGCGTGGTGATCGAGTACAAGGCTCCTGGCGTGCTGCGTCCCCGTCAGGACGGGGCGGTACGGTCCGACCTGGGCCACGACAAGACCGCCGCGGCAGTGGCGCAGATGCGGCGCTACGTGGACGGCCTCTCGCGCGAGCAGCGCCGGGCCTCCGACCGGCTGCTGGGCGTGGCGCTGGACGGCAAGTCCCTGGTCTTCGCCCGCTACGTGGGAGGCCACTGGAGCGTGGACCCGCCGCTGGCCGTCACGCCGCAGTCGGCTGAGCGCCTGCTGCGCGCGCTCTTTTCGCTTTCCGCCGGACGCGCGCTGATCCGGGCCTTTCGCCCCTGGGTGCGCGCCTGGGTGCTGGGCAAGTCGCCATACTGGAGGAAGCGCACCAGGCGCGTGGCAAGGCCGCGGCGCAAGGCGGTTCCGGAGAGCGAACGCGTGGGCTAGCTCGCGTGGAGCGAGCCCGCCGAGCGAGGGGCCGGCATCTGGCACGCATTCATTCATGGTGGATGCTGTGGGCATGGAGGGCCAGCCAGTCGCGTGTGGGCGGGTCGATACGCCAGACCTTGTATAGTGTGCTCGCGTGTGATTACGACGGACCTGGGCAGTGAGCCGTCTGGCGACCTCCCGCGCATCTGATGGAAAGCAGATCAACAGACAAAAGGTGCCCGACGAAGTCCGGCAGCGCAAATAGGAAGCGCTCACGACGAGAACGGGCCAACCGGCGCGCTGAGAGAAAACAGATGAGGGAAAGTTGCCCCAGCCCCAGGTAGGAGGCGAGCAAAGCTTCCTCATTGACGGGGTCAACCTTCCCTCGCCACATTGTACAATGCGAGACTTGACAAGGCTTGGAACACCTTTGAGGTCTGCGGTTCGACCCCAAAGGTCCGGGTGGCACGGGCTGCTATCTCCCTTCCAGGGAGATGAAATCGGGCGTTCATCAGCCGTCGCCTTCGAAAAAGGTCATGCTGGGGATGTCCTTGACGGCAGCGATGACTGCCTTGCGCAGGCGCATGTCGACCTGCGAGCCCTGCGCGGCGTCGGCCAGGGGCAGGTCCGCGGCGAGCGCGTCCAGAACCGCGTACAAGGGCACCGTGCCCCGGTTGGGGGCGGGCTGCTCGGGCTCCAGTTGCAGCACGAGCTGGCGCACGCGTTCAGGTGTCACGCCCCGCACCAACGCCTCCAGTTCCTGCTCATTCACGGTTCACTCACCTCCTCTGTCGATAATCCGACGCGTTGTTGACTGCCCAAAACGGAGCCTCGAAGCCGCCAAGATACCAACGTCTGCTTTGCAGGTTGATACCTCGGTGTTGGAGTCTGTTGCTCTTGGACACGCCAGCTCACGGCTGGCGGATCACAGACTTCACATGCCGTGGAAGCCGACCGTGACCTGGTCGCCCATGCGGAGCGTAGGCACATTGCGTCGGCCGCCGTTGAGAGCTAACATGCGTTGCAGGGCGTCAGGATCGGCCTCCACGTTGTGGTCCACGTAGGGCATGCCATCGTGTTCCAGCTTGTGCTTGAGCGCCTGACAGTAGGGGCAGTCGGGCTTAATGAAAACCTCGATGGAGGCAGCGCGTTCGTCAGTCATCTCACGCCTTTCGTCAACTAGAATGATGCTCAGTTTTCATCCAGGGCGTCAAGTGCGCTTCGTCAGGCACTTCTACCGTATCTCCCCAACAGGCCAGCAACTCGGCAACAAGCTCCCGCGCTTCTGACGTGCTTCGACGTCCCCACGCCACTGCTGTGACCCCGCGGCCGATCAAAGCAGGGGAGTTGGTCAGCGCTCGAAGTACAACGAGATTGCTCCCAACGGCCTGCTCAATGGCGGCTACGGGTACCGCTGCCGCAAAGGACACAACGATCTGCCCTGGTCGCAACAAGGGGCGCAACTCCGTCAGGACCGGCAACACGCTGGCGGGCAGCACGGTTAGGATCAAGATGTCGGCATCTGCCGCGTTGCGGTTGTCTGCCGTGACCACAACTCCCAGGCGACTCTGGATATGCTCCTGCCGCTCGACGCGCGGCTCGCAGGCGATGATCTGTTCCCTGGGGCAAGCGCGAGCTGCAAGCAGCCGCTCCAAGAGCACTTCGCCCATCAGCCCCAGGCCAACAATGGCAATGTGTTTGTTCGTCAGTCTGCTCATATGGCCCATCTCCCAGGCTCGGCCAGACGGCCGCGACGACTGCTCTCGCAATTCGATGCCACAAGCATTCCTCTTTGAACTCCTGGGTGTACGGCAGCAAGTTGCTGATGACGACGAAACTCGCCCCCAGAGAACGCGCCACCGAGCGCAGGTTCGACAGTTCGCTCACGTTGCGCTTGCCGAGGACGAACTCGATGCCCACCTCGGGATGGTCCAGGTACTCCTCTGGCGCAAGGCCCCAGCGGCGGCGCTGCTCTGCGCTCAGGTCAAGCTCTCCGTGCTCACCAACCGATGCGGTCTGCTCCAAACGGACGCGTTCCCTTTCGCCTCTGATGTCGGCGCGGTTTCTAATTGCTCAACGGCGTGGGCTCGGGGTGCTCCTGCTTGTACTTGGCGACCAGCGCAGCCAGCTCGGGATTGTCGGTCACTTCAGGCCCCAGGACGATCAGTTCGGCCTTGGGGTCAGAGGCCTTGCCCTGGGCGTCAAAACTCACGTCCAGATGGCCCAGCCACTCGCCATCGTAGCCGGCCTGGATGATGAGGGTCTTGCCGACGGTCACCGGCTCGTTGAGCAGCTCTCTGCCACTGCCACCCACGATGATGTCGATGTCGGGCACGGCCTGCGCCAGCGCCTTGTGGCCCTCGAGGCCCAGGTGCGAGAGCACGATCACCACGTCGCTCTTGGAGCGTACTTCGGGTATGTACTTGATCACGCTCTCGGCGGCAGCGGCCACCTGGTACACTTGCAGAGCGCCGGGCGAGTTGAGGATATCCGGTTCGCTTACGCCGATGATGCCAAAGCGCACGCCGTCGCGCTTGATGATGGTGTAGGGCTCCAGCAGCGTCTTGCCCGTCTCGCGCCACAGCAGGTTGCAGGAAACGAGCTTGAACTTGGCTTCTTTGGCGCGAGCCAGGAGCACGTCGCTGCCGTGATCCAGGTCCTGGCCGCCGACGGTCATGGCGTCATACTGCATGGCGTTCATGGCAGCGATGACCACGCGTCCTTCCGTGTCGCTGGCCAGCCGCTGTCCGAACAAGGTATAGCCCGCGTCCAGCAACAATACGGGGCCCTTGGCGGCGCTGCGCAGCTCATCGATCTTGGTGGCCCGACGGGCCACCCCACCCTTGGGCACGCCTCAGCCGCAGGGATCGACGTAGCCGCGCGAGTCGTTGGTGTGCACGATGGTGAGCTGGAAGGGGCTTCGTTTTGGGGCACAGCCGGCCAGCAGGCCTGCACACAAGCACAGGATGAGAATCCGGGTCAGCAGGGAGAAACGTTGGGTCATAGGCATGTGCGCTCCTTGTTCTGCTCTGGATACTCTCAGGCGATCCAGAGGAAGTAGAGACCGATGAGTATCATGAGCGCTCCGCTCACTTGCTGCAAACGGGCGGTCCAGCGCATCACAGCCGGCAGGTTCTTCAGCAATCCGGCAAAGGTGCCGAACAGCACGATGGGCAAGCCGCGGCCGAGGCCATAGACCAGCAGGAGGCTTGCCCCGTAAAGGACCGCGCCCTTGGACATGACAAGCGTCAGGACAGCGGCCAGCGCGGGGGTGGCGCAGCCCGAGGAGACCAGTCCCGAGACCAATCCGAGCAACAGGGCTCCGAGCAACCCGCGTGCGCGGATCTTTTCGCGCTGCCTGGCGGCCGGATCCGGCAATGGCAGCGCGATGACGCCCAGCCAGTGCAGGCCCATCACGATACAAACGGCCGCCACGAGATAGTACCAGACGCGGCTAGTGCCGCCCATCAGTCCGCCCAGCAGCGACGCGATCACGCCCAACGCGGCCAGGGTGATGGCCAGACCCAGCGCAAAGGCGAGCGAGAGTGCCAGGCTGCGCGCCCGCGACGCCTCTTTCTGCCCGGCGACGTAGGCGATCACCAGCGGGATGGTGGCGACGTTGCACGGGCCAACGCTGGTAACAATGCCTCCGGCGAAGACAATCAGGTAGGCCCACAGTGAGGCGTTGGACAAGGAAGCAAAGTCGAGTTGCATCGCTCTACTCGTTGCCCGACACGAGTCTGTCCAGCTCGGCGCGCAGGGCGGGCTCGGACATGGCGCCGACCACTCGCTTGCTCTCTCCGGCAGCGCTGACAAAAAAGCTCGTGGGGATGTACTGGATGGCGGCCTTGCGCAGCAGATCCAGATTGGCTTCATCGTTGGTCAGGACGTCGATGAACGCAATCCTGGGCTCATAGTCCCCACGCACCTGTTCGACCAGTGTGGACATGGCCTTGCACGGTATGCAGTTGTTGCTGTGGTACACGATCATGGCCGGATGTTTGTTCTGCTCAACCCATTCGATCTGGGTGGCGGGGTCGCTCGCGGGCGGCCCCGCAGTGCGGGCGCTGACGGCCTTCCATGCGACGATGGCGGCGACTGCCACGAGCACGAGCAGCGCTGCGACCCCGCGCACGCTGTGCGCGTGCGTGCGCTTTGGCTCTGAGACTGGCCTCCTCACGCTGTGCGAGGGTGTATGCTTTGGCTTCAAGACAGGCCTCCTACAAGACGTTTGAGTCTCAGCCCAGCCGAACGATACCACCGCTGCTGGCCTGAGAGCCCATGCTAGTCAGTATGCTGCGCGGCGGGAAAACGATGGCTGCATGCCGGCACAGGCGCGCGCATGCGTCGCAGCCAACCACGCAGTTGAATGCCTCTGAGACGTACACCACTCCATTGTCGCGCTTGGCGTAGACGCCATTGGCGCAGAAGCGCAGGCATTTGTCGCAGCCATCGCACAGCGTCTCATCCAGGACTGGGAACCAGGGCACCTGTTCGCGAGGGATGCCCTTCCAGGCCTCCCTCTTGGTCAACGGTTGCCCTGTGCTCTTTGCCTCGTAGAACTTGAGATACTCGAGCACGAGAGCAGCGCGAAAGTCCTGCTCCGCTGAAGCAGGAACATAGTTGTGCTGACGTGCGCGGGATACTAGCTCTGCCGCCAACTCATCCGTCGGTGCGAGTTGAGCCCGGTACAGGTCCTCAAAAATCTCGTCCAGACCGGTCATGCCTACGGGGAAGAGGCCGACCATGATCTGGCGATAGCCAAGTTGCTTGTTGTCTGGCATTCCTATTCCTCAGGCTCGGGTGGCCTCAGATGCACCCAGTACCGCCCGTACCCTGACACTGCGACCAGTAGCTTGAACTGCTCGGGTTTGAGGCTGTCATGGATCTCCCGGGCCACATAGATGACCAGGTCGTCGGCCTCCAGCCTGGCAAAGCTCTCCGGATGATCGGGTACGCCCATCCGACCGGACGGGCCCGTGTAGGCCATTCATCAGTCTACCACGAGTCCGGAGATAACCGTCATGACACCCCCGTGCTCGCGAATATAGCCGCGCAGCCAATCAGAACTGATCCACGCCGTCTGCTGCACAGTGCCCATGCTCCCCCCCGACCGAATACATGCAAATGTACGAATATATTGTACATCCTTTTCCGAACTCGTCAAATCGCCGACCGACAGTGTCGGAACAGGCCAGCATGAGCGCATCTCACGCCCGCACGACCCCCAGCGCAGGGTTCGCCTCAAGCTGCTGATCCAAGCGGACCAGGTCGGGCATGCAACAAGCCACAGATACCGCTGTGAAGCGCGGAACACGCGTTGGTCGACGCCTCCCACACCGCGCGTCTGTTTGACAAGCGCGCTGCTTCCGCCTATAATATTCACGTTATTGAATCTTCGTCGAGAAAACCAGGCATGGGCTTGACGCAGCAGGCCGCCAGGCGATACAACGATGAACCGGGAGACGAACATGAAGAAATGGGTTTCTGTGCTTCTGCTCGCTTTTTTGCTTGCCAGCATCGGGTTCTGGATTTACCAGAGCCGGGCTCAAGGGCGGACAGCCGCTGAGCCGGTTCCCCAAGCTACCGCACCTCTAGCGACGCGGATCGTCGCCTACTATTTTCACGGAACCCAGCGCTGCTACACTTGCTTGACGATGGAGTCGTACGCTAGCGATGCGCTCAATGGCTCTTTTTCGCAAGAGTTGAGCACGGGCAGGGTGCAGTTCCAGTCCGTGAACATAGAAGAGCCAGCCAACCAGCACTTCTGGGATGACTACCAATTGTCGTCGCAGGCACTGGTGCTGGTTGCGTACCGAGACGGCCAACAAGTCACCTGGAATAACCTCGCGGAGATCTGGAGCAAGGTCAGAGACAAGGAGCAGTACTACCAGTACGTCAAGGATGGGATGACGCAGCTCTTGGCGGAGGTGAGGTAGATGGCCCCCCTGGGCCCTCTGCTCGCCGCCTTGTGGCTGGGGATTCTGACGTCCATCAGTCCATGCCCCCTGGCCTCCAACATCGCAGCCGTGTCCTACGTGGCTCGCCGGCTCACGGACAGGCGGGCCGTGCTTTGGTCCGGTCTGCTCTACACCATCGGTCGCAGTCTGGCATACACGCTGCTCGGGCTCATGATTGTGCAGATGGCCGTGTCCACCTCCAGGCTCTCTTTGTGGCTTCAATTGTACTTTAGTCGTGCCGAAGGGATCCTGCTGATCCTGGCTGGTATGTACCTTCTCGACTTGCTGCCGATTCGGCTACCGGGGCTGTCGGCGCCTGAGCGTCTCTCGCGCGCGATGGGAGACGCGGGCGTGCTTGGCGCCTTGCCTCTCGGGAGTCTGTTTGCGTTGGCGTTCTGCCCGGTGTCGGCAGCACTGTTTTTCGGGAGCCTGGTGCCCATGGCGATTAGGGAGCAGTCTCCTTTGATCTTGCCTTTCAGTTATGGCCTCGGGACAGGCATTCCGGTGATGGGGTTTGCACTGCTAATGGCCCTGGGTGCCACCTGGATGAGCCGCGTGTCTGTCTCACTGGCAGCGATGGAGCGCTTTGGACGCAAGGCAACAGGCGTGGTTCTCGTTCTGGTCGGGATCTACAGCGTGTTGACCAGCGTATTCGGACTGTTCTAGGTTATGCCACTTGGAGGGATGTGACATGGTGACTGACTACGTAGCTTATCGCAAGCACTTGGACCAACGCATGGTCGAGCTGGGGCACGAGTTGAGCGGAGCGATGGGGGGCTTTGTAAGGCTGCACCACAAGGCCGTGGAGGATGGCGCACTCAGTCATAGGACCAAAGAATTGATGGCGCTGTCCGTAGCTGTTGCGCTGCGCTGTGACGGCTGCATCGCTTATCACGTGCAGGACGCCATCGCTGCTGGCGCGTCGCGACAGGAGATCGTAGAGTCGATCGGCGTGGCGATTCTGATGGGCGGGGCGCCGGCCGCCGTGTACGCCGCGCATGTCCTAGACGCGGTCGAGCAGGCCGAGCCTCCGCGAGATGCAGCAGCCGTTGCGGATGGCCGCTGATCACCCCTGGGCGTTCGAAGACCGCGCGCCCCGGCAGACGTGCCACTCACCGGGCGCAGGACTCAGGACACAGCCTGGCTCATGGCAGGGCTGTGCTCTGGGTCGCACCTGGGGCTGCGTGACGGAGAACGAGGGGGGACTATGTTAGCGCATGAGCACGATGACCACAAGACACAGGGCCGCTTTGTACTTGCCATGGCCCTAACATCCTTTACGATGGTGGCGCAAGTCGTTGCAGGCCTATGGACGGGCAGTCTTGCGCTGCTGTCGGATTCGGCGCACGTCTTCCTGGACCTGCTTGCACTGGGCATGAGCTACGTGGCCTTGCGGCTGGCGGCTCAGCCTGCAGATGATCGACACACCTACGGCTTTCACCGCCTTCAGGTGCTCGCCGCGCTGGTAAACGGCGCCACCCTGCTGCTCGTGACGTTTGAGATCTTTCGCGAGGCGTGGCAGCGGCTGAGACACCCTGCGCCGGTGCTGGTAGGTCCGATGCTGGTTGTGGCCGTCATCGGTTTGGTGGCCAATCTCCTGGTCGCGTTCGTTCTCGGTGGGCACGACCATGAGAACCTGAACGTACACAGTGCGTTTCTGCACGTTCTGGGCGATGCCCTTTCCTCTGTCGGCGTGATTGTGGCTGGGGCGATCATGGCTGTCACGGGCTGGACATTGGCGGATCCTTTGGCCAGCGTGCTGATCGGCCTTGTCATTCTGGCGGGATCAGGAAGGGTTCTGCGAGGCGCTGTGCACATACTGGTTGAGGGCGTGCCAGAAGGGCTGACGGTGTCCAAGGTGGGTGAGGTCATGGGCAAGGTGCCGGGCGTGGCCGAGGTGCATGACTTGCACGTATGGACGGTTGGGCCGGGTTATGTGGCTCTCAGCGCGCATGTAGTGCTGGACGATCAAGCGCTGAGCCAGGCTCAGGCTGTCATGGATGGCCTGAAGGAGAGCCTGAGGCAGAGCTTTGGAATCGAACACACGACGGTGCAGTTCGAGTGCGGAAACTGCGGCCAGGGAACCGTTGCGTGTCAGAATGGCGGGCAGTGATCGCGGCCCTTCAGGCAGGGTCACGCTGTGGGATGGTTGGGGGGAGTCACCGTGTGCCAACTGGATCCGGAGTTGCGCGCGGAGGTGGACCCAGGCGCGATTTGACAAATCTGTGGAATTGGCTATAATATTCCAATACATGAATATATACGAGTCGTCGTTGACGAAGTGAGTGTGCACGAAAGACGGGCAGTCTTGATGAAGGCTACGGCGCATCCTGCAGGCCCATCTTGGAGGAGGCAAGCATGTCGGAACTTGACTTGGAACTGAGCATTGACAAGTTCGTGTTTCGCGTTCGCAAGGGCTACCTGTACACCCCAGCTGGGCTGTGGGTGAGTCAGAGTGGTAGCCGCTATAGGGTGGGCATGGGTGACTTTTTGCAGCAGAAGAGTGGCGACGTGGCATTTGTGGAGCTACCCAAGGCGGGAACGCAGGTGGAGGTAGACGACGTGCTCGCCACCGTGGAGACGATGAAGACCAGCCTGGACGTGTTGTCGCCCCTGGCGGGGGTCGTTGCCAGCGTCAATGGCGAAATGGTCGACTCCCCCGAACGAGTGAACGAAGACCCTTATGGCGCGGGCTGGCTGCTTGAGATTGAGTGTGCCGCGCCGGTCGAGGGGCTGTTGGACGCCCAGGCCTACTTCGAGGTGATGTCCGCAGAGGCAGCGCTCGAGGCCGCCAAACTCGGCAAGTAAGGCCTCTGGGAGTGTTCGGAGGAAAACGGAATTGGAGTGTATGGAGTGCCAAAGAAACCGCGCGTACTGATCGTACCTTGCAGCGGGATCGGCAAGGCGTTGGGTTCGGTGGGACGTGAAGCCGCCTATCAGGTGGTTGAGGAGCTGCGCCCGGACGTAAGTGACACAGTGTGTCTGTCGCTGCTCACCATGGGCGACCCTGAGACACAGGAACTCGTGCGCACCTGCCCCACGATCACCATCGATGGCTGTGCCAAGGCCTGTGCGTTCAAAAACGTGCAGAGCACGGGCGTGGAGCCGGCTGCCGACTTTCAGGTGGCAGACACCTTTCGCGAGCACCGCGACTTGAAGGTCAGGCAGGTGATCGACCTCGGCGAGCCGGGGCGAGAGCTGGCGCGCCATCTGGCCGACAAGGTGGCGCAGGCAGTGGACGGCATCATCGGGGCGGAGGACTAGCATGGTGGATTTGCCGAAGAAAAAAGTGGGTTTGATCGCATGCAGTGGCGAGGAACTGGCCTGCGGCACGCTCAGCCGCATCGCTGTGCGCCAGGTACTAGAGTCGCAGCGCCCGGACGATACGGTGACGCTGTGCTTGCCCCTGTTCCTGGCAGGCAATGAGCAGGAGCGCGCCTTTGCACGCTTCTACCCTACCATAGCAGTGGACGGTTGCGACAAGCAGTGCGCCAAGCGCGCCACGGAAAAGTACAGCGCCAAGGTGGCCGGCGAAGTGGTGGTGGACAAGCTGCTCGCCGAGCAGGGCATCGCGGTGGACCCGGCCTGGCGTCACACACCCGGGCCGGCGGGTATGCAGGCGGCTCACGTGGTCTCAGAGGCCATCGCCAGCCAAGTGGACCAGATCCTGGGCAAGGACGGGATTCGCCGGTTGACCGAGTCACCTGCACAGCCTGCGGCGGAGCCGGAACCGGAGCGGGCCACCTGCAGTTGTGGCAGCGGGATCCCCGTTTCGGAAATCCAGATTGCGGGAGCTCCGGTGAGTGTTCTGGCGCTGGAGCCGCTGCTCGAGATGGTGCATGGGCAGTTGCCGCCAGGCGAAGATGGGCTGGGACCCAGGCTGCTGGCGGCGGTCAAGATTTACAATACGGTGCCGGCGGAGGCCGAGCGCGAATATGAAGAAGCGCTGGTGCGCGAGTACCGCAAGCGCTTTTCCGGTGAGGGGGCATAGATGCAGAGCTACAAGACCTGGGTGCGTTGGCTGGGCGTCCGCCGTGGGCACATCAAGTTGGGCAATGGACCTGAGATGGACTTTGCGGCCCCGCCGGACAACTATGGCGAGCCGGGGGTGCTCACCCCTGAGGACGCCTTTGTCGCAGCCCTCAACACGTGCGTCCACATGATGTTCATCTGGGCGTGCGAACGGATGAAAATTGACCTGGTTTCGTACGACTGCGAAGCGGAGGGCTTTAAACTGGTGCGCCTGGATCGCACCGAGCAGTTCGTGAAGGTGATCCTACGCCCCAAGGTCGTTGCGCGTGGCTGTGAAAAGCGCCAGGTGCAGCGGGCGCTGACTGCCGCGCAAAAGTACAGCCTGGTGGCCGAGTCGATCAAGTCCGAGATCGTTGTGGAACCGGAGATCGAGATTATTCTATAGGGGGCACGTTCAGACATGTTGGATATCAAGGTGCTTGGACCGGGTTGTTCCAATTGCCACAAAGTGCACGATCTGGCTGTGGCTGCGTTGGAAGAAATGGGGCTCGAAGCGACGATCGAGTACGTGACGAATCGCTCCGAGTACCCCAAATACGGACTCATGTTCACGCCCGGCCTGGTAGTGAATGGCAAGCTGGTATGCGCGGGACGCATCCCAAGCCAGGCAGAGGTCAAGGACTGGCTGACCGAGGCCTCGCGCTCGTAGCATGGGGAGCGCGGCGTAGACCGGCTCCCCTGTGCAGGATGCATGTGAGCCAACATGCGGACTTGACAAATGCGGTGGATCGCCTATAATATTCGTAGAATGGAATATAGGGCTGAGGCGGCATGCAGAGCACGTACGACAAACAGGCCAACCTAATCAAGGCAATCGCGCATCCAGCGCGGCTGCGCATTCTGGAGATCCTGGCGCAGGAGGAGTGTTGTGTCTGCCACCTGACCGTTCTCTTGCGACAGCGCCAGCCGTTTGTGTCACAGCATTTGATGGTGTTGCGCGAAAAGGGGCTGGTCCTGGACCGCAGAGATGGCGTGATGGTATACTATCGCCTGGCCGACAAACGCGTGGCGGATCTGGTGCTCCTGACACGCGAGCTGGTACGCACCTCGAGGGTTGAGGCGAGGCTTGAGCCCGTCCCAAGGTCGCCTGTGCCTGGCTGCACCTGCCCCAGTTGCGTAGCGTGAGTGCGGAGGTGAAGCGCCGCAGCCAGCTCGCAGGGCGGGCGGTGAGCCGACGTTCCGACGGTTTTTTTGAGCTTCAAACATTCAAAGAACCGAATGTAAGTTCAATGCAGTCATGGAGGATTCGACATGGAGTTGAGTAACTTGGCACTGCGTTTGTTCCAAGGCGGCTTGGGCAACCTGGCCGCTTACCTGGCAGCGCACGTCTTGCTCTGCCTGGTGCCAGCCTTCTTTGTGGCGGGTGGACTGGCTGCGTTGGTTCCCAAGGAAGCCGTGACGCGCTTCTTGGGACGCAATACGCCCAGGTACATCTCGTACCCGGCCGCAGCCGCAGCGGGCTCTTTGCTGGCGGTCTGCTCCTGCACCATCGTTCCGCTCTTCGCCGGAATCTACAAGAAGGGCGCAGGCCTGGGGCCCGCTATCACCTTCTTGTTCATCGCGCCGGCAGCCAACATCCTGGCGCTGGCATACACGGGGGTAGCCATCGGCGGGGACATTGCGCTGGCGCGCATCGTGCTCTCATGGACTTTTGGCATCGGCATCGGTATGATCATGGCCTTGATCTTCCGCAGAGACGATGTCACGCACGATGAGGATACGAATGACGTCTTTGCCATGCAGGCCAAGGTACCCGCGCGTACCTGGGTTTTCATGCTTGCGCTCGTGGCGATCCTCGTTTTTGGCACGCTCAAAGTGGGCCTCCTTACCAACACTTATGCGCGCCTGACATTGCCCATTGCTGGCGTGGACCGATTCCAGGCTGCGCTGTATCGCCTGCTGCCGTTTGACGCAAGCAAGGGCGAGGAGGGGGTTTCGGCTCAAGGTGTGGTCATGATTGTGTTGCTGGCGCTGACTGGAATCAGCGCGTGGCTCGGATTGGACAAGGTGGATCAGGGATTCAACCGTTGGACTGGGCTGTCCCTGGGTCTGGTGGTGCTGACGCTGCTGGTGGCCGCGGTTGGTATGGTGCCTCACGCGGATGGGCTGGACGTGTTCCTGACTGGCAAACTGTTTGGTGTGATGCTGGCCCTGGGTGTCATCGCATACCTGGCGAAAAGGTCGTTTGA
>Ga0315279_10002684_pt1 | contig 26193 bp, 22 predicted proteins | sample YL17G06_20_MG_FD_203694 | JGI IMG/M metagenome (GOLD analysis project Ga0315279, IMG submission 203694) | Sediment microbial communities from Yellowstone Lake, YNP, Wyoming, USA - YL17G06_20 | ecosystem: Environmental > Aquatic > Freshwater > Lake > Sediment | place: USA: Wyoming | collected... | reverse complement strand
GGCGAGGGAGGAAGAAGCAGAGACGTCGGGGTGGGCAGATTTGAACTGCCGGCCTCACGGTCCCGAACCGTGCGCTCTAGCCAAGCTGAGCTACACCCCGGCGCAAGGGGATGATAGCACGGAGGCCCCGCAAGGTCAACGCGGGCATAGACCCCGCGAAACCGCGGCTGGCGGCTCAGAGGGAGGTTGAGACGGTCTTGACTCCTCGGCCCCCGCCCGTGGTAGAGTAAGCGTGGTTGGCAGTGGCGCCGAGTTTCCCGTTGAGTGGTTCGCCAACCAGGAAGTGGCAGTCCAGACTACTGCTGGACAGGGGGTCCTGGTTTGCGAGAACGGAGACGACCGGCGCTCACGCCTGGTGAACTGCTGACCACCATCGCCGTCATCGGCGTGCTTTCCGCGCTGTTCCTTCCCGCATTCGCCCGGGCCCGCGCGCAAGCCGGGCAGGCCATCTGCCTGGGGAATGTGAAGTCGGTGGCGCTCGCCATCCGCATGTACCTCGCCGACTGGGACGCGCACTTCCCGCCGCGTGAGACAGACCCCGACGTAGTGGCCTACTTCAACCGCTTTCCGGGCCAAGGAGACACCTTGGCGTGGGAGGAGGTGCCCCGGGACGGCTCGGCCTACTGCCACCGGTCAACACAGGCGAATCCCTACCTGCGGTGGCCCGTGGTTCTCGACCAGTACCTGATCTCCAGAGATGTGTGGCGGTGCCCCAGCGCGCGTCTGGAGGGAGGCGCGTCGTTCATCAACGGAGGGGGTGATCAGTGGCTTGACCACCTCCGCGCGCGCCAGGGCAAGTGGGGCAAGAGCACCGGCTTCTGCCCGATGGTGAGCTGGCCCGCGGGGTGGGGCGGTGAGGTCACGGATTCCCTGACGCAGAAGCGGGTTCCCGTTCCCATGACGGCCAAGGGGCGAGTGACCTCGAAGGGGATGTTCCTGCAATCTATCGGAGTGAACACCAGTGCCAGCGACGCCGGCACCGCGCTGGCTGTGGAGCAGCCGGAGTGGTATGTGATCTGTGCGGACGGGGGCGCCACCATAGATGACTTCGGGACCGGCACCCTCGCCTACCCGGACCTGTGCGGGCTGGAGTGCGCGGGGCTGGGGGGATGGATGGCAGACTGGGGCAACTGCCCCTGGAGCCGGGAGTGCGGCGCCACCGCCGCGATGAAGGTGGACCCCGAGCTGCGCCGGCCCTATGCGCGGCATTTCGGCGGTGTGAACATCGGATTCCTGGACGGCCACGCCAAGTGGTTCGACTCGGAGGAAGTGATTGCGGAGTCGCCGAGCGCAGGCAACCCCCAGCGGGGGCACCTGCGGGGCTACAAGCCCTGGGGACCAACCAAAGACGCGCCCGCCCCTGGACAGGGGGTCCCTCCGCTGTACTAGAGTAGGGATGGGTCGAGAGAGCGAGATGCTCAGAGAGATGAGGAGCGCGGACCAATACGCTATCCGAGTATGGCTCCTGGCGAGCATCGCTTGGGTGCTGGTGATAGGCAACAGCACTGTGTCTAGCGCGGCAGCTACGGCCGACAAGCCGAGCGAGAAGTACTGGTTCCGAAACAGCGGTGCGGCGCGCGAGCAGGGCGAGATAGACCCGCGGCTGGCGGAGGCGCTCGCCGCCTTCGGAGCCGGACGCTATGAGGAATGTCGAAAGCTGGCTCAGGATCTGATCTCGGCAAGTGACGACTCGTCCGCCCGCGCCGAGTGCGTCGTCATGATCATCCTCTCCCACCTTCACCAAGGCGACTTCGCCGCCGCCCGCGAGGCGGCCGAACGGCTGCGCCTGGTCTCCCCCGAGGTGTGCCAGGACCTGCTGGCTCAGGTGAACCGAGAGGACCGCGACTACAACGCCGAGGTCACCCGCCTCCAGCGCATCGCAGCCACCACCAAAGACCCCGCCGAGGCGGCGCGGGCGCAGCTCTGGACCGGCCACGCGCATCAGCGGGCGGGCCTGCTCGAACCGGCCCAGCAGTGCTACTGGCAGGTGGTGTCCAGCTACCCCGGCCGTCCGGAGGCGCGGTCGGCGCTCTTTCAGATGGTGGAGCTGTATCGTCTTCACAGCAATCCGAAGGGCGCGGTGATGGTGTGCAAGATGGCGATAGACCTCGCGCCCGACGGCGATCTCGCCGTTCGCGCTTGCGAAGTGATCAGGTGGCTTGGCCTCATGCACGAACAGGCTTCGCACGAAGAAACGCGAGCGCATCTTCGCCAGATCGCCGAGGAACACGCCGGAACGAGAGCCGCGGACACGGCCCGGTTCTACATCGGAGAGCTCTGCGCCGCAGCGGGGCTATCGGAACAGGCGGAAGAGGAATGGGCCGCGCTTCTGGCCGAGCGACCGAACTGTCAGATCGCCCCCGAAGTCCGTCCCCGCCTCGCGGACCTTCGGTACACCATGGGCACCCGCGCCTTCTTTGAGGGAGACTTTGGGCAGGCGGCCCAGTCGCTGGAGCGGCTGCTGCCAGACATAGACCTGATCGGCCACCGCAGCGCGTCCGGGCGATTGCTCGATGACGCTCGCACTGTTGCCTCCACGCGCCGCCTGGCGGTCTTCTCCCTCGGGGAGGCCTACCAGAGGCTTGGTCGGTGGGAGGAGGCCGCTGGGGCTTTTGAGCGTCTCGCGGTGCCAGGCAACCCGGGGGAGGAGATCGCCCTCTTCCAGATGTGCCGCAGCAGGGTAGAAGCGGGCCAGCAGGCGCAGGCGATCGAGGCTCTGGGGAAACTCAAGGAACGGTTTCCGAAGTCCACCTATATCGCCCGGTGCGAGCGCTATATCCGCACTATCCAGGGAGAGCGCTGAACATCTTCGCGTTCAATCATGCACATGTGCTGTAGGGCTGGCATTCCCATGCCAGCCGAGGCGGGCGTGGGAACGCCCGCCCTACAGGCCATCGCGGTCCTCGGAAGGAGATGGCTTTCAACATAGACTGCAAAGATGTCTACATTGACCGGCCCCGCAGCCACCAAGATGGTGAGCCGGAGGCCCAATCGGTGGGCTGCAATGCGGAATATGACTGATAGGAGGAAGCAAGCAATGACAAGTTGGCTGAAGGCGGTCTGTTTGATCGCGGCGCTGCTGGCGACTCTCGCGGCGAGTGGCGCAGTGGCTTCTCCAATCCTAACCGCGGAGGAGATGAGCGCGGTGAGGGGTGGATGGGTACAACTGTGGTGTCAAGACTTCGACTGCGCCGCACCATACCGCTCGGGTTGCTGGGAGTTACACGGTTTGTGCGATCCGGGCATTCCCTATCTCACCTGTGATAATGACATGGTAAATCCGGAGACGAAACCGCGTTGCTTGAACGGGACAAATACCGGCGACCCGTGCACTCAAGGGCCCCTCAAAGGATGTGGACCGATATACCATTGTAACTGTCTGTACGTCGCATTAGGGCTCTACGAGTGCGAGAGATCCCTTACTACCGTCTACAATAGACACTACTACCCATGTCAATAACAGAAACTGCTACTCTTGTGAACCACTTAGGTGAAAGAGAAGGGAGAGGAATCATGTGGCAAAAACGTATCGTAACGCTAATAGTCCTATCGGTTTGCCTTTTGACAGGCGGAATCTGGTTAGTTGCTCATGGACACAGGCCAATAGTTATCAGTGCCGCTAGCGCGGGAGAGACCGATGAAGGCATTCTGGCCGCGCTGCAAGAAGGTTGCGCCAATGCGGTTTCCGCGATACGCAGTGGAAGTGGGCAAGCAACAGTATATTTCTGGTCGAAAGGGGCCGATGGACGCATACTGGAAACGGAGGCCAAAGACGACTTGAAGTTTAAAGGGGACCAGTTCCTGCTCCGCGAGAATGTGAAGTACTTGAGAGATGATCTCGTCTCCGGCAAAGGTCCCTCCGAGCCGCCATCTCCCACCATGAGAACGGCTGCTACGTCATATGACCTGGAGGAGGTGACGATCCTTGACCAGTTCGACTCGCTCGAGGCACAGGCCAGGATATGCGACCCAACGGGGAGTCGTGGGAAAAACAGCATCAACCTGTATAAGTCCCACGTTGCGATAGTGGGCCATGGGGTTGCTTATCTGGTTCCCCGTCCAGGGGTTCTGCCATCGTTTGTTGAGCTAGCGAGCGTCAAGGTCGCAGGGCGGGAGACCATCAATGGTGACGAATGCATCATGGTTGACGTTGTTACGACTGTGCATCTGCCCAAGCCTGGGGAAGGTACCATAACCGTAACCGACACCGCTCGAAAATGGGTGAACCCGCAGAAGGGCTATACAATAGTTAGAACGCAGGTTTGGTCGGAAGGCAGTGTCTATGGCGCCAAGACTCTCGTTACAGAGATCAATACCACTGTTCGCCAGTATGAAACTGGAGTGTGGGGTCCGGAGGAAGTTACGTATCAGCAATACGACCTCAAAGGCGAGATCACGCAGAAGATGGTTACCACGTACGATTCGGCTTTCAAGCTGAACGTGCCGATAAGCGATGGCGACCTGACGCTGACGTTGCCTTCAGGCACAGAGGTGCATAATGAGTTGATTGACGCGGAGTACACCGTACCCTGATGCCGGCCGCCTCCGCGGCGGCCGCTCATTCCCAGTGGGGACGGATCTGGCGAGTGGGGGAGGAGGGCGAAGTTGCATCATGTCCGGCTCGTAGTCCAGTGGCTTGCTGTGCTGGCTTTGCTTGCCACGCAACCTGCGTCGGCCACATGCGGCAACTGCGGGAGTACACCGGGTGACCGCCTCTGCGGGCCGAAGGCCCTTCTCCTCGTCTGTACACACCTTGGCGTGACGACTGACCTCGATGAGCTGGCCATGCTCTCTGAGATGGATGAGAGCGGGACAACCATGGCCGGCCTGCACAAAGCCGCTCAGGGCAGGGGCCTCCACGCGGTCGGCCTGAAGATCAGCCTCAGTGAGCTAACCGCCTGGTCGGCGCCCGCAATCTGCCACCTCTGGGGCGATCACTTTGTGGTGGTGCAGTCCGACGCCAACGGGCTCAAGGTGACGGACCCATCAGCTCGCGATCCGGGCCAGGCGGTTCCAGTGGACGAGTTCAAGGCGCTGTACTCTGGGTTTGCGCTACTGATCTCCAGAGACCCTATCATTCTCCCCCAGATGGACCCTCGCCGGCCGGACTTGCGCTTCGAGGCGTACACCCACGACCTTGGTCCTCTGTATGAAGGGACCAAGATCGAGCGAACCCTGAGCTTCCGGAACGCCGGGGAGCAAGACCTGACCATCTCCCAGGTCCGCCCCTCGTGCACTTGCCTGAGGGCAGAGCTGGCCGACAAGACCGTGCCTCCGGGCGGGCACGGAAGTATTGCGCTGACATTCGACGCCACGGGTCTGCGGGGCGTTCAGACCTACGCCCTGTACATCGAGTCGAACGATCCAGTATCTCCGTTGGTGCAGGTTCACGTCGCGGCGGCCATCAGGCCGGCGAAGCTGCTGGTCTCGACGCGCCGGGTCTATCTCGGAGATGTTGACGTGAATGTGGGTGTCCAGCGCGAGATATTCGTCAAGGACCCTGGCGACGGCTCGCTGAAGGTCGAAGAGGTGGTGTCAGACTCGGAGCTTCTCGATGTCCGTCTTGCTGAGACGGCCCGCCTCGAAGGAACGGATCGCGTCTTCCCGGTTCTCTTGACCCTCAAACCAGGACTCCCTGTGGGCGCGTTCGAGGGGAGCATCACCATCATCTCCAATCACCCGAAAGAACCGGAGCTGCGGATACCTGTCTTCGCCATGGTCAAAGGTGATATAGAGGTGTCTCCGGAAGCGCTGTTCCTGGGTTTCGTGACAAGAGGCCAGGCTGCCAGCAAGCGCGTGACGCTCCGCGCTTGCACAGCGAGAGTGTTCGCGATAGAGGAAGTCTGCAAGTCCTTTGACCTCTTTGCGGTCGAGATCTGGCCGAAGGATCCCGGAAGGGAGTACGTCGCCACTGTCACCCTCAAAGACACCGCGTCAGCCGGGTTGATCAAAGGTGAAGTGCACTTCCACACCGACAGCCCTTTGCAGCCGATGGTCGCGATCCCGGTACACGCGCTGGTCGAGGATCGAAGAGGGACCGCAGCGGATCAGCCTTCTGGTGAAGCGACGCGTGATGCCGCTGCGCGCAGTCCAGTGGTCCGTGTCTTTGTCTTCAGGTCTCAAGGCTGCACTGACTGTGAACTGACTGACAACGATAACATGCAGGCGATCGCCGCTAAGGTCGGCTGCAGGCTGGACGTAAGGTACTTCGACATTGAGGACATGGCGAACTGGCGGAAGCTGACTGACCTTGAGAAGAAGTATCAGGACACAGACAACGAGATGCCAGTGGTGTTCATCGGCGCCGAAGTCCTCGGCGGCGAGCGAGAGGTGGCGGAGATGCTTGAGCCGATCATCGCCACCTACGCGGCCGAAGGCGGCACTGCGTGGCCCGACGGCACGGAGAGCGGATCGCAAGATCGCTACTGACCCCCGTCACCACTGCGCCGGGCCCGCGTAGATAGCGCTGCTCCGACCGCCCCGCGCCCACGCCCTAGCAGTCGGCGCGGCAGCAGCCTCCTGGCTTAGCCTGGCAGCGCTATGAACACGGCGAGCCGCTCCGGGCTCGCCGTATCACTGACTCACGTACGTTGTGGGGGCAATCCGGTAGCTAAGCGGCGGCCTGCCTTGACAGACCCCCGCCTTGACTTCCCCCTCCCCTGGCAAGTAGAATCCCTCCGTCAGACCACAGCGGCACGCTGGCAGCGTGCCCCACGATGGAGGGCTGTTTCGTGCCGATCAGTACCGCGGATTTCCGGACCGGCTTGACCATCGAGTACGATGGCGGCATCTTCCAGATCATCGAGTTCCAGCACGTCAAGCCCGGCAAGGGTGGGGCGTTTGTGAGGTCCAGGCTGCGCAACCTGCGCACCGGGGCGGTGATTGACAAGACCTTCCGCGCCGGCGAGCGCATGGAGCAGGCGACCATCCGCCGCACCCCCATGCAGCATCTCTACCGCGCCGGCGACGACTACGTGTTCATGGACATGGAGACCTTCGACCAGATCAGCCTGGGCGCCGACGCGGTCGGCGAGGGAGTGAAGTACCTGAAGCCGGAGATGGAGGTCGCCGTCATCAGCTTCGACGAGGAGACCCTGGGCGTGGAGCTTCCCAACACGGTCGAGCTGACGGTGGCCGAGACTGACCCCGGCCTGCGCGGCGACACTGCCAGCGGCGGCTCCAAGCCCGCCACCCTGGAGACCGGCGCGGTGGTCACCGTTCCGCTCTTCATCAACGAAGGAGACCTCATCCGCGTGGACACCCGCTCCGGCAAGTACCTGGAGCGTGCGACCACGTAGGGCACGCTGCTTGCGTGCCGGATTGGAGCAACGGCCTTGCCTGACCTGAAAGAGATCGAAGAGCTGGTCGAGTTGATGCGCCGCTCCGGTGTGAGCGAGCTGTCGCTGGAGCTGCCGGACTACAAAGTGAAGATCAAGCGGGCCCCGGATGCCGAGGATGCCCAGTCCGCGAGCTTGCCCGCCGGCCGTGTGGCGGGCACGCCCGCGACCACTCTGGAAGCGGGCGCTGCCGGGAACTCTGCCCTCCCCGTCAATCCGAACGTCACCATCGTCGCGGAGATCGTCTCCGTCGTATCTCCGGTGGTCGGCGTGTTCCACAACGGCGGCATGGACGAGCCGCGCACGCGCATCAACGCCGGCGACCGGGTGGAGGATGGGCAGTTGCTCGCGGTGATCGAGGCGATGAAGGTACCCAACGAAGTGCACGCCCCGGCCGGCGGCTTCGTCGCCCAGGTGCTGGCGGAGGATGGGGCGGCCGTCGGCTACGGGGATCGCCTCTTCCTCATCCAGCCTCTCCAGGAGAACGCAAATGAGGCCGAGACACCCATCGGTGTGGCCTAGCTCACAGCGAGGCTACCTCACCCTGATCGGCCTGCTGGTGGTGATCGTCATCATCGGGATACTGTTCGTGGTGCTCTACGGCGGGGGAGGCGGCGGGGCTGGGAGCGGTTCGGGCGTCGGCGGCACGGGCGGCACTCCGCTGGGGGCCTCCGTGCGCACGGCCCGCGGCACCGTGTGCAAGAACAACCTCAACCAGCTCCGGTTGGCGATCAACATGTTCGTCAACGCCAATGACCGCTACCCCAGCTCGCTGGAGGAGTTGCACGCCGGCATCCCCCCCACTTGCCCCGACGGCGGCGAGCCGTACCAGTACGATCCCACCACGGGCGAGGTGCGCTGCGTCCATCCCGGGCACGAGCGCTTCTCCCCCACGCCACCTGACGCTGGCTTTCCCTGATGGTGCGGAGGTCCTGATTGTTCAAGAAGATCCTTATCGCCAACCGCGGCGAGATCGCGGTAAGGGTGATACGAAGCTGCCGGGAGCTGGGCATCGCGACGGTGGCGGTCTACTCCGATGCTGACCGGGACTGTCTCCACGTAGCCCTCGCGGATGAGGCGGTGTGCATCGGCCCGCCCCCCAACCAGGACAGCTACCTGAATATCCCCAACATCGTGCAGGCCGCCCTGAACTCCGGCGCGGAGGCCGTGCATCCCGGGTATGGCAACCTGTCCGAGGTGGCCGCCTTCGCGGAGAACTGCGAGATCTGCGGCCTCAAGTTCATCGGGCCCACCGCCGACACCATCCGGCGCATGCAGGACAAGGCGGCCGCCCGCAAGCTGATGCGCGAGGCAGGCATCCCCGTCATCCCCGGCAGCGACCAGACCGTCCAGAACGAGCAGGACGCTCTCCGCACCGCCGCCCGACTCGGCTATCCGGTCCTGATCAAGGCCGCCATGGGTGGTGGCGGCCGAGGCATTCGCGTCGCCCAGAACGACCAGGACCTGCTCGGCAGCCTCCGCCTAGCCCAATCCGAGGCCCAGGCCGCCTTCGGCCGCGGGGATGTGTACATCGAGAGATATCTAGAGGAGCCCCGTCACGTGGAGTTCCAGGTGCTCGCCGACTCCCACGGCAGCATCGTCCACCTGGGGGAGCGAGAGTGCTCCATCCAGACCCACAAGCACCAGAAGCTCCTGGAGGAGTCCCCCTGTGTGGGCCTGGGGCGGCGTCTCCGCCACCACATGGGAGAGGCGGCGGTGAAGGCGGCGAAGGCGGTGAGTTATGTGAATGCGGGCACGGTGGAGTTCATGGTGGACTCCCACGGCCGGTTCTACTTCCTGGAGATGAACACCCGCATTCAGGTGGAGCACCCCGTCACCGAGATGGTGACCGGCATTGATCTGGTCAAGGAGCAGATTCGCATCGCCTACGGCCACAAGCTGGGACGGGCGGAGCGGGACATCGAACGGCGCGGCCATGCCATCGAATGCCGCATCACCGCCGAGGACCACACCAACCGGTTCCTTGCCTCCGGCGGCACCGTCACCGCCCTCCGCATCCCCGGCGGCCCGGGCGTGCGCGTGGACACCCACCTCTATCCCGGGTACACCATCCCCCCCTTCTACGACGCCTTGCTCGCCAAGCTGGTGGTGTGGGCCCCCACGCGACCGGAGGCGATCTCGCGCGCCGCGCGTGCCCTTGGGGAGATCCAGATTGAGGGCCTGAAGACCACCATCCCCTTCCACCAGCAAGTGCTTACCAATGCTTACTTCCGCCGCGGCGAGATTGCCACCAACTTCCTGCGCAGACGAATGGGGCTGAGCTGAGGGCGGCCATGGGGAAGCGGCGCGCGGCAAGAGAGCTCGCCTTGCGGACCCTGTTCCAGGTGGACATGGCCCAGGTTGACCCGGCCGAGGCGATCGCCGCCACCTTCGCGGAAGGCGGACACGAGGAGGACACCCTCGCCTTCGCCCGCCAGCTCGTGCTCGGCGCCGCTCAGCACCGCGCCCGCGTGGACGAAGTCATCGCCAGATACGCCCGCGGCTGGACGCTCGAGCGCATGGCCAGCATAGACCGCAATGTGCTCCGCCTCGCCGCCTACGAGATCCTCTACCTCCCCGACATCCCACCCAGCGTCACCGTGGACGAGGCGGTGGAGATGGCGAAAAGGTACAGCACCGCCGAGTCCGGCCGCTTCGTCAACGGCATCCTCGGCAGCCTCCTGCGCCATCTCGACGAGGAAACCGCAAGCCAGGCATGTGCGCCTGAACCGCAGGGTACTTGACCGTGAGCCAGCCGCGTTTCATCTTCACCGTCAGGCAGATCAACCAGTACCTGAAGACCCTCTTCGCCCACGACCGCACGCTTCAGCAGGTGTGGGTGAGAGGTGAGGTGGCCGATCTCACCATCCATCGCTCCGGGCACATCTACTTCACCCTCAAGGATGAGGCCAGCCAGCTCCGGGTGGTGCTGTTCCGGGAATATGCGGAGGAGCTCACCTTCACCCCGGCCGTGGGCGAGCAGGTGCTCGCCGCCGGTGCCGTCACCATCTACGAGCCGCGGGGCCAGTACCAGCTCGTCGCCACCTCCCTGGAGCGGATGGGAGTCGGCGACCTCTTCCTCGCTTTCGAGCGGCTTCGCCGGAAGCTGGCCGGGGAGGGCCTCTTCGATGAAGCGCGGAAGCGGCCCCTGCCGCACTTCCCCCGCCGCATCGCCGTGCTCACCTCCCCGGCGGGAGCAGCCGTGCACGACATCCTCACCACCCTGGGCCGCCGCTGGCCCGCGGCGGAGGTGGTGCTCATCCCCACCCCGGTGTCGGGAGCGGCCTCCGGTCCGGGGATCCTGCAATCGCTGCGTCTTCTGCAAACCCTGGAGGGCGTGGAGGTGGCGATCCTCGCCCGGGGCGGTGGGTCAGCCGAGGAGCTGGCCGGCTTCAACAGCGAGGAGGTGGCGCGCGCCATTGCCGCCTCTCCCGTGCCCGTGGTCACCGGCATCGGACATGAGACCGACTTCACCATCGCCGACTTCGTGGCCGATCGCCGGGCGCCCACGCCCACCGCGGCCGCCGCGGCCGCCACCCCGGACCGGGGCGAGGTGCTGCGCGGGGTGGAGGCGCTGCGCCGGGTCGTGCACCAGGCCCTGAGAAGAGGCGCGCTCCGCTGCCGCCGCGAGCTGGCGCTGCTGGCGGCGCGGCCCTCTCTGCGCGCCCCGCACCTGCTGCTTGCCGACCGCCGCCAGCGGGTGGACGAGCTGGTCGTCGCCATGCGCCGGGAGGCCCTGCGCAGGTTGCGGGAGCTGCGCCAGCGCCTGGCGGGGCTGGAGAACCGCCTCGCCGCGCTCAGCCCCCGCGCCGTGCTGGCGCGCGGCTACTCCATCACCCGCCTGCCGGAAACCGGACAGGTGATCCGCTCCGTTCGCCAATTGTCGGTTGGCAAAACCGCAGAAGTGGTACTCTATCAGGGCTCAGCGGAGGTAGTGGTGACGAACCTCAAGGAGTCGGAAGCATGATCGCAGTTTCGCGGCCCCTGGCGAGCAGGTGGCGAGTGGCGCTGGGGGCGATGGCGTTGCTCGGCCTGGCTTGCGCCGCACTTGCGGAGGGGGGGGTGCCCCCGAGCCCTCCTGCCCTGTCCCCCGGCGAAGCCGAGTTCCGCGCCGGCTGGGTAGCGTTCGCCGAACCCATACGCAAGCCCGGGTCGGAGCGCACCGCGGAGGCCCGGCAGCACGCCCGGGAGGCGGCCATCCCACACCTGGAGGCCGCCGTTGCCGCAGCCCCCAGGAACGCCACCTATCAGTCTTCTCTCGCCTACATCTGCCTGACCGCGGGCAAGTACGACAAGGCACTTGCCGCCATCAACCAGGCCGTTGATCTGGAAAGAGGCGATCCTCTGCTCTACCTTCTCCGCGGCCAGGCGGAAGCCGCCATCGCCCAACTGAACCCCGAGGAAGCCGCTACCCGTATGGGCCCGGCCATGACCGCCTTCTCCAGGGCCGCCGAGCTGGACCCCAAGAATGCGCTTCCCCTCTTGCAAGCGGCGAGTGTGGCGGTTGACGTCAACCGCGCCGATCTTGCCCTCACCAACCTCAAGAAGGCGCTCTCTCTCCCGGAGTGCCGACTCTACCGGCTGCCGGTCCCCGAGGACCTGGGGGCCGACCCCGCCTCCTCCCTCAACACCTGGGAGTACATCCAGTACGGTCACTGGTTCGGGCTCGTCGCCCGCTGCCAGAACGTCGCCGACTACTGCCGGCGCGCGGGCCAGGAAGCGGAGCGCAAAGGCGACCTCGCCGCGGCCGAGGAACGATACCAGTGGGTGCGGAGCGTCGCCAAGTTCGTGGGCGCCGCCGAACCGCCTCTGTTCATCACGGTTAACACCGGCATTGACATGCTCGAAGATGCTTACCGCAATCTGGCGCGCGTGGGGAAGGCCACCGGCAGCAAGGAGGCCAAACGCTGGGAGGAGGAGCTTGGCATCTGCCAGTTGGGACGGGAACAGCTCTTCGGCGCGTTGAAGTTATACGAAAGAGATGTCTCCACCGGCGCCATTGCCTCTGTGCAGCAGTCCCTGGAGGCCCAGGCCAAGCTGGCGTCTCCGGTCATCGCCGGCGCTGGGCTGGGGACGGTGGATCAGCCGCCTCCGGCGAAGAGGCCGCAATGAGGCCGCCGGTCCGCGCGCTTCGCTGCGCACGAACGCCGCACCGAGGACAAGAGATGGCCAGAAAGCCGAAACCAGACCGGAAGCAGGATCAGCCTGAGGCGCCCAGCTTCGAGGCCGCCCTGGCGCGGCTCGAGGAGATCGCGGGGCGGCTGGAGAGCGAAGACCTTTCCCTGGAGGAAGCAATCGCCCTGGCGGAAGAGGGCCAGCGCCTGCTGATGGTCTGCGAGAAGCAGCTCACCGCCGCGGAAACCAGGATCCACCAGCTCGTCGAGAAGGCGGGCAAACTGACCCTTGAGCCCGTCGAGGCGGAAGAGACAGAGGATGACTCAGGCTAGGAAGAAGCAGGAGGACTCACCGCGTCGTGGGAGACTTGCTTGACAGGATAAACGGCCCCGCGGATGTGCGCGCCATCGAGCGCGACCAGCTCGAGCAGCTCGCGGAGGAGATCCGCGCGGAGATGATCCACACCGTCTCCAGCACCGGCGGCCACCTCGCCGCCAGCCTTGGCGCGGTGGAGCTGGCGATCGCTATCCACTACGTGTTCGAAAGCCCGCGGGACAAGATCATCTGGGACGTCGGCCACCAGGCCTACGCGCACAAGCTTCTCACCGGCCGGCGAGAGCGGTTCCACACGCTTCGCCAGGCCGGCGGCATCTCCGGATTCCCGCGGCGCTCCGAGAGCGAGCACGATGCCTTCGACACCGGCCACGGCAGCACCGCCATCGCCGCCGGCCTGGGCATGGCAAAGGCGCGCGACCTGGCGGGAGAGAGCTACGCGGTGGTGGCGGTGGTGGGCGATGGCGCCATGTCCGGCGGGCTTTCCTTCGAGGCGGTCAACTATGCCGGCCACCTGAAGACCCCCATCATCGTCATCCTCAACGACAACCAGATGTCCATCTCCCGCAACGTCGGCGCCCTCGCCGCCTACCTCAGCAAGGTGCGCCTCGACCCTTACTACCAGAAAGCGAAGTCCGACTTCGAGAGCCTGGCCGCCCGCCTCCCCCTCGGCGAGAGCCTGATCCAGGCCGTGGACAGATTCAAGCACGGTGTCAAGCATCTATTCCTGCCGGGGATGTGGTTCGAGGAGCTTGGCTTCACCTATCTCGGACCCATTGACGGGCACCACCTCCCCGCCCTCCTCCAGACCCTGACCCAGGCCCGCACCCTCCGCGAGCCCGTCCTCATCCACGCCTTCACCCAGAAGGGCCGCGGCTATCCGCACGCCGAGAACGATGCCGCCAAGTGGCATCGCACAGGCGCCTTCGACATTGAGACCGGCGAGCCGACCACCTCCGTGCCCGGGCTCACTTACACCGGCGTCTTCGGCCGCACCCTCCTCCAGCTCGCCGAAGCCGACCCCCGCGTGGTTGCCGTCACCGCCGCCATGCCCAAGGACACGGGTCTGCAAGAGCTCTCCGAGCGCTTTCCCGACCGGGTCTTCGACGTGGGCATGGCCGAGCAGATGGCGGTCACCTTCGCCGCCGGGCTGGCCGCGCAGGGGCTCCGCCCGGTGGTGCCCATCTACTCGACCTTCATGCAGCGCGCCTACGACCAGATCGTGCACGATGTCGCCCTGCCCGGGCTGCCCGTGGTCCTCGCCCTCGACCGCGCGGGCCTGGTGGGCGAGGACGGCCCCACCCACCACGGCGCCTTCGACCTCTCCTACCTCAGACACATCCCCGGGCTGGTGATAATGGCTCCCAAGGATTTGACCGAGCTGGCGGCCATGCTTCACACCGCAGTCACCTGGGACGGCCCCTCCGCCCTCCGCTACCCCCGGGGAGCGGGCGATAACCCGCCCTCCGCCCTGCCGGATGCTTTGCCCATGGGCCGCGCCGAACTGCTTCGGTCCGGCGCGGATGTCGCCATCATCGCTATTGGTTCCCTGGTGGCTTCCGCCCTCGCCGCGGCTCAGCAGCTTGCCGGCCAGGGCGTTGACGCGGCGGTGGTCAACGCCAGGTTCGCCAAGCCCCTGGACGAAGAGCTGCTGTGCGAGCTGGCGCGCGCCTCCGGGCGGGTGGTTACGGTGGAGGAGAACGCCGCCGCGGGCGGGTTCGGCAGCGCGGTGGCGGAGACCCTCCAGCAGCACGATGTTCCCGCGGCCGTGCTCCGTCTGGGGATCCCGGACCAGTTCGTCTCGCACGGCCCGCGCCAGGAACTGCTCGCCCAGTTGGGTCTAAGTTCCGGCGGCATTGCTCAGCGCGTTGCCGAGTTCGTGCGCGCCGGAGCGCACACCCCCGTCACCTGACGCCCCGGCCCTCCCCGCCGCCACCGACTACCGCGACCGCGCTGTCTTCAGCGCCGGCTGCGCGAGCGCCACCGACTTGCCCCGGCCGTAGTCCTCGGCGAGCGACACGCCCTGGTAGTAATGGCCGAGGATCTCCTGGTAGCTGTGTCCCGCCCAGGCCATTCCCAGCGCCCCTTGTTGGGACAGGCCGATCCCGTCTCCATACCCCCACCCCTCCGCCGTGAAGGAGTTCCCCTTCTTCTTCAGATGCAGCTTGGAGCTGGGGGTGCCGAGCATCTGATTCACCGCCGCGGTGCCCACCACCCGCGCGCTCCCCGCCTTCCCCACCACCTCCAGGTCCTTGACCCGGTTCGAGCGCGAGCGCTGGCGCACGATCAGATCCTGCACCTCTCCCACCTGCTGCCCCCGCGCCGCCAGACGCTGCCCCACCTCCGCCAGCGAGATCGTCCTCTCCCAGTGGTAGCACCACTGATACCCTGGCAGCCTGTCCGCCGATTGATCGTAAGGCGACTGGACGACCGCCAGGTAGGTGAAGTCCCTTTTCACGCTGCCAGGCCACACCTCGTCCACTTCGTCGGTCGCCCCGCCGGCGTTGGAGTGATAGGCGGCGAGGATGGGCTGGCCATGGAAGGTGACGATCTCCCCGGCCGTCGCCTGCACCGCCTCATCAGACAGCGGACTTTCCGAGTCCACCCCTCGGTAGACCTGACAGTGGCCGGTGGCGCAGACGTCGAACCCGTCGCCCTCATGCCGCGGTGCGCGATCCCGGATGTAGAGCGCCAGCGTCCGCGAGGCCACCGCCTGCACCTTGTATCCCTCGGGATCCGCGAACATCTCGTTCGGCACCACCCCGCGCACGTAGTCCTCGACCGATAGCAGGTTGATGACCTTCAGTCCCCCGTCGGCCTGCAGCTCGATGCGCAGGCGGCCGCGGTAGGCGTACCCGCCGATCTCCAGCCAGGGGTCGCTCCCCGCGGGCCACATCTCCACCCAGTTGCCGACTCTGGTCTCGTCCGCAAACCGGCCCACCACCAGCTCGCCCCCGTTGGCGCGGACTCGCAGGTCTCCCCCAAAGGTGCCGAACCCTTGCCCCCCCTGGAATCGGCCCTTCCCCCTCACCACCGCCGAGCGCGGCGCGGTCTCGCCGTAGCAGAGGCCCACCCGGATGGTTCCCCCACCCACCTCGGCGAAGCTGACGGCGCAACTCACGCACACGATTACCGCGGCGAGCAACCTGCACACGATTCTCAACTCGTTCCCCCTTCTCGCCACACGACCCGAATACACCAATGGGCTATACCATAGCCCGCCCCTATCCTACAGCACTCTCCTCCCCGGCGAGGCAGGAGACGGCCTGCCGAGCTCGCTGGCGGCCTCTCACAGCCTGTGAGCGCCAGATCACCGCGGCCCCTGCGCAGGGCAGCCCCGGCGTGGCGCAGAAGAGACCCACTCAGGCCCCGTGGCCGTGCCACCCCAGGAGAGGAACCATGCTGCACTACACTTCCTATCTTCAGCCCCACCTCACAGTGCTGTCCGAGGAGCAGCTCCAGGACCTTCACCTCGCCACTCTCGAGGTCCTGGAGCGCACCGGCGTGCAGGTCAACGATCCGCGCGCCCTGGAGCTGCTGCGCAAGGCCGGGGCGCGGGTCAGCGGCGACCACGTCCGCCTCCCCTCTCCCCTGGTAGAGCAAGCGATTGTCGGCGCGCCCGAGCGCGTGGTCGTCTGCGCCCGCACGGGCGAGCGCGTCATGCCCCTGGAGGCGAACCGTGTCTTCTTCGGCACCGGCTCCGACACCCCCAACACCATAGACCCGGAGACCAGGCAGCGCCGCCGCTCCGTGCGCTCGGATGTCGCGCGCATTGCCCGCCTGTGCGACGCGCTGCCCAACATTGACTTCATCATGTCCATGGGGGTGGCCGGCGATGTCCCCGAGAAGGCCCCCTTCGTGTTCGAGTTCGCCGACATGCTCGCCGGCTCCTCAAAGCCCATCTGCTACACCGCTCACGATGAGCACGACATGCAGGACATCTACGAGATGGCGGCCGCCGTAGCCGGGGGAGAAGACACCCTACAAGCGAATCCGTTCCTGATACACTACGCGGAGCCTATCTCCCCTCTCATCCACAGCCCTCTCGGGCTGAAGAAGCTGCTCTTCTGCGCCGATCACGCCATCCCCGTGGCCTACGTCTCGGGAATGAGCTCCGGCGCCACCTGCCCGGTCACTCTCGCCGGGGCGATGGCCGTCGGCAACGCCGAGTGCCTCTCCGGCCTGGTCATCCACCAGCTCGCCGCGCCCGGCGCCCCCTTCATCTACGGCGCCAACGTCTCCGTCATGGACATGGCCACCATGAGCTATGTCTACGGCGGCCCCGAGTTCCCCATCACCAACGCCGCTTTCGCCGACATGGCCCGCCACTACCGGCTTCCCGTCTGGGGCCTCGCTGGCGCCACCGACGCCAAGGCCGTGGACGCCCAGGCCGGCCTGGAGGCGATGCTCTCCATCCTCATGGCCGTGCTCTCCCGCGGCAACTTGGTCCACGATGTCGGCTACATCGAGTCAGGACTTACCTCCTCGATGGAGATGATCACCATGTGCGACGAGATCATCGCCGTGGTGCGGATGATCTTCCGCGGCATCCCCATGGACCGCGATCACATTGCCCTCGACCTCATCCACGAGGTGGGCAGCGGCGGCCACTACCTGGGGACAGACCACACCGCCCAGTTCTTCCGCACCAACCACTTCCTCGCCCGCCTGCTCGACCGGAACAACTACGACAAGTGGCAGCAGCTCGGCGCCAGATCCCTGGAGGACATTGCCAACGCGAAAGTGCTCGAAATCCTCGCCACCCACCAGCCCGCCCCTATCCGGGAGGCCGCGCAGAAGGTCATAGATGCCGCGCTGGCGAGGGCCGCCAAGCGAGGTTGACTGTAGGGCGGGCATTTGGCTAGGCCCAAGGGGCCGCCATCCCGGTCGGCGAAGCCCACCTAGGGACCCATGCCCGCCACTCTAACGGCCAACTATGCTCCGCGCCTACCTCTACACCCTGATAGCCGTCTTCACCTGGGGCAGCTCGCTCGCCGTCAACAAGGCGATCGTGGTGGCCGCGCGCGACGGTGCGCGCCTCACCCCCACCCAGGTCGCCTTCTGGTGCATCGCCATCGGGTGGCTGTCGCTGCTCCTGGTCCTGCTGGCGAGGCGGCGCCTGCGCCTATTCCGCGACATCGCCGGGCGGGGGTGGATCGTGCTCCTCGCCATGGGCTGCTGCGGGTGGGTCGGCTCCGTGGTCTTCCTCAACATCGCCTTTGCCCGCCTGCCGCTGCCCGACGCCATCGTCATCAACTACCTCCACCCGGCCTACACCGTGGCCTTCCAGGGCCTCTCCTTCAGTGCCATCGTGCGCTTGATCTCAGGATCTGAGCAGCCGGTTGACCGCACCCGCCGCCCGGGGCCGCTTGCCCTCGCCTCCGGGCTTCTCATCTGTCTGCTTGGCGTCGCCTTCATCGCCTCCAAAGGCCGGCTCACCAGCCTTGGCGACATTCGGTCCGTGACCGGCGCCCTCGCCGCCCTCAGCGCGGCCATCTCCTGGGGCATCTACTCCAACCTCGGCCGCTTCGTCACCATGAAGACGGGCCGCCACGCCCACAACTTGCCCGCCGGTTCACCCGCCGGCCGTGCTTGCCCGCCGGCCGTCTGGCGGGTGGCGGGCCTATCCGACCTCCACACCTTCGCCGCCATGACCTTCGGCCTCGCCATCATGGCACTGGTGCTGGCGGTGCGCGGCGAACTCGGTCTCCCCAACGGTTACTACACCACCATGTTCCTCCTCGGCCGCGGGCCGGAGACAGTCAATGCCTGGCCCCTCATCATCGGCATGGGGGTGGTGGTCTACGGCCTCGGCTTCACCATGTGGCTCTACGCCATGGAACTGGGCGCCCGCACCGGCGTCGCCCACAAGCTCCCTCCCCTCGCCTACCTCAGCCCCGTCCTCGGCGTGGCGGTCAGCTGGGCGCTCCTGCGCGAGGGCTTCGGGCCGGGGTTCTGGCCGGGAACGGCATTGATTGTGCTCGGCAATATCGCTAATCTGATCGCCGGGAGAAGGGCACCGGCGTGAAGCGCGCTTACCTGTTGATGGCGGTCGTGATAATCGGCTGGTCGGTCGGCCCGGTGGGGGCGAAGGCCCTCCTTCACGCCGCCGGCGCGCAGCCGTCTCCGCATCCCCTCCAGGTCTCCTTCTGGGCGATCTCCGCGGGATGGGTGCTAATGCTGGCGCTGCTCGCAGTGCGGGGTCGGCTCGCCCGACTCGGGGACTTCACCGCCCGCGGCTGGCTCGTGTTGATAGCCATGGGCTTCTTCGGCTGGGCGGGCTACGCTAGCTCGCTCAACTATGCCCTCCGCAGCCTCCCTCTCCCCGACGCGGTCATCATCAACTACCTCCATCCCGTGTTCACCGTGCTCTTCCAGGGGGCCATCTTCGGCCGCCTGGCGCGCGGCCTCTCGGGCTGGGAGCAAGCCCAACCGATGGGAATGTCCCGCCCACCTTGGGCGCGCCTGGGAATGGGGATGGCCCTCTCCCTCGCCGGCGTCGCCTTCATCGCCAGCGGCGGGCGCCTGACCGCCCTGCTGGGTGGCACAGGCCTGCCTGGTCTGGGCCCGCAGCCTGTGGCCGGCGCCCTCGCCGCACTCTTCGCCGCTATCTCCTGGGGGATCTACTCCAACCTCGGCCGCTTCGTCTCCGTCAAGCCCGGACGCCAGCCCTCCGGAGCGGCCGACGTGCAGACTTTCGCCGCGATGACCCTGGGCCTGGCGATGCTCGCCGCCGCGCTCGCCGCCATGGGGATGCTGCGCAGCCCGGCCGGCTACCAGACCCCTCTCTACTTCCTCCACTGGGGACCCGCCACCGTCAGCGCCTGGGCGGTGGCGGCGGGCATGGGATTGCTCCTCTACGGCCTCGGCTTCACCCTCTGGCTCGCCGCCCTGGAGCTCGGCCGCGCCGCCGGCCAGGCCCACCGGCTTCCCCCTCTCACCTACCTAACGCCTGTGCTTGCGGTCACGAACGGATGGATCGTACTCCACGAGGGATTTGGCAGGGGCTTCTGGTGGGGCGGCCTCCTCATCGCCGCCGGCAACCTGCTTATCGCCCTGCCCACTAGTGGCGCAGGCTCCCAGCCTGCGGACTCCGCACCAACCTCTGGATAGGAGATCGGCCGCTAGCTCTTCGGCGTCGCCGCGGCCTGCGGATTCGCGTTGCGATACTCCTGCTCGAACTCATCCAGCAGATGCGCGACCTTCTCGTCAAACGCCTGCTTCGTCGCACTCCCCCGCCGTGTGATCAGCAGGTTCGTGCAGGAGGTTATGCCATTGGTGACGATCGGCGCCCCGTCCGGCCCAGGCCGGTTCAGCGTCACCGGCTGCGACACCGCTGCCATGAAGCTAGTCGCCGTCGGCGGGTCCGCGTCGTCATACCCAGGCATCACGTGCCCAACCACCTGGAGAATCAGCCGCGGCTTGGACAGTGACTGCTCTTCCAGCAGTCTGATGCCGGCGATCTGCTTAACGCGCTCCTCCGCCCGCGCCTTCAGCTCCTCCCTCGTCGTCCCGGCCAGCCCCAGCCACTTCTCATCCCCCAGCAGGTCCACCTGCACATACAACTCGCTGATCCCCTCCAACCCAAGCTGGCTGACCCGCGCCTGGAGAGCGGCAGGCGGCGGCGTCTGCGCCGCCCCTCCCGCCAGCGGTGTGGCAGACTTCCCTCCCGTCGCCGCCCCCAGCGCCAGCGCCATCCCGAGCAGCAAAGCGATCATAATTCCAGTCACGCGCATTCGGGAACCTCCCTTGCTCCTAGGCCCCTCCCCGGTGTCATTCCGAGTCCGCCTCCGGCGGACAAAGGGCCCCGCCGTGCTCCTCCCAGCGTGTCGCCCGCGCAGCCAACCACACTCTACAGCTACCCGATCCCCAGCCTCCCCTTCACTTCCTCCAGCAGCTTCCCCCCGGCGATGAAGTCCTCTATCTGCTGCTCCCCCGGTATCTCCCGCTCGATGGTGAGCGGGCCTTCATATCCGATCTCCTTCAGCTTGGCGAGAAAGCGCGCGATGCCCACCTCGCCTTCCCCCAGCTTCCTCTCTTCCCCGAGCTGCCCCGGGCCCTTCGGCCACACACCGTCTTTGCAGTGCACCCCAGCCACCCAGGGGGCGAGCACGTCCAGCGCCTCTATCGGATCGCCGGTTCCGTACATGATCATGTTCGCCGGGTCGAAGTTCACCTTCAGGTTGTCCCGTCCCACCTCCGCAATGAACTCCTTCAGCGCCTCCGCGGTCTCCTGACCGGTCTCCAGGCAGAAGCTCTGCCGGCCGTCTGTGTGGCGGGTCAAGTAGTCGCAGATCTCCTGCAGCGCCGCCACCAGCCCGGCGTAGTCCGGGTCCGACGTATCCGCGGGGATATAGCCGATATGGGAGGTGATATTCCGAGCTCCCAGGGCGCGGGCGAAGTCGGCGGTGCGCTTGGTGTCCTGAATGCGCGACGCCCGGGTCGCCGGCGGCAGCAGACCCACGGTGCGCCGCACCGTCTCGATGTCCGCGTAGCTCTCCCCCGCGTACACCGCGGCAACGCTGGTGACAGTGAACCCAGCCTCCGCGATCTTGCTCTTCAACTCTCCGAACCTCGGTTCAGACAGGTACTCCGCCGGCGGGCTGCTGGTCTGCATGGTGGTGAACCCCGCCTCCGCTAGCCGCTTCAGCGCGCCGCCCATCACCTTTCCCACCCCGATCATCACACCCAAGGGCATCTTCGCCATCTTCGCCGCTCCTCAGTGTCAGTCTCGGCGTCGTCTTCGGCTTACTTGCCGGTCGCTCCCGCCTCCCCGCCGCTCTCCAGACAGGAGACCAGCCCGATGATTCTCTCCGCCGCCTCGCCCCTGACCGCTCCCACATCCACCCCTTCCGGTTGCTCCCGCTGGTTGAGCGCCACCCGATCGGCGGCACTCGCCAGAAACTCCTTCGCCTCCGCTGCCAGTTTCCTCGCCTCCTCAGAACTGGATTGCTCGGCCACCCCAGCCCAGTGCTCCAGCGTCTGCAAGTACCGGAAGTCGTTCATCCCCTCCGCGCACTGCTCCAGCGCCAGGCTCGGCCGCAGTCCCCCGGAGGAGAAGAAGATCATGCTCGGATCCGGCTCCCGCCCATCCAGGTCGAAGTACTCGTAACCATGGCGGGTGAACGAGATCCACTCATACCGCCCCTTCACCCCCTTCGCCCGCTCGCTCCACTGATACAGCCCGAACGAGTACCTGGTTCTCCCTTGGTTGTAGATATAGACATCCTTTCCCAGCTCTCGCGCCTTCGCCATCAGCAGTTCATCGTGGTTGTTCACGATGGACACGTCCAGCGTGCGGAAGAACCCCTGTAGCGCCAGCTCGAGCGGATCCTCCGTCGGCTCGAAGGAGACGCTGTATCCGCCCGCGGTCTTCAGCCACGGCGAGGCCCGGTTGAGCAGCTCCATGAACTGCAACTGCTCCTGCGCCTTCTCCACCGTCCGCGTCTCGTCACACAGCGTGTAGCTGAACGGCAGCCACCCCTGCTCCCTGGCGTGCTGCTCCACCGCCGCCCACACCCGCCGCACGATCTCCTCATATGGCAGCCTGTACTTCTGCTCCACCGCCGCGCCGGTCTCGCCCTTAGTGTAGTCGTAGATGTCGTACAGCCCGCGCACCACGAAGCCCCCGTAGTTGTTGAACTCCCACCTGAAGCCCGCCGCCTTCGCCTCCCCCATGAACTTGTCCGCGGCCGCGAAGTCCAGCACCGGCCGCCCCGACTCGTCCAGCCCCTTGAACTCGATCCCCGGCCCGCCGCTGAACGAGGTGAACCCGCGCTGGCGGAACATCGCGAACACGTCACTCTGAATCGCGTCATACTTCTCCCCCTCCTCTGATACATCCGGCTGGATCCCCCAGTACCCGCACAGGAAGTCCGCCTCCTCCAGGGAGAAAGGCAGCACCCGCAGCTTGATCGGTACCTCAATCGCCTCCTTCGCCAGCCGGATCGTAAACTTGCCTTCGTATACGCCCGGCGCCGCCTCCGCCGGCACGCTCACAGTCAGCCAGAACTGCCGCGTCAGGTCCTTGGGGAGCTTGACTTCCCCCGCCGCTCTCCACAGGTAGCGCGGGGTGATCCGATACATCAGGGAGTTGAGGCCCCGCGTCGGCAGATGCCGCACCACCCAGACGCCGATCCGGTCGGCGGGAATCACCCCTGCCTCGCCCTTCAGCTCGGACACCTCCAGCTTCGCCGCCCCCAGATCGCGCAGCGGCCGCACCGCCACGGTAAGCGACCGCCGTTCGCCTTTGGCGGCAGACGCTTCCAGGCCGACGCCCAACTGCTCCCTGGTCGGCATGGTCGAGAAGTAGACGGTGTCCTCGATCCGCGGCACAAACAGCAGATACCCTCGGGTGCGATCCGCCGCCATGATTGGCGCCGGATCATTGGTCCTCGGCAGCGGCAGCTCCACCGCCCGCGACCGGAACTCCTCCCGCTGTTGAAACAGTGCCTCCACCGCCCACTTCTCCCCCGCCTCGTCCCCCTTCGGATACAGCACCAGCCCCGCCACCCGCCGCGCGTTCTCGCCGTCCGCCTTCACCCGCAGGTCGAACCACCCCTCCTTGATCTCCACCTCACTCGTCACCGGCCGGAAGAGATAGCTCATGTACACATCCCACAGGTCCGAACCAGGCAGCGGCTCGGTGTCCTGGAAACGGCAGATGTGGTCGAACTTCCCCCACTTGCCGTGCCCGTCGGCCACCTTCCAGCCGCGGCCGTAGACCTCCCGGAGGTCGTACTGCGCTTGCTCCCCGGACCAGTACCCCAGATCCTCGAAGAACACCACCACCCGGTAGCGGCCGTTCGGCAGGTCCACCCGAAAGCTGGCATCGCCGAAGTCAATGCTGTCCTGCAGCAGACGGCTGGGGAAGGTCACATCCCACGCCCGGTACGGCTGCGCTCCCGCCTCCCATCCCCACCCGCGCTCCTTCGTGTAGCTATCCTCGCGCGACACCGCGGTGAAACCGGGAGCCAACGACTGCCCGGCCGGCCCGAAATCGAACGCTCGCACGCTCGCCGGGCGGGACCACCGCGTCAGGCGGAGATTGTCAACATAGACCGACCCCTGGCCGCCCCCCGTCGGCGTGAAACCCAGGTCCAGACGAGTGATCTTCGCCGCCTCAATGTTCGTCTTCAAGTCGTTGAACCGCGACCCCGCCTCCCCGCGATACAGCCCTCCCAAGGGGATCGAGATCGTGTTCGCCCCCGGCCGCAGCGAGAAGTCCGCGTTGTACCGGTTCCAGTAGGTGGACTTCTCATTCCAGGCCTCGTCACCGATCAGCACATACAGCGAGGCCGGCTGCGACAACCCGCAGTAGATATCCACCTCCAGCGCGTCATAGCCGCTCCAGTCGCGGGGCAGGTTGAGGAACAGCAGATAATCATCTGCTGGCACACAAAGAGAATGCTCTCCTTGCGTCGCGTGCTCGGTGGAGAGCACCCCCGCGCCCGACTTGGCCTCCACCGAGCCCACCTCCGCCTGGGTCTCGAATCCCAGCAGAAGTCGGGATTCCGCGCCCTGCCCGGCCACCGCGGCGGAGAGTGCAGCCACCGCCCACAGCAGCATCTTACAGCGGAGCGCAGCTCCGCTGCCTCCTACAGCATGTCTTGCATTGCCGTAGTCACGGCAATGCAAGAGATGGCACGCAGAGGCCGCGCGCGGCACCCAAGGGCGGAACTGCCTCCAACGGTAACTCAAGACACTCCACAACTTGCGCATCGCCTTCCACCTGTGATGGGGATTGCTGCCCCTCTTCGCTTCCGGATGCGTTCCCCCCTGCGCGCACACCCCGCCGGCCACAGACAAGCCAGTTCCGGCCCCGGGAATCGCGCTGAGGGGGATGTCGCGATTGCGTAAAGCACCAGGGCCGGAACTGGCGTCTCGCGGGAGGTAAGGGCTTTCGTCGCGTATAGACGCGGCTGGCGCCGGGAAAGTTCGCGGCCCCCTCTGCCTTGTCGCCGGGGCCGAGAGCTGCGCCCTACCCTTTCCCTGTCCCGCCGCCGCCCCATTCCGGGCAGGACGCCTCCCGCGACCTGACGAAACTGGCCTCCAGACGACCACCCTGATATTCAGGAGGAGGCGCCCGTGGGGATTGAACGCCTGAAGCTGACCCCGGATCAGCTGCGCGCCGCCTGCGATGCCGACAGCCTGGGCTTCGAGACCACCGCCGAGCTGCCCGACCTTCCCGCCAGCGTGGGGCAGGAGCGCGCCCTCGCCAGCATTGACTTCGGCCTGGGCATGCAGACCCAGGGCTACAACATCTACGTCGCCGGGCCCACCGGCACCGGCCGCAAGTTCACCATCCTTTCCCGCGCCCAGGATGCCGCCTCCCGCCGCCCCGCCCCGGATGATTGGTGTTACGTCTACAACTTCGACGACCCCAGGCAGCCGATCGCGCTCCGCCTCTCGCCCGGCCGCGCCCCCGAGTTCGCCAGAGACGTGGCGGATCTCGTCCGCGCCTGCAAGCAGGAGCTCCTGCGCGCCTTCGAGAGCGAAGCCTACGAAGACCAGAAAGAGCAAGCGGTTGGCGATGTACAGAGCGAACGCAGCCGCCTGCTGCGCGCGCTCGAGGAGAAGGCCCGCTCCCAGGGGTTCATGCTGCAGGCCACTCCCCTGGGCCTGATCACGGTTCCCCTCGCTGAAGGTCAGCCCATGGCGAGAGAGCGGTTCGAGCAGCTACCTCCGGACCAGAAGCAAGCTATCGAGACCAGCATGGAAAAGCTGCGCGAGGAGATCGCCGACACCGTCAACCAGGTGCGTCAGCTCGAGAAGGAATCCCGCCGCCGCCTCGAGGAGCTCGACCGCAAGGTCGCCACCGCTGCCACCGGCGCCCGGTTCGCCGAACTCAAGGCCAAGTACCAGGACAACCCCGACCTCCTCAAGCACCTCGACCGCATCGCGGAGGACATCGTCGCCCTCCGCGAGGAGCTCCGGGCCGCCGAGCAGGCGGAGTCGCCGGCCAAGGAGGCGATTCCCGTCCGCCATCAGGTGAATGTGTTGGTCACCAACGACCCGGCCAAGGGCGCCCCCGTCGTCCAGGAGCACAGCCCCACCTACTACAACCTCGCCGGCCGCATCGAGTACCGCCCCATGCAGGGCGGCGCCGTCACCGACCACACCCTCATCAAAGCCGGCGCGCTGCACCAGGCAAATGGCGGGTTCCTTATCCTGCAAGTGCTCGATGTGCTCGTGCAGCCTTTCGCGTGGGAGGCGCTCAAGCGGTCCCTGCGCAGCCGCGAGCTGACCATCGAGAACATCGGCGAGCAGTGGACTCCCATCCCCGCCGCCGCCCTTCGCCCCCTCCCCATCCCCCTGGACATCAAGATCGTCCTCGTCGGCTCCCCTCTCCTCTACTACCTGCTCTACCACTACGAGGAGGAGTTCGGCAAGCTCTTCAAGGTGCGCG
>Ga0315279_10002683_pt1 | contig 26193 bp, 21 predicted proteins | sample YL17G06_20_MG_FD_203694 | JGI IMG/M metagenome (GOLD analysis project Ga0315279, IMG submission 203694) | Sediment microbial communities from Yellowstone Lake, YNP, Wyoming, USA - YL17G06_20 | ecosystem: Environmental > Aquatic > Freshwater > Lake > Sediment | place: USA: Wyoming | collected... | reverse complement strand
TCGCGGTCCTGATTCTGGTGTTTGCGTTCGGCGTTCAATCCGGCGCCCAGCAGCCCAACCCCCGAAACAATCCCCAGTACCGGCAGAACGATCCCCGATTCCAGAGAAACAATCAGATGCGCGGCGACCGCCGCTCCTTCGTCGCCCAATTGAGCGTCGACCTCGTGCGGCAAGCCCAATATCTATCGGAGTCGAGCTTTGAATATTTCATGGGCTGGAACGGGATCGTCTCCAATCAGGAGCAGGCCATTCTTTTCAAGTCCGAGGAGTTCGCCGCCGCCTGCCGCTTGTTCAGCAAGCTGGTCCAAGACCAGAGCAATTATTTCCGCCTCGAATCCCTGCGGACCAACCTTTACAACGCCTCCCGCTATGTGGCGGTCTCGTTCCGCCAACTCGAAGAACAGATGCGGCTGGGCGGGATGCAGGGCGACTTCAACAGAATGCGCCGCGACGGCCGGCCGTTCACGCAGAGACTGAATCGCGGCACGATGGGGCCGGTCGGGTTGGCCGAATGCCGCCGCATTCTCGACCGGATCGAGAGTGAATTCTCGTCCTGGCGGTAAGAAGGAAGTTATCGGACGATATCCACAATCCTGGATTTCGGCGATACGTCCAGACGTTCGATCCTGCCTTGTTTGGCGGTCCCTTCCAGGATGGTTTTATAGGGCGCGTGGAGTTTGAACGTCACGTCCCAATCCGATGGCCAGGCGGGCAGCATGCGGATCTGCTTGTCCTCGCACTGCAGGAGCATGACCTGGAGCGTTTTCGTTAAGACGCCGCCGTGGTCCTGGTCGGGCGTCCAGTCGTAGTTGGGACCCCAGAACGCCGGGAAGCGGCGTTTCTCATTCCACCGGCTCGCCCGCTCCACCAGTCCGCTCTTGACTTGATCGGTCAATCCGAGCAGGGCCATAAAAATGTCGTCCTGGCGCCAGCCGAAGTGCCCGCGGTCCGTGCGGGCGTCGAGGGCGCGGATGGCCAGGTCGATGTCGGGCTTGCCGATCCCAAAGAGGCGGAACGGATAGACGGCATAGAGCTCGGGGTTTTCGACATTCTGTTTTTTCTCGAAGCGCTCGGCGGCGGCGAGCATTTTCTTGCCGTCGACTTCGCGGGTGGGAATGGGGGGCAGAATCGCGGCCAGATGATCGACGAGCCGCGCCTGGTCAACGGTCATGAGTCCGCGGGGCAGGGTCTTCAATTGGCGGGTCAAATAATGCAGGCCGGCCACCTCGGGCATGGCGTTGGTGCAATCCCACCATGTCTCGAGGGCCTGGGACGGCTGGAGCTTCAAACGCCCCTTGTCGTCGAGGCCGTAATGCTTGTCAAAGAACGTCAGCATGGCCTCGGCGAAGGGCAGGACTTTCTCGCGTAGGAACGCGTTGTCCTGGCTGTAGAGCCAGGCGTCGAACATCATCGAGGCCATCTCCAGGCCGCCGACCCATTCGTACTTGTGCCAGCCGCCGGCCTGGATGCGGTCGGGCATGTCGGCCAGGTATTTGTCGCCCCAGGTCCCGGGGAAAACGATGCCCCAGAAATTGATGCACTCCGGGAAATAGGCGCCTTCGTGGCCGAAGTAGAGTTTGGTGCGGTATCGGCCGAGCGGAAGAAGATCGCTGTACATGTTGAAAAACGGCTGCATGAGGTCGATATCGCCGGCGGCGGGCATAGCCATGTAGGGCAGGCGTGTATTCTGCCACCAGTAGCCCGGCCCCCAGAGGCGATAGTCGGCGAAGCCCTCTTTGTCCGGCTCCTCGACCGTGAAGAGGGAGCCGTTGAATTTAATGGGGAATGCGCCGCGCCCCGCGCAGGCATTGACGAAGCGCTGGAGGATGTAGCCGCGGGTCACGACGTCGCCTTCGTTTTCCATGCCCAGCGGCGTTTTAATCGGGCGGGGGCTTCGGACAAAGATCCAACTGCGGTTCCAGAAGGCGTTCCACCAGGCGTTGTGAGCGGCCTCCGCTCGAACGGGAGAGAAGGAATCGGTCAAGCGCATCTGGGCCTCGAGGGCCGCCATGAAGCGGGCCGGATCGGAGGGCTGCAGAGTAAGGACGTGGATGTTCAGCTCGCGCGCTTTTCCCTTGGCGCTGACGATTGTTTTCAGGTCGCGCTTGGCGAAGCCCCGTCCTTCCAAGATCCCGCCGAAAATCCGATCTTTGAGCGGATCGCGGATCGGGGACTTTTCCAAGCCCTGCATGGCCAGGGTCTTGGCGAAGGAAGGCGTTTCGGGATTGAGGTGATACCAGCCGATGCGGTCTGCGTTGAGATCGAGAATGACGTCGGGCTGGATCGTGCTGAATCCCGTTATTTGCGGATAATAATTGATGCCGCTGACCAGATCGTCCTTCAAGGTCTCGGCTTTGACGCGCCACGGTTCGATGCCGGCCGTGATCGTCATCTTCTCCGGGACCGCGGCCTCGAAGCGGATAAGTGGATGGTTGGCGTCGACGCGAAGGCGGAGCCGCACTTCGTCCGCGCCCTTCCCGGCCGTGATTTCGATCGCGCCCTCGGCGAGGTTCAATTTCTGGAGGAAGGGTTCGCCCGCGCGGAAGGGATTGGGCTGGAGTTTAATGCGCACTTTGGATAATTTCAGAAGGCGCCCGGTCTCGTCCCAGGAATCGGTTTTGCTGATGTAAAAGCAGATCGAGCCGGTCGCTTCCTCCGTCCAGACGTTGAGCCCTATGTCGCCGTTGCCGAGGGGCATCGAATCATTGGATTTTTTCCCGGGACGGTCCCAAGCGACGTCGAACCGCCGCAGCTCTTGGAGATTTTCGAAGGGGCGGTTCTGGCCTGGCGCAGAGAAAACCGGAGCGGAAATAGTCACGATAGCGATAAGAAAGAGCGGACCCGCGAAAAGTTTCCGGGACAAGATCGGCTTGATCATGGGGACACTCCGGGTTGCGGACGGCAAGACTCGAACTTGTAACCTTTTTCTTTATTACTCGATAATCATTCGGTTGTGGATGGCTTTAACGCCATGGATATCTCCAATGCGTCTGCTGACCAATTCTATTTCAGCAGCGTTCTTGGCCTTGCCGGTCACGGTGACCACACCTTTTTCGACGGTAATATCGGTTTTAAAGGCCCTCGTACCGCGGTGGAAGAGCAAGGCCCATTTGATCTGCGATTTAATTGATGCGTCGTCGATAAATTCTCCAACTGATCGGTGTTCCTGACGGGGTGTTTTGGCCACAGTCATCTGATTGTCAACGTCCTTCACGCCATCGAAATCTTTTACATATTCCGTGGTCAGCTCTTTTTCAGCTTGGCTGCTGACCTCGCCCCGCAGGGTCACCAGACCATCTTGCACCGCAACCTCGGTATTGGCGCCGTCCAGATTGCTATGCATCATGAGCATTGTTTTTAGCCTCATGCGGATCCAAGCGTCTGAGTTTTTTTCTGGAATGCCCCCCTTGACCGTCAGCCGGTTGTCTACACGTTTAACTCCAGGCAGATCGGCGACCGTATCCTCTGCGAGTGATAAATGGATTTCCGCCGAAACAGTTCCTGTCAAGGTGACGACGCCATCTTGGGAGCGAATCTGAATATCATCGCCTTTGAGATAGGTATTGAATACATACGAATTTCTAAAGGCTGATTCGATGCGTCTGTCCGTTTCCTGAGCGAACAAAGAGGCAGTCAGGATCAACAATAGCACTGCTCCCATAATCAACGTTACCCGGACCTCTTTTTTCATTTGAGTTTCTCCTTTTTAGCGATCATTATGGCGTTTTCCCCGTCAAAGAATTTTCCGGCCCTGCAGCTGTCCTCCTCCCAACAGTTATAGGCCGACACGATGGACTGGGAGATGCCACCTATCTCAATGCAGTTTACATGCCAGAATCTTTCCCCATTCTCAGAATGTCAGGAAATCGAATTTCTCTCTGGAAAAGGGCTGAATTTCAGGCGATTGGCGGTTCGAAGCTTCCGGTTAAACGAATTGAGCTGTTTTCCCGCCTAAAAAATTATCCCATAAAACAGCACATTTCCTATTTGCTGGGATTTTCGATCCGCTTTGAACTTGAGTTTTTTCTTGATTTCGTCCAGAAAACCGGGGTCGACCGCAACCCCCAGGGCCCGGGCTTTTTGGATATGGTCCCAGGCCTTCTCGTAGGCGCTTTGGCCGAAGTACAGGACCGCGATGTTATTGTGGAGCGTCCCGTCGTCAGGATCGAGGGCGGAGGCCTTGAGGAAAAACTCGAGGGCCTCGTCCCGTTTTCCAAGGTGCATCTTGAGATTGGCCAGGTTGGCGAAGGCGTCCTTGAATTTCGGGGCGAGCTCGCAGGCCTTATGGAAGGACTCCGCGGCCTCGCCGAGCCTTCCCCTTTTTGTGTAGGCGATTCCTAGATTGTTATGCGCCATGGCCAGCGAAGAATCGATCCCCAGGGCCGCCCGGGCCTCGTCGATCGCCGGGTCGAACATGTTTTTCAGGAGGTACGCGTAGCTCAGGTTGAGGTGGCTTGCCGCGGAGACGAGTCCGAGCTTCTGAGAAAGCAGGATCTCCGCGATCCCCGCATCGATCTTCCCGTTCTTGAGCAAGCAGTCGCCGAGGCTCGCATGGGCTTCGGCGAATCCGGGGCGGAGCTCGATGGCTTTCGAAAAGAGGCCCGAGGCCTCCGGGATGAAGCCCCCCTCGAAGCGGCAGATTCCGAGATTGTAATAGGCCTTTTCGTAGCCGGGGTCGATCTCGATGGCTCGAGCATATTCCGCGAGGGCCTCCTTGACCAGGCCCTGGTGATGAAGGAGATTCCCGCGGACGTTGTGAGGTCCGGGCAGGTCCGGATTGAGCCGGAGGGCGAGCGCGACTTCGGCAAGGGATTTTTCGAACTCCTTTTTCCTGACGTAGACCTCGGCCAGGTTGGAATGGGCGAGGGCGAACGAGGAGTTGAGGGCGATCGCCCTGAGAAAGGCCGATTCCGCATCGCCGAGCCGGCCCGACCGCAGCCCGAGATCGCCCATGTTGTTGTAGGCCTCGGCGAAGTTGGGCATGATCTGGACGGCCCGGCGGTAGCAGTCCATGGCCCCATCGGCGTCGCCGGTCCTGGCCAAGGCGATCCCCAAGTTGTACAGATACCGGGCGGATCTAGGCCTGGCCTCGAGAATCTTCCGGTAGATTTGGATCGCCTCGTCGACCCGGCCCCGTCTTCTCAAGATGATTCCCTCGAGGTTCCTTGTCTCGAGGTTCTCCGGGTTGAGTTTCTGGGCGGCCCGGCAGGCCGCCAGGGCCTCCTCGTATTTTTTCTCCTCCAGGTGGATCTGGGCCAAAAGGAAGTAAGCGTCGTCGAGAAAAAAGGATTCCTCTCGTCCCTTCACTCCGACCAAATCCTGGATCTCGTAAGCGAATGGCACCGACAAGTTTTTCGCGGCCGGTTCAGGCGTTTTTCTTAAGGCCGGCGCAGCTCGGTTGAAAGCGCAGATTTTCTCGTAAATCTTGATCGCCGGCCCCCGGGCCTTCGTGGCCAGCGGGAATTCGATCGAATTGAACGTCCGGTCCTTATTCAGGCGGATCGCCCCGGCGTTCAGTACGTCGAAAGCCGTCCCCCGGACGAAACAGTCCATGACCGATTCCACTTCGGCGATGTGGACGGCGCCGAACATGTGGCCCCATTCATGTTTCAGGATCTGTTGGAGGCCCACGGTATCGCCGGTGTACAGGCAGAGGACGATCCCTTCCTTATAGAGGGAATAGCCGCGCAAGCCTGAAGCGGATGTTTCCTGGGCCGTCAAGGCTAAAACGGCGTCGTAGCCGCCTTTGTCGGACTGTATCTCGAGGCTGTCGAGTAGAAGGTCCAGAGACTTGAGCGAATTGTCGGACGTCCAGCAGGCAAATTCCTTGAGGATGAAGCGGATTCCGAAGAGCCGCTCGAAATCCGCGGAGACGGCGCTCACGGCCGCCGATACCCCGGCTTGCCAACCCGAGATGTTCCGGGTTTCTTCGTCGGCCAGGACCCTGACGCTGACGTCTCGGGTTTCCGCCTCGGCCGCTATCGGGCTTATAAGGCCGAGCGCGGCCATAAGCACGACGAACCTGGACAAGCTTCCCCTGTTGATAGCCGCCTCCCTCTCTTTTTATTCTAACTCAGTCGAGGGGCGAAAAAATATGGGTCAGGTTCGGCCGCCGCAAATCCGAGGGAGGTGAAATGGACAATTTCCACATAAATAGAGCGCCCCAACGTTTCCGGCTATTCCCTCTTTTCAGACTCTATGAGAGCCACATAGATCTTGTTGCCCTTGGCTCTATACACGATTTTATCCTCGCGGGCAAGCCAGCCAAGCGCCTGATGGACGATGAGTGTTTTCTCTTTTATCATCCTGGAAATTGAGATATAGCGACTTCTTCGTTTTCTCTCAGGATAGACCAAATTTTTCCGGCGGCTTCTCCAATCTTTTCTTTCATTTTTAGCTCCTGATAGACAAGAATCCCAATTTTATAAAAACCTCTTACTACGGGGAGCAGTAAATATGTTACATAATCCTTGCTGCTCCCCGAGTACTAGCCGGGCGGCAAAGACATCCGGGGTCAACTATATTCCGCCCGGCTTAGTAGTTCAACTTGGATATATTATCTTCAAATTATTTATACCATACTCTTTCCTTTTTTACATTTTTAGAGCTCCACCACCTCAGATGAGGAATTCTTGACAGGAATTCTTGACGTCTATTCTCGTTAGGAGGTATCATTTCTACTCGGCGAAGCGTCTGATCTAAGCCCGACGGCGAGATCATCGTCCGATTCGAGAGAAGATTTATCGAGCGCCAACCATGGTCTGCGCAAAATCGGTAGGGGAAGAATTGAAAGCCTGCGGCGTGACCCATGTGGTCGGTCTCGCTGACAATGCTTCGGCAGCCCTCCTGGCTCTTCTCGCCCACGATGATTCCATCCGGTTCATCGGTGTCACCCGCGAAGGGGAAGCTTTCGCCCTGGCCTCCGGATTATGGATCGGCGGAAAGACGGCGGTGGTTGTAGCCCAGAATACGGGATTTCTGGAAAGCGGAGACGGCCTTCGCGGAACGGCCCAGCGCATGCGAATCCCGCTTGTCTGCCTCATCACGTATCGCGGCTACGAGAAGATGCGGCGCCAATCAGCCAAGGCGGAGCCGAGGCCTTGGACTATTGAAGAATTCAGCCGGGCGGACCTGGACTCGGCGGCCATCATCACGGAACCGACCCTGAACGCCTGGAATGTGCCCTTTGATTTTCTCGAAACCGACGCCGACCTCCCCAAGATCGGGCGAGCATTTTCCCGCGCGGAGAAAGAATCGAGGCCGGTCGCGCTTCTTGTGACCGGAGAGATGAGCTGAGACGGACGGCAGGGGCCATGCTGACGAAAGACCAGTTGCTCAAACCCTTGGCGGAACTCCGGGGCCGGAGCGTCGTCGTAACCTGCATGAGCGTAACCCGTCCGTGGGGGACGTATTCATCCAGCGATCTGGATTTTGCCTCGGCCGACAGCGCTATGGGGCATACGGCCGACCTCGCCCTGGGAATTGCCCTGGCCCAGCCGCAGCGCCAAGTCATCTGCCTGAACGGCGACGGAAGCATGCTGATGACGCTGGGCACGCTGGCCACGGTGACGGCCGCGGGGACGAAGAACCTGGTGCTCTTCGTCGTCCAAAACGATACGTACGAGATCACCGGAAATCAGGAAATTCCGGCGGGCGGTCGGATCGACTTTCCTTTGCTGGCGCGCGGCGCCGGCTTCCGGCGGGTTTATTATTTCGAAGATCCGGATTTGTATAGGAGGACGCTGCCCGAAGTGCTGTCCGGAGAGGGACCCGTCTTTGTCGCCGTCCGCGTCGAAAAAGGATCGGAAGGCCCGATCAGCCGGAGCGTGAAAGAACCATCCCGCTACCTCCGGGTCTCCCTCGCCCAAGCGGCCCACGATCTCAGGAAAACGCTGACGTCATAAGCCCAAAAGCCCGGCCGAAAGTCGGGCCAGGAAAACGTCGCACAGCAAGGACACGCCACAGCTTTCCTGAAGGCGGCAAGCGGAATAAAGGAGCCCTATGGAAATTAAAAGCTTCGAACGAATTGGAAAATTACTGTTCTTCATTCTTGCCCTTATCGCGCTTTTCGACTTTGCAGCTTCCGCGGCGGCTCCGGAACGCCCATCGGATACTCAGGCCGCGCTGATGTCCCCCAATGAAGACCTCATGCAAGAACATGCCTTGCTCAATCGTGTGCTCTTAATCTATGAAGAAGCCGTCCGGCGCTTGGAGGCACAGAAAGACCTCAATCCGGATCTTCTCAAAAGATCGGCTCAAATCATCCGGTATTTCGTTGAGCAATACCATGAGAAACTCGAAGAGGATTATGTTTTTCCACGCTTCGAAAAAGCGGGAAAGCTTCTCGATCTGGTGCCGGTGCTTCGCCAGCAGCACAAGGCAGGCCGCATCTTGACTCAGAGCATCATCTCGCTGTCGACTCTCTCCGTCTTTAAGGATTCGGTTGAGCGCAAGAAACTCGTGAGCGCCCTATCGTCTTTCGTCCGCATGTATAGGCCGCACGAAACGCGTGAGGGCTCGGTTCTTTTTCCGGCCTTCCGAGATCTTGTCCCGGCTCAAGAGTTCCAAGAGCTTGGCGAAATGTTTGAGAAAAAGGAGCACGAACTCCTGGGCGCCGAAGGATTCGAGGGTCAGGTCCAAGCGGTCGCCGGGATAGAAAAGCAGCTTGGAATTTATGAACTTTCCCTTTATACGCCGAAGTGATCGACAGGCGATGGCCTGGTCCAGCCTTTTCGTATCGCCTCCAGCAAACCTCATGGGTTTTATAGCGTTAGTTTTGAGGTAGGCGATTGAGCAGGTTTAGACCGTCTTGACATTGGGTTGTTGAAACGAAAGGCGCCGAAGACGTGGAGCGTGCCGGCGGCGGCGGAAAAAATTGGAGATTGACTTGATGCAGAATCTCATTTTATAATGAAATCAACGTGAGGGAAAATATTTTCACTTTTATTTTTCTGGTTCTTTCCCCTGTTTTTTCTCCCGCCGCCGTCCTGAAAATCACGGTTGACGCGGCCATCCATCCGGTGACGTCCGAGTACATCCGCGATGCGATCGACCGCGCCGATAAAGAGAACGCCGGCCTTCTCATCATGACGCTCAACACGCCCGGCGGACTGGATTCGTCGATGCGGGAGATCATCGAAAAGATCCTTTCGGCTAAAACGCCCATCGCCGCTTTCGTCAGCCCGAGCGGAGGCCGCTCCGCATCCGCCGGATTTTTCATCGGCATCGCCTGCGACCTTTTCATTATGGCGCCCGGAACCAACACCGGCGCCGCGCATCCCGTCGGCGTTTCGATGACAGGGCAGTCCATGGACAAAACCACGGAGGATAAAGTCACGCACGACGCGGCCTCTTACATCAAGACGCTGGCTGAAAAACGCGGCCGCAACGTCAAGATGGCCGAGGACGCCGTCAGAAAAAGCCTGTCCTACACGGAAAAAGAGGCGCTTCAGGGAGGTCTCATCGATTTCATCGCGAAGAACGAGCAGGAAATCATCGACGCTTTCGATCAAAAGGCCATCCGACGATTCAATGGCGACACCGTCGTTCTCCGTCTCAAACAAGAGCCGGTGATCAACGTGGACATGTCCGCCCGGCAGAAATTTCTTTTGACGATTTCCAACCCCAACCTTGCCTACATCCTGCTCATGATCGGCCTGCTCGGATTGTATTTTGAATTCGCTAATCCCGGCGCTATTCTCCCCGGGGTTCTCGGCGGCATCTCGCTTCTCCTGGCCATTTTTTCGTTTCAAATCCTGCCTATCAATTACGTCGGCCTGATTCTCATTCTTTTGGCTATAACCATGTTTATTCTGGAGGTCAAGGTGCACAGCTTCGGCGCCTTATCAATCGGCGGCATCATCGCCCTGGTCATCGGCTCGATGATGCTCATCAAAGCCCCGATTCCCGAGCTCCGGCCGAGCCTCCGGATCATCATCCCCGTAGCGCTTGGCATCTCCCTGATTCTTATCTTCCTCGTCTATCTCGTCATCCGGGCCCAAGCCCGCCGGTCGCTCACCGGAAAGGAAGGAATGATCGGGGAAATCGGGACGGCCCGGACCGACCTTGCCCGCGAGGGGACGGTTTTCGTCCACGGCGAACTCTGGGAGGCGGAGGCGGTCGAGCCCGTCCGTGCGGGCGAAAAGGTGCGGATCGTCGAGGTCCTTGGGACCCTGAAAATCCGGGTTAAAAAAGCTTGACCTATACTATTATGGGAGGCCCTACGGTTTCCACAAGGAGAAAAAAATGGAAACTTACCCAGTCGTCATCGCCGGGCTCATCGTCCTTTATATCCTGAGTTCGATCAAGATCCTGAAAGAATACGAGCGCGGGGTCATTTTCCGGCTTGGCCGCGTCCTGCCCAAGCCCAAAGGGCCCGGCATTATCTTGGTCTTCTCCCCGATCGACCGCATGGTAAGAATCAGCCTGCGGCTCATCACGATGAGCATCCCCCCCCAGGATGTCATCACGAAAGACAATGTCACGGTGAAGGTCAACGCCGTCCTCTACTTCAGGGTCATAGACCCGCTCAAGTCCGTGCTTGACGTGCAGGATTATCTCAACGCCACCTCCCAGCTGGCCCAGACGACCCTGCGAAGCGTCCTCGGCCAGGTTCCGCTCGACGACCTCCTCTCGGAGCGGGATAAACTGAACGCCCGCCTCCAGGCCATAATCGAGCAGCACACCGACCCCTGGGGCATCAAGGTCCAGCTCGTGGAGATGAAACAGGTGGACCTTCCGGAGAACATGGTCCGGGCCATCGCCAAGCAGGCCGAGGCCGAGCGGGAACGCCGGGCCAAGGTCATCCACGCCGAAGGCGAATACCAGGCCGCCGATAAACTCCTCCAGGCCGCAAATATCATTTCTACAAATCCGCAGGCTCTTCAGCTCCGATTCCTAGGCACCTTGACGGAAATTGCCGCGGAAAAAAATTCGACGATCGTCTTTCCTCTCCCCATGGAGCTCTTGAAAGCCTTCAGTTATGAAAAAAAACAGGAGAGCAAATAAGGCCCAGCACAAAAGACCGGCCCTGTCCGCCTCTTCGCTCCTCCTGTCCGACTTGCCCGGGATGTTGATCGTCTTGAAAATGCGAGTGGATAGTTTGGGGCGATAACCGTTTGTTGCGTAATGGTCAATCCACCAGGATCAATCCATAATAGTCGGGGCATTGGCGTCTCGTTCGAACCACCTCTATCGGAAATCCCGCCCTCTTCGCGGTAGAGAAAACGTCGATTCCGCACGCTTCCATCGATGGCCGAGCCCGCTCAGGGTGTCGGCACTGTCCTTCTTCCACAGGACACCTCCGGCAGAAATAGCAAGGGCCATCGCCAAGGCCAAAAGCTTTCCAGGCCCCACTTAGGAAAATATCCCGCTCGAGGTCGGCGACGACTGTCTTTAATGCCGCCCGCGTTCCAAAGTGTATCAATATCGCTCGATGGTAACCATCCAAGACGACACGCATCTGTTCCGACGTCGGCGTAAAAGGAGGGCAAACCAAACACTGGCCATATCCATCGCAGCCGAACTGACACTTCAATTTGACCCAGGCCGCAGTGACCACGTCTGAAGGAGAAATGATCCGGACATCTTTAACGCCAGGTTTCCGCCTTGCAGCATCACAAAGCTCGTCATCCGATAGAATCGTTTTTATTTCTCTCTTCCTGCTTTTAGGGGCCATTTTTACACCTTTACTCATCCTGCCATAATTTTCCTGCACAACCGCGGGTATAATTATAAAGTACAGAAGATGCTTCGAATAGTCATTTACTACGGGGAGCAGTAAATATGTTACATAATCCTTACTGCTCCCCGAGTACTAGCCGGGCGGCAAAGACATCCGGGGTCAACTATATTCCGCCCGGCTTAGTAATAAGTTGCGATAACGCGGGCAAATATTTCAGCCCGGAAGAGCTTTTAATAAGTGAAAATATCGGAGCGGCGGGCCTGCCAGGCCTTGGGACAGGCTCCTTCGACCAAGCCCGGCCTGATAAACAAAATTATATCGTTGTTTCCGCCTCGCTTAGAGGCCGAGCAGGATCAAGACGCCGGCGGCGATGGCCAGGACCTCCATGATCACCGGGAAACCGCTAAAGTTCAATTTGAGCACCGGGATAAGCCCGGTCAGGATGAGCCAGATGCCCAACAAGAGCATTCCAAGATTCTTGGTCACCTTGTATTTGGCCATTTTTTACTCCTTGAAAAAAGTCCCTAAGGCCTTGGGGACGCCTTTCGACCCTTTTATAAAAGCTTATCATGCCACAATGGCTTTAGCAAGCGAGCGGGGCGGGCGAGGATCAACGGCCTTGTCGGGTCGGACTATTAAAGGTCGGGGATTAGCAAGGTCCGATGGCTCACGTTTTTTTCACAGGATCATCAATACCCGGAAAGCAGACGCCGGGGCGCTGGCAGGTTGAGCCAGGTCTGCTGTGAAGCCCTTGTGGACCTATTTTCCGGGCTACCGACGAGCATGAACCTAAGCCTATTTGGGCACCTCATTCAGCGGGATGCCCAATGCGTCGGCTACCCCTTTGCCATAGGCCGGGTCAGCCTTCAAACAGTTGCCGATATGACGAATCTTGATTTCAGGCGTGGTATCGGCAATGGCACGGGCGGTGTTGGCGATGAAAGTGGTATTTTACCGCATCCTTCTCCGGCATGATCTGGACAAACAGGGTCCAGCGGGGGAAATCGCCCTTTTCGATGCTCTCGTAAAGGTCTCGCTGGTGGCTTTCCCGGTCCTTGCCAACTATCGCCTCGGCCTCTTCATCGGTCAGGTTCATGATTCCCTGTTGAGTACGAAAATGAAACTTGACCCAATATCGTTCCTTCTTAGCGTTGATGAAGCTGAAGGTGTGGCTGCCGAATCCGTGCATGTTCCGATAGGAAGATCGAGCGGCTTTCCGTTGACAATTTTTTGACAATCAAACCGGTACCGGTTTGGTCGCTCGGACGTACGCTTTTTGACTCATGGAATTGCCTTTTTTATGATCACCGGGACCTTAGAATAATCGCGATTGTTTACCATTTCTCCTTCATGATCTCCCCCCGCTTTTGTTGATACTCCTCTTCCGTGATGAGCCCGTCTTTTTTAAGGGATTCCAGTTTCCTAAGTCTCGATTCAAAATTTTCCGTTTCCGGTTCGCTCTTTTCCGACACAATCTCGACGACTTCCCCCGCCGTCATCGGTATTTTATCTTTCGAAGATGCGGAAAAAGACAACAGGTTTATTAAAAAATATAAGATCCCCCCTATACAAACAAGAGTCCAAATGGTCATAAAACCGCCGCTTTCCATCTGAAAGGAGGAGCCAATTATCAACATCGCGACAAGGCCGATTATTCCAACGATGGAAGCTAAAGGAGAGGGTCGGACCGAAGCAATAACGTTTTTTTGTTTCATTCTTCAAACCTCTTGTCCGAAAGAGAATGCGATTCCGAATACCAGAATAAAGACGGTCGCAAGCCAAACAGCGGATTTATTCATTTTTCACCTCGCCCCATGCTTCTTTAACAGTTCGGCCATTTCTTTTTGACCTTCTTTGGCGGCGCGGGCCAGCGGCGTTTTGCCATCTTTATCCTTGGCGTTTATGTCGGCGCCTTTGGAGATTAATAGCTCGGCCACTTCCTTTTGGCCTCTCTCAGCGGCCCAGTGCAGCGGCGTTCCGCCGTTTTGATCCTTAGCATGTATATCCGCACCTTTGGCGACTAATAGAATGGCTATATCGCTTTGGTTTCCATCGATGGCGTCGTGAAGGGGAGTTAGGCGGAATTTATCCTTGGCATTGATGTCCGCGCCTTTGGCGATCAGCAGCTCGACTACTTCCTTTGGGGCTTGAAGGGCGGCAATGTGCAGCGGCGTTTGGCCATCTCCATCTTTGGCTCTTATGTCGGCGCCTGTGGCGATTAATATCTCGGTCGCTTCCTTTTTGCGTTCAATGAGGGCCCGGTGCAGCGGTGTGAAGCCATTGTCGTCTTTGGCGTTTATGTCCGCCCCCGCGGCGATTAAGGCCTTTACCATGTCCTGACTGCCGCCTGAGACGGCTGACGCCAATGGCGTTATGCCATATTTATCCTTGGCGGTTAGGTCCGCGCCTTTGGCGATTAATAGCTCGGCCACTTCCTTTGGGCCTTCGATGACGGCTTCGTTTAGCGGTGTGAAGCCATTATTATCTTTGGCATTTATGTCCGCGCCTTTGGCGATCAACAACTCGGCCACTTCCTTGGGGCCTCCTTTAGCGGCCCAGTGCAGCGGCGTTTTGCCATCTATATCCTTGGCGTTTGCGTTTGCGCCTTTGGCGAGCAATAGCTCGACCACTTCCTTATATTTCCCGTTGGTGGCAACGTGCAGCGGCGTATATCCACCGGCGTCTTTGGCGTTAATTTTTGCGCCTTTGGCGATCAGAAGCTCGGCCACTTCCTTTTGGCCTCCCTTAGCGGCATAGTGTAGCGGCGTCGTGCTGTAGTTATCCTTGGCTTTAATGTCCGCGCCTTTGGCGAGCAATAGCTCGACCACTTCCTTTGGGCCTTGAAGGGCGGCAACGTGCAGCGGCGTATAGCCAAATACACTATCCTTGGCGTTTATGTTTGCGCCTTTGGCGATCAGCAGCTCAACCACTTCCCTTTGGCCTCCCTCGGCGGCACTGTGCAGCGGCGTTACGCCAAATTGATGCTGAGCGTTTACATTTGCGCCTTTGGCGAGCAGCAGCTCAACCGCTTCCTTGTTGCCTCCAGCGGCGGCAACGTGCAGCGGCGTATTGCGGTCTTCATCCCAGGCATTTACGTCCGCATCTTTGAAGAACTTGTCGTCAAGCTTATTGATAAGGCTTTTTACGGTTTCAGCGTCGCTCGCCTTCGGAGCAAGTCGGAGGTATTGCCTGAGGCTTATTGCCGCATCACCGTATTTTTCAGCCTTCTCCTGCACCATTCCGAGGTGGTAAAAGACATCCGGCCAGTCGGGTGCAAGGCGGGCCGCCACCTTGAACTCCTTGATGGCCGCTTCATAATCTGCGGGGGATTTGGCCGCTTCTACCGCGGCCATGCCGAGGTCGAAATGCCGTTTGGCCACATCGAGGACTGTCTGTCCGAAGGAGAATGCGATTCCGAATGCCAGAATCAAGACCGTTGCAAGCCAAATAGCGGTTTTATTCATTCTTCACTTCCCCCCGTGCTTCTTTAACAGATCGGCCACTTCCTTGTGGTTGTTGCTTTCAGCAAGTTGCAGCGGCGTTTTGCCGGCCTTGTTTTTTTCGCTTATATTCGCGCCTTTGGCGATCAGCAGTTCGGCCACCTTCATATAGCCTTTAGAGGCGGCCCAGTGCAGCAGTGTATTGCTATTTTTATCCTTGACGTTTATATCTGCACCTTTGGCGATTAACAGCTCAGCCACTTCCGTATTGTTCGCATTGGCGGCCAAGATCAGCGGCGTAGCGCCATTTTTATCCTTGGCGTTTATATCCGCGCCTTCGGCGATGCTGATCTTGCCGGGGAACCGTTGTTGGATTTCCACATTGATCCACTGCATCAAGCTCCAGCCATCGGGAATGTCATTGGCCGGATTTCCGACGTTCCCATCAATGCTCTTGATAAAGACAATCATGTCCCAGCGCAGGCCGTCGGCATGGTACTCTTCGAGCCACATCAAAGCGTTATCGCATATGTATTGGCGCACTTCGCCCCGGCCATAATCGGGGCGCGTCTCGCCCCAAGGTGTATGCGAGCGGCGGTCATTGTAAAAGTAAATTCCCCCCTTCTCATTTTCGCTCCAACCGTCAAATTGCCACAGATCAAGGTCGGACGGGCCAAAGTGGTTGTAAACGACATCGACGATGACAGCGAAACCATGCTCATGGGCCGCCTTCACAAATCGCTTGAATGCATCCGGCCCGCCGTAAACACTTTCAACGGCAAAAGGATGAGACGGATCGTAACCCCACGAAAATTCGGCTGAAAACTCCGCCACCGGCATCACTTCGACGGCATTGATGCCCAGTTCCTTGAGGTAAGTAAATCTTTCAATGGCGCTGTCAAACGTGCCCGGATGCCCCTTTTCCTTGACATTAAAGGTGCCGATGTGCATCTCATAAATGACAAGCTCATTCCCCGTGGGCATTTTAAATTGATCACGCCCCCAATTAAACGCTTTAGGGTTGTATATAATTCCCTTCCCTTTTGAGGTCGTCACTTTTCTGGCATACGGATCGATGCGGGAGAGAGGCGGGAGCTTCCAATCCACGGGAGCGTGGATCGTATATCTGTACTCATCTCCCGGTTTTGCTTCTGACACCTCAGACGACCAGTAACTGTTCTTCTCACTGGCCAGAGGGGTTGAGGTTTTGCTCCAGTCATTGAAGGTTCCGGTCACGTAGACTTTTTCGGCATGGGGCGCCCAAACGCGAAAGGTGACTCCCTTTGCTCCGGGTATGGCTCCCAACCCCGAATGTTTTATTGTTGCCATAGGATGCGACATCCTTCCAAGGGAACCGCAACGCCGGCAAAGTACGGGATAACACGTGTTGTATAGTCCGTCGCCGGGCGGGCCGCAGATACAGCCGCGCCGTAGACGTAGACGCCCGGCGGGCCGGCTGCATGGCGAACGCGCTTCATCTCCTGCCGTATGGGACTACCACCGTCTACTCCGTCGGCGTAAAGCTCCACCCGCACCGCCTTGGGATCGAGGTCACCAAGATGGACCTGAGCCTCAAATACGTGCTGCTCGCCACGGGTCTCAACCTTGACATCGCCGAAGCGCAGCGTGGCCCATTTTTCGTTCAGAGTCTGTTCCCAATTGACCATGTACTTGCCCGCTGCGCCTTTATTCGCCCTGCGCTCACGGTAAACGGCTGCGGCCGGGAGGTAGTGTTGCTCGGTGTATTCGCGCACTGTACGTTCGGCGGAGAAACGCGGCGTCAACCGGGCCATGCTTTCCCGCATCCGCTGGACCCATGCGGTGGGAATGCCGTTCTCGTCTCGGGAATAAAACTCGGGGATTACTTCCCGTTCGAGCAGGTCGTAGAGCGCGTGGGCTTCTACAGCGTCCCAAGCGGGATCGTCGCCATGCTCCTGGCCGTCTCCCAACCCCCAGCCCACTTCCGGCGTGTAGGCCTCCGCCCACCAGCCGTCCAATTCCGAGAGATTGATGCCTCCATTGACGAGCACCTTCATGCCGCTCGTTCCGCAGGCCTCCCAGGGCCGCCGGGGCGTGTTGATCCAGACGTCGACCCCCTGCACCAAATGCTCGGTCAAAAGCATGTCATAGTCGCTCAAGAAGACGATGTGCGGTCGAGTCTCAGGCCGGCGGATGAAACTCATCCATTCATGGATCAAGGCCTGCCCCGCCCGATCCTCCGGATGGGCCTTGCCGGCAAGAATGAGTTGCACCGGGCGCTTTGGATTGGTCAACAGGCGAAGCAACCGCTCCGGGTCGTGCAGCAGCAGGTTCGGTCTCTTGTAGGTCGCGAAGCGGCGCGCAAAGCCCAGTGTCAGCGCCTTGGGATCAAACACCTGCGTCGCCTCGTCAACCGCCTCGGGCGACGCGCCGGATGCGGCGAGTTGCCGGGACAATCGATCGCGGGCGTATTCAATAAAAGACTTGCTGGCGGCGGTGCGAAATTGCCAAAGGCTGGCGTCGGAGACATGGCGAATGTCCTGGTCTAAGGTTTTAGCCGTCCCCAGCCAGCGGTCCTTTCCACAGGCTTCCGTCCAAAGATCGTCAGATTCTGCCGAGTCCCAGGTCGGCATGTGGACTCCGTTGGTAATATGTCCGATGGGAACTTCCGCCTCCGGCCAGCGCGGAAAGAGAGGCAAAAAAATCCGTCGACTCACCACCCCGTGTAAGCGGCTTACGCCATTGACCGCACCGCTCCCGCGGACCGCCAGATAGGCCATGTTGAAGGGTTCCGAAGAGTCGTTCGGGTTCGCCCGCCCGAGGGCCAACAGATCGTGAAGCGAGATGCCGAGCTTGTTCTGGGCGTACCAATCCAGGTATTGTTCCATGAGGGCCGGCGAGAAAAGGTCGAAGCCGGCGGCCACCGCCGTATGGGTGGTGAAGAGATTCCCCGCTCGAGTGACGGCCAGCGCGACTTCGAAAGGCTGGGCGGTCTCCTGCATGAAACTGCGGGCGCGTTCCAACACGGCAAAGGCGGCATGCCCTTCATTCAGATGACAGACGTCCGGCTGGATGCCGAGCGCGCCAAGCAACCGCCATCCGCCAATTCCGAGGAGCAGTTCTTGCTTGAGGCGCATCTCCGGCCCGCCGCCGTAGAGCTCGCTGGCAATCCCTCGATGAGCGGGGAAGTTCGCCGCGTCATTGCTGTCCAGCAGGTAGAGCTTCACTCTGCCGACCTGGACTTGCCAGGCGCGCAGCCAGACCGAGTAACCGGGTAGGGCGATTTCCAACCGCAACCATTCGCCGTTCGCCTGCCGTAAAGGCGTGATCGGCAACTGTCCCGGGTCGTTATACGGAAAGAGGGCCTGTTGCTCTCCGTCCTTGTCGATCACCTGGCGAAAATAGCCTTGCTGGTACAGCAGTCCCACGGCGACGATCGGCACGCCCAGGTCACTGGCCGCTTTGAGCTGATCGCCGGCCACATTGCCAAGCCCGCCTGAGTAAATGGGCAGAGCTTCGCTCAACATGAATTCCATGCTGAAATAGGCAACCGAGGTCAGCGGTGCCTTCGAATGATTTTGCTGAAACCACGCCGGGGCTTTCGCCGCCTGACGCCTGGCCTGCACGAGCGCATCGACCTTCTTGCGGAAAGCCGCATCGGCCGATATGCGCTGGAGTTTGTCCCTCGAGACAGTTTGAAGGACGACCCAAGGATTTTGAGTGAACTCCCAAAGCTCGGGATCAAGCCGCCGCCACACTTCGTCGGTCGCATGATTCCACGACCAGCGCATATCCAGAGCCAGCTCCGCCAGGGAATCGAATCCTTCGACATCCGTGGGAACAAGACTGTAGATCGGCTTGTCCGCTGGTGTTTGTTTGCTCAAAGCGTCTTCTCCGAAGCCAAAGCGTCGTTGACGATGATCTGCGCTTCCTCCAGGATGCGGCGCAGATGATCCGCTCCACGGAAGCTCTCCGCATAGATCTTGTAGATGTCTTCCGTCCCTGACGGACGCGCCGCGAACCATCCGCTTTCCGCTATGACTTTCAAGCCGCCGATGGAAGCGCCGTTGCCTGGGGCGCGGGTGAGGATGGTCCGGATTTTTTCCCCGGCCAAGTCGGTGAGCCGGACCTGCTGCGGCGAGAGTCTTTCCAGCATGGCCTTTTGCTCCGGGGTGGCCGGCGCCTCAACTCGGTCGTAAACCGGCTCACCGAACTCACGGGTGAGTTCGCGGTAGATTTCGCCGGGATCTCGGTCCATCCGGGCCGTGATCTCCGCCGCCAGCAAAGCCGGGACGATTCCGTCTTTGTCCGTCGTCCAGACGCTGCCATCCAGACGGACGAAAGACGCACCTGCGCTCTCTTCACCGCCGAACCCAAGCGAACCATCGAGCAATCCATCAACGAACCACTTGAACCCAACCGGCACCTCGTAGAGCTTACGGCCAAGCTTGGCGGTGATCCGGTCTATCATCTGGCTGCTCACCACCGTTTTGCCGATCGCCGCTTCCTTGCGCCACTTCGGCCGGTGTTGGAAGAGGTAGAAAATGGCGACGGAAAGGTAATGGTTGGGCGGCAACAATCCCGCGCTTCGGGTGACGATTCCGTGCCGGTCATGGTCCGTGTCGCAGGCGAAGGAAAGGTCAAAGCGGTCCTTCATCCCTATCAATCGCTGCATCGCATAAGGTGAGGATGGGTCCATGCGGATCTGGCCGTCCCAATCCACGGTCATAAAGCGGAAGGTCGGGTCGACGGCTTCGTTCACGACCGTGAGGTTCAACCCGTAGCGCTCGGCAATCGGCCCCCAGTAGTGGACCCCTGCACCGCCAAGCGGATCGACTCCCAGGCTGATCTTCGCGCCGCGAATGGCGGCCATGTCGAGCACATTGGCGAGATCGGCAATGTAAGCATTGAGATAGTCGTGCCGGTGCGTTGTAGGGGCGCGAAGGGCTTTCTTGAAAGGAATCCTTTTCAAACCCAGAAGTCCATCCTCGAGAAACTCGTTGGCCTTGGCCTCGATCCAGCCGGTGACGGCGGATTCCGCCGGCCCGCCGTTGGGGGGATTGTATTTGAACCCGCCGTCATGCGGCGGATTGTGTGACGGCGTAATGACGATGCCGTCGGCGAGTCCTGTTTTGCGCCCGCGGTTGTACGTGAGAATCGCATGGGAAACGGCAGGGGTTGGGGTATATTCATCCCCCTGCGCGATCATGACGTCCACGCCGTTTGCCGCCAGCACCTCAAGCGCGCCGGCCAGAGCCGGCACGGAAAGGGCATGCGTGTCCATGCCGAGAAACAGCGGGCCATCGATCTTCTTCCGCTCCCGGTACAGGCAAATGGCCTGACTGATGGCCAGGATATGCCATTCATTGAAAGCCTTTTCGAATGCGGAACCACGATGTCCTGAAGTGCCGAAAGCAACCCGTTGCGCGGGCACCGACGGATCAGGCACTTCGGTATAATAAGCCGTGATCAGTTTGGGCACGTTGACCAGCATCGCTGGTTCGGCCGGATTTCCTGCACGAGGGCTTACTTTCATCGTCCTCTCTTTAATCACTCTGATGACTTTTTCGTTAAGGTCTCCATAAGCTTGTCGAACGGCTCGCCGAATTTCTTGACGCCTTCGTTTTCAAGCTGCTGAGTCACCTATCGATGCTGATCCCGAGTTCCGGCAATCGTTCCATTATCCAGTCGGCTTCTTTGACATCTTGTTCGAGGCGTGATTTCGGATCGCCGTGGTCGCGGTAGGCGTCGATGGTTTCAAGCGGGACCGTGTTGACTGTGTCGGGTCCGATGAGGGCCTCAACATATTTGACATCACTGTAGTTCGGATTCTTGGTGCTGGTGCTGGCCCAGAGCAACCGTTGTACACGAGCACCCTTATCAGCCAGTTTCTTAAATCTATGACTGCCGAAAATCTCCTTGTAGATTCGATAAGCAGCTTTAGCACTCGAGATGGCCACTTGCCCCCGCACTTTTTTCGCGAGGTCTGCCTCCTGGCCGCCTTGAACCATGAGTTTTTCCAACATCGGATCCACCAGCGCATCAATGCGGCTTACAAAGAAGCTGGCCACCGAGGCTAAATGCTTTATGGGCTTTCCTTGGGCCAGGCGCGCTTCGAGACCTGCGATGTAGGCTTCCGCAACCTGTCGATAACGAGGCAACCCAAAAAGCAACGTCACGTTGACATTGATTCCTTCGCTAATGAGTTGCCGGATGGCAGGCAGACCAGCGGACGTCGCCGGGACTTTGATGAAAATATTGGGCCGGTTCAATGCGGCCCACAATCGACGGGCTTCCTCAATTGTCCCTTTGGTGTCTTGCGCCAGATGAGGATTGACCTCCAGGCTGACATATCCGTCTTTTCCGTCAACCCTGTCGTAGAGAGGCCGGAACTCGTCAGCGGCGCTCTGTACGTCGCGCTGGCTGAGAGCTTCATAAATTGCTTTGACGTCATTTTTCTTGAGGGCTCTGTCCCGAATGTCCTGGTCGTAAATATGGCTTTCCGCTATAGCCTTCTCGAAGATGGCTGGGTTCGAGGTCATCCCTCGTAGTCCATCCTCCTCGATCAAACGTCGAAGTTCACCGCCTGCGATCAGATCGCGTCGGATGTAGTCCAGCCAGATGGATTGGCCGAGCATTCCCAATATCCTTATAGGATTGTCTTTCATGATCTTGATTCCTTTCTCCTTAGTCTCCATCATTTTGTATCCAGGCCGCAAGGGCGGCCCATTGCCGATGCCGCCACGGCGCAGATCGATGATTTCCAGGCGCGGATTCGTTTGAGGGTTGCGTGGGGAGGGGCCTTCCGTCAACACCACCAGCTCCTCGGGCAACCCTTCGCTTTGCACCCAGCGCCTGGCAAAGGCGTTCCAATCGTGGGGATGCTTCGGCGCGTGAACCGGAGACACTCCGTAGGAGAACTGCAGTCCCTGACAGGTTCCTTCCTCCGGACTGACGGCCGCGATCCACACGGGCAGCTTGAAGCGGGAGACCATCCGCGCCGTGTATCCTGTGACCGTGGGGACGATGACCGCTGTCGGGGCGAGGTGATCCACGGTTTGCCGGACGTTGCGCGAGATGAGGTCCACAAGATGAACGTCGCCGTGGCGGTCGTAGTCGGCGAAGGCCTCTCGAACGCGCCCATCGGTGCGATACGGTTCAGTCGCGGCCGCGATCCCGGCCAGCATTTTCCCGGCCTCGACCGGGTCCTTTCCCATAGCCGATTCTTCGGAAAGCATCACGCCATCCGTGCCGTCAAGGATGGCGTTGGCCACATCGGTGGCTTCAGCCCGGGTGGGGCGGCCATGGTCCACCATCGATTCCAGCATTTGCGTGGCCGTGATCACCGGTTTCCCAAGTCGGTTGGCCCTGCTGATCAGTTGCTTCTGGACCACGGCCATTCTCTCTAGGGGGGTTTCCACCCCCACCGTTTTCCAAGGCGAACTTCAGGCAATCATAGTCGTGTTCGGTAAACGCGTAGATGCCCAGGCTCTCGCGCCGGTGTCGGCCTTGCGGGCGTCCCCCGTTTTTTTCATGGTCCCCATGGGGAAGCGTCGTCGAGGGCCGAGACGTGCGCTAGAATTGTGGTATAATAATAAACAAAGATCGTTCTGGGAGTCCGGCCCGATCAAACGGCGCGATGGCTTGACATCCTACAAGGAGGATGACATGAACCTTAGACGATTCCTCATTCCGTGTTTTGCGCTGTTGGCCCTGGTTCCGGCCCTGCTCCTGGCCCAGGCGAAGCCCGCTCCCGATAGCGCCGAAGCGGCCGCCTGGATCACCCATGTGGAAGGCCGCGTGTTCTTCCAGAATTTCGAAAAGGCCGAAGTTGACATGGCCGTCAAGACGGGCGACGAGCTCAACACGCAGACAGGCCGGATTGAAGTTGAGCTCGGCGAAGGCAATTGGGTCCGGCTCGACCATCACACCCGGATCGTATTCACCGACATTCAAAAGGACTCCGCCACGCTGAGCCTATGGGAGGGAAGCCTTTATCTTCAATTGAATAACCAGGCCGTCAAGGTGCGGAGCGCCCAGGAAGAACATGTCTTCCAGGACAAGGGATTGATCCGGATCGATGTCGACCAGAACAAGACGAAGATCTTGACCAATCCCAAGGCTGCGGACGATTTCGACGGCTGGAGCCGGAGCCGCGACGAGGCGCTGGCCTCGAGCGAACAGAAGGCCGAGCGCTTCCAGTCGCCCTGGTTCTACGGCGGGGCGTTCTCCCCGTTCTGGCCCTGGTCGCCGCTGGATTGGTATGCGGGGTTCTATCCGTACTGGTCCTCTTGGGGCCCCTATGCGTGGTCCTACTATGCCTGGCCGTCCTGGTACTTCGGCTGGAATCCGTTCTGGTACGGGAATTCCTGGTTCTACGGCTATGGCCGGTATTCCGGAGGATTCTATGCCGGCGCCTATGGCCGAGGCGGACGCCGCTTCAACGGAGTGATCCGGAGAGGTGAGATCCAGCGGCCGCAACGATTCGCAGGCATCTATCCCTCGAGGATTCCGACGCGGGCCATCAGGCCGTCATCGAATCCCGCCGGCTACCGGACGGCTTACGGAACTATCAGATCGGGTTCGCCGCGATCGATCGCACCTCGCTCGTTCTCCCGTCCGGGAGTGAGGTCCTCTCCGAGGTTTTCCGGATCCCGATCCGGCGGCATGTCCCGCGCTGGAGGAGGACGGAGGAGATAGACCGGCAGAACCGGCCGGCCAACGATTCAAGAGTGGGACAGGGATGATCTCCAGTAATTTGGCCTCACTTCATAGACGGCCAACCGTGTGGATCATTCTCTTCGCTCTAAGATAGGAAAATCGGCCACGGCATTTATTGACGACCGTCCACTCCGCCACGACTCAGAAGAAAGGATGATGGGTGGAGTCGTTCAGTCCGTCCGGTTAATTACATTAGGGGGGGTTTTCACGATCGCCGAGCGGCCCTGCTGGTCGGTGAAAGTGAACTCGATATGAACACGGCTTCCGACCGGCAGATACGGCCCGTCGTGGCTAATCAGCTCGATCTCCCTCGCCTGGCCGGGTTCGAGCCCGCCCTCCCAGACCACGTGGTACTTGGCCATGACGTCTTTCTTGCCCTGCTCGTCCAGGCTGCTATAGGCCTTGTAGACATCCTGAGGCAACATATCGTATTTCGGTAGAACGGCGAAGGTGACCGGATAGGAGCGTCCCTTCTCGTCGATGGCGGCGCCCGTAAAATCAAGCTTTTTGACTTCGCTTTTTGAGTTTTCAAGCAAAAGCTTGACTTTGGCGTAAAGGGGCGAGCCGTGATCCGAGCCTGGATGCTCAACGATGGGCATCCAATCACGCCAAAAGTAAATGCTCAATACCGTAATTTTGCAGCCGTCAAGCTCAACGGCTTTCAGGCTCGCTATGGACGCACCGGCTTGGTGGGCTGCCGACGATTGGCTCGACCATGTCCGAGAGAGACCGAAGCCCAACAGCAATAAACAAAATGCGGCCGCTAAAATCAATCCGCGGGTTTTCATTGGTTCCTCCCTGCATCCATCACTCTCCGTATCCGTTCCCGGGCGAGGATGTTTTCGCCGGATTTAATGATCCCTTCGGCTTTCAGCTTATCCAGCATTGCGTTGAACGATCGGAGCGATCGCTGGGCGATCTCGACGCTCTGCCGACCGAGTTGCGCATTTCGGCTATTATAAGTCTGCCAGATTTCACGCGTCTTTTGTTGGACGGCGGCCCGTTGCTGAGGCGAAGCAGGAGGTTATCTACGGGCCGAGTTTCTCTGAAGCGGCCCCGGGCTTTGCCGGCGCCGTGGCGGCCCGGAGCGCCGGATCCTTTTCGAGTTGGATCATGATTTCTTTCTCGGCCTGAAGCCAATCCTCGATGTGGTAGCCATGTTCGCCCCCCCGGTTGAGAAACAGCTGGTAAGCGCGCTTCTCGATCAACTCCTTGAGGGAATCCATGTTTCCTCCTTTATCGGATTTTTTCCATCTGATCTTAAGAGGGCTGCTGAAACAAACATAGCATATTCCGGGGCCGTAATAAATGGAGTTCTCAATTTCCCGGCTACCATCGCCTCTTGCTAACCTTATGATTCTAACAAGACCTATTGTCCAAGACTGTCGATCATTTTGTTAAAAGAAGCAGCCGGATTGAGGAGTTCGTCCCGCGCTCAGAGGAAGTAGGCTTTCGCGATGTACTGCTGGACCATGCGCTGGCTGTTGAAGAACGAGCCGTTGAGCGCGATGGCGTGGCGCATCACTTCTACGAACCTTTCGCGGTCGCGCTGAAAGATCGGGATGACGATGTACTCCAACTTCTCATAGAGCGACGCGGCATCAGAGGCCGAGCGGTCGCCACAGGGCCGCGCCCCGTCATAGCGTTCGCCGATCGCCCAGCCGGTTCGGTCCTCAATACAACCTTCGATCCACCAACCGTCGAGGATACTCAGGCTGGGCACGCCATTGAGCGCGGCCTTCATGCCGCTGGTGCCGGAGGCCTCCAGCGGCGGTTGGGGCGTGTTGAGCCACAGGTCCACACCGGCCGTGAGAAGTTTTGCGAGGGCCATGTCGTAATTGGCAAGATAGGCCACTTTGATGGCGGGCTGAAGAGCGTCTCTGGCTTGAAAGATGTGTTTGATGACTTCTTTGCCAGGAAAGTCCTGCGGATGTGCCTTGCCGGCATAGACAAACTGCAGCGGACCGACACGCGCCGCGATGCTCTTCAGCCGTTCCAGGTCGCGGAAGACCAGATCGACGCGCTTGTAGGTCGTCATCCGCCGCGCAAAGCCGATGGTCAACACCTCCGGGTCCAGCCCGGCGTAGGTTTGCCGGTTGACGAGGTCGAGCAGCGTCTGTTTCGCCTGCATATGCGCCCGCCAGATGTCTTGATGCGGAATGCCCAAGGCGTAACGCAGGCTGTAGTTATCGTCGCGCCAGCCGGGGATGTAGCGGTCATACAATGACTGTAACGCCGGCGCGGTCCAGGTCGCCCCGTGCACGCCGTTGGTGATGGCGTCGATGCCGTAGCCGCTAAACATCAGCCGCGACACCTCGCCGTGCTTCTTGGCGACGCCGTTGATGTAGTGGCTCAGGTTCAGCGCCAGTA
>Ga0315279_10002682_pt1 | contig 26203 bp, 24 predicted proteins | sample YL17G06_20_MG_FD_203694 | JGI IMG/M metagenome (GOLD analysis project Ga0315279, IMG submission 203694) | Sediment microbial communities from Yellowstone Lake, YNP, Wyoming, USA - YL17G06_20 | ecosystem: Environmental > Aquatic > Freshwater > Lake > Sediment | place: USA: Wyoming | collected... | reverse complement strand
CGCACACGCATTGCATTAGCAAGAAGGCCGTCCCCAGGCGGCCGCCAAACGAGGCCTGCGCCTACGCAGGCCGAGTGGTAAAACGGGAGATACGGCAGCGCGCTCCGCGCGCGATGCCTATTGATAGGATAAATTATAAATCAGGTGTGCTGAAAAATAGTTCGTACGCAACGATATGCACACCGCCAAGTAGAAATTCGGCGTGCAATCCTGAATTATATTGTATTAAAGGGTATATGTGATATAATGAAACAAAATGGATAATGAGAAATATCCGATAGAAGAATCCAAGGATATCCGCTTTAAAGAGCCCACCTTTATCGACCCCTTAACCGGTTTATTCAATCGCTATTATCTTTATCAATTTCTCCCCGCAGAGCTAAAGAAGGCCAAGCTGAGTAATTATCCATTATCGCTTCTCATGATTGACCTGGATGGTTTTAAGTCTATCAATGATAAATACGGGCATCCTTGCGGGGATGAGGTATTAAAGCAGTTAGGGGCGATTCTAAAAAAATCAATTCGGCGAACCGATTTCCTGATAAGATACGCAGGAGATGAATTTTTAGTTTTATTACCTACCGCAGAGGCAAAGATAGCTGAGACGGTGTCTCGGTCGCTCATCGATAGTGTAGATAAAAATGTATTCAAGGGAAAAGATGGAGAGGATTTACATCTTACTTTAAGCATAGGAGTTGCCATCTATCCTGACGATAGCGAGGGGTTAGATGAGTTAATAAACTTAGCTGATAAAGCACTTTATCTATCTAAACAGAAGGGTAAAAATAGGGTCTCTCACGCAAAAGAGGTAACCATGGAAGCAGTGAGCCATATCGTCGCTATGGATTCTTTCCCTTGCCCAAAATTTATAGACAGAAAGGACGAGATAGAGAGACTGAAGTATATCTTTGAAACGATTGTCCTTAAATCCAATCTGTTACAGGTTGTCTTTGTTGCAGGCGAACCCGGATCCGGTAAGACGCGCCTTTTAACTGAGTTAAATAATTATGTCCAAGAGCGCGCGGCGATAATAAGTTGTCATTCTTCTATGGCACATATACAAGACCCCTACTTTCTATTTGCCAAAGGCCTGGCAGGCTATATCGATAAGATAGGCGTAGATAGCCTTGGACTCTCCGGTGTCTTTTCTCGAATTTCGCCTTTAGAATTAGTTCAATTAAGCCGCATTGTCCCTCCTATAGCTGAGCTATTAAATAGGCCTATCGCTCCAGAAGCGGATGAGAGAAAGGCGAGATTTTTGTTGTTCAAGGGATTTCTGGATTTCTTAATCGAGCTGAATAAGAATCAGCCGGTATTAATTTTATTCGACGATATCCAATGGATAGATAAAGCCAGCTTTGAGCTCTTACGTTATCTATACATGCAAGAAAAAAATAAAAGGATATTTATAGTGTGCGCTTATGATGAAGATAGGTCTAGCCAGAGGACAGATGGTCTCGGGCCAAAGGCGTTGTGGGAGGACATCCGTTTTAAAGATAATTTTATCCAGCTCGAATTGAAAGACTTTTCTTTTGAAGATACCTCCAGTATGATTAAGGCCATCTTCCCGGGGATAGAGGCAGGTAAAGAATTTTATGAACTGGTTTTTGAGGTAACCAAGGGCAGGCCTTCGTTTATTGAAGAGGTGCTTAAGTTTTTGGTCGAGGATTCGGTTATCTCTTATCAAGACAATCACTGGCAGATAAAGAAGTCCCTCTCTAAGCAGGATATCCCTTATTCTATGGAGGAGGTTATTAAAAAAAGAGTTAAAAATTTGGATGAAGAGACCAAAGAGATGATACTCCAGGCTGCGGTTATTGGTGAAGATTTCTCTCTGGGTCTTTTAAAGAAGCTTTCCAATAAAGATGAAGGATTTATAATGGAGCTCTTAAACAGGGCAAAAGAGATGAGCCTGGTAGATGAATTAAGGACGAGGGGCAATTTCGGTTTTATGAATAATAATATACAACGTATATTATATAACGAATTAAATAATGAGCAGCGAAACACTCTGCATTATAAAATTGGACAGATACTCGCTGATGAGCATAAGGATAATATAGATAATGTCGCCGGCGAATTGGCGTTTCATTTTAACAGAGCGCCGCAGCAGGATAAAATAAACGAATATGTAGGCCCACTTTTAGAAAAAGTTAATCAGATATTTAATCCCGCCGAGGCCATTGAATATTTAGATAAATTAGTGCAAGATGTGGTGGTTGAAAAAGATAAGGTTGTTGCCACTGCCCTTAGCGAAAAGACGTTTAAAGAAGCAATTAGGCTTATCAGGGCTTTTCAGGGTGCGATAAAAACTTTTTACCTTTATCCTCCGGGAGAGTTGAGGAATACCACTATAGAAGAGGCCTATTCTCTGTTAAATGTAATATTTGGCGAAACCGAGCGCCTTAATCTCGGTGAAGTAGAACGGAGTCTGGTGATAAACGGCAAGCGCATATCGCCTAAGGGGATAGACCAGGCCACCATAGAATATTTTTTAGACTTGATGATACAGAATAACTTAAAGACCGTCTCCTTTTTAAAAGGGGTTTCTCAAGATGAACTTAAGAGACTTATTCAACATCTAACTGAGTTGCCGGAGTATATCACAGAGCAAGGCGGGTGGGCGCAGATTATTAATAAAGAGGCTTTGACGAATATCAGGATCGATGAAGTGCGTTTTGTCCAGTTGGGCGGATTGGATAATGTGTACGAAGAAAAGAAGAAGTTTAAAGATGCAATGCTCATTGAGTTTCTGCTGGGCAAAATTGGTTTGGCTGGCATGGATAGAGAGGCGTTCGTCTCTAATATGAGGCAAGACCCCGCAAGATTTGCCCAAACTATTATGCAGACGGCACAGAAGATAACCAAGGAAGGTAAGTCACTGGATGAGGCAAAAGCGATTGTTGACAGCATAGAGAAAATAAATTCTCAGATTTTAAAGCAGGAATCAGGCCCCAATGAATATATTACGGATCTGGTTAAGGTAATATTGCAGTTAAAGCCCGAATTGAGGAATAAAGTCCTGCATTATCAATGTTTAGATAAAGACTCAAAACAGAAAGATGTGTTAGATAATATAATCAAGGCGGTCCCTGATGAAGTTATTGTAGATATGCTTATCGAAGAATACAAGGAAAGTCAGGGGAATCTTTTGGTACTCAAAGATGCAATAGAAAAGCTCCTGACAGATACGGATAGAAGAAAAGTGGTCTTATCAAAATTAGAAGCAGAGTTATCAAAACTTAAAGTATCTGATGAGGAGGTTGCTTTTGCCGGCGGACGGATACAATGGAAAGACCTTTCTCTTGACAAACGGAGAGATAGTATTATAAAATTGCCTGATAGATATTATAAATCAGAGCTAGGAAAGATTAAGACCTTGCTTGGAGAATTGGATTCAAGACAAAATGTTCAAGAATTAGAAGATACCCTTTTGCATCTTATTGATAAAGCCGCAGGCCTGCCGCTTGCGATACGCAACGATTTAATGGCAGCGATAACTGATTTTATAAAAACGCCGCCTGCAAATAATAGAGAAGATGCCCTAGGGATAGAAGACCGGTTAGACGGCTTATTGAAGAAATTAAACATCGAAGCGGAGCCTGTTATCTTTGCCGCTATTTTAGAGATTTTTAAAGAGGTGATTAAAGATTCCACTAAGAGATTGCAGTCATCAAGAAATATTATCTCAGAGATGGAGAAGCCAAAGGTCAAAAAATATTGTCTTTTTATTCAGCAGCTCATCAATATCCTCTCCAACAGGTTCAGATGGGAAAAGGAGCATAATCCCCAGATATATAAACGCATAGAAAATTTTGTCAGAGATATTTCATCTAAAGATTTTTTAGAAATCTTAACCTACATTATCATAAGCGGTGTGTCGCGAGAAAAGCTGGCTCTCAATGATATCTTTCCCATTATGCAAGATACGCTAATTGAGACATTGATACATTTGGAAACCAAAAGAGAGACAACCGCATTCGACCCCTTTCAGGAATATATAACAAGAAAAGGGATAGTTAATTTATTACAAAGGTTAGGCGAACCAGCGCTAAATATTTTACAAGAGAAATTATCCCGATTTAAAGATTATATGGCTCCTTCCTTAATTGAATTGATTGGAGATTTAAAGAAAGAGGAGTGGGTAGATTTACTTATGCCTTTTACCACCAGTGACGAGCGAGCGATACGTCGGGCCGTGGTTACTGCGTTGGGCGAAATAGGCGGAGAAAGGACACAGGAGATTATCCGCTCTATGTTGACAAAAGAGAAAGATAAAAAAATACGTATTTTAGCTAAGAGGCAATTGACGAGATTAAAGACAAGAAGAGACTAAAAGGCTAGATGATAATATGTCTCCATTAAGAAGGACTAAGAAAAAAATCGGGGAGTTATTATTATTGAAGGGTTTGATAACACGCGAACAGCTCCAGCAAGCCCTATTGTTTAAAAGCACACAAAGGCAAGACAAACTTTTGGGTCAAATTCTCGTAGAGTTGGGATATATTAGCGAAGAACAACTTTGCGGCATCTTAGCCCTTCAATGCGGTTATCCCTATATTGACATTGACCAATGCAAGGTAGATCCTGCAGTTTTGGCTTTGATACCTGAGAATATGGTCAAGAAATATAGGATCTTTCCCATAGACAAAATTCAGGATATCTTCACCGTCGCTATGGTTGATCCTTTAGACAAATTAGCCATCGACCAGATAAAGAAGCTTACTAAGAGCGATGTGCGGATATTTTTGACTACGCCTCTTGAATTAGATGAGATGTTCCTTAAATATTATGGTCAGAAAAAAGAATAAAAATGCCTAAACCAGAGGATGAGGATAACATAAAGAAAGAAGTAAGTTTCGAGGTCTCCGAGAAACTCTTCGAACAAATTCCCTTGGTGCAGATCGTTGACAAGGTTGTCAATGATGCGGTAGAGAGGCGCGCCAGCGATATCTTATTTGAGCCCTTAGATACTGATTTACAGATAAGGTTTAGAATCGATGGCATAATTTATAAGTATATTAAATTAGCCAAGACATATCATGACCCTGTAATCAGCCGAATAAAGGTCTTATCAGGATTAGATATCAGCGAACATCGCCTGCCTCAAGATGGTAGGTTTAAAATGGGCTTTGGCAAGTCAGAGGTAGATTTTCGCGTCTCGATTGTGCCTTCTAATTTAGGCGAGAAGATAGTCTTGCGCGTTCTGGATAAGTCGGCGATTACGCTTGATATCGACAAATTAGGTTTTGACCTGCGCGCCTTAGGGCTTTTTAAAAGAAATCTGCATCAGCCTTTTGGTATGATACTGGTTTGTGGACCTACAGGTTCTGGTAAGACCACCACCCTTTATTCAGCTTTAAAATATATTGACTCTATAGAAAAGAATATCGTTACCATCGAGGATCCGGTTGAATATCAATTATTCGGCATAAATCAGGTGGTCGTCTGTGAAGATATCGGCTTGACCTTCGCAAGCGCCTTAAGGTCAATATTAAGGCAGGACCCCGATATTGTATTAGTAGGAGAGATAAGAGATTTTGAGACCGCAGATATTTCGGTGAAGGCAGCATTGACCGGGCACCTTCTTTTAACTACCCTGCATACGACCTCTGCTTCTGCTTCTCTGGTGAGGTTGGCAAATATGGGCCTGGAATCTTTTCTGATTGCTTCGTCTTGTCTTTTGATTGTCTCGCAGGTTTTGGCGCGCAGGCTCTGTCCTAAATGTAAAGAGAGTTACTACCCCCCTAAGGAAATTCTAGAAGAAATAAAATCTTCTCATTTGCCTGTTGATGGGGATATTATGTTATATAGGAAGAGTGGCTGTCAAGCCTGTAATTACACAGGATTTAAAGGCCGGGTTGTCTTTGCCGAGAGCCTGGAGATGACCCAGACGATTAAAGATTTGATTGTTGCCCGCGCATCTGAAAAAGAGATTCGCGATGCGGGAATTAAGGAGGGCTTAAGCACCATAAGAGAAAACGGCTTTCTTCTCGTCAAAGAGGGAATTACCAGTATCGAGGAGGTTTTAAGGGTAACTTCAGTGGAATAATATGGATATAGGGAAGATAAGGGATTTCTTAAAAAGTAAAAAGGACGAAAAACTCAGTTCAGCTACCTCTTCGGAGATTAGCGAGATACACAAGATGGTCTCACTCTGCAAGGAATTGGACCTACCTCCACTTAATCTATCCAAATATAAGATTAACTTAGAGCTATTAAGGGAGGTTTCCAAGGATATCGCGCGCACCCACAATGTTATTCCTATAGCCAAGTTCGGTTCTACGCTCACTTTAGCAGTAAGTGATCCTTTTAATATCGTGACAATCGATAGCATCAGAGACCTATCTCACTTAGATATACAGTTAGTGATATGCACCCCTGCGCAGATTAACAAGGCCATCGATGAATATTACAGCATTATCGATTTAGAGAAAGCCAAGGCCGCAAAAGAGATTCATGTTGCAGAAGCAAAGAGGATAGAAACCTTGGTAGAGGCTCCGCCTGGCGAAGAAAAGATTGATATTAAAGAGATAGCAGAATTAAGCCAGAAGGTGGAAATTATAGAAATGGTGAACAATATACTCCTTGGGGGCTTGGAATCCCGGGCGTCAGATATCCATATTGAGCCGTATCCGGATGTATTAAGAATAAGATACCGCATCGACGGCGTCCTACAGGAGAGAAAGGCCGCGGTGGATAAGAGACATGAGCGCGCCATCATCGCCAGGCTTAAAATAATGTCCAGATTAGATATAACCCAAAGGAGGCTGCCCCAAGACGGTAGGATTTCTTTAGAATTGGGTTCTCGAGATATAGATTTACGCGTTTCGATACTTCCTTTGGCTACGGGCGAGAAGGTTGTGATGCGGATATTGGAAAAAGGCGAGATGCAGTTAGACTTAGAGAGGTTGGGATTCTCCGCATATCCTCTGGAGGCATTTAGAAAATGTATCTCAAGGCCCCACGGTATGATTATTATAACCGGGCCGACAGGAAGCGGAAAATCCACGACCCTTTATGCGATAGTAAATCGATTGAACAATACGGAAAGAAATATAATTACCATCGAAGATCCTGTAGAATATCAGATGAAAGGCATTACCCAGATCCAGGTAAAGCCAGAGATAAGCCTTACCTTTGCCAATGTGTTAAGAGCGGTCTTAAGGCAGAATCCTGATATAGTGATGGTGGGAGAGATGCGTGATTTCGAGACGGCAGATATCGCCATAAAGTCAGCATTAACTGGGCACCTTATCTTAAGCACGCTGCATACCAACGATGCGCCCAGCGCCATCGTGCGCCTGATGAATATGGGGATTGAGGCATTTTTGATCGCTTCAACCCTTACGCTTATCGCTGCTCAGAGGCTCTGCCGCAAGATCTGCCCAAAATGTAAAGAATCTTATGAGATTTCAGTAGCAGATCTCTCTGGCCTGCCGCAGGATTTTAAAAATACAGTAGCGACTTTTTATCGGGGCAAGGGCTGTGGATATTGTAATGGGACAGGCTATTTTGGACGCGTGGCAGTAGTTGAGGCATTGATTATAGATGACCGGGTCCGCCAGATGGTTTTAAAAAACACTCCTTTAACTGAAATCCGCGAATATGCGCGTAAGCAAGGCATGAAGACATTGCGGGAAGATGCGATCGAGAAATGCCTGGCGGCAGAGATCTCATTAGAGGAAGCCTTGCGAGTCACGCCTGAAGGCTAAAAAATATGATTCCAGTGATTAGAGATGCTAAATCCGAAATCCGAATATCGAAATCCGAAACAATGTTTAAATGACCAAAATTCTAATGACCGAAACAAATGCCTAAAGAATATGACTTAGAAGATAGAACTGAAAAGTTCGCAAAGGATGTAATTCAGCTGTGTAAGAAATTATCTAAAAATACAATAAACATTGAGCTAGTTAGTCAAACAGTAAGAGCCTCTGGTTCTGTAGGTGCAAATTATATAGAGGCAAACGAATCGTTAAGTAAGAAAGACTTTTTTAATCGGATTAAAATATGCAGAAAGGAAGCAAAAGAATCTAGGTATTGGCTTAGACTCATACTTTCAGCTAATCCAGAAATTGAAACAGAAACAAAGCCTTTTATACAAGAAGCAACGGAATTAATGAATATATTCGGAGCCATTTTAAGGAAAGGTGCTTAGTTTTGTTTTGAAAATTAGAAAATTAGAACATTCGAGTTTGTTTCGAATTTCGAATTTCGTGCTTCGAATTTAAAACAATAATCACGTATAATCCTTCTATTATACGCGATGATTATACGAGGTGAATAAAGATGCCTTTTTTTAAATATGTAGTTATCGATTCTGCCAGCCAGAAGATAAATGGCCTGATAGAAGCCAAAGACCGGGCCAGCATAATTGATAGTTTAAGAAAGAGCCAGTTAATCATCATCTCACTAAAGGAATTAAAGGGCAAAGGGCTTATTAAGAAGAAGGGAAATATAAAATTAGATGATTTAGTTATCTTTACGCGTCAATTATCGGCGTTAGTGAAAGCCAGCATCCCTTTGCTTAAGAGCCTCAATATTCTCTTTGCCCAGGTAGAGAATCGGTACTTAAGAGAGGTAATTTCTTCTATTATGACAAGGATTGAGTCGGGTTCCAGCCTCTCAAGTGCTATGGCAAGTTATCCTGAAGTCTTCTCTCTTCTTTATATAAACATGATTAAAGCCGGAGAGTTTAGCGGCGCTTTGGATAGCATCTTGGAACGCTTGGCAATTTATTTAGAGAATACCAATAAACTCAACCGCAAGGTCAGGGCTGCCTTTATCTATCCGACAGTGGTAGTTTCTGTGGCATTATTGATTACCGCGGTCATGTTCCTTAAGGTGATACCGGGTTTTAAAAATATATTTTCTTCCCTGCAGGCGAAGCTTCCTTTGCCTACGTTGGTTATGATTAAGGCAAGCGAGCTCTTTCAGAAATATTTCTTGTTAATCGTAGGCTTTATCATAATTATGGTTTTTGTTTTAAGAAGATTAATGAGGATACCGCGCTTTCAGTTAGCTAAGGATAAATTTAAATTAAATCTTCCTGTTGCAGGTAGGCTCATCCGTAAGGTGGCGATTGCCCGTTTTACCCGCACCTTATCAACCCTGCTCAAGAGCGGGGTTGTCGTGCTCTCTGCCATTGAGATAAGCAGCAGCACCTCAGGAAATAAAATTATTGAGTCGGGCCTAAAGAAAGTAGGTGTTCAGGTAAGTAAAGGCGAGAGGATTGGAGAGTCTTTGGCGGAAAATAAAGTCTTTGCTCCTTTGGTGGTTAATTTAATCGCCGTGGGAGAGGAGACCGGCGATATCCCTTCGATGTTAGATAAAATTGCCGCCTTTTATGAGGATGAGGTGGATACCGCGGTCTCAAGCCTTACTTCTTTGATTGAGCCTTTTATCATTGTTTTCTTAGGGCTATTCATCGGCGCTATTGTGTTGGCGATGTTTTTACCTATATTACAACTTTCTCAGGTTGTAGGTAGATAAGGGCTAAGGTTCAAAGCGATAGCCTGCTCGATAAGTAGTTAAGATATAGTTTTTACCTATTTTCTTACGCAAAGAAAGGATATGGGTATCGACTGTCCGCGTAGAGGGAAGGACGTGGTAACCCCACACTTGTTCTAAGAGTTCATTGCGAGAGATGAGCCGCTCTTTTTGCGCAATAAGAAAGCGTAACAATTTAAATTCTAAGTAGGAAAGCTTCAATGGCCTACCGTTCTTTTTCGCCCTGTATCCCTTAAAGTCAATATCTAATCTATCGTCTTTATAACTTTCTATCGCAGAAGCCAGTTCATGTCTCCTGAGCACCGCCTTTATCCTCGCCTTTAACTCTTCTAAGCTAAAAGGCTTGGTAATATAGTCATCTGCCCCTAATTCAAGGCCTCTAACCTTATCCGCGAGCTGGTCGCGAGCAGTGAGCATAATAATGGAACAATCAACCCCTTTTTCTTTAATTTGCTGACAGAGCAGGAATCCGTCGATGTCAGGCAGAATAAGGTCTAAAAGGATAAGTTCAGGATTTTCCTTAAGACTGATTGCCAGGCCAGATTTACCATCCTTTGCCTCTAAGACTGCGTATTCCTTAGAGAGTTCATCTTTGAGTCCTAAAAGAATAGCAGGCTCATCTTCAACGATAAGTATTTTGCGCATAATTATTAAGTTTTATTTTTTAAGGGCAATATAATTTTAAAATTACTCCCCTTGCCTTTTTCGCTTTCAAATTCCACCCTTCCGTGATGGCTTTCTATTAAGTGTCGCGCGATAGTCAGGCCCAAGCCCGTGCCTTTTCCTGTATGGTAGAAACGTTCAAAGATTCTCTTTTTTTCTTTCTCCTCTATACCCGCACCCTGGTCGATAACTTCAAGATAGACCTCTTTTTCGGTCTTATACATATTTATCTGGATTAGTCCGCCTTGAGGAGAGAATTTAAGAGCATTATCTAAAAGATTTATAAAAGCCCGGCAGATTGCCTCTTTATCCAAGTACAATAAAGGTAAATCTGCGGCAAGATTTGTCTCTAATTTACAATCCGGCCTGACAAAGTTTACCGGATAATCCCTGATTGAATCGGTGATGAGCTGGGCCAAATCTATTTTTTCAAATTTGTAGGTCAGTTTAGCCTCTTCCAATTTGGAAAAATCGAGGATATTGTTAATTAAGTGGCTTAAGTGATAACTTTGCGCGAGAATTAGTTGGTGATATTCCTTATATTTTTCTCTCTCCTCTGGCGCAAGTTTAACTAACCTTTCGGCAAGCAAACGAATGGAGGTCAGGGGCGTTTTCAATTCGTGGGATACAGCAGAGACAAAATCGCTCTTTAAGCGCGCTACTTCCGTCTGTCTTTGCACATCGCGGGTACTTAGGTAACTGCCCATTAATAAAATGAGAACAAGGGCAAAGATAATCATAGAAAAGGCAAATATGCTTATTGAACTAAGAGAACCTAACCAATCAGGCTCGTTTAAAAGAAGGGCTTGCCCGGTTCTTAATCTATAATTAATAAGATTATATTGCCTAATTAGCGCCCACAATGCCAGCACGCCCAAGATAATGCTGGGTATAATTACTGCGGTAAGATACACATCCAGCCGTTTTTCTTTCCAGTTGAATTTCAATGTATTACCTCCCTAAAATAATCTAACACATTGAAATCAAATTGTAAAGAAAATATTAAACAAGCTCGTAGGGCAGGTTTAAACCTGCCCTACGGATTCTCTGCCGCTCATTATTAGAATTGTAAAAAATTTGCAAAATCTGTTTCTACCCCATTGTTTTTATATATAGGATGGGGTATACTTTTTATGGTGGAAAGGAAGGGTAATGATGAGAAGGATAAAAGATAGCAGAATCGCCAGGAATAATAAAGGGGTGGTTTTACTTTTTTCTTTTTTTATGATGCTTATCTTATTAGGAATAAGCGCAGCCTTCGTTATGTACTCAATTAATGTTGGCAAGCTTAACCAGCGTAACGATTCCAGCCTGCAGGCCTTTTATGAAGCGGAAGCTGGTATCTCCTATGCCTATGCTGAAGAATCCCCTAGAAATTTTAACTGGTATACCCATGAGGATAAAAATACGCCCGTAACTACCAGCCACGTAGTAACCAAAGGCCCAATTACAATTACCTTTGAACCGCCAGTTCCTCCCTTTGTTACTGCCGGTGCTTCTATAGATCCAGTCACTGGCTGTTACAGCATAAGCGGAAGAAATTTTTCTGTAAAAACCTATCCCGAGCAGATTAGAAACGAAAGCACAGGACAAGACGAATATACCGGAATAATCGTAGTGCATTCCCAGGCCACGGTCAATGGAATTACTGGCAGCCTGGAATATCGCCTGGGTAGGGCGAGTGTTTATCAATACTTCTTTTTCTTTCCCACTGACACCGCCTTTAGCGGAGGCACTTATGATGGCCGCAATTATGGAGGTATCCATGTTAATGGCGATATTCTGTTTAGATCTAATACCTATTTTTATTTTCTTACCGCTTTAACTTGTAGTTCTTTGACGTCGGGCAAGGGTTTTATGAGAGCTCCTCTTTCCAGCCTTTATTCTAACTTAGCGACTACTAGTAATGGTGAAACCACGTATTCAGGATTATCAGGGGCAATGTGTTATAATTCTCAATACCATTTTTATCAACCAACCATCAGATTTAGATTTGGTACCATACCCACAGGCTATACTACGAAAGATTTATCTTATTCTTTAGATAATAGCCAATACTCTGGCGCGGAGTGGAACTATAAAAAATATACCGGCACAAGCACCACGCCTTTACACTATGTTATTAGTAATACTAATCTGAAGAGTCAAGCAGAATATGAACTAACGCATTGGTCCGGCAGTGCGGGTAAAAATTTGTTGGATCAGAGTAAAGTTGTAGAGGTGACAGGTATGGATCCAGGCACAGAAACAGATATTTTTAAACAACTATGGAATACCGCTACTGCTACTGTAGCCCAATGGAATGATTTCTGGAGTGATTGGAAGTCTAATCACCAGAATGATTATCAGTCCTATCATAATAGTGGCACGCTTATAGGTGGCGAAGACTGGGAACGTAGATTTTACATTGCGGGTTATGACTGGAATATGAGCGCCACCGGTGTGCCTAATAACGGGTCTTATGGCGTAAATAGAGAATGGTGGGAAGACCTGCGTTATGGTGATGATCGCACCGGTATTGATTATATGGCTGCGGCAAGAGTGGAAAACAACTCAACCGGGCTGGGGTCAAGTAACTACTATTTAAATACCGAACAACAATCCTCTGCTTGGGGAAAATGGTTAGCGGCTAATAAGTTAGATGCGACCGGACAGAATAAGACTTTGGTTCAAGATAAAAGCCAGGGCGCTAGTTATGTGGATACGGGAAAGGTCCTGGGAACCGCTCCTGACCAGAATGTGGTGAAGAAAAAGGCCCTGAATGGTGGAATATATATTGGGTTAGATGAAGATGGTAAGTTTCAAAATCCGATTTCTGACTGCACTACAGAGAAGCAATTTTACAATGTTGCTCAACCTGCGGCAAAAGACAGTAGCTACTCCGGTTATTATAAGTATAAACCTAGCAGCGTCTTAAAAATAGATGTGGCCTGCCTGAAAGCAAAGATAGATTCTGCAAAGATAGATTCTGATAAAGCGTATAATGGCCCGCTTAAGGATTTTAACGGTATAATTTATACCGACTTAACTGGCTATAACTGGTCAAATGCGCATTATGATAATAACGCTGATGGAGTAATGCTGATTAATGGCGCCAGGCTTCCCGAGGGTGGCTTAAGCTTAGGCACGCCAAATAATGTATTTATCAAAGGAGATTATAACTTGGATCCCGACGGTGTTTCCGAAAAGAACCGTAGCCCTGATGACCCCACAGTTACTGGCAGGTACACCAGCGTAGATTTAGAATGGCAGCCAGCAGAAATCGTTACCCAGCGCGTAGTGTATACGCTTTCTAATAATTTTCCCGAGTCATCTTATATGCCGATGGATGGTAATTACGGTTCCCAATATTATGACGAAGACAGATATGTAACCGGACAGGATTTTGTCAATCACCCTTCTTATCCTACAAATTTCGGGACTAACACTTGGGTGCCCGCAGCAAGTAAAACGACCACCACTCGGCTGAACAACTGGTTTACTTATTACAGCGGCGGCTCCGTGGCTCTACCGGGAAATTGGACTCAAAGTTGGGTAGATGCCAACTGGCCGTCCGGAAAAACATTTGCCATAGATACAAACGCCGATAGCAACCCTGATATTTATATCGCAGCTAATGATTTGAGAACTGATGCTCAGAGTCAGATCGCTAGCGGATATTCGAGTAATTTTGGCTATACGGCTGTCCACGGTGCTGACGGCAGCCTTAATCCGGATACGCCTTCCGGGATTAATGTGGTCAACCAAAAGTACATCTATAATGCTGCAATTATCACGCCCAATTCTACCACGCCCTCGGTATTAGAATACTGGAATAATCCTGATAGGGTGATTAATGGAGCTTTTATTTTGCTTCCCGAGGGAGGGTTAGCGCTTCCTAAGTCTGTAGCTTACGGGAGAACTAGAAATCCAAACAATATATTCAACTATGAAAGCCGCTTTGGCCGAGGTTCAAATGAAAGAGAACGGCCGCGTCTTGATCTTACTTTTTCCGCAAATTCTTCCTGGAGGGAGATAAATAATGCAGATTTTTAAACTGCACGATAAAAAAAGAGGGTTTACTTTAGCAGAGGCATTGATTGCCAGTGTCATTCTGGTGGTTACGGCGATTGCTTTTTTGGATAATTTAATCCAATGTTCAAACCTTACTGAAACCGTATCCCTGAAGGATATCGCTCTAAATGCTGCCAGAGGCAAATTAGAAGAGATCGCCCATTCAGACCTTACTCAGGTAATGAATTATAACATCTCGCCTTTAAATACCTTTGACGTATGTGTAGACCAGCCCCCCGTATGTTTAACCCCTCCTGTAGGCCAGGCCCATGCCGGCTCAGTAGCGGTGGCGCAAGTGGGGACTACTAATCTTTTTGATGTTACCATCACGGTAAATTGGCAGCAAAGAGGTAGACTAATGTCCCGTACCATCAGGACGACACTAATAAGTAAAGGGTAAAATGAGAAAACAGGGGTTTACCTTAATAGAAGTTATTGTGGTGATCGGCATAGTCAGCTTGGCCATGGGAGCAATGCTTACTTTTTTAATTACCAGCCGATCCGCTGTCGATTTTAGCGAAGCGCGCCTGCAAGCTACCGAGTATGCCCAAAGGGCGATGGCCCAGATTGTCAAAGAACTGCGTTTATCTAATCCCTTCAATGTGTGCATTACCCACAATATGGGTTGGATACCAGAAGCCAGACCGGGTGAAGTGATAAATTTTCAAATCCCGGTGGGAATTTACGGAACATTAGATTTAGATTATGATAATTGGCTTAAGTGGGGAACTGAAGATACCGAAGGGCATTTCATCGCCTATTCTGTTAATGGAAGCTCTCAATTATTGAGAAGCACTTACGGCGCTACTGATGCCTCTGATGCCGTAAGCCGAGTAATTACTCCTCATATTTCTTCTATAACCTTTAACCGAGATGATAGTAGCTCTGATCTTATCCATATCGAAATTACCGCTCAAATGCAAAGTCCCCGCCTAATCAGGTATACCTTGGAGTCAGATGTCAAGTTGAGAAATTGAGAGCTCTAATTGGCGGGAGCTCCCTGTTTCAAGTTTTTAGTTTTACCTTTTTTCTTTAGGATAGAACTCTTCGAGGATTAATCTGTTTGTTCTTACATCCAGACTGAGCAAAAAATTCTCCAGAAAACTCATTCCTAATAAACCATCGTCCTGCGTAGGTACTTTATCTTTTAAAACCGCAGCCCGCACATTCTTTAATTCCGCATCCTTTACCTTTAGGCTTTCTAATATCACCGGGTTTGCTTTTACCTCTCTTCCATCGGCTAAGGTAACGATGAGAGAAGGTTCTTCCTTGTTAAGATTTAAACCTAATTTATCTGCTACCTCGCCGGAGATGATAACTAAACTCGCGCCTGTATCAACTACAAGACGGGCTTTCACCCAATCATTGAGCAAGGCCTCCACCACAATATTAGAACCATATCGGTCATAATCTATCGCGTGCCGCGTAAAATCATTATCTAATTCATTTAATTTTTTATTGATACCTGCAAAGAAATATCTATTTTGTTCTTTAGCTCCTTCTCCCAAAGTTTCGTAAATATCTCTAAATTTTTTTCTAAATAAGTTAAAATCATTGAGATACCCGGTTGTCTTCTTATCCAACGCGCCTATTTGCTTATGGAGGCCATCTTTGTTGTATTCAAGCAGTTTTATTTTGGCGACCAGAGAATTAAATTCCTCAACCAGTGAATTATACTCCTTTTGATTATCTTCAGGCTTAAGCCGAGTCAATTTATCGCTTACGCCAGCCAAATTAACCTCCGATTCTTTCAGTTCATTCTCTAAACGCTTAATTTCTTCCGCGGTTTTATCTTTCCCTAATTTAGCTTTTATTGCTGCGTCCCTTAATCCTCCCAGCTTATTAAATTCTATGGCTATATCTTGTAAATAGGCCGGGATAAATTCCGGGCGCGTAAAATATTGAGAATGCCATCTATTCCTTAACTCAGTTTCCTCTTTAAGATTGTACCTATCAATGTATTCGATATCTTTTTTTAAAAGGGCGAGCTTTCCGTAACCCATATTTAAAGTAATTTTATTTTCATCTTCTTTTTCTATAATGCCCTCTATAGTGCTTTTATTTTTAAGATATATCATATCAGAAAAGGTAAGAGAAGGAGTCAATGCCATAAAAAGACATAAGAATAATATTCTGTTAATTGTCACACCTCCTTACACATTATATACCTTCATAATGGAAAAATCAATAATATCCCACCTATCACACCTACGCGGTGCGTAAGGTAACAAATATTACTTGACAAAATTATAATTGTATTATACAATTTCAAATTAATTATAGTTAATACAGGTTATTACGAATAGGCACGAATTAGGATATTTGTGGGAAAATGAAGAAAAGATGCTATTCTACTAAAGAGGTATTAAAGAGGGCAAAGATATCGCGCAATACCTTATTCTTATGGTTTAAGCACCGAAGGATTCCCGAGGTGGCGCGTAACCGCAATGGCCACCGTATATTTACCGCCAAGGATATAAGGTTAATCTTAGATTATAAGAACAAACTTATCCTTCCAAAGGAGAACTAAGTTTGGTAAAAGTAAATCTCCTCTCGCCTGAACTCAGTCCCATTAGAAAGGCTACGTCTTTGGCGTTTCATCTGCGTAATGTGCCTACAATTTTGTTTTCCATTAGCCTTATCTTTTTTATGGTAGGTATATATTTGAGGATAGAAACAATTTATCGAAAAAAGAGCCTGAGTAATATTACTCAGGAGTATATGCAGGCAGAGGAGCTGACAAAAAAAATCAAATCCCTCCAACAGGAAGGGGCTAAATTGAACGAAGAGATTGATGCCTTAAGCGTTTATTTAAGGAGAAATCTTCTCTGGTCAGAGAAATTAGCTCAGTTGCGTAGCCTCATCCCCAAAGAGGTTTGGTTAAGCCGCCTTTCTTTGGAGAAAAAAGCAGTCAAAGATTCCTCTATAAGCAGCTTATTTCTTAAAGGGAGCCTTATACCGCAGGATAGGACCAGCCCTATCGGGACATTGAGTATGTTTATAAATGGAATAAAAGAAGATAAGGCGTTTTTTAGGGATTTTGATAATTTAATCTTGAGCGATTTTTTGACAGAGACCTATAAAAAAACAGAGATTATGACTTTTTTACTAGAGATGCCCATTAAAAAAAGGTAGGTATTTCGATGGACCAAGCCCGGAGCATAGATATAAAGAAAATCATCGACCGCGCTACCCAAAGGGTGCTCATTGCGGTGGGGATATCTTCTGTAGCCTTGTATATAACATTTCATTTTATTTTTCTTCCCGCATTAAAGCAATCTCGTTCATTGGCCAGCCAGATAGGAAGGAAGAAGATAGATTTGAGCAAGGTCCAGACGCTTCCCGGTGAATATGAGCAACTGGCCAGCCAGATAGATAAGCAGAAGGCCCAACTGGAAAACCTCAAAAATAAGCTCTTCTGGGAAAAGGATATAAGCAAATTTTTAAACGAACTCACTAAATTGGCCTCTGATTTACCCATAGAATTTGCCTCCTTAAAACCCGAATCCGCATCTGCTGTTATAGGAAAAGATAAAGGAATTCAGAAAGAGCCCAAAGGTTATCTCTTTGCCCAGGTGCCCATTTCAGTGGCGCTAAAGAGCGGTTATGATAATTTAGTAGAATTTTTAAGAAGGATAGAGGAGTCGGATAAGTATATAAATATCGATACGCTGAATATAGAATCCGACCGCAGCGATATATCTAGACATAATATTAAAATGAAATTAATTATACTCGTTAAGGAGGAAGGCTAATACCCTTATTATGCTTTCGCTTAAGCGGTTTATTTTGGGCATTGTTATTTTTATTATCGGTTTTTTTATTAATACTCTTGAACTTCGGGCAGAAGAAAAAGACCCTTTTGTCTCCATTATTGATTTAGAAGAGGGGGCAGGAGTTATACAACGATTGGATTTATCCACTGTTGTATTAAAAGGGATAATCTATAGCAGTATAAGGTCTGTGGCTATTATTAATGAAGAATTGGTTATGGCAGGCGATAACTGGGCAGGATATAAGGTAGAACGTATTGATAAAGATAGCATTACCTTAAACGATGGGGAAAAATCTTATCAGCTTTTTTTGCCAGAAGACGAGGACGTCTCTGCTAAAGAAAAGAGGAAGATACCTACTACCACCCAAGAACCTCTACCGCAGGATATGATGAACCCCTGGGGAGAGATGAATGAAGGGGGAACCCCTATGCAAAGAGATATGCAAGAGGAGCAAAGATGAAATATAAGGCCAAAGTTGCCCTATTTATCTCTTTATCATTTCTATGTATTTTATTTGCTCGGGCAGAAGAACCATCCGTTACCGTTCAACTTCAAAATAAAGAAGATACAAAACTATTGGTAGACTTAGATATAAAAGATGCCGATATTAAAGATGTGGCCAGGGCGCTTTCGCGCATCAGCGGGAAAAATATAATCGTCAGCGAAGAGGTGAAGGCCAGGGTTACATTAAGGGTTAAAAACGTGGACTGGAGGGAAGCGCTGAATATGGTAGTATCCGCGTATAACTTCGCGGTGCTTGAAGAAGAGAATTATATAGTTATCACCACGCTTGAGAAACGCCGGGCTGCTGAGGAAAGCGGAGAACTTCAGACGCGGATAATAGGATTAAATTTTCTTGATGTAAACGATATTCAGAAGACACTATTATCTATGCTTACCCACCGCGGCAAGATAGAGGTTGATGTGCGAACCAACAGTTTAGTTATTACCGATATCCCTGAAAGGATAGATAAGATTCAGGAGATAGCCTCGCTGCTAGACACTAAGACCCCTCAGGTAATGATTGAGGCCATGATGTTGACAGTAAAACTTACAGACGATGAACAATTGGGGGTGGATTGGACAATTACGCATAAAAAGATGTCGGACATAAAAGTTGATCAAGCTCTCGGTGTAGATCCTAGCAGTGGATATATCCAATATGGTAAGACCCTTTTACCCTGGGCAGATTTCACTGCCACAATAGACTTCTGGTTGCAAAACAAAAAAGCGCAGATTCTGGCTAATCCGCGGATCTTGACCTTAGATAATTTGACTGCCAGTATTGACCTTACTGAGCAGGAGCCTTATATACAGCAGACCACAACAGACCAAGGACCAGTATCCAGTACACAATTTAAAGATGTACCGATAAAACTTTATGTCAAACCCCATATTACTAGAGATAAATATATCTTTATGAATATAAAAACCGAGCAGAGTTACCGTACGGGGTATAGTAATAACCAGCCCATTATAGATTCCCGCAAGGCCGAGACCAATGTTATGGTCAGGGACGGAGAGACGGTAGTTATCGGTGGATTAAGAAAAAAAGAGGACAGCACTAGCATAGATAAATTTCCTCTCTTAGGCGATATTCCTTTTTTGGGAAGTTTATTTAGAAAGACAGTCAAGTCCAAGGTGGATACAGAGCTTATAATTTTCGTTACCCCCTATATTACCACTGACACCAAGCTTAGTGAGGCGGAAGAAAAACATTTAGAAAAGATTGAACAGATGAGAGGAAAAGAAAAAGGCAAAAAAAAGCAGATTTCGTTATTAACCGAACCATACCCTTTAAGACCACCTTTAGGCGAGGCTAAGAAATAGAGGAGAGGAAATGCATAACTTAAAAAAATTATTCATACTGTTTGTTTGTATATCGTTTTTAGCTACCTCAAGGGCAATCAGCGCCCCAAAGCCTCTTCCCAAGACAGATTTATCTAACCTTACTAAAGAAAATCTTTCTCTAAAGAAAAAAATAGAGGATTTAGAGCAAACAATCTCCCGGCAGAACAAGGCGCAGCTTGAGTTACAAAAACAGTTGACCCACTTAAATGAAAAGGTCGCCTCATTAGAAAGAGAAGCATCCATTTTAGAGGCAATGCTCAATCAAGAGAGAGATATGAAGCCACCTCTTTTGGTTAGAGGCGACGAGAAGAGCTGGGATAAGATTATCCATGTTAATCTGGGGTTCGCCTACGCTATCAAAAGCAAGATGAAAGAGGCAATCGAAGAATATAAGAAGGCATTGGAATATGACCCCCAGGACAAAGATATACATTATAATTTAGGTTATCTTTTGGCTAAAAATAATAGATATAAAGAGGCAATCGAGGAATATAAGAAGGCAATTAAGGGCTCGCCCGAAGATAAAGAGGTCTATTATAATCTCGCCGTTATTTATACCACCATCATAAAAGATGAACAGATAGCAAGTCAATACTATCAAAAATTCCTTATGATAAAAGATGCCGTTAAAGAATCTCCTTAAAAATAGCTTTCTTTTTCCGTCGGCCCCCCTGGGATTAGATATCGGTAATTTTAGCGTCAAGCTCGCCCAAATAAAAAGAAGCCGATTTAGTAAAGATGGATTACTTTCCTTTGCAGTAGCGCCTATCAAGGATAATAAATCTCCAGATAGTCTAATAGAGGCAATTAGGCAGGCCTATAAGGACTTGTCTACAGATTCAAAGAGCGTTAATACTTCTATATGCGGGCCTAATATCATAATGCGTTATATAATTCTGCCTTCAATGGGACGGGGGGATTTATATAAATCTTTAGAATTTGAACTGGAAAGATATATCCCTTACAAAAGAGAAGATACGGTTATCGATTGCCGTATATTAGCAAAGCTGCCTAATAATAAAATGATTGTTTTGCTAGTAGCAGTGGAGCGCCGGCTTATTCACGAGAGGGTTTCTTTGGTTAAAAGCGCTGGTTTAGAATCACAGTCCATTAATGTTGATGCGCTTGCGTTAAGCGAAACCTTCAGGGCATTATTTACCCGTCCTAAGGGCGTGGTTGCTCTTTTAGATATAGGTTACAGGATAACAAAGTTAGTAGTTATGCAAGACGGCATACCTTACTTTTCCCGCGAGATCCAAACCGGTGAACATAATATTATCCAGATAGTTTCTGAGAAGATGGGCATAGATTTAGATAAGGCAAAGGATTTATTGCGTAACCCCGCAGATAAAAGCGATGAAGTAGTTAAAATCATAACGTCAGAACTGCATAGTCTCCTGTTGGATGATTTATTGTTATCTCTTGAATATTGCGAAAGGGACTTAGAAAAAAAGGTTGAGTTAATGTACTTAACTGGTGGAGGCTCAAGGAATAAAATTTTATTAGAATCTTTGGGGAAGATTCCGGATTTGAAAATAGCCCCTTTAGAGCCTTTACAAAATTTTAAAATCTCTTCCTCTCGAAGCGAAAAAGAATTGGAAGAATATGCTCCTCTTCTGGCAGTCGCCATCGGCTTGGCTTTTGGTGAGACTTTTTAAGAAAAGATTGTAGAAAATTCAAAGAAGTATGTATGAGGATGAGGGCGAAAGAAGAAAATTTGTCAGGATAAGACAGCAGGATATAGTCAACTACACCGTCCTGTCCCAGTTTAAAAACAGAAGAAAATTGACGCAAGATTTAAGCCTGGGAGGCGCAAGATTTATTTCTGATAATTTTATTCCCAGACATGCAATATTGAAGTTAGAAATAAAATTAATGGATACACCCAGGATGATTAACGCCGTAGCAAGGGCGGTCTGGATAAGAGAAATTTTTGATGATGAGAATTTTGAAGTAGGAGTGGAGTTTATGGATATAAGTATGGAAGATTTAGCATTTCTAAACGAGCATTTAAGCAAACCCCGTGAATCTTAACCTTAACCCCAAATCAAACCCGCCTCACATCCACTTTTATGTTAGTTGAACAACGGCGATTTTTATGGTACAATTCATTTTAATATGTCATACACAGTTTTTGCCTTAAAGTGGCGGCCAAAGAATTTTGATGAGATTGTCGGCCAAGATCATATTGTAACCACCTTAAAGAGCGCTTTACAAAAAAATCGTCTTGCCCATGCCTATCTATTTGCTGGCCCGCGAGGAGTGGGTAAGACCTCAACTGCCAGAATCTTAGCTAAGGCGCTTAATTGCAAAGATGGGCCTACGGTAAATCCTTGCCATAAGTGTCCTGCCTGTATAGAAATCAGCCAGGGCCGTTCGCTGGATGTTATTGAAATAGATGGCGCCTCTAACCGAGGGATAGATGAGATAAGGACGCTGCGTGAAAATGTAAAATTCTCCCCCACTCAAGGAAAATTTAAGATTTATATTATTGATGAAGTGCATATGCTCACCACTGAGGCATTTAACGCACTTTTAAAAACTCTCGAAGAGCCGCCTGAATTTGTAAAGTTTATATTTGCCACTACTCAACCGCATAAAGTAATTCCGACCATCCTTTCCAGGTGCCAGCGCTTTGATTTCCGGCGCATTTCTGTAATAGAGATTATTGCCCAGTTAGGGCACATAGTTAAAGAGGAAAGAATAGATGTAGATAAAGAGGTTCTCTTATGCCTAGCCAAAAGCAGCGATGGGTCTTTAAGGGACGCCGAGTCAGTTTTAGACCAGTTGGTTTCTTTTTCTAAAGAAAAAATTTCACTAAAAGATGTTATTTCTATATTAGGAATTGTAGAGCAAGAGGCGCTATTTGAGATAACTGATAAAATAATTCAAAAAGACGCCAAAGCCGCTTTAGGATTGCTGAATAATATTATTGATGAAGGTAAAGATGTTGGTGTATTCTTATCAAATCTTATTGAACATTTTCGTAATCTTATGATTGCCAAAGTCACCAGAGCCGATTCAAAGTTGATTGACTTGCCCCAGGAGTTGTGCGAAAGATTATTAAAACAAAGTGAGGTATTTAGCTTAGAGGAAATATTCAGCGCTTTTAATATATTAGTTAATACCCAGGAGATGGCTAAAAGACTGGAGTCATTACGGATTCCTTTGGAGATAAGTTTAGTCAGATTAGCGCATAGTAAGAAAGGTTCAGACTTAAAAGGCCTTGCGAATATAAAAGAGGCGCCTGCGAAAGAGAAGATATTGCCGGAGAACCCCAAAGACAAAGAAGGCGATGACGTCAAGGATTCCGGTAACCCTGTGCAAACCGTCTCTCTGGATAGCATAAAAGAAAATTGGCATACTATCATCAATAATCTTGAAAAAATTAAGATGTCCGTGGCTACTTACTTGAGCGGAGGCGAGCCGACAAAGATAGAGGGAAAGGTTTTAAACGTATCTTTTCCCAGGGACCATTCGCTGCATAAGGAGTCTCTGGAAAGAAGAGAGAATAAAGAGATTATTGAAAAGTGCATTTCGGAATTATTCAATACAAATTTAAGATTAAATTTTATCCTGTCGCAGGATTTAAAGCATAAACCTGATAATGAAAATATCCCTTTTATTAGGTCTGCATTAGATGTTTTTAAAGGAAGGGTAATCAAAGAGGAATAGTGTCAACCCTTCGATAAGCTTAAGGATTGACACTCAAGCGAGGTCGAGTGTGTCAACTTATACTGATTCGATCGAAAAATTGATAGAAAGTTTAATTAAGTTTCCCGGTATCGGCCGGCGCAGTGCCGAGCGCATTATCGGTTATATCCTCGGCGCTCCCCGGGATGAGATAAGGAACTTGTTAGTGGCGATTAATAAAGTAAAGGAGAGCGTCCGTTTCTGCCGTATCTGTAATAATCTCAGCGACCAGGATATCTGTAAAATCTGCCAGGATGTCCGTCGGCAAAAAGATATCGTCTGTATCGTCGAGAAAACCAGCGATGTTACCGCCATAGAGAAAACAGGGAATTTCCACGGGTTATATCACGTATTATTAGGCTCTATTGCGCCTTTGGAAGGCAAGGGCCCTGCGGATTTAAAGATTGAGGGCTTACTTTCCCGGATAAAAGATAATAATATCAAGGAAGCAATCATCGCCACGGATACGGATACCGAGGGTGAAACAACCGCTTTATATCTGGCAAAGTTACTTAAGCCTCTGGGAGTGAAATTAACGCGGATTGGTATGGGTATACCCATGGGCTCCAATTTGGAATATGCGGATAGCGCAACTTTGTCTAGGGCCATGGAATCCCGTCGCGAAATCTAATTGACTTTTATTGTTCTTTATTTATAATAAACACCAATTCCCCCGTAGCTCAGTTGGTAGAGCGAGTGGCTGTGCGAGGCAACCGTAGGTTGCCGAGCAATGGAGAAAGGAGGTGACGTTGGCAAAGTCTGATACACGGCGTTACGCTGATCGCCGCCAATATTTAATTGCTGCTGTTCATAAAAGACGCAAGAAAATTAGGCAGATGGCAGTTGAATATAAGGGTGGTCGATGCCAGACGTGTGGTTATAACCGCTGTATCGAAGCTTTAGAGTTTCATCACAACAATTCTTCTGGTAAAGACTTTAGTATTTCAGAAAAAGGTTATACAAGAAGTTGGGCTAAAGTTAGAGAAGAATTAGATAAGTGTATGTTACTTTGCGCCAATTGTCACCGAGAAATTCATGCTCACTGCGCAGCTTCTACGGGAAACCGTAGTTGAAACTGCAGGAGAATTGCTGGAAGCCCTAACGTAAAAACGTGGGTAATCAGCAGCCGAGTCCGCCAAGATTTATGGCGGAAAGGTTCAGAGACTATGCACCTGCTGCCGTAACGTAAAGACGACGGCAAAGATATAGTCCACTTCCGAAAGTAATTTCGGGTTAAGTGTAACCACCAGGTCCGAGGTCCGAGTCCTCGCGGGGGAGCCAATTACTCGAAGGGCTTATTTTTGCGACGAGTTCGTAAGGATAAGCCCTTTTCATTATTAGGTTTCTGTCTTTTAAGATGAGGTTCGAGCCGAGAATTTTTAAAAAATCGCGCTTGGCGCTGGGGTTTCCTTGCCAAGCGACAGAACCAGCTTGATTACAAGTAGTTACGAGCTCCTTCGCCGGTTCGAGCCACCCGCCGCCTGTTTTCTCTATCTCGCCAAGCCGCTCCTGTAAATCTTTCTTTTCGTTAAGCAATTTGGCTTTCTTTTGTTGGTATTCTTCTTGCGCTTGGCAGGAATTAAACTCGACTTCGGCTTGGTTGTCGGTAGAAACCCTGGTGTAGATTGCGCAGTTCATATAACCACTATTATTTTGGCAGTTTTGTTTTGACATATTCAAGGAATCTTTCGCAATCATTTAGAACTTTCTTAGCCTCTGCTCTGAAAACCAATCTGTATTCATATTCAGCCATATTTTTAATACTGAGGATTCTTGAGAGTCTGTTTGCGTTGGTATTTGTTGCTTCATCATCGGCTTTTATTGCCTTAAAAATAGCCACTGCTTCATTATGGTTTTCGCTGACATTGCGCTTGCCTAAGAAATATATGCACATTGCATCGGAAGCAGCAATGCAGGCATGGATAGCGCTTATAGTAGCCGCATTCCACTCTTGGGTTTCAAAGGAATTTTTCGCTGCATGGTAGCATTCTTCAGCTCTTTTTAGATAATTAGTATATAAAGATTTCTCTGTATCTCTGGTTTTAAATTTTGGTGTCATATTTTATCCTTTCAGGAAGAAAATATTTCGATCCCCTTATTTATTTCAAAGAGAAACTTTGTCTTTGCTTTTTTCTTTGTCTCTTGTTCACTTAATATATACGGTGATAGTCTATTTCCGTAGGTTTCAAGGCAGGCATTTGATAATTTTTCCAGAGCAGAACCGACTTTCTCTTTGTCTCTACTGTCTTTAACTAAGAAAAAAACATCAATATCGCTGTCTAATTTTTCCGCACCTTTAGCAACAGAGCCAAATAAAACCACTTTTTTAATTAAGGTTTTAGATATATTTGTTAAAATCATATCTTTTAAGTCATCCAAAGGATCCTTGATGTGAGAGATGCCCTTAATAAGTTCAGATAGCACTTTAAAGGCATAACTTTTTCGATTAACTTTCCATAAATGGGCTTTACCAATGGTAACAAAATCAACGAAATTTACTTCTGACAATTTCCGCATTGTTCTATTAATGCTCATATGAGATACCTTTAAAATAGAAGCAATTTCTCTTTCGCTCATTGAGGCTTCGTGAGTTAATAAGAATTTAACAATTTTCAGTTTTGTCTTTGAGTTTAATATATCTATTAATGAAACGT
>Ga0315279_10002681_pt1 | contig 26205 bp, 24 predicted proteins | sample YL17G06_20_MG_FD_203694 | JGI IMG/M metagenome (GOLD analysis project Ga0315279, IMG submission 203694) | Sediment microbial communities from Yellowstone Lake, YNP, Wyoming, USA - YL17G06_20 | ecosystem: Environmental > Aquatic > Freshwater > Lake > Sediment | place: USA: Wyoming | collected... | reverse complement strand
TCGGGGTATGGTGGGCGAGGGCCTCGTCGATCCCCACCGTCTGGAGGAGGCCAAGGATCCTCTCTCTCTCTGGGCGGGTCTTGTACCTGAGAATGATGGGGTATTCCACGTTCTCGTAGGCCGTGAGGAGCGCGATGAGGTTGAAGGTCTGGAAGATATACCCGAGGGTGTCGCGCCGCAGGTCGGTGAGCTCGTTGTCATTCATCTCCCGGATGGACCTCCCGTTGATGAGGACATCGCCCGAGGTCGGCTTGTCGAGGCAGCCGATCTGGTTCAGGAGGGTCGATTTCCCCGAACCTGAGGGCCCCATGATGGCGATGAAGTCACCATGGGCTATGTCGAGCGAGACATGGTCAAGGGCCACCACATCCTCCGCGGGCATATGGTAGACCTTTGTCACATCGACGAGGCTGATGACCGGGCCATCGCTCATGGTGGTGTAACCTGCTCATCTCTTGATCGGGGGTTTCTCCTGCTTTCCCTTCCCTCTCGGGAGTATTCTCCTAAACACACCCCTTCTCCATGCAACAATCCCCACGATGGCGATGACGATAACGATGATTATCTCGGTGATAGGAATCTGGACTCCCTGGCCACCTCCGAAGATGCCGGAGGGGCCGCCGCCACGGCTGCCGGTGCTCGTGCTGCCGGTGCTCCCGCTCAGGGTGGCGGTCCGGAGATTGATATTGATCGTGTTCTGGTAGGAATTCCCGTCCGAGTCCTTCCACTGGACGAGGATGGGGACCGACGTGAGGGCCTGCGCGGAGAAGGTGACGGTGAAGCTGGAGAAGTCATCCACGGCAAGGGTGCCGACAACGTAGGACGGGTAGGGATCCACCGGCGTGGCCGGGCTCTGGACCGACACAACGACGGATTTTGCATCGTCGAGACCTCCATTCGTGATGTCCCCGTCGATCTCGTAACTCCCCGCTGATGAAGTGAGCTTCACGTTATTGATGACGAGGTCGGCACTCCTCCGGCTGTCGTCGATCTGGATGGGAACTTCCGTATCGGTCGAATGAGCATTGATCCCGTTCCGGTAGCTGGTGTGGAAGGTGAGCATCGTCGGCTGGGAGGGGATGACATCGAAGACCACCTGGGTGGACTTCCCGGGCCCGAGATCGCCGACAAAGTAGTTGCTCTGGACCGTCCTGATTCCCTCACCGCTCGGCGTGATGGTGATGCCCGTCAGGTTATCGTCCCGGGGATTCCCGACCCGCAGGGTGACCTGGTCCGACCTCCCCGTGGCAAAGTAATCGGGAACACTGGCCACCGAAACCTGGAGCCCGGTGTTGTCTATCTGCAGGGGGATGTAGGAGCTCATGCTCCCTGCCCCCTGGAAATCGAGGTAAAACCTGGGTTGGTACAATCCACCGGTGCCCGTGGCCTGGACCATGAAAGTAAAATCCTTGGAGTTATCGGGGCCCAGGTTGGTAAGCGTATCATATGCCCCGGTGTTCAGCAGGACAATCCCGTCCGTATAGAGTGTAGCCCTGGCAATCGGCACGGCCTCGGTACCGGTATTCAACAACGTAACCGTGATTGTTCCCGTATCGCCGACCATCAGTACCGAGGGGTTGACCGTGATTTTCGAGACCACGACCTGCGTGAAGGCCGTATCAGACGCGGACTGAGACGTGGACTGGGCTGAAACGGCACCCCCGAAGGTCGCGACGAGGATGAGGAGGATCAGGTACACATGAGGTTTCATTTTTCCACCGTGAGGTTCCTTTTTTCCGGTTTCCTTCTTCTTTCGTTCCTGTATACGTTTCCTGTGAAATTGTAATATATATTTTACATTTAGTTATTTAATATTAACTGGTACAGGGCTGATCCGGGGAATTGGCCCCCTGAAGATTTTATCAGGGGGGCTACAAGTTGGGTACCACCTATTGGTTACGAACCGGACTATAAATAGCCATATATAACATAATGTAAAATATCATTGACAAAGAGGCTGCTTCACGGCATGAAGAAGAACACCTTCTATATCCTGATTGGCTGTATCGCCCTCGCCCTCATCGCCATGCTCTGGTACTCGGTCGAGACTCGCCAGCCCCTCCCGATCGAAGCTGCATTCATCGCCGGTATCGTGCTTGTCTACCTGGCGCGGAGAAGGGTGGAGGATCTCATCGAGGATGAACGGAGTGTGAAGATCACCGAGAAGGCGGCGGTGCGGACATTCCAGGTCTTCTGGGTGATCTTCTTCGCCTTCTCCATCGGCGCGGTGATGGAGATACTCCATGTACCGGAATTTCCCAGGCCGTTTCACCCCGAACAACCCCCCGTGATCCTTCCACCCAGGCTCATGGGATACATCCAGCTGGGCATCCTCTGCCTGATGATCTTCCTCTACGTCGGCTTCCGGATCTATTATGCCCGGAAGTACGGGGAGTGGGAGACCGATGAAGAATAAGATCAAGGTCTACCGGGCTATGCATGATCTCACCCAGGAGGACCTTGCGAGAAAGATCGGTGTTACCAGGCAGACCATCCTGGCCATCGAGAAAGGGAGGTACGTGCCGTCCCTTGACCTCGCCTTCAGGATCTCCCGGCACTTCGGCGTGAACATCGAGGAGATCTTCATCTACGGGGAAGAGACCCCAGCCGCCCACGGCTGATCACCCCCGCTATCTCCCGGATTCTCCTCAGGAACCAGGTAGCTGGAGCAGAATCCCAGACGCGTGGAACCGAAAATCGGGGAGATCCCCGATGCATGGAATAGGGCGCTGTATACCGTACCGGTTCTATCCCCTGTTATCGGGGAGTGGGGGAACTGGAGCCCTGAAAAGATAAGTGCCTACGGGTTCCATCACCGAAGAATGCAGCCGTGCAAATCCCGGGGGTTGGGGACTTTCCACTGAGAGCCTTCTATATTGGAACAGGCCACCATGCATCGCGACCACGGTATCTACCCCGAAAGGTCAGGGCCGGATCCAATTCCGCCGAGGGACCACTGCTGATCCGGACCCTGTAGAGTATCTCACACGGTTAACTATTTTAATTTATTGGAGCCGACAAATTTTTTAATAATATAACGAAAAAGGTTAACAAGGAAGAAGAGAAATCTTGATATATCGGGGGAAAATACGCCGTCACTTCAATGGGAATTTTGAGGGACTCCTGGAAATCATTTTTCCTGTATGCAAAAGATTTATCTTTAGAATATTCATCAGAAGAGGACCGATTGACTGGCGGCGGAGCAGGACACTCCATTCCTGAAATGCCCCCGGTCATCGGTTCCATGCGCGGTGTGAGGTTTTATCAATATGGTTGCATTACCTACCTTGATGAGCCGCAGGGAGATCCTCGGTGCATTGCGTTCCTTGGCACGGGAGAAGCCCTCCTTCCTCGCTTCAGAGATGACGATCCTGCCCGACAAGAACCTGAAGGGGGGTGATCTCCGCCGTATCCTGGAACCCCACCTCGATATGCTTGGTCTCTCCAGCAAGGAGATGGGGGATGACCTTCTCATCTCCGGCCTTCCGCCTGCCCGGCCCTTTACCCTCTCCCCCGATACAGGAAAAGCGGAGGAGAAGTTCTTCAGGCATCCGTACATCCCGGAGCGGCTCCAGGAGCTCGTTGAGTCCTACATCACAAGAAAGACGGGAAAGACCTGGGACGATCCGGTGGTCCTCGACCGGATCCGGGCTGCCATCAGGGCACAGAAAGGGGAGTACTGGGATCAGGCCGGGGGAAGGCCTATATCCTATGGGGCAGGTTACCGGGTCCTTGCTTACCTCGCCTACCAGGCCCCTGCCTCCCTCATCCAGTTTGAGCATATCCTCAACGAGATGGCAGCAGACGGCCTTCTTACGGACAGGATGCGGGTCCTCGACATCGGGTCGGGCCCGGGCACCGTGCCCCTTGCCATCACCGATTCCTGGAGCCGCCTCTCCCCGGGAGAGGTGAGGATCTCAGCCCTGGAGCAGGAGACCGAGAACCTGGAGGCATACCACTCAATCGTGCCCGCCTTCGCATCCGGAACGCCGTCAGTGCACATCAACGAACCTCTCCAGGGGGACCTCAGGTCCATCGATCCCGAAAGCCTCCCCCGGGAGATGGATCTGATTGTCTTCGGGAACGTCCTCAACGAACTCCGGGATCTCCCTCCCCGGGGGAAGGCCGCCCTCGTGGAGAAGATCTCCGGGAACCTTGCCATGGACGGGACCCTGGTCATCACGGAACCCGCTGACCTGGAGAACTCCCTTGCCCTCCGGAAGCTCGCTGCAGAGCTCACCGGAATTGGGCTGACCCTCTATGCCCCCTGCACCCATCTCTGGTCCACGGCCTGCAGGCCGGATCGGTGCTGGACCTTCCGGGAGGGTCCATCGATCTCCCCCACCCGGCTCATGAGCCGGCTCGCCGCATCAGGGGACGGGTACCGGTACCGGAATACGGACCTCAAGTTCTCGTACGCCATTTTCAGGAAGGACAATCGAACCCGCGAGACGTACCGGATCCCCAGGAACATGAAGGCCCTGCGGCTCTCGAAGCTCCAGGGGCACCTGAAACGCCGGGTGAACGTGGTGGTGGCAAAGATGTCGGGGGACCTCGGGGGGCGCGGAAACCATGTCTACCGGGTCTGCGACGGGACTCCCCAGAAACCCGTCTTTGCGGTGATTCCCTCGTACCATGCATCGGGGGCGAGGGCTCTCCTGGATGGGCGCTACGGCGGAATATTCCTCATGGAGAACATCCTTGTCCGTTCCAACCCCGCCCACGATGCCTTTAATCTCTTCGTGGACAGGTCAGCAAGGATCGAAGCAATCGGAGCCGGGAGGCACCCTTCAAAGTCATTTCCAGGGAAGACCTCCCGGTCCAGAAGGAGAACGCCTTAAGCCCGGAGAAAACTTGATCTGCCGGGAGGCCCGCATCACGGGTTACGTAACTACCGGGCCGGGACGTGGCGGTCACCGGACAAGCCGACGACGGGTCCCATGAAGGCCACGAGGCATGCGACGAGGGCGAACGCGGGGAGGAAACCTCCCTGTTCGGCGACGACGCCAGAGACAAAGGGGAGAAAGGTCATCCCCGCATACGAGGCCGCATTATAGGATCCCATGACCTTCCCCTGGGGAAGGCCCGATCCTGCCAGGAATGCCAGCTGGGCGATCATGATGAAACCCAGGAGGGCCCCGACAATTGCGAAGCCGGCTGGCGTGATGATGACCATGAGGACAGCCCCTGCGAGGACGAGGGACGCTGCCCTGATGGTCGGGACCGGGGGGAGGTGGAGCCGCGAGGCTGCCATCACCGCGACCATGGTGGCGAGGTTCATGGTTGCGATGATGATCCCCAGGGAAGACGGGTTCTGGCCGGTATAAGCGGGATAGAGCGCGGTGACCGCGCCCGTCGCCCCGACGAGGACGACTGCCGAGAGGTATACCCAGAAAGCCCCCCCGGCCACACCCGGCCCACCCATGGTCACCCCTTTCCCTTGCGCAGCCTCTCTCACAAAGAAGACGAGAACAGCCGGAACGGTTGAGATCAGGGTAAAAGCCAGGATTCCGGCTCTCCCGCTTCCGAGCGCTTCCGCGATGATCCCGGATCCCAGGAGGCCGATGACCAGGCCGAGGTTCAGGGTAGCCATGAACTCGCCGGAGACCTGTTCATGGTCCGGGCGGGAATTCATCCAGGACATGGCAGAAGCCACAAAGAGGCCTGCGCCTACCCCCTCAAGGCCCCGTGCCGCGAGGACAAGGAGAGGATCTCGGACTGTAAGGATCATGAGGCCGCTTGCAATGGTGATGATCAGGCCGGCCCGGACGACGGGGATCCGCCCTGCCCGGTCCGAGAGGAGTCCGGCCGGTAGCACCGTGAGGAACGCACCGAGGAAGTATGCCGAGTAGATGGAGCTCTGGAGCGCAGGCCCTGCCCCGAAGGCCGGAAGGACCGGAACAATGGCGTTCGAGAGGGCCATCACCCCGAAGATCCCGAGGTAGATGGGGAGGCGCTCCCTCATCTCAGATCATGCGGTACGTTTCGAGGTTCAACGGGGAGTGGGTCTCGATATGGAACCTCTTGTGGAGGGAGACGGCGAGGTCGATGGTCTTGTTCTCGTCCCCGTGGATGGTGAAGATCTTCTCGGGCCTTGGCTGGAGGTGCGCGATGTAGTTCATGAGTTCCCGCCGGTCAGAGTGCCCCGAGAACCCGTCCACCGTGTCGATCTCCATGTTGATGGCGATCGTCTCCCTCCCCCCGAGAGGGACCTCCCTCCACCCCTTCTGGATCCTCCGCCCGATGGTCCCTTCGGCCTGGTACCCGACGAACACAAGGGCATTCCGGGCATCAGGGGCGAGCCCCTTTAAGTACTCCATGACCGGCCCGCCGTTGAGCATCCCGCTCGTCGTGATGATGACGCAGGGGTCGCCCCCTATGACCTGCTCGCGGCGCTCGGACGAGTCCACCTGGACGAAGCAGGGGGCGAGGAACGGGTTCATCCCGTCATGGAAGATCTGGTTCCGGAGATCGGCATTCAGGTACTCAGGATACGTGGTGTGGATGGCCGTCGCCTCCCGGATCATTCCGTCCAGGTAGACATTCACCTTCGGGATCTTCGCAAAGCGCATCCCCTCCTCCAGGGCCAGCATGACCTCCTGGGACCTTCCCACGGCGAAGGCCGGGATGAGGACCTTCCCGCCCCGGGAGAGGATGGTGTTCACGACCTCGTAGAGCCGGACCTCCGCCTCCTTCCGTGGGGGCTGGATATCATTCGATCCGCCGTACGTGGATTCCATGAAGACCGTCTCGAGACGCGGGAACTGGTTCGCCGCAGGGGAGAAGAGCCGGCTCTTGCTGTAGTTGAAGTCGCCGGTGAAGGCGATGTTGTAGAGGCCGTCGCCGATATGGAAGTGGGCGATGGCAGACCCGAGGATATGCCCCGCGTTGTGGAAGGTGAGCTTGACGTCAGGGGCGATATCCGTCACCGCGCCGTAGTTGAGGGTGATGGAGTGCTTCACGAAGTTCTTCACGTCCGTGGAGGTGTAGGGGGTGCGGTTCGCCTCTTTCTGGATGACCTCCAGGTAGTCGAGCTGGAGCATGGCCGAGAGATCCCTCGTCGGCGGGGTGCAGTAGACTGGCCCGTCGAACCCGTACTTGAAGAGGAGGGGGATGAGGGCGCAGTGGTCCAGGTGGGCGTGCGTGAGGACCACGGCATCGAGTCCGGAGAGGGGGTGGATCTCCGGGACATAGAGGTATGGGGTACCATTCGCGTTGCTCGGCTTGTCGCCGCAGTCGAGGAGGACCTTACTCTCGGGGGTGGAGATGAGGAAGGCTGCTCTCCCCACCTCCCGGCAGCATCCCAGGGTGGTGACCCTCACCCACTCGTCCTTGGACGTGGTCTCGCGGTGAATCCTCCTCCCGATGCCGCGGAGGAAGGTCTTCCTCTCTTCCTTCACGGAGCGGAGGTACTGCCGGATCTGCTTGATGGTGGTGGACTCGATGGGCGGGGTGCGCACGACCTTGGGGGTCCAGCCGATGGACTTCGTGATCTCCCGGAGTGTCGCCCCGTTCTTCCCGATGACAACCCCGGGCTTCTCGGCCTCGATGAGTACCTCGCCGGTGTCTGCATCAAAGAAGAGATCGGTGATCCCGGCGGTTTCGGGGACCACCTCCCTGATTTTCCCGGCCGCCCGATCCGGATCCTCGAGGATGGTGGGGCGTACCACGATTCTCTTTCGCAGGTCCCGTGCAAGGATCTTGATGAGGTCCGCCTGGTCCGCGAACTTCTTCGGGTCCTCGGTGTAAATAACGAGTTCCGGCCCCTCGAACTCCACCTGGGAGACCGAGATACCGGCGGGCACGATGCCATCGATCTTCTCTTTCAGATCCTTTAACCGATCCTCAATGGTCATGAAAAACCGTCCCTTGAAAAAAAGAGTTATGCAGAGGCAGAAATGGGGTGCTTCTGGCCGTCCTCCACCTTGAACTCCTCGTACTTCTCCTTTGTGATGACCACGACGTTGATGTCCTCGCCCGAGGCGATGTCCCGGCGCATAGCGGCACGGAGAGCCCTCACGGCAAGGTCGACCGTCTCCTGCTCCCCCATGTCAGGCCGGTAGCGATCTTCGAGGACCCCGTAGGCCATGGGCGAACCTGACCCCGTTGCCACAATCTCCTCTTCCCGGGTCGCGCCCCCCATGGCATCCACCGAGTAGACACTCGGGCCCGATGCGTCCACTCCTCCGACGAGGAGCTGGACATAGTAGGGGTAGAACCGGTTCTGGTTCAGGTAATTCGAGAGGAGGGTCGAGGACGCTTCAACCGATATGGGCCTCCCCCGCCGGATCTGGTACAGGCTGCACTCGACGGTCATGATGCGGGCGAGCTGCTGGGCATCGCCCACCCCGCCGGCCGTCGTCATCCCGATCCTGGCCGCGATCTGGTAGACCTTCTTCGCCTTCTTGCTCGCCACGAGGTAGCCCATCGTCGCCCTCCGTTCGGTGGCAAGGATCACCCCGTCCTTGAAGACGAGCCCTATCGTGGTCGTCCCCTTCATGGTTTCCTGAGACAATTCCTGCACAAAGATACCTCCTTTTGAAAAAAACGCCCGCAGTAATAGAAGCGTGTCAACCAATACAACGTGCTTCTCTCACTTAAATATTATGTTTGTCCATCACCGAGCACTCTGATGATCTCGCGGTCATAGAGCATCCCCACGAGCTGCTTGTCGCTGTTCACGACAGGGAGCTGGTCGACCCTTGCCCGCTTCATCTTGAGGGCGCACTCGCCGACCTCGGAGTTCAGGGGGACGGAGACCACGTTCGTCACCATGGCGGTCTTCACGGGCCGGGCAGGGAGCTTCACCCTCGAGACCCCGAACGAGAGGGTGTGGAGGTCCCGGATGCTCTCCCAGGTCCACTCGTCATCGTCGGTCCCGTTGGAGAAGTCCGAGGTCTCGACCGAGTCCTCGATGGAGGAGTTCTTGATGAGGTCCCTCTCTGAGATGATCCCCGAGAGGACCCCCTCATTGTCCAGGAGGGGGATGGCATCCACGCCCGAGATCTCCATCACCCTCCCCACGAGGGAGAGGGGGGTCTCCTCCCAGAGCGCAAAGGTGGTGCTCGTGAAATGGTCCTTGATCTCCCGCTTGTACTTCAGCTGGGCGATCGCGGTGATGAGGTCTGCCACCGAGAGGATCCCGACAAGGACCTTGTCCTCGACCACGGGGAGCCTCCGCACCTTGTGGTCGATGATGAGGGTTGCCGCATCTGCGAGGGAAGCATCGGGCCCGATGGTCTTCGGGTTCCGGGTCATGAGGAGCCCGAGCTGGGTCTCCTCCGCCTTCCTGAGCATGTCCTTCCTCGTGATGATCCCGACGAGCTTCCCCTCCTTGAGGACCGGCACGCCGCTGATCCCCGTGCGCTTCAGGATCTTCAGGACATCGTCACGGTTTCCCGGGATCTCGACAGAGACCACGTCGGGTGTCATGAAGTTCCGTACCTGCATCCCCGTCATGACCTCACCACCAGGGTGGAGACGGGGCTGTGGGCGACCACGAACGAGGAGACGCTCCCCAGGAGGATCCGGTCCAGGTTGCTCTTGCCGTGGGAGCCGACCACGATGAGATCGACCCCCAGATCGCGGGCGAGCTTGAGGATCTCATTGCCTGCATGGCCCTGCTTCAGGTGGTTGGTGATCCCGATGCCCTGACTCTGGGCCCTCTTCGCGGCTGCCAGGTGGGCCTCCTTCCCCTGGTTCTCCAGGAGCCCGTAGATCACCTCCCAGGTGTTGTCCATGGGGATGGATGAGAAGAGCCCCGTCTCGATGACGTAAACGGCATGGAGCGCGGCCCCGTGAAGCTTCGCCTCCCCGATGGCGATATCAAGGGCAGCCTCGCTCTTCTTCGACCCATCTATGGCTGCTAGGATAGATTGGAACATAGGCACTCTCAAAATGGCTGCTTTACGTATACTCGCGATTAAAATAAATATTTTTCCCTGATGTCCGAGGGCCCCGCCCTTTTTGCGAGCGATGCGACCGGATCCCGGCTGAAGGAGAGGTTCGACCCCGCCGGGTCAAGGACGAGGAAGCGGGCCGGCGAGCCCTCCTCGATGAATGCAGGGGAGAGGAAGCACGTGGAACCCCCGATAGCCGAGATGAGGATCTCCTTCGGGTCGATGCGATAGACGGTGCTTACAAACGCCATCTCCCCCCACAGGTCGGGCTGGACGAACATGGCATTGTCTGTCCCGAGGAGCACCGTGCACCCGAGGTCGAGCATCCGCTCGATCGGCGGGTGGGCCCGCGATGAAGAGACGCCGAGGATCCAGTTGGAACGCGGGCAGACGGCAACGGGTATCCTCCGTTCAGCGATCTCCCGGAGCTGGCCGTCTTCAGCATGGGTGCAGTGGATCAGGAGGTCCGGGTCATAGAGGAGGGCTCCATCGATGTCCAGGGGATCCCGCTCCCCTGCATGGAAGGCCACGAGCTTCCCTTCCTTCTTTGCAGCGGCAACGGCTGCCTCGGTATCCGGACAGTCCCGGATGCTCGCAATGCCGAGCCCCTCTGCAATCCCTTCACCCCCGTCCCTCCCGAAGATGACGGGCCGGCAGGGGAGACCTCCCGCCGCCTCGAGGAGATCCCGGACTCCTGCCTCGCCCCCTTCACGGAAATCCGCGAACCCGATTGTCCCCGCCCTCGCCATCACCCCGATGCTCGCGCGCATGGCCTCTAAAAGGACAGAACGAGGGGTAGAACGGAGAATGCGGTGCTTCAGGCTGTCCGGGGGGGTGACCAGTCCCTCGAGGGGACCCGCCCAGGGAGCCTCCATCCCGATGGTGTCCCCGATATGGGTGTGGGCATTGAAGAGGGCGGGGCAGATCCAGACGGGAGGGGCGGTGGAGATCTCGGCGATCTCCCGGATCTCCCCCTCCTCCACGGTGATCCTGGCAGCTCGGATCTCGAGATCCCTGCCAAGGAGTGCATGCCCGGTCACCTCGAAGTCGGTCCGCATGGTTCCTGATACCTATTTATACCTAATCCGGGTAATAGCTGTACATGGCAAAAAAGGGTGGTGGCAGGCTCATCTCTTCGGCGGGCCTCGTGAATTACTACGAGAGCACGGACCGGCGTGCCATCCAGATAAACCCCTACGTGGTGGCCATCGTCGCGGCAGCCATCGGCGTGGCTGTCTTTATCCTGAATACCGTATACTAGGAAAGTCCCCCTTCTTCTTCTGGGTTCTCCGGGAATTCCCAGCCCGTTTCGCCCAATCCGGCCGCAATCCTCGCTCACAGGAAAGTATATCACCCGATACATGGATCTCCCATGTGTGTATATCGTGATCCGCTGCCCGGGCTGCAGCACCTTCACCTATGTCGACCGCTTCCAGCGGCACAAGCTCTGCCATGTCTGCGGGGAGGTGATCGCGGTCAGGAACGCCCCCGCGTACCTCGAGGTGAAGGACTACACCGATGCAGAAGAGGTGGTAAACCAGCTCCAGAGCTTCCTTGAGAGAAAGGGCAGAAAGGATCTCTCCGCGTCCGAGCTCCGCATGCTACGGGCGAAGTACGCCCAGTGGCTCCTCAACCAGACGTGATCACCACGGCCTTCCGCAGCCAGGACAGATGGTGGTGATTCTCCTCCCGCACTTCGGGCAGTAGAGGCCGATCCGCTCGTCGTGAGTGAGGGGAAGCCTGCAGTTCTTGCAGTGGAAGTTCGCCTCGTAACCGCAGCTGTGCCGGAGCATTGATCAAGGGTATCCCGGCCCGTGTTTATAAAGGAATCCCAGATACAGGTGTTCCTTGTCCTTCAAGCCGGAGGAAGGTCCCGTACCATCCTCCGGACGGGTACCGTTCTGGAAATTCCCGGGATTCTTTATACCAGCGGCACGAACTTTCTAATAAGGATCTATGAAACATCCCCTCTGGAGGAAGATGTCCCTTACGATGGTTCTTCTTGCAGGCGGGGCCATCTTTATCGCCTTCTGGCAATGGCTGGATATGATCCCCTTCGGGTTCGCAGTGGCCGTGGTGGTTGCGCCCCTCCAGAAGCGGCTGTCACGGCGAATCCCCGGCTGGCTCTCTGCCATCGCGATAACCCTTCTTCTCCTCCTTCTCCTCGCCGCGGGCCTTCTCATCACCCTCCAGGCGATGCAGGAGAACCTCGCCACGAATGAAGAGATCCTGGGAAAGATCGCAGGAGGGCTCAAGGCCTTCTCACCCCAGTTCATGGCACTCGGTATCCCGGAGGAGGCGATCCATGCGGCCACAGGATGGATCGAAGGTTCCATCCACACCATTGCCAGCTTCTGGTACGGCCTCTCCCTCGCCTCGGTGCTCCTCACCCCGAGGGTCTCCCTCCTCCTCCTCTCCCTTGCCCTCGCTCTCTGGAAGGGGGATCAGGTCATCCGGGCGATCCTCCCGAGGATCCCGCCCAAATGGATGGCCATCTACCCGAACCTTGCCGCTGTCTCTGTGGATACCCTCTACGCTGTCGTTGTTGTTCACCTCCTCATCGTGGCCCTCACCTTCGGGATCTCGATCCCCTTCTTCTGGATCCTCGGGTATGGCCCTGTCCTCTACCTCTCCCTCCTGACCGCCTTCTGCGAGCTCGTGCCCGTCCTCGGGGCCTCCATCCCCATGGTGGTCCTCCTCTTCTACGCCATCGCCATCGGGGACCTGCGGGGCTTTCTTCTCGTCCTCCTGGTCGGGTATATCGGGGTGGCCCTCCTCCCTGAAGTCACCATCCGGCCCATCCTCATGGGCAGGCGGACGCTCCTCTCCCCCCTTCTCATGTTCGCGAGTTTCATTGGCGGTATCCTCCTCCTCGGCCTCTCGGGCTTCCTCCTCGGGCCTCTGTCGGTTGCCATGGCCGTGTCGTGGTACCGGCTCAGGAAGGAGGGGAGAGCCGACGGAACAGCGACTCCGGATTGATACTCCCGGATTCTCCCTCAAGGAAGGGCTTTATCGCTTGAAGGCCTCTTGTCGGAATTTTTTATGTCAACAGATAGTTTACCTGTCGAAGTAATATTTAACTTGTAAGAAAATACAGAAAGGTGATTAATGCCAACATGCAAATGGTGCGGCCATAGCGGAATTTTTCTTCCTATCAACGAAGACGGATTATGTCAGAATTGTAATTCATTAATAAAGCTTGATATTCAAAATCATGCGAGGATAATCCAAGAATCGGTTGAATTAGTAGAGAAAACTAAGAAATTGGATACTTTGATCTCGAGATTAGATTTAATTTTAATGTATGTACAGCAATTAATCAAATATGAGGAAAAAGGGATACCCACCCTCCAATCGCCGCCCTCACAAATTTATCATGCTTTTCTTTCTAATTATGATAATCTTATCATACAGAAAATCGAAAAAGACCTTGAAGAAAAGTTGAAGAATTTGGATATTCCATCCGTAAGTTCACGAACGAATATAAACCAATTATCAAAGATATTAACTCAGATAAATGACATTGAATCAAAATTACATAATCCCGAAATAATAAATCCAATGCGTCAAAAAATCTCCTCACAGATTAATCAGATTCAATTGAATTCATACCTGGAAGATGCAGAAAAAGCCGAATTCAAAGGAAAGAAAAAAATTGCTTTAGATAAATACTATGAAGCACTTTATTTTCTTCAGCATGACAAAATCGATGATTCATTACACCAGAGTAAGATTTTACGAATAAAATCGAAAATCGTGGAATTGGGTGGAACAATAAATCAATGAAAGTCTTTCTTAAGAAAGTTTATATATAAATATATTTATTATTTAATTGATTTGAATGGTAATATCTTCGACAGAAAAGTTACGTGCATTTTTAGAGACTATTGGAACGATAGGTTTTTTTCAAAGATTATTCGGTTGGAATACAGTACGCCGTGTTTCTGCTGTAGCCTATACCGAATTTAAAATGGTTATTTCAGAGTTTAATTCAATAAATGAACAGCTTACCCAAAACCAATCTGAGATTAAGATTCTTAATAACGATTTGAAAAATCTAAAAGAAACGAATTTTGAATTTAGAAAGAATATGGAGATTTTGATAGGTAAATATGAAGATTTAAATAAAAATTACGATACAATTGAAAAGGAATTATTGTCGTTTAAAGAGACGGAGAATTTGAGACAGGAACAATATGAACATAAAATAACGGAATTAAATTCATTAAAAGAACAATTGGATAACGACAGAAAAGAACTTCAAAGTATACGTGAAAAAGAAATTCAATCCCACTTCGAAGAGATGAAAAGGATTTGGATAAATCATGAACTGATGGTAGAGGAAATGATAAAGGCAATATGTTCCAGGCATCAAATTGAATATTTCAATAAGGAAAAAGTTCCTTTTAAAGGGAAACCAGACAATTCTATTAGGATTTGCGATGAATTTATTATTTTTGATGCGAAATCGCCTTCTTCGGACGATTTAAGTAATTTTTCAACGTATATAAGGACTCAGGCAGAAGCGGTTAGAAAATATATCAAAGAAGATGAAGTTCATAAATCGGTATTTCTTGTTATTCCATCAAATACTGTTGGAGTAATTGACCAATTTTACTATAATATGGGAGATTATTCTGTTTATATAGTAACTATCGATGCTCTTGAGCCAATAATACTATCATTGAAGCAAATTGAAAACTATGAATTTGCTGAGCAATTGAGCCCTGAAGAACGGGATAATATTTGTAGAATAATAGGGAAGTTTGCCCATGCAACCAAACGTCGAATGCAGATTGATAGTTACTTCTGTAATGAATATATCAATATTTTGAATAATTGCACTTTGCTCACAAATGATATGCTCGAAAAGACTATTGAGTTTGAAAAATCTACTAAAATGAATCCTCCAATGGAAAAACGAGTCAAGGCCATCCCCCTCAAGCAACTTGAACGGGATATTCAAAAGATAAAACAGCAAATCGAGGCACAAGATATTAATGCCTCTATCCCCGATGAGTTGATTGATGCATTACCTTTATATAAAGAAAAAGAGAAGAAAATACACGATTCTGACGATTTAAGTAAGCAATAATTTCTTATTCTTTTACCTCGTTCGATACGAGTGATTCTCATTAGTGCTCAAAAAATTATCTCATTCTTTTACCGGATTGTCAATTGCTGATGCATAGCAACATCGGCACCCCTCATGTACCGGTATTTTTGGTGCTTTATCAATGGGAAATATTTTCAGATGGTAGCTTAAGCATTTTTCACAAGATTGGCCATCTAGTGCCACTAAAATCTCGACGCTCTTTAATCCAGATTGCATATAACGTCGAATAGTCTGCGTGGATATTGCTTCAGCACTCTCGGTTTGCACAAGTCTTTTAGCCCGTTCTCCATTGATTTTGAGCTGCTGAACTATTTCCCGGCTAATCTCACCAATATTCTTTTCTTCACGAGCACCCTGAGCGATGATACCCCGAATTTGCTTTAAATCTTCATGCGAGATGCCTTCGTATTCACCTGTATTCATTTCAATTTGATTGGCTAACTTCTGCGCCTCCTGCCGTCTTATTTCAGGTGGGGCTCCTAGGACGATACCCCCTGATTGTTCATTTTTTATCCACCATTGGTTCTCCAATTCTTCCATCTGCTCTTCTTTAATCAGGACTTTTTTATTGTCAAACGGACGTGTCCTACTCCTTACAAAATTATTACAATTTGGGCATTTTTTCTTTTTTAACGGCATTTTATCGAATTTATAATTACAATAAGGGCATACCGGATCCAAATTTCCCATGGGCGTAATTCGTGAATCTACAGCCTTCGGAACTGCATCATGTTCCGAAATGGAATTTTTTTTAGTCAACCAATTCAGAAATCCCATATTTCACCTCCACAAAAGTTTCTTTGACCGGTATGCCTATATCGTTTGTGGGCATAACGAGTTGCGCAACCGTAGCGCAACCGCCATTATGCTCCAATTTACTAATCGTGCGAGGGTTGCCAAGCGTGGCCAAAGGCGATGGATTTAGGGTCCATTCCCGCAGGGGTTCGGGGGTTCGAATCCTCCCCCTCGCATACATCCCGAGGACCTTATCCCTCTTCATGGTAGATCTCTTCATTCCCTACCCCGGTAGGGTAGAAGGCAAGTAAGTCCACTTCCCTCGCTCAAATAACCCCAATGTATTTGAAGAAACCGGAGGTTACTTTCCCGATTTTCACTGGATATGCCATACCCGAATCTTCCTGCGTCCAATAAAAGCATCATATGATCTTTGGACAAAATAGCACACACAGAACATGGAGGGAATGACGATGAACAGGATTACTCCATTGTGGAGATAGCCGGAAAGAACCAGCGGGGATACAAATTGATTTGTAATGGCAAAAAACGGCATGTGAAACAGGTAGATACAGTATGATGCGTAGGAGAGCCCCACGATGGCAGGGACCGTGTGGTTTTGGTGCTTTTCAAGAAGTCTCTCAATAAAAAGGAGGCGGTAGTTTTTATCTGCTGCGGCGATTCCGGCAATAAAAAAGAAGTAATACAGAAGGACGCGATAGTCGATGATGTTCAAAGCCAGATGAAGGATAGCCAGAACGGTAAAAATGCTTACGGCGAGAATCAGTTTTTTCCTCAATGGACCCGAACAACCCGAAAATATGGGATACATGGCATACAGTACCATGATGAAACCGATGAACCAGAGGGTGAAGATCGGGTCGATAAATGCGGGTGCCAGAAGTATCTGGAGGCAGAGGATATTGATGATCCATTGGGGAACACTGTAATGAATGGGATTGAAGAGCCCAGATACCTGGAAGCACAGGAAAAAGGTAAAGAGCGCAAGGAGATAGAGCGGATAAATCCTCACGATTCTTTTTTTATAGAAATGTAAAACCTCCTTTCCGTCCCTGAGAGTCTTGTTGTTTTCGTAGATGGCATACCCGGATACAAACGTAAAGCAAGCCAGCGGGATGAACTTGAGTATCTCGAAGATAGAATAATTCGCAATTATCGGTGCCGAAAGGAAATTTTGCATGTGAACGAAAATCACAAGAAGGATTGAAAAGGCCTTTAACACGTCTATAAAGAGAAGCCTTCCCACACGTCACCTATACGAAATATCGACAATGGAACCATAATAGTTTTTTTGATCCGACTTTTTCCAGGAACGGCCTCCGGTTTAGTTGAGCCTCCGGGTGCTTCCTGTCTCTATGCTGGAACTTTCATCAGCCGGTAGGGTAGTAGGTAATGATGTCCACTTCCCACAATTTATCAGGGAGAGGAGATGGGAGGGAGAAGCCCGTAAAACCTTTATCTCCAGAGAAATGATATACCATTCTGATGAAGCGAAAATCCCACCAATGCCCTAATGGTCATGGGGCCATGCACCGCTGCCACATCAGTATGGTGCAGGAAGGGAGGAGGAGATGGGTTGTGGTCCCCTGGCAGTACTGCCCCGAGTGCCGAGTCATGCTGCCGGATGGTTCATGAAATTTACCCTCTCCCCCGTGGTTCGGCAATTGCCGATTCCCTCTTACGGTGTCGTGAAGGAAAAATGATCAGTATATTAACAGCGATGGTGAGCCATGGATTTCTTTGACTCGGCGTACAGGGGTACACCCCCCTGGGAAATCGGCCGGCCTCAGAAGGAGTTCGTTGAGCTGGTGCGGAGGGGAGAGATATCAGGATCTATACTTGACATTGGATGCGGGACCGGGGAGCATGCCCTCTTCTTTGCAGGGGAAGGGTATGAGGTGTGGGGGATCGACTCCGTCCCTCTCGCGATCCAGAAGGCAAGGGAGAAGGCTCTCGGAAGAGGACTCAAGGTGCATTTCCTCGTTATGAACGCCCTGGACCTCACCAGCCTCAACCGGAAGTTCGATACCGCCACCGATTCAGGGCTTTTCCATACCCTGTCCGACGAAGACCGAAGGGTCTTCGTGAATAACCTTGCAGCCATCCTGTCCCCGGCCGGAAAATATTTCATGCTCTGCTTCAGCGAACTGGAGCCCGGCGGATACGGCCCGAGAAGGATAACAGAGAGGGAGATACGGGAGAGCTTCCGGGACGGGTGGTCCATCAATTACATCAGGCCGGCGATCTTCGAGAGCCGCACTCGGGCCGAAGGATCCCGTGCCTGGCTCTCGTCGATATCAAAAGAATGACGAATAGTTGACAGGACCGCCAACAAGGATGGGTTCGCAGGGTAGCTTGCGGTCACTGCTGTGAAGGTCAGCGGGCCCGGGAAACTTGATCTGCCGGCCTGGTTGGAGAATGTTGCCATAGGCGGTATGGGGCCCGGCCCCTCCCGGATCTTACCCCTTCTTTCCGGTCTTACGTGGATTCGGGAGGGTTGCTGGCAGCATCCGGGAGAGGGCAATCATGCCCTCCCAGAGGAGATGGGAATACGCAGTCCCAAGGGATAGAAATTTTATTTAAGGCCAGATGAACAAGAGTATCGAGGGCGTATGGGAGGAGAGGGAGATACCAGGTCCGGTTCCGGGGGCGGATTTTCGGACTTTTCCATCGAGGTTCCCGAATTCTATAATTTCGGGTTCGACGTCATCGACCGGTGGAAAGAGAGGGAACCAGAGAAGCTTGCCATGATCTGGGTGGACCAGCATGGGCAGGAGAAGCGATTCACCTTCGGAGATCTCTCGGCAATGTCGGACCAGGCCGCGAGAATCCTGTTTTTGCACGGCATTCGCAGGTATGACCGGGTATTCATCATGCTCCCCAGGATTCCGGAGTGGTGGATCATGATCATCGCCCTTATCAAGCTCGGTGCTGTCCACAGCTCAGCGCCGACGATGCTCACGCCCAAGGATATCAGGTACCGCCTCAATACCGGTAGATTTCGGATGGTAATCACGGATCTCGAGAACGCAGGGAAGGTGGAGGAGATCTCGAGGGAATGTCCATCCGTTGCGCTCCGCATGCTCGTGGACGGGGAGTTGCCCGGCTGGATCGGATATCCCGGGGAACGCTCATCACAGGTCCCGGGTTCATCTCAGATCCCGGATCTCCCCGGCATACCGAAGACAAGGGCCACGGACCCCCTCGTGATCTTCTTCACCTCGGGCACGACCGGGGAACCGAAGATGGTGCTCCAGGACCACAGCTACCCCCTCGGCCATATCGTTACAGCCCGCTTGTGGCAGGATGTAAGGTCAACCGACCTGCACTTCACCATCTCGGACACCGGATGGGCGAAGAGCGCCTGGGGGAACCTCTTTGGCCAGTGGATCGAGGGGGCCACGGTCTTCATCTATGATATCCGGGGCAAGTTCCACCCCGCGGAGATCCTCTCCCTCCTCGAGAGATACGCCATCACCACCTTCTGCTGCCCGCCCACAGCCTACCGGATGCTCATCCTCGAGGACCTGGGTAGGTTCGACCTCTCGAGCCTCCGCCACTGCGTGAGCGCCGGCGAACCCCTGAACCCCGAGGTGATCCGGGTCTGGAGGGAGAAGACGGGCCTCCTCATCCACGAGGGCTACGGCCAGACCGAGACCGTGCTCTGCATCGGGACCTTTCCGGGCATGGAGTGCAGGCCGGGATCCATGGGGAGGCCTGCACCGGGATGGCGCATCGAGCTCCATGATAAAGATGGGAACCCGGTGGGAACGAACCGCGAGGGCAGGATCGCCATCGCCACAAGCCCGCGCCCTGTCGGTCTCTTCGTGGGCTACCTCGATAACGAGGAGGCGAACCGCAAGGCCTTCGTGAAGGGGTGGTATTACACCGACGACAAGGCCGCAATGGACGAGGATGGCTACTTCTGGTTCATCGGCAGGGACGATGATGTCATCAAGTCCTCGGGCTATCGGATCGGGCCCTTCGAGGTGGAGAGCGCGCTCATGGAGCACCCCTCCGTGGCAGAGGCGGCGGTGGTAGGCTCGCCGGACGCCATCCGCGGGCTCATCGTGAAGGCCTTCGTTGTGCTAAAGCCCGGCTACGCGCCATCGGATACCCTTGCCCGGGATCTCAAGGAGCATGTGAAGAGGGTGACTGCGCCGTACAAATATCCGCGGGCCATCGAGTTCGTAGAGGCCCTCCCCAAGACCATCTCGGGGAAGATACGCCGGAACAAGCTCCGGGAACAGGAGATGCAGAGGTTTCTTTCAGGTGGTGGAAAAGAGCTGGCGGTTCAAGAGTAATTTTTTTCGGACCGCGAACCCTTTCCTGATCCCCCTACTGAGGGCATGGATCCAGAGTTTCGCCTTAATACCGCGTGTGATTCCCCGAAGTGCCGCCCACTCCTGATTCGGACCCCCCATCCGTCCGGTCCGCGAAGCTGGAGAGGGGCAGCTTGCGCCCACGGGCCGTTCTGCCCGGCCGGCCGCAGCGCCGGGAATGGGTGAATTCCCCTCGTTATTGCCAAGAGAACGTTGATATCACCCCCCACCCAATGATGCATTGCCTGAAAGGGCGGAGGAGAAGGAATGTACTTCGTGGTATTAGCCAAGTTCAAGAAGAGACCAACCAAGGACGTCGTTGCCCAGAACATGAAGATGCTGGAGATGGGGGCCAAGGAAGGGGTCAAGAACCATGGGATCTACTGGACCCTGGGCAGGTACGATGCCGTCGGGATCTTCGAGGCCCCCAACGAGAAGGTGGCCATGAAACACTCAATAAGAATGGGTGATAACGTCTCGTCCGAGACCCTTGTCGCAATTCCGGTAGAAGAAGCGAGGAAGCTCGCTGAATGAACCCGGTACAGAAGAAGTCGAAGAGAGTACAGGAGTAACCTGTCAGGGCAACGGTTACCTCAACCTACTTTTCAGTATTTTTTGAAAATTTTCGTCTCCAGCCGGGTATGGAAGTAAGTGCCGATCGGCTGGTGGTGCAGGGAGTGCGGGATCTCACGAATGGAATAAGACGAAAATATTTCTCTGATTAGAGAGAAAATAGTGTCATTGATGGATGTAAATGCTATATTCAAAGATTATATTATTCCCTTTATCGCAATATTGGCCTTTATTCTTTCATTATATAATGCATATCGCCAATGGAAGGAAAATCGACCAAAACCCGTATTGGAATTATTTCGTAAGGAATATGATGAGAATGAGCAACCCGATCCGGGGTTTGCATGTCAGGTGAGGAATATTGGAAAAGGCCATATAATCGTTGATTTAGCTGGTTTTCATTATAAAAAAGGGTAATTGTAAAACATCTGCCCCCAAATAGGAGGAGATACCTATATGGGGACAATGAATCTCCCGGACCTCATCCACATCTGTGGCACCGAGGAGAGTGCATTTCAGTACCTCTTCAGCAGGAAGAGAGAGCTGCCGTCGTGTCCTTCATGCAACTACATGCAGTTCTATTTTATGCGGCGGAACCGGCTCCGGTGTGCCCGGTGCCGGAGGGATTTCCACCCCTTCCAGGGGACACCCCTTGCCACGATGAGGATACCCTACACCTCCTGGCTCCTCCTTATCAAGCTCTTCGAGCTTGAGGTGAGTGCACGGAAGGCAGGGTTGCAGACCGGTGTGAGCTATCCTACTGCCCTGCGGGCCTTCGATACCATCCGGAGAGCCATCGTTACTCATCTCTCCCGCGAGGATGAGCTCCTCAAGGGCGAGATCGAGGCAGATGAGGCATACTTCGGGGGAAAGCGGAAAGGGAGGAGAGGACGAGGATCCCGGAATAAGACCATCGTCTTCGGGATTCTGGAACGTGAGGGGAAGGTATCGGTGAGCATCGTTACCGATGCTTCCGCAGAATCCCTGATGCAGGAGACGGTGAAGAAGGTCCGTCGGGGATCCATCGTGTACACCGACAAGTGGCGGGGCTACAATTCCCTCATGTTCTGCGGATACCGTCACCTCAACATCGACCACCGATACAAGTTCAAGCGGGGAAAGGTGTACATCAACGGCGTGGAAGGGTTCTGGTCCTTTGCGAAGGAGAAACTGATTAAGCATCACGGTATCTCGAAGGAGAAATTTCTCCTGTACATCAAAGAAATGGAGTGGAGATACAACAACAGGGACCAGGAGTTATTTGACCTCCTGGTTGCCATGATATTGGGGGCAGATCATTGATAATTACCTAAAAAAGATATCAATGAAGGTCATATTGAACAATGCACTTATCATAGTTATGTAGATCAACGGCGATTCCCTTTAAGGATGGAATTAAGAATGCTCCCTGTTAAGCTGGAAGCCGGATCGGCAATTGAAATCTTATTTAATGATGAAGATGTCCGGCGGGCTTTGATGCCTAGGAGTTTATCTGGAACCGTCAAGATAAATGGATTTATTCGAGATGGAGATGGTCGCTATTTTTATTCTATAGAACCTTGGGAGTTCAACATCTGAAAAATAACATTATCAATACGAACACATTCCAATTCGGTCCCTTTTATTCCTTTTATCAGGTTTTTCATTCAATAACGACCGCTCCCTGTTGAAAGGAAACCTTTACCTTGTATCCATCCCTGTTGGTTGTTCTCCGAGGTTACTTCAATCGTCTCTTCATAAGAATTTCCTGACCATCCCCCCTCCCACCACTGATTTATTCCTCCGCCAGAGATGGATAGGGTGAGATTACCTGCCTCGCTGGACGAATATTGCACGTATATCGGAGCCATGAATTGATAACATCGTCCAGATAGAGATGGACCCCGGCAGGGTATCGATTTTAACAATTCCGGGTATGAGAGTAACGGTTCCCGATTGAATGGATTTTGAGTATCAATCGATCGCTGTACTCTCTGTGAAATGCCGAACTCGAATGGTATCAGAATCGGTGTCTCATTGGAATAGGCTGTTGCCGTAGGTGGCGGAGTCCGTATCGGTGTGCTTCCCGGTTCTATAGGGATAGGGTAACCGTGATATTCAGGCACTATTTTTACTGCGGATATCTTCAGCATGGGAGTATCATTCACCTGTTCGAGGGATAGCCTCCAATCCGGAGAGATACCATATCCTTCTCCTTTAACGAGGGCCTCTCCAAGGAGGGTGTTGTTATGGGTAAAAGGCACGGGAAGGAGCAGGGTAATATTTTCAAGCACGGACTGAGTTGAAATTATCACTCGATATTGAAGCTCATGATATTCACTCTCATTTCTAATCACCGTAGTTTGCCAGAAAAACCAGGTAAGGAAGATGACAATCAGAAAAATGGCGAATATCAAGAGGGGGTGTTTCGATGGGAGAGTCATATTTGACAATGATATCAATCGGGGTGGGGAAAAGAATTTTGAATGTATGTTCGTAATTGAGCACACCACCTTCGAATTTGGATTCCCTTTGATCTGGATATTTGAGAATCGTCTTACCTCAAGGGCTTGAAGTAATGAAGGCCATGTCTAATCTTTTCCCCGAACCGGGATAGCCGTATATATTCCCTGCACGAATGGAAGATCGGGCAGATCATGGAGAAGGATATCATCGTTTTTCACGGAAACCTGAAGCAATTGCTGGAGAAGGTTGAGACCGGGGAGATGATCCCCAGGCTCCAGGCCTCCCACGCTCCCATGTGCAAGTTCTTCACCGCCTACTACGTCATAAGCGGCATCCGCCACGTCGTCCCCCTGGTGCATGGTCCCACCGGGTGCCCCCTGTACATATCCGATTTCGTGAGAACAAGGGAGTGCTGTGAGATCCGTGGCGTACCCCTCGAACCCACCGCCTGCACCGCCCTCGACGAGAGCCATGTCATCTACGGGGGCGAGGGGAAGCTCCTGGAAGCGGTGAAGGAGGCATACGTAAAGTACCATCCCGACCTTATCGTCATTCTCTCCTGCTGCTGCTCGGGGATCATCGGGGACGATGTCGAGAGCATCGCACGCGAGGCAGAGAAGCTGGTCGGGTGCAGGGTGCTCGCCCTCAGGAGCGAGGGGTTCGGCGGTGATTTCCGCAGTGGCTACGAGGACGCCTTCAGGCTCATCATGGAGCTGATGGAACCCCCGAAGGAGAAGAGGAGAGGGACCGTCAACATCCTCGGGGCACGCTGGGGCCCCACCACCACCGAGTTCGAGATGGACATGGACGAGATCGAGCGGCTCCTTGGCGAGGTGGGGATCAAGATAAACGCCGTGATCGCGGGGGGCTGCACGGTCGAGGAGATAAGAAGGGCCCGTGAAGTCGAGCTGAACGCCTCATGGTGCTATGACTGGGGGCAGAAGCTGGGCGACATGATGAAGGAGCGGTTCGGCATCCCGTACAGCAAGACAGGGCAGCCCTACGGGCTTGAAGCAACAAAGGAATGGCTCCTGGGGGTTGCATCACCTCTCGGCATGGAGAAAGAGGCGCTGGAGGTGATCGAGCGGGAGACCCGGGAGGTGCTTCCGGATCTTGCCTACCTGAAACAGGCCCTCGAGGGGAAGACCGCGATCATCGAGATCACAGAGTTTCCCGGACCAATCAGGGCCCTCTCGCTGGCACGGATGGCAGAGGAGTTCGGTGCCCACCCCATCGTGATAAACATCCACCCGTATACCATCAAGGAGAGGATGCCCAGCATCAAGTTCCTCCTCGAGACCGGTGTCAACCCCGAGATCATCCTGACGAGAGGACTCTTCCGCCTGGGGTCCTTCCGCTCATCGAAAGAGACGGAGGATGAGCTGGAGGCAATCGTCAGGGAGTACAGGGATGTCATCTTCTTCGGGAACTCTGCCCGGTATCCTCCCTGCCCGGTCGTGAACCTGACGCTCATGAATCCGGTGTTCCAGCCCCAGTACGGGTTCCGTGGAATCAGGAATATCGCTGCGCTGGTCAGGCAGGCTCTCGAGAAGAAGGACCTCCCGCGTTCCCGGCTGCTCAGGGGGATGCTCTATGGAACCCGTACAAAGTGAAAGGCCTGCCGGCGCGGATTACGGGAACCTGGAGAAGTGCACTGATCCCTATCTCCGGTGTGCCTTCAACGGAGCCGCCCAGACCGCCCTCGGGGTTTCCGGCTCCGCCCTGCTCGCCCATTCTCCCCAGGGATGCGAGTATCTCGTGAACAACGCCTTTGCCTGGCAGGAGTGCGACTATATGGAGACGATGACGCTCTGCACCAAACTGTGCGTGGATGAGATCGTGCACGGCGGCGAGGATCTCCTTGCCCGTACAATCCGTGAAGCAAAGGATCTCCCTATAACTGCCCTGTTTGTGCTCAGTGCATGTGGACCCGAGATCGTTGGCGACGACATCGTTGCGGTCTGTGAGACCCTGCAGCCGGAGGTGAAGTTCAGGCTCGTTCCCATCGAATGCGCCGGGTTCAGGGGGTCGCAGTATGACGGCATCGATATCGCCCTTGATGTAATGCTCAGGCGTCTCGTGAACGAGGGGAGCGATAAGATTCCCGACTCGGTCTGCCTCATTGCCCCCCATGCCAATGCCAACCCGACGTGGATGGCAGACCTGGAATGGGTGAAACAGACCCTGTCCCGGATGGGGGTACGGGTGGTTGCGACGCTCACGCATAAGACTCCCCTTGCCGAGATCGAGACCATATCCTCTGCTGAGGCATCCCTCCTGTTGAGCCACGATGCCGGGCAGAAGGCGGCGGATTATCTCTCTGCCACGTGGGGAACCGAGCAGATCTGCAAGGGGATACCCCTCCCGATAGGTATGACCAACACGGAACGCTGGTTGACGAGGCTGGGGGAACGGTTTGACGTGCAAAAAGAAGCAGAGAAGATGGTCTCGGACGGGGAGAGGATGGTGACAACTACCTGCAGGCGCAAATGGCCCATGGCGCGGTTCTTTTTCCGGACCCCCGCCGCAATTGTTGCCGATGCAACGGTCGGGATCCCTCTCGTCCGGTTTGTCACCGAGGAGATGGAGATGACGCCGGAGCTCGTGGCCCTGTACTCTTCCCATCGCCCGGCCCGCGAACTCCTCGAGGGGGAACTCTCCGATCTCGGGCTCAACCCGAAGGTTGTGTACGGCACCGATGTGTACAGGACGAGGAAGAGTATCGGGGAGGTTCGGCCGAAGGTCGTCTTCGGGAGCACCATCGAACGGCATGCCAGCGAGGGTCTGGGAGTATCGTATGTGGTTGAGCTGGTGAGGATGATGCGCCAGTTCAGGTTCATCAACAGGGAATACTTCGGGTATACCGGGATTCTGAACCTCTTCGAGGCCGTACAGAATGAGTGGATCATCCGGTGGCGATCGAAAGAAAAGAGATACGAGGCTAAGTGGTGACGAGCAGATGAGGCAGATAGCAATTTACGGCAAAGGAGGGATCGGGAAGAGCACGATCGCCTCAAATATCTCAGCGGCGCTTTCCGAGATGGGCCTCTCGGTCATGCAGGTCGGCTGCGACCCCAAGAGGGACTCCACCCGT
>Ga0315279_10002680_pt1 | contig 26207 bp, 24 predicted proteins | sample YL17G06_20_MG_FD_203694 | JGI IMG/M metagenome (GOLD analysis project Ga0315279, IMG submission 203694) | Sediment microbial communities from Yellowstone Lake, YNP, Wyoming, USA - YL17G06_20 | ecosystem: Environmental > Aquatic > Freshwater > Lake > Sediment | place: USA: Wyoming | collected... | reverse complement strand
CCCAAGATTGTGGGAATACGAATACCCGGTTTAGCGAGCGGTCTTTCTTTATAGACTGAACGATCGAATCGGCAGCGTAATATTGTTCCGGTCCCGGGGATCGGGGCAGGAATTTCGCCATGATGGGGATGAGACTGATGAGCGTGAGAAGAATGGCCGCGGCCGTGGCGGTGAGGGTACGAATTTTACCTTTCAGACTGAGATAGATCAACCCAAAGATAATTCCGATAAAGACCAGGCCTAAAAGGATCCCCTGCGTGAATTGGCCGGAATTCTCTTCATAGATCGCGGTTTTAGACCCGGCGAGGTTCCGGCCGCTGGCGAGCGCGATCAAGATTACGATTATAAAAACCGCCAGGAAGATCCCGGCCGTCGTCATGAATTTTTTCGGATCAAATCCCTTTTTCACGACAATATTATCATAACCGATTGCGGCCAGCGCGATAAAACCGAAACTGGCGATATAGAAAACCAGGGAAGGCGCGCGGAACATGGTGAATCCCGGGATGAGCGTGTACAGGATCCGGAAGAAAGGCGTGGCCGCACCCAGGGCGGTCAGGATCACGAAAATTATCGCGATCGCGTAAAACCGGACGTAGGCCTTTTTCCAAAATCGGATCACGGTGAAGAAAGCGAAAATGAGCGCGAGCAGACCGAAATATTCGGTATGGAATTTCAGGGCGTTCGATCCCCAGTAACGTTCCAGGAAACCGGAGAAAGTGGGAATAAAAAGATCGATCAACTCTGCCGGGGGCATGGCCCAGCTGGCAGAATATGCAAAACCCCGTTCCGTGCCGCGGGCGGCCTGTTTCAAACCTCCTAACACCGGTAACCAAACCACAGCCATGAGCAGGCCGATGAAAGCGACCGCGACCAGGCTGTAGGCGATTGTTTTGATTCGTTCCGGAGCCGTGAATTCCTCTCTGCGGGCGATCAAACAATAAATGAAATAAGCGAGAATAAAGAGCAGGCCGTAATAATTGATCTGGAACTGGCCTTCGTAAAAAGCCAGGGCCGCGCATAGGCCGAAACCCATAAAATACGATAATTTTTTGGTTTTAAGCGCGCGGTTGACCAGGAACATCAGCAAGGGCAGGATGGCGACACTGGCTGCCCGGCCGGCGTGGCCGGCAAAGGGCGTGGTGGCCAGGTTGCCGATGAATTGGTAGGTGAACGCGCCCAGGGCCGCGGCGTATTTGGACAGGCCGATCTCCTTGAGATAAAGGTACATGCCCAGGCCCGCGATGAAGAAAAATATGATGAATTTTATCGCCAGCACGACATGGGGGGGAATGATGTAAATGAGCCAGGTCAGCGGCGCGAGCGGGATGCCGATCGGCGAACCGAAGACCGGCACGCCGCCCAGGATGTCGGGATACCAGAGCGGGAACTGTTTCTGCTGGCTTGTCCATTTTTCCAGAGGAAAGCGTTCGTTCAGGTAGTCTGAATTTCCGTTGCCGATCATGTTGTTCGGCGATAGAAACTGGGCGAAATAAACGAGGGGGATTAAAATTAGCAGGGCGAGGACGATCTTTTCCCAATGCGGCTCGAGAAAATGAGGTTTGCTTTCCTTGACGACGGGTTTTGACGTTTCCTTGACTTTATGTTTTTTACTCATAATAATAGTATAGCAATTATTTTTCCTGCGTCAACCGAGACTTTGTTAATGGTGATTTGACCTTTGTCCGATAGATAATAAGCCCGGTGAAAAATATTGCGACCTCAAAGATCGTGACCCAGACCCGGCTCAGGAAACTGATGCCGATGGCCAGTGCCGAGGAAACGACCGAAGAGAGGAGCAGGGTCATGGTCCCTTCCCGGACGCCCAGTCCGCCGGGCGCGAGGATGATGATGAAACCGGCCATCCAGGAAATGATGTAGATCGCCGCCAGGGCCGGGAACTGCCCGAGCGGAACCGGGTAGAGCGCGTTAATGAGCAGGAAATAGCCGACGATCTGCGCCAACCAGAGGCCGAGAAAATAAACCGCGATCCCGAGCAGAGACCCGTACCGCATTTTGATTAGGACCGGCGGTCGTCGGATCATTTTTAGTCCGATATTTACGAAGCGCTCAAGCACGGGCGGGTAAAGGACCAAAATAAAGAATAGAAAAACCGGAATCAGGAGGAGGTAATTGACGAGATTCTCGGGATGGGCCAGGGATAAAGCCAGGAAGAAAAGCAGGATCCCGACGAGGAAAGTCAAGCCGGTCTCGATGATCACGCTTACCCCGATCTTTTCCGCGGACAATTTTTCGCTTCTAGCGAGGTAAACCCGGCCCAGGGCGAACCAGACCCCGCCCGGCACATACTTGGCGGTCTGCGACGCGGCCATGACCCAGAACGCGAACGGATAGGAAATGTCACCCTCCAAGGATCGGATGATCGTCTGCCAGGCTTTGACAAAGATCAGAAAAGTCACCAATAGAAAGAAAAATGACAGCAACAGGTAAAACGGATTAAAACGGAGATCGGCAAAGGGAATTTGATGCCAGTTCCGGACTAGGCTCCGGATCAGGAAAAAGAAAATGACGAGCACGACGACGGCAGCGAGGAGCCGGCGGATGAATTTCACAATCAGAGTATACGGATAGGTGCGGATTTGTCAATTGTAAATCACCCCCAGCCTCAATCCTTATCCTTTTTTTTGTCATCCCCCGGCTTGACCGGGGGATCTAAGTGACTGGATCGTCCGATCAAGTCGGACGATGACAAGATTCATTGACTTTGTTAAATGTTTATTTATAATTGTGCCGTGGAAAAACTGATCAATGGTATCTGGAACGACCTGAAAGACAAGGTCTCGCGCGAAGAACTGGTGTTCCTTAGAAAATGCTTCCGTGCCTATTCTTCCCGCGGGCACATGAAGAACGTCGTCGACGACCTGGTGGTCATGGAAAAGTACACGCCGCCGCCCGGAAAGGTGCTCGATTTCGGCTGCGGGATCGGCCTCCAGGCCTATCTCCTGGCGCACCTGGGCTACGACGTTTACGGCCTGGAAACGGTCGAGGACAAGTCCCTGGACGGATTTTTGAAGGGCAAGGCCGAGACGCACATCAAGTCCCGCGAGGAGAGCATGCGGGGCGTGTGGGAGACGATCCAAAAGAAGTCCCGCGTTCATTTCCAGTTCTACGACGGCCGGAACATACCCTTTCCCAACGGTCATTTCGACGTGGTGCTGGCCTACGCGGTCTTTGAACACATCCCGCCTAAGGAAGTACCGAACATCATTAAAGGTGTGGGCCGCGTGCTCAAACCGGGCGGGATCTTATACGTTTTTCAACTGCCCCAACGCACTTCCTATACCGAATTCGTCGCCCGGAAACTGGGTCTGGAATCTCATGAGTATTTATGGAGCTATTCATCGATCAATGCGGCGCTCAATCGGAGCGGGTTCAAGATAAAATTCTACAAGCAGGTCGACATGATGATCAACCACCCGTATAAAGTGGTCAATCCTTTATTTCCGATCCTAAAGAAAGTTAATAAGGTATTATTGCAAACGCCCCTGGCGTATTTCGCCCACCATTTAACGGTGGTCGCGGAGAAGCGTTAACCCAACAAGGAGATCAAGAGAATGAAAACGATCAAATACGTATCGCCGAAGATCGGTCCCAAAGCCCGGCGCTTGATGGCGCGCGACCAAAAAACGATGTTCAGCGCGCACACCCGGACCCGGGAGATCCCCCTTTCCGTGGACCACGCGCAGGGCGCCTGGATCTGGGACCTGGACGGCGATAAATTCCTTGATTTCGGCGCTGGTTTCGCGGTCGTCGGCACCGGACACTGCCACCCGGCCGTGGTCAAAGCCGCCTCCGACCAGCTGAAAAAATTGATCCATATTTCGGGCAGCGATTTCTATTACGAATCCCAGGTCAAACTGGCGGAGAAACTGATCGAGATCACTCCCGGCAATTTTGCGAAGCGCGTTTATTTCGGCAACTCGGGCGCCGAGGCGGTCGAGGCCGGCCTTAAAGTGGCCCGGTACTATACCCGCCGGCCGCGGATGATCAGCTTCCTCGGCGGTTTTCACGGCCGGACCTTCGCGGGGATGACCATGTGCGGCAGCAAGAAGGCCCAGCGTGCGCACATGGGGAACTTGGTCCCCGATGTCCATCACATACCTTATCCTTACTGTTATCACTGCGTGTACAACGAGACCTATCCCCAGTGCATCCGCAAGGATTATAAGGGCGTGCCACTTTTATACTGCCTTTCCTACCTTACGGATGTGATCTTCGAGCGGCTCATCGATCCGGAGGACGTGGCCCTTATACTGACCGAACCGATCCAGGGCGAGGGCGGCTACATCATTCCGCCGCCGGAGTTCCTGCCCGGCCTGCGCAAAATTTGCGACGAGAACGGGATCGTCCTCATTTTTGACGAGATCCAGAGTGGATTGGGCCGGACCGGCAAGTGGTTCGCCTGCGATCACGTCGGCGTCGCGCCGGATATCATTCTGATCGCGAAGGCGATCGCTTCGGGCCTGCCCATGAGCGCGACCGTCGGTAAAGCGAGCCTGATGGACTGCGCGGTCGATAAAAGAGCCTGGATCCCGGGCGCCCACGGATCGACTTTCGGCGGCAACCCGGTGGTCTGCGCGGCCGGCGTTGCGTCGCTCGATATCATCGAAGCCAAGTTGATCCGAAACGCGGCCCGGGTCGGCGATTTTTTGATGAAAGGCATGACCGAGATCCGGAACCGGCATCAGATCGTCGGCGAGGTGCGCGGCCAGGGGCTCATGATCGGTTTTGAGCTCGTCCGCGATCGTCGAACCAAAGAGCCGTTCCCGAAAGCGGTCAGCCGGGACGGGAGAACCATCAAAGAAGTTTTCACCGGCGAGTGCTACAAGCGGAGATTGATCCTCTTTGGCGCCGGCTTCCAGTCGATCCGGATGTCGCCGCCCCTCGTGATCACCCGGGACGAAGCGGCCCGGGCTCTGCGGACGATCGAAGCGGTGGTCGAATGGATCGAGGCGAGAATATGATCAACTCGAATATTTTCCGGGAATACGACATCCGCGGCCTGGCCGATACCGATCTGTCCGACGCCAACGTTTATCAACTCGGCCGGGGTTTCGGAACTTACTATACCACGCGCCGCCAGACGACCGTGGTCTTAGGACATGACGTCCGGCTTTCTTCTTCTCGGATCGCCGGGATCCTGAACCGGGCCCTGAACGATTCGGGCTGCGACGTGGTCTTCTTAGGCGAAGTGCCGACGCCGCTGCTGTATTTTTCGCTCTATCATTACAAAATTCCGAGCGGCATAATGGTCACGGCGAGCCACAATCCCAAGGAGTTCAACGGTTTCAAGGTCTGCGCCGACAAGATGTCCCTTTACGGTCCGGACATCCAGAAACTGCGCAAGATCGTCGAGGATGGCGAATTCGTTTCCGGCAAGGGTTTTTTAGAAGAACGGGATATCGTTCCCGAATACATAAAGCACGTTACGACGGGCGTTAATATCGAGAAGGGTCTCAAGGTCGTCGTCGACACCGGGAACGGCACCTGCGGTCCGCTCATGGAAACGATCCTGAAAAAACTGGGCGTCCACGCTCGTATTCTCTTCAAAGAGCCGGATGGAAATTTTCCCAACCACCTGCCCGATCCGACGGTCCCGAAATATATCGAGAAGTTGGTCGCGACGGTCAAGGGCGGTAATTACGACTGCGGGATCGGTTTGGACGGCGACGGCGACCGGATCGGCGTCATCGACGAGAAAGGCGATATCATCTGGGGCGACGTGCTCCTCGCTCTTTACGCCGAAAAAGTGATCCGCCAGGAGCCGGGGGCCAAGATCATTTTCGAGGTCAAGTGTTCCAAGGGGCTCGTCGAGCGGATCCAGGCCCTGGGCGGGACGCCGATCATGTACCGAACCGGCCATTCCCTGATCAAGGCGAAGATGAAGCAGGAAGGCGCGCCCCTCGCCGGCGAGATGTCCGGCCACATGTTCTTCGCCGACCGCTATTACGGTTTCGACGATGCGATTTACGCGAGCCTCCGACTACTCGAGATCCTGGGCAAGGGCGATCGACTGTCTAAGCTCGCGGCCCGGGTGCCCAAATATTTCTCCACGCCGGAGATCCGCGTCGAGACGACCGACGAGTTTAAGTTCGGGGTCGTGGAAAAGATCAAGGAGGAATTCCGACGATCCTACCCGATCCTCGATATCGATGGGGTTCGGGTCGATTTCGGCGACGGATGGGGATTGGTCCGCGCGTCTAATACCCAGCCCGTGCTGGTCGTCCGCTGCGAGGCGCGGACCAAGGAGCGGTTGGACGACATCATCAAGATCTTCCTTCAGAAACTGGGCGAGCAGGGTTTGATCCTGCCGACCGAAAATCATTAAAATGGAGCCGGGATGCGGATCGTCCGGTCAATAAAGAAAGCCCGGGAAGCCGTCTCTCGGGCACGGTCCCGAGGTCTTAAAATCGCTTTTGTACCGACCATGGGATATCTTCATGAAGGTCATTTATCTTTGGTCCGGATCGCCCGCCACTACGCGGATTACGTGGTGGTTTCGATCTTTGTCAATCCCACGCAATTTGGTCCCCGGGAAGACCTGGCCCGCTATCCCCGCAACATGCACCGGGACCGGGCGCTCCTCACCAAAGCGGGCACCGACCTTCTTTTTTACCCGACGCTCCGGGCGATCTACCCCAAGGGTTACCGGACTTACGTCGAGGTCACCGGACTCAGCGGAGTCCTCTGCGGTTCATCCCGGTCCGGACATTTCCGGGGTGTGGCGACGATCGTCCTCAAACTGTTCAATATCATAAAGCCGGACTTGGCCGTGTTCGGACGCAAGGATTTCCAGCAGTCGGTCATTATTCGGCGGATGGTCTGGGATCTGGACGTTGCAGTCCGGATCATGACCGGCCCCACGGTCCGGGAAAAAAGCGGACTGGCGATGAGTTCGCGCAACGATTATTTGACCCCGGTTCTGCGCCGGGACGCGGCTATAATATACCAGGCGCTCCGTTGCGCCCGGACCGGGTTCCGGAAAGGGGAGACCGCCGACCCGAGCGCGCTGACCGGGATGATAAAAAAAATGATCGGAAACCGGGGCGGCCGCGTCGACTACGTTTCGGTCGTGGATCCGGACCGGCTGGCTCCAGTGAAGAAAGCGAAGCGTGGCGATCTTATCGCCGTCGCCGCATTCTTCGGAAAAACCCGGCTGATCGACAATATCACCTTATAAAACAAATGGTCTATTTAGTCTGTCTAGTCTTTCTTGTTTATCTAGTTTTTAACTAAAAAGCCCAAAAAGACTAAAAAGACCAGATAAACCAACATTTTTCTTTACTCACTTGACAGGGCCGAAAACCCGGATAAAATATCTCCGTGGCGCAAGCAACAAAGAAAGTCATCATTGTCGAATCCCCGACCAAATGCAAAACCATCAAGGGTTTTCTCGGCCGGAATTACGTTTTAGTCTCGTCGAAGGGGCACGTGATGGACCTGCCCAAATCCAAACTGGGCGTCGACGTCGAAAATAACTTCCTGCCCACCTATATCAAGATCAAAGGCAAGGCCCCGATCATCAAGGAGATCAAGGAGGCCTGCAAGGATGCCAAAGAAATTTTTATCGCGTCCGATCCGGACCGCGAAGGCGAGGCGATCGCCTACCACATCGCCGAAATATTAGGCAACGATGACCACCGGATCAAGCGGGCCCTTTTCCTGGAGATCACGCCGGAATTCGTGAAACGGGCGCTCCAGATGCCCACCGATATCAACACCAACTTGGTCAACGCCCATAAAGCGCGTCGGGTTCTCGACCGGATCGTGGGCTATTTTACGAGCCCAATCCTCTGGAAGATCATCAAGGGCGGGTTGTCCGCGGGCCGGGTGCAGAGCGTGGCTCTCCGATTGATCTGCGAGCGGGAAAAGGAGATCAACGATTTTAAATCAACCCCTTATTGGAACACCCAGGCCGTGTTCACCACGGACCAGAGCGTGAAATTTAACGGGTCCCTCTGGCGCATCGACGGCGTATACCGGAAGATCGCCACGGCCGAGGAATTGAACAAGATTCAGGGTTTCCTCAAACCCGAATCAAAATTCACGGTCACATCCTACAAAATTACCAATCCGGAACGGGTGCCGCCGCCGCCCTTCATCACATCCAGCCTGCAGCAGGAAGCGTCCAAGCGCTACAGCTACCCGCCGGGCAAGACCATGCATATCGCCCAGGGTTTGTACGAGGGCGTAAAGCTGCCCGAAGGCCGGATCGGCATCATCACATATATGCGGACCGATTCGATCCGGGTGAACACCAAGGCGGTCGAGGAACTCCGCGGGTTCATTAACGGAAAATACGGCAAAGAATATGTGAACAAGGAGATCAGGGTTTTCAAAGACCGCAAGAACGTCCAGGCCGGTCACGAAGCGATTCGGCCGACCCGGGTCAATCTTGAACCGGACGCGATCAAGGAGTACCTGACACCCGAAGAACAAAAGATCTATAAGCTCATTTATGACCGGTTCATCGCTTCCCAAATGGCGCCCGCCAAATACTGCCTCAAGGAAGCGGTAATGGAGTTCATGGGTTTGGAATTCAAGGCGGACGAGATGAAACCGGTTTTCCTGGGCTACCAGCTGGTTAGCGGTGAAACCATAGAGCGCGGTTTTGTCCCCGACCTGAAGGTCGGCGATACCGTGCGCCTGCTGGAAGTGAATTTTGAGGAAAAACAGACCGAACCCCTGCCGCGGTATACCGAGGCGACCCTGATCAAGAAACTCGAGGAAAACGGTATCGGCCGGCCTTCGACCTACGCCCATATCGTGCAAACCCTTTACGAGCGCAAGTACGTCAGCCGGGAGAGCGGCAAGATCATGCCCAGCGAACTGGGCATCGAAGTCTTCAAGATCATCATCCCGCGGTTCGCGAACATTTTCGAGGTTTCTTTCACCGCCAAGATGGAGGAGGAACTCGACCTCATCGAGGACGGAAAGAAAACCTGGCAGGAAGTGGTCGGAGATTTTTACACGCCGTTCAAGGTTTCCCTGACCAAGGTCCAAAACGAAACCGAGATGCTCAAAGAATCCATGATCCAGAAGGTCGAGAAAAATTGCCCCAAATGCCAGCGGCCTTTGGTCATACGCTGGGGTAGATACGGCAAGTTCCTTGCCTGCTCCGGATTCCCGGAATGTAAATATTCGGAAAACCTCGAAGTCGAAAAGGGCGATAAGAAATGTCCGAAGTGCAACCGGGACATGATTATCCGGCACGGCAAGTTCGGTGAATTCCTGGCCTGCTCGGGTTATCCCGAATGCCGCTACACGGAGAATCTAAGCCATGACCAGCCCTGTCCGGTCTGCGGCGGGAACGTGATCATCCTTAAATCCCGCCGGGGAAAGATCTACCGGTGCAAGGCCTGCGATTTTTCGAGCTTTTATCCTCCGGTCGAGGGCAAGTGTCCGGACTGCGGTAAGGGATTGATCCAGAAAAAGAATAAAAAGGTCTGTCCGGTCTGCGAAAAAAATAAAAAGAATGAAAACCACTGATCAAATCGGGAAGTTCTACTATTTTTTCCCCCAATCAGTGGCCTTGGTTTCGGTCCGGGATAACGTCATGCCCGCGGCGTGGCATACGCCGATATCCAGCCAACCGCCGCTTTACGGCATTCTGATATCACCCAAACGCCATACCTATGATCTCCTGCGGGAAACTGATGGATTCGCGGTTAACTTTCTGCCCGTTTCCCGCGCCGGGTTCATCGCCCAAACCGGGCGGACCAGCGGCCGCGAAGGCTCGAAACTGGAACGATTCGGCGTGGCATATAAGCCGGCGCAGAAAGTCCCGGCCGCCATCCTGGATGACAGTTACGCCGCTTATGAATGTGAAAAAATCGCGGTGGCCGAATACGGCGATCATTTTCTATTTGTCGGTCGGATCGTTCTCCTCCATTATCAAGAAGGCATAGTCACAACCGCCGGTTTCGCGGACGAAAACAAGGTCGCGCCGATTCTCTATTTTGGCAAAGACCGGTACCTCACGATCGATCCCAAGACCCTAAGAATAATCGAAGGATAACCCCGTCATGAAGTTGGGTTTTCATGTTTCGATCGCGGGTGGTTTTGCGCGGTCGGTCGACGAAGCCGAGGCCCGTCATTGCGATACGATCCAGATCTTTTCCCGCAATCCTCGGGGTTGGAAATTCGGACCGTTCGACGATAAGGACATCCGGGTTTTCCGGTCCCGGATCCGGGAATCGGGCATCGCTCCGGTTTATATCCACATGCCTTATCTGCCAAACCTTTGCGCAACAAACCCCGGGTTATACCAGCGCTCGGAGCAATCCCTGCTCGAAGATTTGATGCGTGCCGAACGGATCGGAGCGGATTATTTGATCATGCATATCGGCTCGGCGCCGGACCCGGAAAAGGGGCGGCAACGAATGGCCACGGGCATCCGGGAATCCCTTAAGAAGGCCGCGAACCAAACCATCCTCCTTCTGGAAAATACCGCTGGTGCCGGGAAAACCCTTGGTTACCGCTTTGAGGAGATCCGGGCGATCCTGGACTTGATAGATATGCCGTCCCGGACCGGCGTGGTCCTGGATATCGCACACGCGTTTGCCGCCGGTTATGATTTCCGGACCCGAAAAGCGGTGGCGGAAAGCCTGGAACATTTTGACCGCTGGATCGGTTTTAAAGATCTGCATTTGGTTCATTTTAACGATTCCCGGGCGGCTTTTGGAACCCACCGCGACCGGCACTGGCATATCGGTAAAGGCGAGATCGGAAAGGGTATGAAGTACGTGATCAATGATCAGAATTTGAAAAACGTCCCATTTATCATGGAAACACCCAGAACCGGTTTAAAAGAAGACCTCATGAACCTCCGGGCGGCGAAGAAACTCCTGGCTCATGAATAATCGCCCGGTTAATTGTTTTGGGATTTGGGATATATCCCATAAGAGACTCCGGTGGATAATAACATACGCTCAATAAACATGTGGCAAGTTGAAATTCATCCGGTCTCTAATGGGATATACCGATTTTTCGCGTTATCCCGGCTAGAAATCACCCTTGACGATGGTAATTTTTTGGATATTATTATATAGATAAAGGAGGCGCAATTGGCTCATGCTTACACTCCCGGATTAAAAGTTCTTGAGTATACAGTCGTGGAAAAGCAGCGCCGGCTGCCTTTACCAGGGAATATTAAGGTTGGCAAGGGAACTAAGGTTGCGGCCGAACAGGTCGTTGCCAGCGCTAGCCTGCCCGGTAATGTCCAGACCATAAACGTGACCGGGTTATTGGGTATACCCGCGGACGAAGTCCATGAGGCAATGCTTAAGAAGGTCGGCGATAAGGTGGAAAAAGACGAGTTGATCGGCCAGACCAAGGGGCTTTTCGGCCTTTTTAAGACCCATGTTAAAAGCCCGATCAGCGGCGTGGTGGAAAGCGTTTCCAAAATCACCGGTCAGGTCATTCTTCGGGAACCGCCGATTCCGGTCGAGGTGATCGCTTATATCGACGGGGTCGTGACCGACGTCATTAAGAACGAGGGTGTCACGGTGCAGACCAAAGGCAGTTTTATCCAGGGCATTTTCGGCATTGGCGGCGAGGTTATCGGCGAGCTGGCCCTGGCTAGCACCGGACCGGACCAGGTTTTGACCGAAAAAGATATCGACGCTAAGTTCAAGGACAAGATCATGATCGGCGGCTCGATGGTGACTTACGACGCCATGATCCAAGCCCGGAATATGGGCGCCAAAGGTATCATCGTGGGCGGCATCGAAGATCAGGATCTGAAAAAATTTATGGGTTACGACATCGGCGTCGCGATCACCGGTTCGGAGAAAGTAGGGTTGACCCTGATCGCGACCGAGGGTTTTGGCAAACTCGCCATGGCTTCCCATACATACAACCTGCTTAAATCGCTGGTCGGCAAAAAAGCTTCGATCAACGGCGCGACCCAGATCCGGGCCGGCGTTATGCGTCCCGAAGTCATCGTGCCCCTCGAGTTTACGGCTAAAAAGGAAGCGCGCATCGCCTCCGGTTCCGGTTTGGAGATCGGCATGGATGTGCGCATAATCCGCGAGCCTTTCTTCGGCGCCATCGGCAAGGTCGTCGGTCTTCCGGTCGCCCTTCAGACGATCGACACCGAAGCCAAGGTTCGGGTTCTGGAAGTCGAACTGCCGGGCCCGAAGCGCGTGGTCCTGCCCCGGGCCAATGTCGAGATCATCGAGGTATAAATGAACATGCTGGCTTTAATCTTTTTTGCATCTTCGGGCGTGAATTCCCTGCTCATGCCCGCTTCCCCGGCCGGAGTCCTGACCGGGTTCACCGTCGCCCGACAAGCCGAGGCGATTTTTTATAACCCCGCGAATTTCGCGGCCGGCGAAAATTTCCGGCTCAACTGCTTCTATAACCGTTATTATCTAGGGATGCAGGGCATTTCGCTCGCCCTGAGCCGGAAGATAAGAAGTGTGGATCTGGGCGTCGGGATAACTAATTTCGATTACGGGTCGATCGAATGGCGGCCCGAATATCCGAGCGAAGATACCGTGATCAATTACTCAGCATACGATTTTGTTTTCATGATCTGCGGCGGTTTTACGGTATCGCCCCAGGCCCGGCTGGGCGTTACGGCGAAATATATCGCGGAGAACATTTACCTCTACAGCGATAACGCGCTGGCCTTCGATTTTTCCCTGGCTTACATGACGGACCGCTCCGGATTGACCTTTGGCGTGACCAATATCGGTTCCCAGATAAATCTCAACGGCGAGGATGTCAACCTGCCGGCCCGGTTGAGCCTGGGACTGAGCCGGAATTTCTCTAAATTCAACGCCGCGATCGAAGCCCATTATTTGGTCAACCGCGTAAACTTCGAATTCGGCCTCCGCGCGGGCGTCCCCCTGTATAAAATACTTGAGTTGAGCGCGGGCCTGCATTACCGTTACCAGGACCCGGTTTTCCCGGCTTTCGGTTTGGACCTAGACCTGGGCAAGTTCGCGGTCAAGTATGGCCTGGCGTTTTATCCATATAACCTCGGACCGGTTAACACGCTCGGTTTCGGAATGGAGTTTTGATCATGAACAACGTCTGGCTTGACTTTGAGCGCCCGATCATGGAGTTGGAGAAGAAGATCGAGGAACTCCGCGGCTTATCAGGAGTGGACGAGGATCTCGAGCGGCTCCAGACCCAGGCCGACCGGCTGAAAAGGAAGATCTATTCCAATTTGACCCGGTGGCAGAGGGTCCAACTCGCTCGGCACCCGAAACGGCCTTATTCCTTGGATTTTATCAAGCTTATTTTTGACGATTTCATCGAACTGCACGGCGACCGCAGGTTCAGCGACGACTGGGCGGTCGTCGCGGGACTAGCCCGGCTCGACAAGTACGGCGTGGGGATCGTCGCCGAGCAGAAGGGCCGGGATACTAAGGAAAAACTCAAAAGGAACTTCGGCATGCCCCATCCTGAAGGGTACCGGAAGGCCCTTCGGATCATGAAAATGGCCGCCAAGTTCAACATGCCGATCATCAGTTTTGTCGACACGCCCGGTGCCTATCCGGGCGTCGGCGCCGAGGAACGGGGACAGGCCGAAGCTATCGCCGTCAACCTATTCGAGTGTTCGACCCTGCCCGTGCCCATCCAAGTGGTAGTCATCGGCGAGGGCAGCTCGGGCGGGGCGCTGGGCATCGCGGTGGGGGACCGGATCATGATGCTCGAGAACGCTTATTATTCGGTTATCTCCCCCGAAGGCTGCGCGTCAATCCTCTGGCGCGATTCCAGCCGGAACAAGGATGCGGTCGAAGCCCTGCGGATCACGGCCCATGACCAGTTCGCCCTGGGCGTGATCGACGAGATCATCCCCGAACCGCTGGGCGGCGCGCACCTGGATTACGCGGCGACGGCCAAAAACATAAAGACCGTCTTGACCCGCAATTTGAACGAGCTTTTGAAAATCCCGGCCAAGGATCTGATCGATCAGCGCATCAATAAGTTCCGCCGCATGGGTATCTACAAGGAATAAATGGCCCTCGAAGGCAATCTCGAAGATTTTGAATTGACCGACGTGTTCCAGCTGATCCAGCTCGGCGCCAAGGATGGCAGCCTGCGCATCCAGTCGCCGGACGATGTCGGCGTCGTTTATTTCAAGGGCGGCATGGTCATCCACGCCAAGACCAACGTCATGACCGGCGAACCGGCGGTGGATTCGATCCTCCGCTGGCGGAAGGGGCGGTTCGTTTTCAACCCGGGCGAGCAGACCTTCGACCACACGGTCGACCTGCCGATCCAGCAGGTGATCCTCGAGGCCGCCCGCCGGATCGACGAGCTGATCCGTATCCAGAAGGTGATCCCGAACTTCGACGTGATCGTAAGGATCGTGGAGGTGCCCGACGCCGGGGTCGAGAAGATCGACCTTCGTCCCGACGAGTGGAAGGTCCTGGCATTTATCGACGGGACCCTCTCGATCAAGCAGATCTCCCAGCGCGTGAATATTTCCGAGTTCGAGGCGGCGCGCATCCTTTACGGGCTTGTCTCCTCGGGCCTGGTCAAGATCGTACCCAAGACCGTGGAGGAAAAGAAAGTCACACCGCCGGTCCCGCCGCCCGCCAAGGGCGTCAAAAAGGAAGACGACGACAAGAAGGGTATTTTCGGGATCTTCAAAAAGAAGTAGTTTTAAATTTGTTCTAATCTCCGACCGGTTTTACCGAAGCCGCTTCCACCATTAAAATTACGGTTTTTTTCGACGCCCGGGTCCGATGTGATATTCCTTTCGGAACCATGAAACCATGGTGTTTATTTAGGGTAACCGTTTTATGCTCGAGGTCGATAAAGAGCCGGCCCTGAAGCACAAAAAATAATTCGTCTTCCCGATCATGTTTATGCCAGTGGAACTTACCGTGTAAGATCCCGAGCCGAACCACGCAGTCATTGATCCGGCTCAGGGTTTGGTTGTACCACTTTTTCTTGCAGCGTGCAACCAGGCCGGGGATGTCGATCACTTTGAGGGGTTCGTACTTAACATCCAGGTTTATATCATATGATTGCGGTTTTTTCATTTTAAGGGTCCTTTCTTGGATTATAAAAGAAATAGTCGATCGTATCCGGTTCCATTTTACGCTCCGCCATATTATATGGTTAATACCATTTCCGTCAAGGCAACTCGATATATCAAGAACGGCCTATTGACATGAGAGAAAAAAAATGTATAATGACCCATGCTATTATCTAACACGTCGGGTTTCTCATTTCAAATCGCGGCCGAGCGGCCGCGCAAAGCTGTTGCCCGGCGTACCCAGTTTAACCTCGATATTTGGTGCTGGCGCTTCCGAACCTTATTATAATCCGTTCATAGGGTTCGGAGGCAAAAACTCATCCTTCCAAAAAAACTGATCATTAACGCAGAATAAATCGTCCGGATTTTTTACGATCCGGGATCCAATAATTACTTGATGGAGGTTAAACGATGGATATTCGAGAAGCGTTAAAGAACGTTGTCGAAGGGAAGGATTTGAGCCGGGACCAGGCATTCGGCGCGGCGATGGAGATCATGGAAGGCCGGGCTACGAACGCGCAGATCGGAGGGCTCCTGACTGGGCTTCGAATAAAGGGCGAGGCCGTGGAAGAGATCGGCGGTTTCGTAACGGCGATGAGGAAGATGGTCATCCCGGTCCCGGTCCGTGCGGACGACATCATCGATACCTGCGGGACCGGCGGCGACGGCAAGGGGACGTTCAACATATCAACGGTCGCGGCCCTGGTCGCGGCCGGCGCCGGATGCAAGGTCGCCAAACACGGCAACCGTTCGGTCTCGAGCCGCTGCGGCAGCGCCGACCTGCTCGAGCGGCTGGGCGTGAATATCGAGATGACCGCGGTCCGGGCGGCCGCCTGCGTCGACGAGGTCGGTATCGGGTTCCTGTTCGCCCCCGCTTTCCATCCGGCCATGAAACACGCCACCCTACCCCGGAAAGAACTCGGGATACGTACGATCTTCAACATCCTGGGTCCCCTGACCAACCCGGCCCGGGCCCGGCGTCAGCTCCTGGGCGTTTATGATAGAAAATTAGTCCGTCCGGTCGCTCAGGTTTTGCTCGACCTGGGTTGCGAGCGCGCCATGGTCGTGCACGGCGCCGACGGCCTGGATGAAATAACCGTCACCGGCCATACCTATGTCGCGGAAGTCCGCGACGGCGAGCTGCGGGAATATACCTTGTGTCCGGATGATTTCGGACTCGACCGGCATGACGCCGCGGACCTGCGGGCCGACGGCGGGGAAGAGAACACGCTCATCTGCCGGGCGATCCTCGAAAACGAGGGCGGTGCGCGGCAAGACGTCGTCGTGCTCAACGCGGCGGCCGCGATCTACGTCGCGGGCCGCGCCGACACGATCGGCGACGGAATAACCCAGGCCCGGGCGGCGATCGCGTCGGGCCGGGCAAAGGAGAAGTTGACGCGGCTCCGGGAGCGGGTTAAATGACCACGCTGGATAAGATAATCGCGCACAAAAAGATCGAGATCGAACACCGCCGGCGGTCCATCCCCTTAGCCGAATTGCAATCCGGGTCATACCCAAAATGCCGCGATTTTACCGCCGCCCTCGGCAAGAAAGGCCTGTCCGTGATCGCGGAAATAAAGCGGCGATCGCCTTCCGCGGGAGCGATCAACCATTGGGCGGACCCGGCTTACATCGCGCGGCAGTACGAGTCGGGCGGCGCCCGGGCGATATCCGTGCTTACCGACTGGAAATTTTTCGGAGGCAAGGTCGCCGATATCATCAAAGCCAAGCGCGCGGTACGCCTGCCCGTCCTGTGCAAAGATTTTATCGTCGATGAATACCAGATCTTCGAATCCCGCTTGGCCGGCGCGGACGCGATCATCCTCATCGCCCGGATCCTTGAAGCTAGGACGCTGGCCCGTTTCATCGCGCTGGCCGGGGGCATGCGCATGGCTTGCCTGGTCGAAGTCCGAAACCGGCAGGATATCGATAAGGCGCTTACATCCGGCGCGGAAATAATCGGGATCAATAACCGCGACCTCCGCACGATGCGCGTCGACCTGGCCGTTTCCCTGAAACTTAAAAAACTGATCCCGGCCGACCGGATGACCGTCAGCGAGAGCGGCATTTCTTCCCGCCGCGAAGTCCGCTTGCTCGCCGATGCCGGCTTCGACGCGGTTTTGATCGGCGAAACCCTGATGAAGAGCCTTAATCCGGCAAAAAGACTTAAGGGATTGCGCGATGATTAAAATCAAGATCTGCGGGATCACCAATATCGAAGACGCCTTGGCCGCGGCCGAGATGGGCGCGGACGCTCTGGGTTTTGTCTTCGCCGTTTCGCCGCGGAGGATCACCGCGGCGCGCGCGCGGGAGATCATCCGGGAACTGCCGCCCTTTGTGACGTCGGTCGGCGTCTTCGCGGGACAACCCCCGGCCGAGGTGAACGAGATCGCGCGCTACGCGGGCCTGAACGCGGTCCAGCTGCATGGCTCGGAACCGGCCGGTCACGCCGCGGCGATCGAATATCCGATCATCAAGAGGATCGCGGTGACCGCGGGCGATACGATCGCGGATATCCAGGCTAAGGCCGGCAATTTCCCGGCCCCGGCTTACCTGCTCGACCCGGGATGCGGCAGCGGTTTTACTTTTGATTGGCGGGCCGCGCGGGGCTTTCGGGGGATCATGATCCTGGCCGGCGGTTTGAGCCCGGAGAACGTCTTATCCGCGATCGGTTTGGCCCGGCCGTACGGCGTCGATGCCAGTTCCGGACTAGAAAGCGCGCCCGGTCGGAAAGACCGGGTCAAAATGAATAAATTTATCGAGGAGGTGCGGTCATGCGAATAAGAAAAAGTAATGCCCCCCGGACCCGGCGCCGCGGTTATTTCGGCGAATTCGGCGGCCAGTACGTGCCGGAACTGCTGATGGCGGCCCTGAACGAGCTGGAGAAGGCGTATTTATTTTATCGCCGCGATCGCGGGTTTAGAGGCCGGGTGGATGCTTGCTTGAAAGAGTACGCGGGTCGACCTTCGGCATTATATTACGCCCGGCGCCTGACCCAGGCCGCCGGGGGCGCCCAGATCTATTTGAAGCGTGAAGATCTTCTTCATACCGGCGCCCACAAGATCAACAACACGGTCGGTCAGATCCTGCTCGCTTACGCCATGAATAAAAAGCGGATCATTGCGGAGACCGGGGCGGGCCAGCACGGGGTCGCGAGCGCCGCGGTCTGCGCCATGCTCGGACTGGAATGCTCGGTATATATGGGCGTCGAAGACATGCGCCGGCAAAAGACGAATGTTCACCGGATGCAGCTCCTGGGCGCGAGAGTCATACCGGTGAAAACCGGCTCGCAAACCCTGAAGGACGCGATCAACGAGGCGATCCGGGATTGGGTGGCGCATGTTCGGGACACCCATTACTGCATCGGTTCCGCGGTCGGCCCCCATCCGTACCCCGTGATGGTCAGGGATTTCCAATCGGTGATCGGCCGGGAGGTGAAGGTTCAGATCCGGAAACGGACCGGCCGGCTGCCGGACGTCCTGGTGGCGTGCGTCGGCGGTGGCAGCAACGCGATCGGCTTGTTCTATCCGTTCCTCAAGGATCCGGTGCGGCTGGTGGGCGTCGAGGCCGGCGGTTTGGGGATCCGTACCCGGTGGCATGCCGCGACCCTGGGCCGCGGCCGTCCCGGTATCCTGCACGGCGCGCGGACCTACTTGCTTCAAGATAAGGAAGGGCAGGTCCAATCCACGCATTCGATATCGGCGGGGCTTGATTATCCCGCGGTCGGCCCGGAACACGCGTATTTTAAAGAAACCGGGAGGGTGGAATACGTTACCGCGTCCGATCGCGAGGCAGTAGATACGTTCAAACTCCTGTCCAGGTCCGAAGGCATTATCCCCGCGCTGGAGAGCGCCCACGCCGTCGCGCACGCCGTAAAGATCGCCGGGCGGCTCGGCCGGAACCGCACCATCGTCGTCAACCTGTCCGGACGGGGCGATAAGGATCTGGAAATCGTCAGGGAGGCGAGATGACCAAAGATCCATCGCCGATAAACCGCAAGTTCGTCGAGCTGCGCCGCAAAAATGAGGCGGCCCTGATCGTTTACGCGACCGCCGGTTTTCCGACCCTTGAGGAATCGTTTTGCCGGATCTCGGAGATCGGCCGGGCCGGCGCGGATATGATCGAGATCGGGGTACCGTTTTCCGATCCGGTCGCGGACGGACCGGTGATCCAACAGGCAAGCCAGGCGGCGATCCGGGGCGGTGTAACGCTTAAGAAAATAATCGCCGGCGTTCGTAACCTCTTACCCCCGGTTCCCATTATTCTGATGTCCTATTTGAATCCGATCTTGGCTTACGGAAAGGAAATTTTCATGCGCGACATCAAGTCGGCGGGCGTGGCCGGCCTGGTGGTGCCGGACCTGCCGGTTGATGAATCCGCGATGCTTTCCGGACCGGCGCGAAATTTCGGCGTCGATCTGATCTTCATCGTCGCGCCGACCTCTTCGGTCCGCAAGATCAAACGCATCACCCGGGCGTCGAGCGGGTTTGTTTACTGCGCGAGCATTTCGGGCACGACCGGCGTCCGAAAGAACCTGCCGCCGGACCTGATCGGATATATGCGGCGAGTCCGGGCTCAATCCCGGAAACCGCTTTGCGTCGGTTTCGGCGTTGCCACGGCCGGTCAGGTGCATGTCCTCGCCGGTTTGGCCGACGGCGTGATCGTCGGCAGCCGGTTCGTAGAAGCGGTAAGGAGAAGAGAGGATATAAGAAAATTGGTCGCGGCTTTTAAAGCCGGGACAAGGAGGAATAGACCATGTTAATCGTCATGCATAAAGACGCCACCCCAGCCCAAGTTGCCCGGGTGTGCAATACGATCCGGGCCATGGGCTTAGCGCCGCACCCGATCCCTGGAGCGCAGCGGGTAGCCATCGGCATTACCGGCAACAAGGGCGCGGTCGATACCGGCCGTTTGGAAAGCCTGGCCGGCGTATTGAGCGTCATTCCGGTCACCCAGCCCTACAAGCTGGCGAGCCGGGAAACAAAGCCCGAAGATACCGTGATCGACGTGAACGGTATTAAGATCGGGGGCGGGTCGATCGCGATCATCGCCGGGCCCTGCGCGGTTGAAAATTTAACCCAGGCAATGACCATCGCCCGCTCGGTTAAGCGATCGGGTGCGACCGTCATGCGCGGCGGCGCCTTCAAGCCCCGGACTTCACCTTATGCATTTCAAGGGCTGGGCGAAGCCGGCCTTAAGATCCTGAAGAAGATCCGGCGGGCGACCGGCATGCCCGTCATTTCCGAGGCCCTGGATACGGATAATTTCCAGCTGGTGGAAAGCTACGTCGATATAGTCCAGATCGGCGCCCGCAACATGCAGAACTACTCGCTGCTCAAAAAGGCCGGAAGATCGGCCAAGCCGGTCATGCTGAAGCGCGGTATTTCCTCGACGATCCACGAATTCCTGCTCGCGGCCGAGTACATCCTCGCCGAGGGGAATTACCAGGTAATCCTCTGCGAGCGCGGGATCCGCACGTTCAGCGACCACACGCGTTATACCCTGGACATCAGCAGCATTCCGGAACTTAAGCGCATTACGCACTTGCCGGTCGTCGTCGACCCGAGCCACGCGGCGGGGAAAAGGGATATCGTGGTGCCGCTCGCCAAGGCGGCGATCGCGGCCGGCGCCGACGGGGTCATGGTCGAAGTCCACGACCGGCCCGAAGAGGCGCTGTCCGACGGGCCTCAATCTCTGACGCTGGAAATGTTCCGGGAAATGGTCGGCGAGCTGAAAGCCATTGTCCGGGCGTCGCCGCGGCGGGGCCTGAGGCCGCGGTCATGATCCTCAGGCCCGAGCATCGGCGGATCGCGCTGGGGTCTTCGCCCGTGGCTTTTTTTGAAGGAACCTATGGCCGGGACGACTGGGGTTTTATATACGAATCCATGGAAAAGATCGGCGGCCGGGGCCGGTATTCATTCGTCGGCGGCCGGCCCCTGGCGGTTTTCCAAAGCAAAGGCCGGGCGATCGAGATTCGCGACGGCAGGGTATCCCGGTTTCGGGGCGATCCATTCCAACACCTGCGGCGATACCTGGATTCCTTCTCCGGGTATCCGGCCCGGGGGCCGTTTTGCGGCGGCGCGGTCGGCTATATCGCGTACGACATGGTCCGGTTCTTTGAAAAAATACCGGACAACAATCCCGCGGCGATGAACGTCCCCGACGCCATTTTTATCTTTCCTTCGGAGATCACGATATTCGATTACCATTGCCGGACCGTGGACATTCTGGTTTATAACGGGTCCCAGGGTCGGGCTGCGGAACTGGCCGGTCGGATCGCCCGACCTAAGAATCCAGGTCGAACCGGATTCCGTGACGATAGGTCCCAGTTTAAGTCCAATCTTAAGCGGACCGAATTTTGCGGCATGGTCGAACAGGCCAAAGAACACATCCGGGCCGGCGATATCTTTCAGGTGGTCCTTTCCCAGCGGTTCGAGTTGACGACCCGGAAAGAACCGCTCAGCATATACAAGGCCCTGCGCGTTACCAACCCTTCACCTTACATGTATTTTCTGAAGCTGGGCGGTCTTGCTGTATCCGGATCTTCCCCGGAAACCCTGGTTAAATTGCAGAACGGTTTGGTCACGAGCCGGCCGATCGCCGGGACCAGGCTGCGGGGTAAGACTCGGCTTGAAGACCGTCAGCGGGAAGCGGAGCTGTTAGCCGACGAAAAAGAACGGGCGGAGCACGTCATGTTGGTCGACCTGGCCCGCAGCGACATCGGACGGATCTGCCGATACGGCAGCGTCCGGGTGACGGAATTCATGAGACCGGACTATTATTCACGGGTGATGCACCTGACTTCGAACGTCGTCGGCCGGCTAGGTAAAGGGCTGGGGGCCTTCGATATCCTGCCGGCGACTTTTCCGGCGGGAACGGTTTCGGGTGCCCCGAAGATTCGCGCCATGGAAATAATCGACGATCTGGAACCGGAAAAAAGGGGGATCTACGCCGGGGCGATCGGATATTTCGGGTTCAGCGGCGGCATGGATTTTTGCATCACGATCCGCACCATCGTTCAAAAGGACCGAACTTGCCATATCCAGTCCGGCGCCGGGATCGTCGCCGATTCGCGGCCGCTGCGGGAATACGCCGAAACCCTGCATAAGGCCAGCGCTTTGAAAAGAGCGATCGAGATCGCGCCATGATCCTGGTGATCGACAATTACGATTCGTTCACTTATAATCTCGTCCAATACCTGGGCGACCTGGGCAAGAAGTTACGGGTGCGCCGGAACGATAAGATCACGCTCCGGGAAATAAGGACCATGAAACCGTCGCATATCGTTATCTCGCCCGGACCGGGTATCCCCGCGGATGCCGGATCGTGCCGCGATATCATCGCTCATTTCGGCGACCGTATCCCGATCCTCGGGGTATGCTTAGGCCACCAGGCGATCGCCGAGGTTTTCGGTGGGACCGTCGTCCGCGCGGCGGCGGTCGTGCACGGCAAGACGTCGCGGATCCGTCATGACGGCCGGACGATTTTCCGGAATATCCCGAACCCGTTCACGGCCACCCGCTACCATTCTTTGATCGTGGAAAAAGTATCCCTGCCGGCTTGCCTGGAGACGAGCGCCTGGACCGATGACGGGATCATCATGGCCCTGCGTCACCGGTCATTCCCGATCGAAGGCGTCCAGTTCCACCCGGAATCGATCCTGACCCGGTACGGGTTGCGCATGATCGCGAATTTTCTCGGAAAATACAGAAAAACCATCAGGACTTGACTTTCCCGTCATCTTCTCATTATTAAGCCATTTTGGGAATATCTGTTAAATATCATATGGTTTGGCACAAACATGGCACAAATAGACACCGGGGAGTGATGATGAAGATTACTCCCCGATTGTAGTGGGAAAAACAGCCCCTTTGATTGATTTTAAATAACTTCATTTTAACCCTTGACAAATATTATTAAATGACTATAGTATACATGTATCATCCCTAGTAATTTTAAGTTTACTAGGCCCCTCCGGGTTACGATCCGGAGGGTTTTTTTATATGTTAATAAAATAAAAAAATGAATCGAGTAGTTTTTCTAATTGATGGTTTTAATGTCTATCATTCAGTACTAGATATCCAACATGATACGGGATGTTGTACTAAATGGCTAGATCTTACTACTCTCTGTAAATCATATGTTTACCAATTTGGTAGGGATGCAAGAATAGAAGCAATATATTATTTCTCTGCTATTCCAGAACATCTTTATTCAACTAATCCGGGTAAAATAAAACGTCACAAGAGATATATTACCTGTTTAAAGTCTAAGGGTATTGTTGTTGAATTGGGAAGATTCAAAGAAAAAAAGGTATTTTGTGATAACTGTAAGAAGGTTATATTAAAGCATGAGGAAAAAGAGACAGATGTGACAATCGCTATAAAGGTTTTTGAAGTATTTCTCAAGAACGAATGTGAAACTGTTGTTATTGTGTCAGGCGATACTGATCTAGCTCCAGCTATCAGAAAATGCAAAATATTATTTCCTGCCAGGAAAGTTATCTTCTGTTTTCCTTATAACCGAAAGAACATGGAATTGTTTACATTGGCCCCCGGCTCATTTTCGATAAATAGAGGACAATATATAAAATATCAACTACCAAACCCGGTTATTTTGGAGAATGGGCAAAGAATCGACAAACCAAGTACTTGGTGACTAATTACTTCCCTGGTTCTTTTATATATAGGGTGGTTTGGTGGGCAGGATTTAGCACATGCATATTATCACCTTCTCCCAAGTCGCATAAAATTGGAATAACCAACCAAAAACCATCAGGACTTGACATTCCCATACGCAGCGATATAATAAAAAAGGAAACAGGACCCAGGGAACAGGTCACAGTTAATAAATTTGTTCTGTCATCTGTAACCTACATCCTGTTACCTGTCGTTTAAAGCCCTTTAGGGCATATCGATAGATATAACCACCTTCGTGAAAAACCGGTGGTTATAGTGATGTCCACGGCGTGAAGAGTATTACAACTTATCGAGACCTTCGGTTGCAGGGGGTTTCGAGGTCTCCAAAAGTATTGCAGAACTTTTGGAGATAAGGGGGACAGAGTCCCCATTAGCCCCTGTAGCTCAGTTGGATAGAGCGGCGGTTTCCTAATGCAAATCCGTAGGTTTCCGACACCCTTTGATATCCCGTTCAAAACCGCATAGAACCTGATTCTAACGTCATTTTCTTATCTTCAAGCCATTTTGGGAATTACGGTTAAATACCATATGTTTTGGCACAGAAATGGCACAAATCTGGCACAAGGGGTCAGCAATCCGCTGGCCCCTTTATTTAATAAATTTTAAGAATTATTACAATATTATTGTTGACTAAAACTGCATTTTAGATATAATAGAAGAGGTAGAATAAACCGATGAATAAACAATATTCCAATCCACCGATTGTTGAAGCCGTGTGTGAGTTTCGCTTTTCTAATGACACCCAATGGGATATGGTTGTACCGGGATTGTTGTATGAAAAAATTAAATCGGAATTTCCAATTCGAGAACCAAAAATGATTCAAGATATAAATATTAAACTTGACAACAACAAAATTGAACCAATGCTAAATCCCCATGAACGTATAATATTCAAAAATAATGATAAAAATATTCTCATACAAGTTGACAACAATTTATTGGCCATAAACCATCTTAAACCCTATCCTACATGGGCTAAATTTCAACCTCTTATTATATCAACTTTTAAAAAATTAGGTGAAGTTGTAGTGTTTAAACAAATTCAAAGGATTGGACTTCGATATATAAATCGAATTGAAATCCCAGAACCACAGGTTGAACTCGAAAAATATTTTAAATTTAAACCCGATTTAGGTGATCAACTTCCCCATGATATTGGTAATTTCTTACTCCATTGTGTTCTACCATTTAAACCAATACATTCTGAATGTAATATAAGAATTACAAATGCTGTTCCGCCAATAGACGGTAAATCAGCTTTTATTCTTGATATTGATTTCTATTTAGAGGAACCCATGAATGCAACAACCGGTGAAATTTCATCCTGGATTGAATCTGCACATACTCAGGTTGAAAATATTTTCGAGGGTTGTATTACTGATAATTTAAGAAAATTATTTGGAGTGAATTAATTTATGCAAACCTCAATTATTTCAGAAATCCCAAAATATAATTATAATGCGATTCAAGAATCATTGTTGTTGTATAGTGAAAATATTAATGAAAATTATTACTTTAGTAATAGACTTATTGATGATTGGAAATCATGGATTGGAAATAGCTATCTTATAGAATCTATGGAGGATAATCTGCAAAATTATTTGCTGAAAATTAAAAGTAGCGCTCTAACCTTAGGTATTGAAAAATTACTCTTTTTACTTATGGGGAATGGTATTCTCATTCTAAATTCTGATGAAATACGAAATTATTTGCTCCAACATCAAGATATTGTGTGGGGCATTTTGCCGATATGCGATAAAATAAGAGAAAAATTTCGACATTCAGCAGAAATAACGATTGCCCTTTATATGGATAATGAAATCAATGATTCTTATTTAGTTGTATATGTCAGACAAGCAAAATATATTCATAATATAATGGATATAATAGATCAGATAAATGACGATAGTGAGATGTTACTTAAGAGAAAATCCGGTTGGTTACTTATAACAACAGATTTTAAACCGCCTACAAATACTTAATGTCTTTTAATTGGAAAGAATTTTTAAAACTTGCTCAATTATTAAAAGAAGATAAAGATATAAAATGTAACAAGGAAGCCGCTTACAGATCCGCTGTCAGCAGGGCATACTTTTCAGCTTTTTGTTTTGCAAGAAACTATGCTCAGGCCAACCTAGATTATCAACCGTTATTTAATGCGGATGATCATTCACATATAAGAGAGCATTATAGAATATATAATATGGATGAAATAGCACGATTGCTTGATCATTTAAGGGGATGGAGAAATGAATGTGATTATTTTGATGAGATAAATAATCGAGAAGGTACTTTAGATGTTTTAGTTAATACGGCTTTAAGCCGTGCTGGAAGATTATTTACTTTACTTGAGAAGAACAAATCTCCCGCGTGAAGTGGGGGGTATAGGTGGGTAGGCTTTAGCGTATTTGTAATAACATCGTCTCCCAAGTCGCACAAAAAATTTAACATTTTACTTAGGTAGAACCGCCTCCGGAGTGGGTAGT
>Ga0315279_10002679_pt1 | contig 26211 bp, 22 predicted proteins | sample YL17G06_20_MG_FD_203694 | JGI IMG/M metagenome (GOLD analysis project Ga0315279, IMG submission 203694) | Sediment microbial communities from Yellowstone Lake, YNP, Wyoming, USA - YL17G06_20 | ecosystem: Environmental > Aquatic > Freshwater > Lake > Sediment | place: USA: Wyoming | collected... | reverse complement strand
TGAGCCCACACGCCTCCTACGCCCTCGCATACCGCGATCAGATTCGCGCCAAAGTGCCGGCTGGGGTAGACTCCAAACTGGCAGTCTTCGCGCATCTGGCCTTTGTCTCGATGACCGCCTTGAGAGTTTCGTGGGCTGAGCTTGGCGATTATGTGGCGGTGATCGGGCTGGGCCTTGTTGGCAACCTCGCGGCCCAGCTCTTCCAGGCTCAAGGCAGCCGGGTCATAGGGATTGATAAGCTTGCCAGTAGGCTGGAGATCGCGCGACAATGTGGTGTGGAATCACTGGTTGATGCCTCCGCCGAGGATTCAGTCTCGGCCGTGGGAATGCTGACTGATGGACGGGGCGCGGAGGTCGTAGTTGAGGCGACGGGCGCGCCGCTGGCGGCTTTTCAGGGCGCGCAGATGGCGGCGCCGAACGGCGAGCTGGTGCTGCTCGGTACTCCGCGTGGAAGTTTGGAAGTGGACTCCGTTCCCCTACTGCGGTCGGTCCACAACGCCACTCCAAACCTTACCATCAAAGGCGCGCATGTCTTCTCGGCGCCGCAGCTAGCCGATCCATTTGTCAAGCACTCCATGGAGCGCAACGCCCGCATCTGCCTGGAGCTGGCTGCCCAAGGGAAGCTGAGGTTTGAACCACTGCTCTCGCGAGTGGCCAAGCCGTCAGAGGCGCCGCAGATCTACCACGCGCTCAAAGAAAACCCAGGGGAGTTCATGGGCGTGGTGTTCGACTGGTCTGGGTAGCGTCCGCTCGTCGGAATGCCCGCGGGACCCGTCTGTGCGGTCGCGCCTGGAGGTCCATGCGCGACCGCCGCCGGCCGCGTCGCAGAGGCGCAACGATCACCCCTCGGCTTGGACCTGCCCGCGGACGGCCGCCTCTACGTTGTTTTCGATGCGGTTCTCCCGCGCCTGGATGTTGCCGGCGTGTTCGCCAGCACAGAGGCCGATGCGCTGCGTTCTGTCACTGCCCCTACGCGTGTCCCGTATCGCGTTCCGCTCAAAGAGCACATCAGTGGTATGCCCGCCGATGTGGACCCCGCACTCGCCGTTATCTTCTATGGTGTTTCTTCGGAAGACATTCCGGCTGCCGGCGTTGGTGGGAGTCTCGTCCCGGAAGCAGACGCCGTGCGACCTGTTGCGGCAGATACGGTTTCCGGTGAAAATATTGCCGGTGTCCTTATGCCCGATCGAGATGCCATATCGGCCGTTGTCGCTGAAGTCGTTGTCCTCGAACAGGCCCTCTTGGACGCGGAAGCATAGATAGAGGCCATCTTCGCCGTTGTGGTGCGCCCGGCAGTTGCGCACAATCGTGTGCACTGACCCCGTCCCCGGGTGGATGCCGAGGGCGGCCGAATGAGTGACCTCACAGCGCTCGACCAGGATGTCCTGCGTGGTCTGGTAGCTGATTCCGTCGCCGGCAAAGCCCGTGATGACGCAGTCCGCTATGCGGCACCGGCGGGCCTGGTAGAGATAGATTCCTCCGCCGACACACCCGTTCACTGGCGCCCTCTCGCCTCCGGCGCCGTCCAGCGTGAGGCCTTCAACGGTCACGGAGTCAACGTCTATGGCCGCGATGAGCGAGAAAGTGTTCCAGCTCTCCGCGCCTCGCTCAACGCAGCAATCGGCTGAGATGGGGCGATCAAGATAGGCCGTGTTGCCCTGGATCACCGTGATGGCAGCGATGCTGGCGGCATAGCCCCAGACGTGGTCATCCGCGATGATCACGCCCATGCCATAGGCGAAGCCGCTGGGGTCCTCGAGCGTGACCTTCTTCTGCCCATAGTCCGCGTCCACCAGCAGCGCGCTGCGGGCTGGGGGGCAGGGTCGTAGGACCGTGTCGGGGCCAGCTCCGACGAGACGCACATTGCGGTGGAGCCTGATGCTATTGGAGAGCGTGTATACGCCCGGCTTCAGTTCGACTGTGCCGCCGCCGTAGCTGCCGGCCGCGTCCACAGCCAGTTGGATCGCGATGTGAGTGTCGCCCACGAAGTCGCCATCGGCGACGCCGACTTTCACGTGCATGAGTTCCTCCTTGTTGGTTCCCGCGCAACGCCTCCGCGCCGACGCGAGGCCTATTCCCCCGGGCGGCGCACGCCGGACAGGGGAGCTTGTCTCAGGCCTGAGTGATCCGCCTCAGGATCCATTTGAACTTGGCGCGAATGGGTTCGTAGGCGGCGCGAGTCGAGCTCTCGTCTCCAGTGTAGCCGCACTTGACGCAGTAGTACTCGTCGCCTTCGCGGTAGAGCACGACGTCTATCTCGCGGGCGAGGCAGACCGGACAGCGTAGGCTTACGGAACTTTGCTCACTGATAGGCATGTCTGCATGCTTTCTCCCGCCCCGAGTTCCTTCTCCATCACCAGCGTGAAGAAGGGGCTAAAGAGGTGGCCTTCGAGGGCCCGGCCCGAGTCGGCGGGGCCGTCGAGGCTGGACAGCCGAAGCTCGGTGTTGATCTGTGGGATGACGGCCGCGACGCTCGTCGCGCCGTCTGCGCAGATCGTCCGCGAGCGGTAATCATATGTCAGTTCTTGTTCGTCCTCGCCGGATACGGCGAGGACAATGCCGCGCATATCCTCGGGGTATTCCGTGTAGCCATAGCAGGCCTTGACGTACTCACGAAGCCCGAGCGAGACGTGGGGCGACGAAACCTCGACGAGCCTTCGGCTGATGAAGATGCGGCCGCGCCGAGCAAACCGACAGCTCGTCTCAATTGAGGCCGTAAGTCCATCCTGAAAACTGAGTCTGGTCGGGGTAAGCCGCACCACACATCCATCTTCGTCGTGTTCGAGTTGAGCCACCCGTGTCCGGCACGAACACAGATCCAGGACCTCATCTCCATGCGCCACTTCAAGGGTCGTGCGCGCGCCGTCGAAGGCGTGGTTGGCGACGCCTGTGCGGTGCTGGGAGTGAATGAGGTAGGGATAGCTGCCGATCTGAAGAGAGGGGGAGTCCGATCCTGTGAACCCGGACAGCCGGGCTATGTAAGGGCGCAGGTCGCCGATCGATCCGCCCTGGGTCATGTCCAGGAGCACGCGCATGTCGGGGTCGAGATGCCAGAGGTACTGCTTCCTGGAGCCGTAGAGGATGTCGGAGGCGAGGTAGACTTCCGACTGGCCGATCGGCCTGTGTCTGCGATACCAGGTGGCGAACTCGCTCAGCGTCATGTCGGTGAGGCGGCCTTGAGAGCGCAACTCGGCGAAGTACTCGTACTGCTCCCGGTGGAGCCTCTGCGCCACCTCGGGCGGATCGTCAATGTTCATGTTATGGTTCAGCCACCCCGGACCCACGAACACGTTGTAGTAGGAGAAGCCGTCGTTGTGCTCCTCCTGGGCGAGGTACTGGTCCACGAGGTTGAAGGTGTAGGGACACTGCCCGTCTTTGTACCCGAGCCCTCGCATAGCGTTGCCCGGGTGGCTTGCCCAGTAGTCGTTCCGGCCTTCATAGGAAAGAGCCATATCCCGGCTGAGATGGGGCACCGCGACGATCCCGAGGGCGTCATCATCCCTCGCCGCCGGGCGGAGCGTGTTGTCCTTGGAGGGATACCAGGGATTCCACGGCATGCCCTCGTTGAACAGGTACCAGGAGTTGTTGCAGCCGTGGAAGACACGGACTCCTTCCTCGAAACACCCGGCCACGGCGATCTCAATGGAGGGGCATAGCTCACGAAGGAGGGTGAGTGAGACCGAGTCCAGGTGGTAGCCGGCGACCGAGACCGGGTCACGGCCGAAGCATTTGCGGAACTCCCTGAGCACGAGATCGAAGACGCGACGCTTCTCATCGGCGGCATAGAGCCATACCGCATCCATGTGCAGGCCGGTCTTCTCCCGAAAGGCGGGGCAGTCAAGCTCCGTGAAGTAGATCCCCAGCTCGTCGCCGTGCTTGGCGGCGTACTCGTTCAGGTCAGCCACGATCCGCGGGTCTTGCATGCTTGGGTAAGTGGCCATGACCGAGACCTTCAGCCCCAGCGCGTGCGCCCAGTCCTGCTGCATCTGGAAGAACGGGTAGTGCGCGGGCGTCGGCCGGTGAAGGATGTTGAGGAACATGTCGTGTCTCTATTCTCCGTGGGCGCTGCCAGGCTGACTGGTAAGAGCAAGCCTCCCCAGTATTCTCAGCGCGCCCGCGAGGGCATTCTCACCGCATCGCACGCCGCGTGAACCGGGCTGGCCGCCACCGACCGACACCGCGAGTTCGCCGGGTTCGATGATCCGGTCTCCGGCCTCATCCACTACTGACATCTGAGCCGATGATAGGGTGAACACTATCTCTTCTCGCTGACCGGGCCGAAGGTGGGCTCTGTGAAAACCTTGAAGCGCACGAAGCGGTGTCTGGTGCGATGGGGCAAGGTGGCTGAGGTAGAGCTGGACAACCTCATCGGCGGCCCGCTCTCCGACGTTTTCGACCGAAACACTGATCTGGGCGCTCGTGCCCGCTTCCGGCTGCTCCGGGCTGATGCGAAGGTCACTGTACCGGAACCTCGCGTAGCTCAAGCCATATCCGAACGGATAGAGCGGCTCACCCGCGAAGTAGCGATAGGTGCGGCCGGCCATGCTGTAGTCCTCGAAGGGAGGCAGGTCCTCAAGCGATCTGTACCACGTGGTGGGGAGCCTTCCGCCGGGGCTGAAGTCACCGAAGAGCGCCTCGGCGACGGCGGTTCCGCCCTCCTCGCCCGGAAACCAGGCGGTCACGATGGCCGGGACATGCTCGTCGGCCCAGTTCACCGCCAGGCCGCCTCCCGCCATGAGGACGAGCACAACCGGAGTGCCCGTGTCGTGGACAGCCTTCAGCAAGTCCTCCTGCACGCCAGGCAGGTCGAGGTGTGGACGATCATCCCCGAGTTCCGAGTTCCAGGCGTGGTTCTCTTCGCTTTCCCAGGCGGCGGAACTGCCCATGACCATGACGGCGACGTCGGCCTGGCTGGCGATGCGGACGGCCTCGCCGAACCCGGCCCGCGAGGCGCCGCTGAGGTCGCAGCCGCGAGCGTGCAGCACGCGAGCCCGACGCGCTCGGTTCCTGATGCCCTCGAGCACGGTGACCTCGCGCGAGGGCGTGCCCGCGTAATTCCCGCGCAGGACATCCTGGTCGTCGGCGTTCGGCCCGATCACTGCAATGCAGGCGAGGTCATCGCGCAGGGGCAGCAGACCTGCTTCGTTCTTGAGCAAGACCATGGACTGCCTGGCCGTCTCCAGAGCGAGTTCGCGGTAGGCCTCGCAGTCAATCACTGAGGCCGGAGTGTTCGCGTACGGCACCAACTCGGGCGGATCAAACATGCCTAGCCTGAACCGCGCCAAGAAGAGGCGCTGCACCGCGGAGTCTATCTCGTCCTCTTTCACGAGGCCTTGCGTGGCTGCGTGCACAAGGGCTCCGAGGACGTCGCCGCAGTCGAGGTCACAGCCGGCCTTCAGCGCCAGGGCTGCTGCCTCCGCCGCGGTGGCCGTGACCCGGTGTCCAGTGTGCAGGTCGGTGGTTGCGCAGTTGTCGGCCACGACGAACCCGTCAAAGCCCCACTCGCCGCGCAAGATGCCTGATAGAAGGCGCTTGCTTGCGACTGCGGGCTCGCCGTTCACGCGGTTGTACGCCGCCATCACCGAGGCCGCTCTCCCCTCCCGAACGCACGCCTCGAAGACGGGCAGATAGGTGTCGCGCAGGTCGCGCTCGGAGACATGGGCATCGAAGCTGTGGCGCAGCTTCTCCGGGCCGCTGTGGACGGCGAAGTGTTTCGGCGTCGCCACGAGCTTCAGATACTTGGGGTCATCTCCCTGCAAGGCGCGCACGAACGCCACCGCGATCCGCGCGGCGAGATAGGGGTCCTCCCCATAGGTCTCCTGCCCTCTTCCCCAGCGGGGGTCCCGGAAGATGTTGACATTGGGGGACCAGTAGGTCAGCCCGGTGTGGGGCTCGATCTTCCCTGTTCGCAGGCACTCATGGTGCTTCGCACGGGCTTCGTCCGATATCGCCGTCCCGATTCTGTGGATCAGGTCCGGGTTCCAGGTGGCGGCCATCCCGATGGCCTGCGGGAAGACCGTGGCGTTCCACGACGACGCACACCCGTGAAGGCACTCGTTCCACCACTCGTAGGATGGTACGCCGAGCTCCGGGATCGCCGTCGCCCAGCAGAGCGAGCACGGCATCCAGCCGTTGCGGGTGCGGTACTCGCGGGCGACACACTCCTCGGGACGGGCGGAGTTGAACATCTGCGACACCTTCTGCTCGATGGTCATGCGCGAGATCAAGTCCTCCGCTCTCCGCTCGAACGGCGCGGCCGGGTCAAGGTAGAGCGGCCGACTACCGCATGCCCCGCCGCGCTCTTCGGTGCCTTGCTTCTCCGTCTTCATTGGTCTCACTCTTCTCCGCTGTGGCGCCGCCGGCGAGCCTACCTGAAGGAGCGTGCCGCCCACATGATGGCCGGCCAGAGGAAGTTGGCGGTCCTGTCACCGACGATTACCCCGATAGCCGCGGGGACTGTCCGTTGGTACAAGCGGAGACCCCCATAGCGTATGATGAGAGTCTTTGCCAGCCACCCGATCAAGAAGGGCATGTACCACCACTGCGAGCCCCACACGTTCGCCGCCAGATAGCCGATCGGGTGAAACGGCCACCACCAGAAGTTCAGGCGCATGAGCCCAAGGAAGACGGCCACACCCGCGCCACAGGCAAGCGCGACGAGGGCCGCCGGGTCGAGCTTGCTGGGGTTGGTGAGCAAGTCGAAGTTGGCGGCGCCGCCGGCACGCACGGCCATCTCCACCCATCCCTCGACGGGGGCATGCATGTGTAGCGAGCCATAGCGATAGCACGCGCTCAACAGCAGCGGCAGGCCTACAACCAGGGCCAGACAGAATCCCCCAATCAGCGCGAGCGTCAGTCGGCGCCTCGGGATGCGGGCGGAATCAGCAATCTTGAACGCGTCCATGCTGGCTCCCGCCAGCACCTCAGATGTATCCCCCCAACCACAGAAGTAGGCCCAGCGCGTGGCGTTCACGAGGATGATCTCGGCCGGGTAGTAGACTGAGCTGCCCAACGTCCTGAGCAGCATCTCGTCCACGAAGTAGGGGAAGGCGATGCAGCTCATGCCGTTCTCGGCCCGCAGACGCGCCCAGACGAGATAGTAGACCAGGATCAGCCCGATTAACAGGGCGCTCACGCCCAGCCTGGCCCCGGACCACCAGCCGAAGAGCATCAGGTAGGAACAGGAGCTCAGCAGGCCCCAGACGGCCCATCGCAGTGAAGCATCTTCTTTGGTCGCGGGGCGCACCGTCAGAACAGACCGAAAGGCGCGCGCCAGATGCTTGCGGGCGGCCCAGAGGCTGAGCCCGAATATTCCCAGAATGGCTCCACCCCCCTGGAGCGCCGGAGCCGGAAACGCGGCTCCAGGCCACTCCTCCGGTTTCTGGGGGGTGGCTCCGGCCGCGATCGCCATGACAGTGAGAGCGACCCGGACGATCCAGAAGAACCATACGGAGAACGAGAGTTCCTTGGGCAGCAGGTAGGCCAGGGCAACCGCCCACGGCCACAGTACGAGCCAGATATCCCCAAGGCCGGCCAAGGGACCAACCTTCTGCCAGGGAACCACGACCGCCAGCGTCGGGATGCTGGGAAGCGCGGGGAAAACCGTCGGCAGCAGGTCCTGAAGGCTGAACAGCGCGGAAACGGCGAACCCAACCCAGAAGGCCCAGGTCACAGCCACTCGCCCGATCCGCCTGGGATCAGCGGCATCCTCTCGAACCATCTCCAGCGGGACCATCGCCAGCGGAAAGGTGAGCCGCTCGTGGCTGATCCACTGCCGCTCGAACAGCAACATCAAACAGAGGCCGGCTACGAACAGGGCGAGGTAGAAGCTGCCCCAGGCGAGAAGCGGGGTGCCCCAGTCGGCCCACGGCGTAGCGACACCGCCCTGGAAATAGCCTTCGACGGCAGACCAGTTCGTCGGGCTGAACCACAGCGGTATCCGCTGTATGAAAACCTGGTCCCACCCAGGGTTCGCCGCCGCGAGGTAGCGCTGGCCCACCGAGCACGAAAGCAGCCACCAGAGCAGCCCATGCGACATCAGCGGCGCGCCGACCGACAGGATGGCGTAGATCACCAACAGCTCCCGGCGGGAGAAGGCGCGAAGGCCGAGCTTCGGCAGCGCGGGGTTCAGAATCGCCAGCAGCAGGGCGATGGCGAGCGGAGCAATGGGCGGAACGCCACCGGCGAAGCGGTACGACAGGTAGTAGATGAGCTCAATGTAGAGGCCGGCAACCATGACCAGCACGAGCAGGACCGCCGCTGTAATGAGGGCGCGCCCGCTGATGCGCGGCTCAGACTGGTCGAGGTTGTCCCTACCCGCTTGATGCATTCCTTGGCGACGCCATCGAAGGACTTGGAGCAACGCGCCCGGCGGCAATGGGAGGAAAGGGATGTCCTTTCCTCCATGCCGAGCTGTCGCTTGCTTCCGTGCGCCGGAGGCTGGGGAGGTGATTCAGTGAGCGGCGGGCCGCAGACCGATGGCCGCGTCCCGCTCGCCATCCGCGGGTCACCGCCTCATCCCGCAACGGCGTCAGCGGCGCGGCGACATGCGCGGATGACTGTGTCCAAGTCTCGGCTCTTCCACTCGTGTCGGATGTCGAGGAAGACGGTGCGCGCCAGGGTATCAAGCGTGCGCGGGCAAGTAGCGGCGGTGCACTTCATCTGCGCCCCCTTATTCTCGCGACGCCGGTAAGCGTCTAGCGCCGGATGGTAGGAACCGCGCCGTTCCATGACCGGCTCCCAGTTTGTGTAGACGTGGCGCCCGCTGTCTATCGGCAGCCATGCCGACACGCGCGCGGCAGCGAGAGCGTCGCTGAAGGACCGGGCGACCTTTGACTCGGCGAAGCTGAACCCAAGGACTAGGCCGCAGTCACCCTCGAGGTCGTTGTGTTTGATGAAGGAGATGCCGGGGTGGTCGGCCAGAGCGTGAATGAGCCGGATTTTGTGCGCCCGGTTGCGCGCCAAAAGCCCGTCCACGCGACGAAGCTGAACGCGCACGATCGCGGCCAGAATATCGGTCATGCGGAAGTTCCAGCCCGCGAAGAAGGGGACGCCGATCTCCTTGGAGTGGGGACGGAAGATGGCGCCGCCGTCGTGGTGGATGATAGCCCTTTCGAAGACCCGCCGATCGTTGGTGACGAGCGCCCCGCCTTCGCCACACGTCACGTTCTTGAAGTAGTTGAAGCTGTAGGTCCCAATGTCGCCGATGGAGCCAAGCCGCCTTCCCTTGTACCAGCCGCCGTCGGCCTGGCAGGCATCCTCGACCACGGCGACGCGGTGTTGCCTGGCAACGCGCATGATCGCCCTCATGTCGGCCGGGAGGCCTATCATGTCCACCGGCATGATGGCCTTGGTGCGCGGGCTGATCTTGGCCTCGACATCCTTCGGATCGAGCGTCAAAGACTCGTCAATCTCCGCGATCACCGGGATCGCCCCGACCGCCAGCGGAGCCAGGGCGGAGGCCATGAAGGTGTAGCCGGGGACGATAACCTCATCGCCCGGCCCGATGCCCAGACCCGCCATGGCGCAGATCAGCGCGGCCGTGCCACTCGTCACAACGAGCGCGTACTCAACCCCCATCTTCTTGGCCAGCTCGCGCTCGAGCTTGGCGCATTCACTCTCGCCTCCGCCGCTTCCATCTCCATAGCGGAAGAGTTTCCCGCTTCGGATAACCCTCGCCGCAGCTCTGACCTCGGCTTCACCTATCTTCAGCATGTTCTCTCCAGTCTACGAAGCCTGCTGTCAGCGTCCCAGCCCTCATCAGGCGCCGAGCAGGTGCTTCATTACCAGTAAGTCCAACTCCTCGTAGTCGCGCTCGGCGACGAACTGCGCCGCGCGCGCCTCATCGAGCGAACGCGCCAGCTCGACCAGCCTCAGGAAGATCTCTCGGCTGTTGCGCAGGTGCTTGGTCGAGACATCCCGTCGCTGGGTCCGCATGGCCTTTACGTCCAGTCCCACGAACTCGCCGTTTGCCCCGTAGCCATGCTTCTCCAGCACTCTCGCCTGGTTGAATGCACGCCGGAGATCAACTGAGCCAAAGGTCTTGTCTTCGTCGAACTTCAGCCCATTCTGGTCGTTCAGATGCACCGACCAGAGCTTGTGGTGATAGAGCGCATAGGCCATCTCGTCGGCCGGATCCAGCCCCGCAAGCACCGCGTGCGCCGATTCCACAAGGATGCCGACTCGCTCCGGAGCGATCGTCTTGTAAGCAAGGCCGACAAAGTGCCCGGTCGTCGGGCAATACGCCTGATCCATCGGCTCGTTGGGCTTCATCTCCCCGAGGATGCGGATCTCCGAGTCGTATTCCAGCAGTCCGTTCAGCCACTCCACCATGTGGCCCAGCGCCGCCACCGGATCCTTGGCCTCTCGAATGTACGTGCCCTCCCGCGCTGGCCAGAGCACAATGTTCCGGGCGCCGACGACGCGCGCGATGTCTACGGCGCGCTTCGATCGCTCCAGCGCGTAGGCGCGCATCGCCGGGTCGTTGGCAGTAAGCGCTCCGTCAACCGTGTTGGGATGCTCCCACTGCCGCGGCGCGACAAACTCGGCCACCAGCCCCTGATCGTCGAGCAGCTTCTTGACGCGTTTCGCTTGCTCCTCTTGCTCGGCCCACGGAGCGTCCGCGTCGCTCACCACGTCATCATCGTGGAACTGCACCCCGTCGAAGCCGAGACCCTTGTAGAAGCCCAGCTTCTCCGCAAACGAGAACTCCTCCCGGACCGGCGGGCCGAAGGAGTCCACCCCCGTGTGGATATTCCAGGGACCGAACGAAAACTTGTACTCTACCGCCATCTGCGTCACTCCTGTCCCTCTCTCGCAGCAGCTTGGCGCTCGCCGTGCCGGCACGCGCCATAGTGCGCGCACGGGGCATCTGGATTCACCGTCTGACCCGTTTCGCTGGAATGCCGGGCCGCGTCGAGTATCGCCACCACGTCCCGCGAATGCTCCGCCGAAATGGCCGGCGCCCTACTGCCCGTAAGCGCCCCGGCCAGATCGCGGTAGAAAAGGTGGCTCAGGTCGTCGGCCACGTCGAACTCCTGCGACACGTCGGCATCCCCACCATGGCAGGGGACAACCTCCGTCGTCAGCTCGTCATTCCCGCGCCGGAGCTCCATCTCCGTCCAGTGGCCGAATCCGCTGCCGCTGATCAGGGTCGCCTCGCTCCCCACGACGAACCAACGGGGAAGCGGGATCCTCGCGTTGTTGGAGCCCTCCAGCGTGACCAGCAACCCCGAGGCGAAGGCCAGCCTGATGTTGAAGTAGTCGTCCACCTCCTTCGACCAGAGGCAGGAGCGAAGCTCAGCCACCACCTTCGTGGGCCACTCCCCAACCAGATCCAGCACCTGGTCCACCAGGTGCGGCCCCCAGTCCGCCAAAAAGCCCCCACCATAGGCCGCCTGCGTCCGCCATTGCGGGTTGAACTCCGGCACGCCATAGCTGGGCCACTCCGGCCCGAAGGACATGACCCGGGAGTCAATGGTCAGAAGCTCACCAAACTCCCCCCGCTCGACCAGCGATTTGAGCATCCGATAGTCGGGGTCCCACCGCCGGTTGTGGAACACGGTCAGGGTGCGGCCGCTGGTGCGGGCGGCCGCCAACATCTCATCGGCCTCCGCCAGCGTGGTGGCCATTGGCTTCTCGACCACCACGTGCTTACCTGCTTCGAGCGCGGCGACGGCGAGTGAAGCATGAAGGCTGCCCGGCACCGCCACTACGACGAGAGCGACATCGCGGTCCTCGATCAGCGCTTCCGCCTCCGCGTAGGGCCGCGCCCCGAACTCCTCCGCCGCGCGCGCCAGCCGCGGCGCGCTCGCATCGCAGACCGCTCCCACCCTATAGCCGGGCAGTCCGTGAAGCGGCTCCGCGTGCAGTTCCCAGCCGCTCCGTCCCAGGCCGATCACGCCTACGGCAATCGTGTTGTCCATCTGTCTAGTACGCACTCCGACCGCGGCTTCCTTGTCCTTCAGTCGCCGCCCAACTGATCGCTGTCAACATCAGCCTGCCGACCGGCCCCCTGCCATGCAGTGAGGGCACTGAAGGTGAGTGGGCGGAGCTGCCTCCGGCGGCCGCTCCGCCCACTCCAACATCCTTGCCGCCTGTCCGGAATGGATTGGCAGCTACTCCACAGATCGCTACCAGATCGTCGGCACTCCGGGGTAGTCCTGGGAGAAGAGGTTGCCCGTCTCGGGGTTGATGCAGTTGGGACCCGGGCCCCACCAGTTCAGGCCCATCTGCTCAGCGCCAGTGTGTCCCGCTTCAATGTCCCCGTCCCGGACCATGTTGACCAGCTTCTCCGAGTTGAGCCAGGTGGCATGGCCGTCGAGGAAGCCAACGTTCACGCCGCCCAGATGTCTGGCATAGGGCTTGCGGAGATTCGGGTCCGCAAGGAACGCGCCATCATTGGGAGCGAGGTTGTAGAGCCCGCAGTCCGCGCCGGATGCGGCGCACGCTTCCCAGTCAGCCCAACCGCAGACCGGGTTGCCGCACTCGAGAGCGCAGATGTCCGGGTAGGCGAGGAGGCCGACGCTCATGTCGTCGGTCTTGGCGCCGCCATCGCCGCAGATCGGGAAGGCAACCGTATCCTGCACCTCGGCGAGCTTCCTGCCCATCGCTGACCCGTTGACCCTGATACTCTGGGCGAATCCCTTCAGCCCTGAAATGCCATACCTGTTCTGAGCCACTGAGTCGGTCACGTCGCCGCCCCATCCGGCCGGCCAGGCGCTATGACAGACTTGCGGGCTATCAAGATTGATCGTGCCCCACATTTCCCCGCCGGTCGCGACGAGGAAGTCGAAGTAGTCGGGGACCGGGATCATGAACATGGCGCCTTCGTTCATCTTGGCGCTCGGGCACCGCCAGACATCTCGGTTCTTGGTGTACTCGTCCAAGATCACCGGCCAGCGCAGGTAAGGGTTGCACTGATTGCGGCCGAACACACAGTGACCGGCCAATGTGCCATCCCAATCTGGCCCCGCCGACCCTCCGGGCTTAAGGTCGAAGTAGTCCAGCACCTCCTGCCGATTCTCCATCGGCGGCAGGGTATCGTTGTTGTCCGCCAGATACATCTGAATGGCCAGGGCGATGTTCTTGACGTTCGACAGACACACCGCCTTGCGAGCCGACTCGCGCGCCCGCGCAAACACCGGGAAGACCATCGCTGCCAGGATGCCGATGATCGCGATCACCACCAGCAGCTCAATCAACGTAAATCCCATTCGCCTTCGTGTCATCACTGAAGCCTCCTAATGCGTTTCCGGACTGCCGTGGCCGAGGGGCTCGAGGGCGCCCGCTGCATGAACCTTTTCTCACCTCCTCTCAAGGGCGCGCCTGCCGCCGGGCTCTGTGCCGGCCCTCTACCTGGACCGGGGTGCTCTGCCACACGGCTGAAGAACCGCTCCCGGCCGGGTTAGGCGCCCCGAACGCCACGGCTCTATCCCGGATTATGTACTCTCACTCTAGCAGATGGGACCTCCGGATTCTTGCCCTCGCGGGAAGCCAACTTGCCATCTTCGGAGATGTTTGGTTCGGCGCCTCCGCCGCAACGTGGGCCGGCCAGGCGGAGGCCAGGCCTCGGCTCCGCCTCACTTCCCGTATATCTCTGGCAGGTGACACGGCACACCGAGGCTTCGCAGCGCCTGCTGAACCGCGTCTGGCGGCAGATCACCGGGGACCGTCCGTCGCTCGACGGCCAGCGCCGCGGCCATGCCTGCCGCCTGTCCGGTGAGCGCGGCCGCCGGGATCACGCTCATCACGTCCCAGGCGTCGCCTTCGGCGGCGATGCAGCGCCCCGCCACGAGAAGACCTTCGATCCCCTCCGGCAGCAGCGCGCCGTAAGACGCCTCCCACACAAAGCCGGGCTTGCGCCAGTCTGCATACAGGCCGATAGAGTCCGCCACATGACGGCCGTGTTGCCCATCCGTCATGGTCGTACGGCCTACGATGTGCCGGGTCATGCGGAACTGCGCCATCGAGGGCAGCAACAGCGGGTAGATCTTTGACCGACCGTCATCCCCCGCGGCGTGCTGCTTCTCTGCGAAGTGCTCGCGGAGCAGTCTGCGGCCGTCAAGCACGAACTCCGTCACGCTTCGCGGATCAGTCCCGGGTCTGCGGTGAAGAGCGACCGCCTCCATGAGGCCCTCCCAGTCGTCGCCCAGACTCACGAGGTCAATGAGAGGTTCGGCCGTGCCTTTCTGCACCGCCTTCCGAGCAGTCTCCAGAGAGGCCTGGAGCGCCCAGATCGAGAGGATGTTGCCACCCTCGACACACGGCGCGCCGGCCCGATAGGCGACGTCAGCACCCCCGGTAGCATCCACGACGCACTCCGCGCGGAGGCAGCCGCGCCCTCCCTTGGTCTCGACCTCGACTCCAGTGATCTGCCGGCCTTCCATTATGACGCCTGCCACAAGCGAGTCGAGCCACACGTAGACCCCGGCCTCGCTGAGCGCCTCGTCGAGCGCGAGCACGAAGGAGGCGGGGGAGAAGCAGAGGGAGTAACGCCCCTCCTCAGTGGCGTTCCTCGCCTGGCGCCAGCCCGCCGGCACCTTTCCCGGACCGTACCTGATGCTCAGGCGCAGCAACTCCTCCACGATGCCAAACGTGACTTGCGTTCCGTTGCCATCGCAGAGCGGCAGGTAGAGGAGAATAATCCCCGAGGTGGCAAGGCCTCCGGGCATGATGGTCTTCTCGACGAGCGCGGTCTTACATCCCCTGCGCGCGGCTTGCAGCGCGGCCGCGATGCCCGCGACGCCGCCGCCGCACACAACAACGTCATATTCCTCCTCAAACGCGATCATCTCTGGATTTCTTCCTCCGCGCTCTCACTCTCGGCGTACCCCGCGCTGGGCGTCCCACAGTGCTCAGATGACAATGGCCCCTTGTCGCCGCAGCTCATCTCGTAGCGAGGCTGGGTCTACATCTGCCACGCTTGTCCCGGCTTTCAGTGCTAGGAACGCGGCAATTGCGGCCGCCTGCCCAGTCTGGTTACAGCTCACCATCACCCGGATGGCCCCGTAGGCCGTGCGGTCGGCGTCCACGAGACGACCCGCTACGAGGACGTTCCCGGCGTTCCTGACCACGAGCGAGCGATACGGGATCTGCCAGAGGGCAGGGAGGGGTCCCGTCTCAGGGCGCCACCGCGACTCGACAGCCGGCTCGCCCGGCACAACATAGCGTTCTCGGCCATCCAGAAAACGAAAAGTCGTACCCGGTCGGTTGCTATGGTGGATGTCAACGCAATAGGTTCCGTTGGCGATCGCGTCCGGGAACCGCTGTCCGCCTAACAGCTCCTCCCCTGTGAGCTGGTGTCCGCACTCCACATGCCGCGTCTCGCGCACGCCAAGCTGGTCGGCCAGCCGGACGAGAGCCGTCTCTCCCCCGCCGGGGAGACGCTTGAGGAGATCACCGATGGCCCCAAGCTGGCGTCTGCCCTCCATCTCTGCCCTTGTCAGTTGATCGGCATCGGCGCAGTCTGCTCCGCTGACGCGGGTGCCGGCCAGCATGCGCAGCCCGGGGATTCCGGGCACCTGGCTATGCCAGAGGAACCCCCGCGGAAGCTCCTCCGCGGTGAGCAGGTCGAACAAGTCCGTCTCGAGACGGAAATCGGGATTAGCGAGATCAAGCGCGTCGAGTCCCACGAACCAAGCGCACATCGTCGGGGGCTGCGGGTCGTCGGGCGTTCGGAAGGGCAGCCTCGCGCGAGCGATGAGATCGCCGTCGCCGCTGGCATCTATGAAGCACCGGGCTTTGATGGCGCGGCGTCCGGTCTTGTCCTCGATCACGGCCGCGCGCACTCCATCCCCGTCCTTGAGTGCAGCGACACAGAGGGCGTACAGAAAAGGCTGCACCTCGGCTTCCCGGACGAGCGCGTCGAGTTCCAGTTTCAACTGCTCGGTGTTCAGGACCAGGTAGCCGCCGGGAGCCGGCTTGGCAGCCTGGTTTACGACGACCGCCCCGCGCCGGAGCAGACGGTCTACCACCTCCTGTGTGAGTCCAGCGATGATCTGGCGTTCGCCCGCGAGGTCATACAGCGAGTGCCAGTGGTTCACGAGTCCCGCGGTCGCGGCGCCGCCGAAGAATCCGTTGCGCTCGATGATCGCCACCTTCGCGCCAAGCCGCGCGGCGGCCACCGCGGCGAAGACGCCGGTGCAGCTCCCGCCAATCACACACACATCGCAGTCGGCGGCGACAGGCGTCTCTCTGGCTTCCTCCCATACTGCGTCGCTCATATCAGCCTCCGCCCCGGCGCACATGGCCGAATGGCAGACTCGCGCCGAGGCGGGAACATCCTATCAGACGGGATGGCGGGATTCCTGCCACGACAGGTGGCGAAGTTGCCACTTGCGCAGGCGCCGCTAGATCCCCGCCAACCTGCGCCGGTAGGTTCGGGGCGAGAGGCCGGTGGCCTGTCGGAAGGCGCGGGTGAAGTGGGCAGGATCAACGTATCCGACCGCGGTAGCGATCTCGCGAATGGGCAAGGAGGATCGCTCCAACAGGCGACGGGCCTCCAGCATGCGCAGATTCTGAAGGTGACCGGACAGCGAGTGGCCCAGGTGGGTGGACATGAGCTGGCCGAGGTGTCTCGCGCTGTACCCCACGGCCTCAGCGACATCCGAGCGCGTGATCCCGCTGCGATAGTTGGAATCACAGAACCGCAGCGCCGCCTCCAGGATCTCCCAGGTGCGCTCGTCCCCTACCGGTGGTATCGGTGTCTCGCGCTGAAGTGCATCCGCCACGCGCGAATGTGGCAGACGCCGCACAAGCACATATGCAAGGTACTTGAGCAGACTGGCCACAGCATTCTGATAGCCCCACTGCTTCCCGCCGAGTTCGGCGACGATAGCTGCACCGATGTTCTCGACATCGGTGCGTCCAGGCAGTTCGGTGAGCTGGTAGGAGAACCCGCCGATACTTGGAGATGTGTACACAGAGTCCACCAGGCCAGCCGTTGTTCGGCTCAGATGAACCCAGAGAACTCGATGCCCGGGGGCGGCAACGGCGGGAATCTGGGCATGATAGACGCCTCGTTCGATGATCAGCAGCCTCCCCGGAGTCATGCGGAACACTTCGCTTGGCGTCGCGACCCTCGCCTCACCGTTCACCACGAACGCCAACTCAGTGGTCTGCGCCAGATGACGGTACAGCGGAACCAACCGCGCGCCGAGCCTTTTTTCGCCGCTACTCGTTCTGGCCGCCGCAAGCAGCAGGTCCGCCGCCGGGCGCTCTGCACCGAGCTGAAGCAACATCTCCCCATAATCAAGCTGGGCGGATGTAAGCATATCGCACTTGCTTTTCGTCGGCCCGTGTGGCCACGGATGACAAGAGGGATTCGCCCCAGGGGGGCAGTTGACCTCTTAACCTGGCCGCGAGGGGGGCGCCCGGTCGCCTCGGCTACGTGACTCCCGGCGCCACCCACCGGGGCAGGTCGCGCTTCGCTGTGAGCCAGGTTCAACCTCGTAATCGCGCTAGCAGATGCTCGGCATTCCGGTGGAGAATGTTGTGACGATCCTCATCGGTGATGTGCGAGAAGCAGACGGCTCCGATGCCGTAGTGGGGGTCAAACCAGGGCAGGTCGGTCCCGAACGGGATCTTGTGCGAGCCGACTGTCTCCACCATCTGCTCGATAATCCCGCCTTCCCGGTAGGCGGCGGTCAGATCGAGATAGCAGTTCTCGTGTTCTCGGGCGACGGCGAAGGAGACCTCCCACTCTCCATACCCGGCGTGTCCCATGATGAAGGTGACGCGCGGATAGGCTGTAGCTAGCTCGCCAACAAACCGAGGGCCATCTACTTCGCTGAAGCCCCAGGTATGGCTCAGGACGAGGAGGTTGTGGTCGTTCGCGTATTCCAGCGCAGGCTTGTAGGCCTCGCCGGTGAGAGGGTACTGGTGCCATGAGGGATGGAACTTGAAACCGACGAAGTCTGCGTCTTCGCTGAACCTCTCCACCTCGCGGCTGACGCTGGCCGGGTAGTTCGGGTTGACTGCGCGGTAGCCAAAGAACCTGCCCGGGTGCATTCTGATGACTTCCGCGACGATCCTGTTCCCGCGCTCCGGTTCGACCAGCGCGGCGTGGCCCGCGACGACGATGCTCTTTACGCCGCAGCGGTCCATGGTGTGCAGCATGCCGTCGGCGTACGGGCTCGGGAAGTAGATCCCACGAAACGGACCGTAGTGGCCGTGCATGTCAATGACCGGACAGTCTTCGGAGCGGCCCTGAGCGACAAACTCGGCGGCAATGAGCGAATCGTTCTTCACAGTTCGACCTCAGAGAGGATACGGCGCAGATTGCCCCCCGCGATGAGCGCCTTGTCGGCCTCGCTGATCTCGGCATGGGCAACCGCGAGCAAAGCTGCGCCCATCTGAGTGGTGGGGTAGCCGCTCGCGTAGAGCAGCCGGCCCGCCCCGTACTCACGGACGATATCCGTGATCCCCATATCCTGGTGATAGCGAGACGTGTCCACATATAACCGGGGATACCTCTCGAGGAACGGGCGGAAAAACCGATCGTCACCCCAGCCACCGTGTTCCACGACGATGACGGTGAGATCGGCAAAATCCCTCATGACCGCGGCCAGGGTTGCCCACAGGCTGTCCGCAAGAAGCGGAACTATCAGCGGTATCCGGCGGGGTATCATCTGCTCGAACAGCGAGCCCATTGTGAGCGAGTCAAGTAGATACCGGTGGCTTTCGGGATAGGCCACCAGCGCCCTCACCCCATTGTCCCGCATTGCACCAAACAAGTCATGGACCGTTCCCATCTCGCCCGTCTGCGGGGGCAGCACCGCCCACAGAGGATGAAGCTGAGGATGCTCGCGAACCGCCCCGGCGACCAGGTTGTTCCCGGACTGAGCGGCCTCCTCGATGGCCGCAACGTGGTATACCAGAGCCTCGCTTACACCGCAGAAGCCAAGCTCGTCGAGTAATTCCGCCGCCGTGGCCGAGAACCGGGCCGGAGGCCGGTTGGCGATGCCCAGCCCTACGTACGCGTCGAACCAGTCTATGCCTTTGCCCACGTACAAGCCTCATGCGTGGCCACAGACGCCGAAGCTGCGATCACATCCCAGTCATCGCGCGAGTGGCACCTTGGCTTACATGCTAGGCTGCGGCGTGTTGCTTGTCAACGCTCCTGATTGCTTACCGTCACCTGCCCTCCTGTCCGAATCATCACATGCCAGCAACCGCGCTCGCTCGAACCGTTGGCCCCCAACCGGACGCCATCAACTGCCCCACGACCAGTCAGTCTCGGACCCTCAGCACCGAGTCGGCGGACAGGAATGAACCATTCCACATGCGACCACAAGCTCATAACGGAACGCCGCTCTCCTGCACGGCGCCGTCAATGGCCCGGTTGCTGAACTCCCAGCAGCCCGTTCAGCTTCCCGACGGCCGCCTGCTTGGTGCGCGTGTCTGAGTGCAGGTACTTCGCTGTCGTCTCCAGTTCTGAGTGCCCCATCAGTTCCTGCACCGTGCGGATGTCGACGCCGTTGCGGATCAGGTGGGTGGCGAAGGTGTGGCGCAGTTTGTGGGGCGTGATGCCCTGGCCCTCCATGCCCGCCTTCTCGATGACGATCTTGAGCATGCGGTTGATGCAGCGGCCATGGATGGGGTGGCCCTTCCAGGCGCTGACGAAGAGGTGGCGGCTCTGGGTCTTGGTGCGATGGGGGAGGTAGGCCTGGATGGCTTCCACGACCTGATCGGTGAGCGGCACGATCCGCTCCTTGTCACCCTTGCCCCGGATGAGCAGCTGCCGCTCATCCAGGTTCAGGTCGTCGAGCGTGATTCCGACGGCCTCGGACCGCCGGATGCCGGTGGAGAGCAGCAGTACCACCATCGCCTTCGTCCACGGTGCATCGGCCGCGGCAATCAGTTGTTGCGCCATCTCCTCGCTCAGGAACATCGGCACATACTCAGAGACCCGGGGCAGCGGGAGTCGGCGAGCGGGATTGCCCTGGAGGTATCCCATGTCCTGGAGGAACCCGAAGAGGGAGGCGAGGCAGGCGTACTTGCGCCGCAGGGTGAGCGGCGCTGCGCCTTTCCGGCTGACGCCGAACTGGATGATCTGCTCCCGCTTGATCTCGGCCGGCGCGGGGACCCGGCCCAGCCGGGTCTCCAGGAACTCCCGGAACATGCGCAGATCCGTGCCATACGCTCGCACTGTCAAGGGCGAGTACCCGCGGTAGTGGCGCACGTAGTCGAGGAATTCCTTGGCCGCCTGATCGTAGCTGATGGCGGCGGGTGCTTCTTCTGGCCCTGCTGTTGCTGCTAGTGAGCTGGTCATGCTGGCGCCTCCTATGGCGATGGTACTGGCCCATTCATCACTTGGAGGCGGGCAACAAGTCCAGGCCTCGAGTGGGCTCTTTTTCCCTGCTTATGTGACACTGTCCAGACACCGGGAAAGGGCCGGAAAAGGCAGCAAATTCCTGGGTTTCCCGGAGCTGGATAGGTGACGGCCAAGCGAGCGTCAGGACGGGCGTCGGGGGCTTCTGCCAGACCTCGATTCGTGCACTCAGAAGGCCCGAAAAAGCCAGCAATCATCGAGCTTTTTCGGAGGTCGGCTTGAGGCGGCCAAAGAGAGTGGAGTGGGCCTGTAAGCCGAGTTCATGAGGCAGGCGCCAGCGCAATGAAAGCGCAATAACGCGGGGCACTTTTTCGCGACGGAGAACGGCGGTTCTCCCGGCGGAGCATCGCCACGACGCGAGTACGCGAGTCCGGCAGAGGAGATCGCGTGAGTCCCTTGGACTCAGCAAGCCCGAGCGCCAAGGAAGCGGACACACCAGGGCCCATCTCCAGGCTGCGCCCTGCCTCGCGGAGGCGCGGCCGCGTGGCGTGTCAGATCGCACCGGATCCAGACAGGGCCTTGCCGGCCCAAAAACACCAGTGCGTCCGCGCCAGATGTATCCAACACGGGATTGGCGGTCACACCGAGCGCGATCTGCGCTATAATCATGTGGCCCTTCAGGAGGCAGGTCCCCTGGAGGCCGCAGGAGACTGAGCGTGAAGAGAGTGAAAGGCAGGTACGACGGTTCGGCTGTCGTCCTTGAAGAGAAGCTCGACCTCCCCGCGAACACCGAGGTCGAGGTGCTCATCCCCGAGCAGCAGGAGCGGTCGCTCACGGCGCTACTGGATGAGTTCGATCGAATGCCGGTGGGCGAGACGATGTCGCTTGATGAGATCGTGGCGCTGGTGCACGAGGTCCGTGCGGCCCAGCGATGAGAGTGCTGCTGGACACCAATGTCGTCCTCTCGGCGCTGTTGTTCCCGGGCCCGCCCAGGCGTCTCTTGCGCATCCTGTCATCGCCGCCGTTCGAGCTCTGGACCTCCAGACCGCTGCTGCGTGAGCTGGCGGCCACGCTCGCATACCGGAAGCTCGCAGCAGCGGTAGCCAGGACGGGCCTGTCAGTGGAGGGTCTCGTCGAGAGCTATGCCAGTCAGACCCTCGTCGTGCCCGATGAGGAACTGACATCCGTGCCGTTTCCCGCGGATCCGTCTGATGCAGCGGTCGTCGCTGCGGCGAGAGCCGCCCGGGTCGAATGGCTGGTCACCGGTGACCGCCACCTGCTGGACGCTCGACAGCCAACGTCCTGTCTGGTGCTGAGAGTGACGGAGGCATTGGCGCGAGCAACTGACTTGTCCGCGAGGGGGTAGCGGCAGGCGGCGATCGGCCAGCACAATCCGGCTATACGTCTATGTCTCGCATGACATGCGCGCGGGCGAGGGTCGCAGGGCACGGGCGTCAGCATCCCAGTTCGTGGTGAACCCACCCGCTGACACCCGCCAGCCCGTCGCACGCTGAGAGAACAGACGCAGAGGATGCAGACGCCTTCACCTCGCACGCCGCCCGCTGCGACAGTCGGGCAGGCGGCAGCCGCAGCTCGAGGAGACCGTCGCCCAGGCAGCCAAGCTCGCGAAGGAGCAACGGCCGGCAAAGCGCATTGCCAACGGAGATGGGTGTCCGCTCCCGACGATCCACTCTGCTGGGAAGCCCGAGAACAGCGCGAGATGATTGGTGACTACCTGTGCCGCGAGGGGCTGGGGTTGTCGGGCCTGCGGGGCGTGGCTGAGTGGGGCTAGACGCTGGCGGCGGTGGGACGCGGCAACCAGATTCCTTCCCGCGAGCATTGGTATTTCTGGAACAGGTGTGGCAAATGACACTGTCACATGACACTGCGACAGAACGAGAGCCGCCAATGACCCGCAACGTGATACACCTCGGCCGTGTGCTGCGCTCACTACGTAAGGCGGCTGGCATGAGCCAAACTGACCTCGCGAAGCGGGCGGGGATAGCGCGCACCGTCGTCGTCGAGCTGGAGCAGGGCAGCGACGCCCGCTGTTTCAGCGGCTACGCCGCACAGCTCGCGTCGGTATTGGGCAAGGACATTCTCGACCTCGGCAGGTTCTGGCTGCTGTCATCGCTGGAGGGCATACAGGACGAGGCCGACAAAGTCGCGGAGAGGATCGTGGCCGAAATCGAAGGTAAGCGGGCCGGACTGCTAGCGGAACTCGGCAAGGCCGAGGCGCTGTTCGCCCGGATGGCGAGCGCGCGATGAAGCTGACATGGCGGCGGCATCCGGACTACGGGCATCCGCACAGGCGGGGAAACCAAGTCGTGGGCGGGGGCACGTTCGAGGCGACGCTGCTGATCGCCGCGGAGCAGCCGGGCCCCATTTCGATGATCATGGTAGCAGCGCGGACCGAGAAGCGGCTGTTGCGGACGGCGCGTCACATGCTCACCGTTTGGGAACGTCGCCATAACCGCAGCGACGGCGAGGCGTTGCTGACGGTATTGCCGGTTAGATAACGTAGGCCCCGCTGGGCAGCGGGTGCCATCGAATAGCACGCAGTCGGCGTGGCGCCGCTGGCCCCTGGGATCGTGCGCGACCCTGAGCCTGCCAGGTATTGCCTGGCGTGGAGCAGGGCCATGTCTACTAAGCGCACGAAGTCAGAGAAGCACAAGGCCGGACCCGAGGGGCCCACCTTCAGCATCACCAAGCGCCGGCCGGTGGGTGTCGCCGTCGAGCAGGCGAAGCCGACGGCCGCTGACCCCGCCGACGTGCTACGCATCGAGATGCGGCCGGTTGCGAGCCTCACCGCCCACCCCGCGAACTACCGCAGGCATCCGCCTGATCAGATCGAGGTGTTGCGCCGTTCGATCCGCGCGCACGGCCTGCAGAAGCCGGTCGTGATCAAGGCCGATGGCACCATGCTGGCCGGTCACGGATTGGTGGAGGCGGCGCGTCTGGAGGGCTACAGTCAGGTTCCCGTTCACGTCTATACGGGAAAGCACGCTGAAGCCTTCCTGATAGCCGACAACTTCTCTGCCCAGCTCGCGGTGGACGACGAGCCAGCCTTGGCCGCGTTGCTCAAGCGCCTGGCCGCCGACGATGAGCTCGCGGCGAGCGGGTACACCGATGACGATCTCGGCAGTCTTATCGCGAAGCTCGAGATGGAGGATGCCCAGCGGCGCGAAGAGACCTTCGATGCTCCGGCCGCCCTGGAAGCGACACCTGAAGGCCCCACGCGGGTACAGCCAGCAGAGCTCTGGCAACTCGGCCGGCACCGGCTCCTCTGCGGCGACTGCACACTCCCCGAGAACTGGGAGCGGCTCATGGGCGGAGAGGTGGCGCACGCCATCTCGACCGATCCGCCATATGGGGTGAACTATAGGGGCCAGAGAACACTCGATCCTCGAAGCGTGGGGGGCGCCACCGCGAGGAGAGCGCACGGCAGCGACACCAACGAGCGGCCCGACGCCTACTGGGATGAGATGACGCCCGAACAGTACCGGGCCCTGGTGACCGGGGCGCTTAGTCTCTCGTACACATATTCAGACGATGCCGCGCCTCTCTACGTCTGGTTCGCCTCCGCCCGCATCCGGGAGTTGCTGGCGGCGCTGGACGAGATCGGATGGCAGGACCGGAACTTGATCTGCTGGGCGAAGAACAACGGCACGGGGTCGCTCTTCGCGCAGTACAAACCCTGGTACGAACCGGTCTACTACTGCTTCAAGCGCGGGAAGACTCCCCGCTGGTATGGCGACACCACCCAGCGCACACTCTGGGAACACGACAAGCCGCTGAGGAACGAAGGCCATCCAACCATCAAGCCACTGGCGCTGATCGAGCGCACCATCGTCAACTCCACCGAGACTGGAATGCTGGTGGTCGATCCCTTCCTGGGCAGCGGCACCTGCATCATCGCGGCCGAGCGCACCGGCCGGAGATGCTATGGCTTCGAGCTGGACCCCCACTACTGTTCAGTCATATTGGCCCGCTGGGAGGAATTCGCCCAGAGAGAGGCGGTGAGGATCGATGACTAGACACCCCTGGGAGTGCCAGCCGGGCGAGTCGGCGCAGGCCTTCGATGCCTTCGGCTACTATCTGCGCCTTGCTCCGGGCGAGCGGTCCCTGCGGCAGGCGTGGCAGGACTACTGGAACCGCCCGGGCAACGCGCTCCAGCGGAGCAGGAAGAGCGCCGGCAGACCCTACGGGCACTGGACCCGGTGGATGAGCAGGTGGCGCTGGCAAGAGCGGGCGCTGGCTTGGGACGCCGAACAGGCCGAGATCGAGCGCGATCAGCACCTCGACCGGGAGTTGCGGGAGCGAGCCCAGGCACACGAAGAGGAACTCCGCCAGCGCCAGCTTCGCCTGGAGGAGGCGCGGGGGGCCCGTGCCGTGGGGCGGCGGGGCCTGCTCCGCATCCTGCAGGAGATCGAAAGCCAGAAGCTTGAGGGGATGGGGCTGGCCCAACTGATCCCTCATCTCGGGAAGTTCTTGGAGGCGGTCAGCGAGGGGCAACGGCTGGAACGGCTGGAGGCGGGACAGCCGACCGAGACAGCCGGCGGCGCCTACAAAGAGGAGCAGGCGATGGAGGTGGCGCGCCGGGCGCTCGAACTGCTTGAGAGGCAGCATGTGCGCGAAGATGACTGAGCGGCAACTGACGCCGGCCGAGGAGGAGGGTGCGGCCCTCGCCGCGCGGTACTTCTGGCGCCGCCATGCACGGCCGAAGCAACTGCCGCCAGAGGGGAACTGGCGAGTGTGGCTCATTCGGACAGGTCGCGGGTGGGGGAAAACTCGCGCCGCGGCCGAGTGGGTGCGTGCTGAGGTCGAGAGTGGCCGGCGCGGACGGATCGCGCTCGTCGGCCGTACCGCGGCCGATGTTCGCGATGTGATCGTCGAGGGGGAGAGCGGACTGCTGGCGGTCTGCCCGCCTTGGAAACGGCCCGACTATGAACCATCGAAGCGCAGGTTGACTTGGCCCAACGGGGCCATTGCCACGACCTATTCTGCCGATGAACCGGACCTTCTGCGCGGCCCGCAGCATGACGGGGCGTGGGCGGACGAGCTCGCCTCATGGCGCTTCCCGGAAGCCTGGGACATGCTGATGATGGGCCTGCGCCTGGGCGAGAATCCGCAGGTCGTGGCAGTGACGACGCCGCGCCCGATCAAACTCATCCGCGATCTCATGGCCCAGCCGACCACGGTGACGGTCACCGGAGCGACATTCGAGAACGAAGAGAACCTCCCGGAACCATTCCTGCGGGAGATTATCGCGCGCTATGAGGGCACTCGGCTGGGCCGGCAGGAGCTCATGGGCGAACTGCTGGACGACGTGCCGGGGGCGCTGTGGACGAGAACCATGATCGAGCAGGCGCGGGTGGAGAAGGCGCCCGACATGACGCGGGTGGTGGTGGCCATCGACCCGGCAGTGACGAGCGGCGAGGACGCGGACGAGACTGGCATCCTCGTGGTCGGCAAGGGCGTGGACGGGCATGCATACGTACTGGCAGACCTGTCCTGCCGATTGTCGCCCGAGGGCTGGGGCCGGCGGGCGGTGGAGGCGTTCCGGGCATGGGGCGCTGATCGAATCGTCGCCGAGGTCAACAACGGCGGGGACTTGGTGGAGCGCAACATCCGGGCGATTGATCGGGGCGTCCCGTACAAGTCGGTGACCGCGAGTCGGGGCAAGAGGAAGCGGGCGGAGCCGGTAGCGGCACTATACGAGCAGAATCGCGTTCACCATCTGCGGGGGCTGGAGCGGTTGGAAGATCAGTTGTGCGCGTTCGCGCCGGATGGCTATGCGGGTGGTGACTCTCCGGATCACGCGGACGCGCTGGTCTGGGGCGTAACTGAGCTGATGCTGGGTCCATCGACGGATGTGGGAGGCTTTCTGGCATGAAGCAGCCACGCGATCAGCATTGGGCGGACCTGCTCACCGCGCT
>Ga0315279_10002678_pt1 | contig 26227 bp, 30 predicted proteins | sample YL17G06_20_MG_FD_203694 | JGI IMG/M metagenome (GOLD analysis project Ga0315279, IMG submission 203694) | Sediment microbial communities from Yellowstone Lake, YNP, Wyoming, USA - YL17G06_20 | ecosystem: Environmental > Aquatic > Freshwater > Lake > Sediment | place: USA: Wyoming | collected... | reverse complement strand
AATGGAATATAGAAGTACCAAATGCCTAATTAAAGACAAATGCTCCTAAGTATCCAATGTTGGCCAAAGCGCATAGAATGCTTGAAAAGTGTGGTTCATTTCGATAAGAAGAAAGCCAGACATCCGGTTAGGCTTAGGTGAATAGTTGTCCGTGGAAATCCAGGCTAACGTGGAACCGGGAAGCGGGGGGGCTTTCAATCAATCTCGAAAAGCGATGAGGACTCCTTGCTGTCGGGATCCTCGATCGTCGTTGGCATAGGAAGGGTGCGGAGTACCGCGACCTGTTCCGCTTCCGAGAACGGTGACGGGAGGTCGTCGTGCGGCAGAACGCACGGGAGCCGTCGCATGGTGTTCGGGCTGCCGGGGAGCCTCAGATTGCGTCCGGCACTAGAAGTCCGACGCTTGGGTCGGCCCCAGAGAGGAGAGTCGTATGATCAACGCCGTGGATGTTTCCAAACTGTGGAGGAGGATGCCGATGGAGCTGCTCGATGCTGCCCTGCGTCTGGGGCCGCTGCGCCGGTGGGTTCTCACCCAGGGAGAACGGCTGCTGTTTCGGACGTACGTTCAGGAGAACAGGGAGGGCCTGCCTCCCAAGGTGCAGGAAATCCGTTGCCGCGCTCTGGTCAACCTGCTCCGTTCCGTTGAGCGCGCCCTGGCCGACGGAAGGATCTCCTCACAGGTGCGGCGCAGCATCTTCAAGGAGTTCATCGGCAAGCTGGTGATCGAGCAGGGACAAGGGGCCGGGCGCTTCCGGGAGCGCTTCGGCTGCGACCCGCCGCTCTTCCTCACCATCAGCCCCACGAAGCAGTGCAACCTGCACTGCAAGGGCTGCTACGCCGCCAGCTCCGCCGGAATCCGCAGGACCCTGGAGTACTGGGCGTTCGACCGCGTCCTCAAGGAGAAGCGAGACATGTGGGGATCGCATTTCACGGTCATCTCGGGCGGCGAACCCCTGATGTACCGAAGCGAGGGCAAGGACCTCTTCGACATCCTGGAAGGCAACCAGGATCAATACTTCATGATGTACACGAACGGAACCTTCATCGATCGCGACGTGGCCCGCAGGCTGGCGAAGCTGGGCAACCTTACTCCGGCCATCTCCGTGGAAGGGTGGGAGCGGGAAACGGATGCTCGACGGGGCCGCGGGGTGTTCGCCAAGATCCAGCAGGCGATGGAGAACTTGAGGGTCTGCGATGTTCCTTTCGGCATCTCGGTAACCGCGACCAAGGAGAACGCCGAGATCATCCTCTCGGACGAGTTGGTCGACTACTACTTCAAGGAGCTGGGGGCCATCTACGGCTGGATCTTCCAGTACATGCCTATCGGTCGCAGCTACAGCGTAGATCTGATGGTGAGCGCCGAGCAACGCGCCTGGATGCTCGAGAGAGAACTGCGGATGATCTACGAGCGCAACCATTTTCTAATCGATTTTTGGAACGGGGGCATCATGTCGATGGGTTGCATCTCCGCGGGACGTCCCGGCGGCTATTTCTACATCGACTGGAACGGAAACATCGCCCCCTGCGTGTTCTTCCCCTACACCAAGGCGAATGTCTACGAGTTATACGGCAGGGGCGAGTCGCTGTCGTCCCTGCTCGCGGGCGACTACTTCCGCGCCCTTCAGAGCTGGCAGGACGGGTACCTCAAGGGCGGCAAGCGCATGGGAAACCTGTTTCTACCCTGCCCGATGCGGGACCATCACGGCTTCGCCCACCGGCTCGTCACCTCCCAGGGGGCAAAGCCGATGGACGAGGCGGCCGCCCGTGCTCTGGACGATTCCGAATACCAAGACAAGATGGAGAAGTACAACCAGAGGACTGCCGAGCTCCTCGATCCGGTCTGGGAAAGAGAAGTGTATGCGACGCCGCACGGTGCGGACCCGCGGGGAGGAATGCCGCTCGAGTCGGACGAAGACATGGTTCCCGCGGCGGTCCGTGCCGCCCTTCCATCATGGAAACGGGGCCGGTGAAAGGATGCAAAGCGTGAAGAGTGCCAAAGCCAGTGGCGGAACTACGTGGCCGCTGAGACACGCAGCGAAGGAAGCTGACGGGCAGGGCGCCGCAGAGCCTCGCGAGGGGCGAGCCTTCCGGGAAGGGAGTAGCGAGGAGGCATTTCGACAGAGGATGCGAGCTTCCCTGCTCGCCCTCAAAGAGCAGACGCTCGAAAAGCTCGCCCTGCACGACAACGAGCTCAGGGAGCTGGTCAGGGCGGTGCAGGCGAGTGACCTCGCCGACGGCTCCTCTGGAGTCATCGAGCGCCTCACACTACGGCCGCTCGACTCCGCAGAGGCGCGTCGTCTGCGGCTCATCGAGTCCGCGTTGGCGTGCTTGCGGGAGGGAAACTACGGAGTCTGCCTACGCTGCGGCAGGTCGATACCCCGTGAACGTCTAGAGGCCATCCCGTACGCGACGCTCTGTATCGCCTGCAAGTCCGCGGACGAACGTCGAAACCGCCTGACCCGAAGTCCTGGCGGCTGACCATGCCGAGACTGGCACCTATTCTCGCATGCAGGCAGCGGCCGGGTGGGTTATGATCGTGAAGGGTGCTCGAGCAACGGGACCGATGAGCTCGATAGGCGTCCTCCTCGCTCCACCGACGGGCGGCCTGTGCTTTGTGCCCTGGGAAGATGCTGCCGCGAGGCGCCCCGCGACGGAGGATAGCCAAGGAGAGGCTGTGAAGGAAGAGGAGCGGACGGTGCGCGGCGACTACCTGTGCAAAGGGATGCGGGCGTCATCTACGTCGCGACCCGAGGCGCTGCGGTCGGGCTCCAGGGCCTGCAAGCGCTCTTTCGGCTCTGGACAATCTCTTGATTCCTCGGTGTTCGTATCGCAGTTGACCTCCGGTTTCTTTCATGGTACCTTGAATATGTTAATAGACGCATACAGGCATATATTGGAGAGGACATGAAGCAGGCACGGTTGATGAAAGCCCTGGCCGATGAAACCAGGCTCCGCGTGATGAATCTCCTACTCACGGCGAAGGTTCCCCTCTGTGTATGTGAGATGGTGGATGCCTTGAGCCTTCCACAATATTTGGTATCCCGACATCTCGTTATCTTAAAAAACGTTGAGCTTGTGAAAGTCGAAAAGAAAGGAACCTGGGCTTACCATTCGGTGAAGAACGAAGGCGGGACGAACTCGGCGGTGATTGCGTTCCTCCAGGTTTTTCTGACCGGCGAGAGGTTCGAGCAGGACCGAACGCAAATGGAAAAGAGATTGCGACTGCGAAAGGCTGGCAAGTGCGTGGTGGGTTTCCCCCTAGCCGAGAAACCGTTTCGAAACCGTCTCGAAGGAAGACCAATGCCTGCCAAGGTGAGGGTATGAAGCGTACCCGGGGCATGACGAAAGAACAGTTCCTCAACGCCTTCAGGGCACTATCCCAGGAAGGCAAACATGCAGTGGCTGAGGAGATCATGCGAGCGTACTGCCGAGCCCCTGGGGGTTGCGTTGCGGAAATGATGAGCCTGTGCTCGAACCTGAAGGGCCGAATGTCTGGATTTCCGTTCGCGAGGGCTGATCAAACTGGAGAAAACGCATGAATACCGACGTCGTCATCGAGATTTTCGATCCACCTCTGTGCTGCCCCGGCGGCCTCTGCGGACCGGTCATCGACCCGGCGCTCCTGGATGTAAACGAGGCGCTCCTGAAGCTGAAGAACGACCACGGCATCGTGGTGCACCGTTACCTGCTGCAGCAACAGGGCATGAAGTTCATACAGAATCCGGAGGTTCTCGCTCTTTTGAAGCAGCACAGTACGGGAGTGCTTCCCGTAACCGCGGTCAACGGCAGGGTGGTGAAAGTGAGGGAATTCCCCACCTACGATGAGCTTCTTCAATACGCACAAGAACCCTCTGTGGCAGAGTAGGACAGAGACAAAAGGAATTTCAGGTGGAAACAAGGAACACGCAAACCCGCTATGTGTTTTTCTCCGGAAAAGGAGGGGTCGGGAAAACGACCATGGCCTGTGCCACGGCGGTGCACGAGGCCGGCCAGGGGAAACGAACGCTGATCGTTACCACCGACCCGGCGTCGAACCTCGCCGACGTGTTCGAAATGGAGATCGGCCATCGCGTCCGTCCTCTGAACGTGCCCAACCTCTGGGGCACGGAAATCGACCCGGACGAAGCAACCGAGGAATACCGCGAGCGCGTCTTGGCGCCCATGCGGGCAGTCATGCCGCCGGAAGTCATGAAAGTGATGGAAGAGCAGTTCCGCTCCCCCTGCACTACAGAGATCGCCTCCTTCGACCGCTTCGTTGACTTCATGACCGAGGAGTCGACCGACGGAGGCGGCCACTACGACGTGGTCATCTTCGATACTGCTCCTACAGGACACACCATACGTCTCCTGGAACTCCCTATCGACTGGAGCAAGCACATCGAAGAGAGCGCCAAAGGCGGAGGCAACACGTGCATCGGCCCGGTGGCGGCGATTCAGGAGAACAAGAAGAAGTACGACCAGGCTATCCGCCTCCTGGGAGATCCGGCTCGCACGGACTTCATTTTCGTGCTTCAGCCGGAGGAAACCTCTCTCTACGAGACCAAGCGTTCATCGACGGAGCTCGCCACCATCGGGGTCGGCAACGTCAGCCTGATCGTAAACGGGATGCTGCCGCAGGAAGTGTGCGGGCATCCGTTCTTCAAGAGTCGGTTCGACATGCAAATGAGGTATGCCGCGCGCATCACCCGCGAGTTCCCCCTTCCGACCAGGTGGATGCTCCAGCGCGACGGCGAAATAATGGGGATACCGGGCCTTCGCAATATCGTACACGATCTGTTCCCGGAGAACGGGCGTACTCGCAACTTCCACCTCTCGCCTCGCGACGGAAGGGCACAAGACAGGGCAGCGGGAGTTGGCGATGGGAAGCCCGATCCGGAGGTCCTCAAGACGCTTGACCCGGCATCGATGATTGATCTCTTTCGGCCTGTAGGAGGGAAATCGAAAGCCGTGTTTCTCACCGGCAAGGGCGGAGTCGGCAAAACAACAATGGCATGCGCTGCGGCTTATGCCACTGCAGGACAAGGTCTGAGGACACTCCTTCTCACCACGGATCCGGCATCTCATATCGGCGAGGTGCTCAACCAGGATGTGGACGATACGATCCAGTCTGTTGAAGGGGTCAAAAACCTCTGGGCAGTCATGATCGATCAGGAAAAGGCCTCCCTCGAGTACAAGGCGCGCATTATTGAGGAAGCCCAGAAGAAGTATTCCCCAGACATGCTTGCCGCCGTGCGCGAAGAGCTCGAGTCGCCCTGCACGGAAGAGATGGCGGCGTTCGACAAGTTCATGGGATATGTGGAGCAGGATGAGTATGACGTGGTGGTATTTGACACCGCGCCCACCGGCCACACCCTGCGGCTTCTCGAGTTGCCCTTTGACTACAGCGATCAGATCGGGCTGATGGTATCCACGAGCGCGTCCTCTGCCGGAGCGAAGTCAGAAGTGCAAAAGCGTTTTGATCATATCACCGCCCTGATGAAGGACCCCGAGAGGTCGGTTTTCGTGTTCGTGGTGTATCCCGAATCGACGCCAGTGGTGGAAGCACATCGCGCTATGCTGGACCTCCGGGAAGCGGGCATCGAAACGCAGCTTGTCATTGCCAACCAGGTTCTCTCTCCCGAGTATTGCACGAATGACTACTTCAGGAAGCGTCGTGCTATGCAGGAGAAGTACCTTGCGGAGACCAAGAGGCTCTTCGGCCTCCCGGTTGCGATCATGCCGCTCCTTGAGACCGAGATCATCGGTCTCGAAATGGTGCGGCGCGCAGCGGCCGTGCTGCTCGGCCTCGAACGTGAGGCAAGCGTTCGTTAATGGCAGACAAGGATCAACGAGGAGGCAAACGCCCATGACCTATGAGTATCGGTGCAGGGAGTGTGGAGAAGTGTTCGATGTGACCGCTTCCGTCGCTGAGAAAGAGGCCGGACTTCGCCCTGAGTGTCCTTCCTGTGGTTCGAAGAAGGCTGCGCAGGTCTTCGGCGCAATCGGCATACTAACCGCGGCGAGAACAGCTTCTGCAGGCGGCCTGGGTGGTTTGCCCGGCTGCGGCGCCGGGGGACGTGAGGGGTGCTGCTGATGCCGGACGCGGGGCAGGCTGGATCCTCCCGGCCGGTAGTGCGTGTGTTCGCCCCTCCGGCCTCGACGTGCGCAGGGGGCAAGACCTGGAAAGACGCGGCCGAGTTGATCTTCCGGCGCCTGACAGATCGATTTGGCAGCCAGGTGCTGTTCGAATTCATCGAACTCTTCTCTCCCGAGTTTTTCAAGTTCCCGGACGTGATGACGCGCCTCCAGGAAGGATCAGCGCAAGTGCCCATCATCGCCGTGAACGGCGAGATCGTTCAAAGCGGAGGGAAGATTTCGGAGCGAGCCATCCGGGAGGGTCTCGAGGCTCATGGGATTTCGGTTATTCCGGGCGCATAGGAAGCAGAAGGAGGAATCATGCGACAGGCGGAAAAGAACGAGACGGTCAGCACCACGAGCCGTGCTGCGCTGGAGGCTGCTCGGGCACTGGCACGGAAGTTCGCGGAGTCCGAAGTCTTCAAGGAGTTCGAAGCCGCTTCTGCGGCGTTCCGCGGTGACGCGGAGGCGCAGAAGCTGTTTCGCTCGTATCAAAGCGCGCAGCGTGAGACCCAGATGATACGCGGCTGGGGCGGCCACGACAAAGGCTTCGAGGACCGTTTCCAGCGCCTCCAGACCGCCCTGTTTGCGCATCCGACGTGCAAGCGCTACCTCGCGTCGCAGGAGAGCCTGCTCGTCGCCCTCAAGGACCTGAACGTCTATCTCACCGGGAAGCTCGGCTTCGACCTTGCGGAAATGACCAAGCCGGCTGGCGGCTGCTGCTAAAAGGAGGAATGCCATGATCGACAGAGAACTTCAAGAATCGGCTGACCAGTTCGTGCGAGCGCTCGAGGAAAACCCCATCGTCTCTGCGTTTCGAGAAGCGAAGACCTCCATGGAGCAGGATAAGGAATTGTCGGCCTTGCGCGACCAGCACGCACGGATGTCCCTGCAGTTTCGAAGCAAGCAGTTCGACGAATCATTCACGCAGGAAGACATCTCGAATCTACGGACGTTATTTGGACAGGTATCGACGCATCCACTGAACGTCCGGTTTGTCGACGCTCGAGACGAAATCCTGCTATTGCTGGGCGACTGCAACAAGGCAATGAGCAGCCTGCTGGGCTTTGACTTCGCTGCCAACGCCGCTCCTGCCGCAAGCTGCTGAGGATCACGGAAGCCGGACATGTTCAAGCCCGTGAGGACGATCAGGTGTTAGCAGGAAAACACATTCTCGTGGGCGTTACCGGCGGGATTGCCGCCTACCAGGTCGCGGACCTTATCGGGATGCTGCAGGCCCGGTTCGCGGACATACGGGTCATCATGACGGAGGCGGCGAGGAAGTTCATCACGGTGCTGACCCTGGAGACAATCTCGAGACACCCCGTCACCGTCGACATGTTCGCGGAAGGGGACCACTCACGCGTGGAGCATATCGCGCTGGCCCGGTTCTCCGACCTCGCCGTCGTGGCGCCTGCCACGGGGAACTTTATCGGCAAGCTGGCCTGCGGCATCGCGGACGACATGCTCACCACTACCATCATGGCCACGAGAGCACCGGTCCTTGTCTGTCCGGCCATGAACGAGAACATGTGGCTGAACCCCATCGTCCAGGGGAACGTGAAGAAGTTGAAGGAGTATGGTTACCAATTGGTCGATCCCGAGTACGGGGAAATGGCCTGCGGCGGACAGGGATGGGGCCGGCTTGCGGGTTTGGACACGATCGTCGAGGAGATTGTCCGAATAGCCCGAGAGCTCGACAGAGCGTCAGGGACCACCAAGAATTGCTGCGGGACAGATGCGGCGGTTGATTCGCTGCGCGCCGAGAGGGAACAGAGCGGTGGGTGACAAAGAAATGCTGCGTACAGAGCACCTTTCGCTCGTTCGAGAGGGACGGCACATCCTGAAAGACATTTCTCTCTCTGTCGCGGCCGGTAGCGTGCACTCGGTCCTTGGCTCGAACGCCGCGGGGAAATCAAGCCTCGCTGCGGCTCTCATGGGTTGCCATGACTACGCACCTACGAGCGGCTCAATCTTCTTTCTGAACACTGACATCACGAACCTTTCCATCTCCCAACGCGCAAAGATGGGCCTGACTCTCGCGTGGCAGGAACCTGCCCGTTTCGAGGGCCTGACCGTCGGGGACTATGTCACGGTTGGAAACGGAGCCGATAGAATCATGCGCGCGCGGGAAGCCCTGGCGAAAGTTCTTCTCACGCCAGAGGAGTACCTCCTGCGTCCGGTCGACAAGACTCTAAGCGGAGGGGAAAGGAAGCGGATCGAGCTTGCTGGAGTGTTCGCCATGAAGCCCCGTCTGGCGATCCTGGACGAGCCGGATTCGGGCATCGATATCCTGGCGCTGGACAATATCGTGCAGCTGATCCGGGAGCTGAAGGAGCGGGGCACGACTGTGCTCCTGATCACTCACAGGGAGGAAGTGGCAGAGATCGCGGACAGGAGCTCGCTCATTTGTTCCGGCTGCATCGTGAAGGAGGGAAATCCCCCTGAAGTCGGCAGGTACTTCAGGGAGAAATGCGTCCCTTGCGTCACGAAAACCTGTGAAACAGGGGAGCGACATCAGAATGAGGAGAGCGTGCCGTGACGCAGGACTATGAACGCATGTTGGCTGCCTACGCCCAGGCGGGCGGCACTCCGGAAGTCCTAAAGGATTCCACGGTGTCCCATCTGGTCGTCCATGGAAACAAGGTCATCGGCAGCCACCTCGCAGATGGTTTGATTCTCGAGGCCGAGGAAAGGGAATCCGGCATCCTGGTGAGGCTTGTCGTAAAGAAGGGAGTCCGGATCGCGCGCCCGGTGCACCTCTGCTTCGGCGTTCTTCCCGAAGAGGGAGAGCAGGAGATCCTCATGCAGGTCGAGCTCCAGGATGGATCGGGGCTGGAGTTGCTTGCCCACTGCGTATTTCCGAATGCCGTGAAAGTGAGACATCGTATGACGGCGGAGATCGAGGTCGGCAACGGGGCATCCTACTCGTACAAGGAAGTCCATTTCCACGGTGAGAAAGGAGGCGTAGTGGTCATCCCAAGGGCGAGGATTCGAATCGGGAATGAGGCACGCTTCCTCACGGACTTTGCGTTGCTGCACGGCAGAGCAGGGCGGCTCGACATTGAGTACGATGCCGAAGTACGGGACGGATCATCCCTGCAGATGACCGCAAAAGTCTACGGCTTCGGCGCGGACTGGATCAGGATTCGCGAGGCAGCCCGTCTTCTGGGCAAAGGTTCCCGAGGTCTGATCAAGAGCCGGATCGCTGTCAGGGGGGAAGCGAGCAGCCAGGTCTTCAGCGATTTGACCGCCAGCGCCCCCGGGGCACGGGGACATGTGGATTGCGTGGAGATCGTACAAGGTCGCGCGGACGCGAAGGCCTTTCCAACGGTCGGGGTGACGCATGAGCTGGCTAAGGTCACCCACGAGGCGGCCGTCGGAAGGGTTGACCAGAAACAAGTGGAAACCCTGATGGCCAGGGGCTTGGAGGAGGAAAGGGCGATCGACCTGGTGATAGGCGGGATGCTGAAGTAGAATGACGGAGGCGGAGTTGAAATGTTGCCCAGCCTTGAGGAATACCATCGACCGAAAACAGTGAGCGCTGCGCTCCGCTTGCTTGCGCGGGGCACGATCCATACCGTCCCCCTCGCGGGGGGCACCTCGCTCGTCCCCTCGCGCAACGCTTCGGTGCGAGCAGTAGTCGATCTGGGCGCGTTGGACATGGCCACCGCCGAATGGCAGGCGAGTCCCATCCGTCTCGGCGCCATGACTACCCTTCAGACGATAGTGTCCGAACCCGCAGCACGAACCTTTGCCCACGGCGTTCTGGTGGAGGCGGCACGTCTGTGCGCAACGCGCAACATACGAAATGTCGCAACCATCGGCGGCACCATTGTCGCAGGCGGGCCGACGTGCGACCTGCTCGTTGCATGGCTGGCACTCGGCGCACAAGTGACCGTGCGGAAAGCGCGCCGCCGAGTAGTTGCGCTCGAAGATCTGTTGGACGCACCGGACGAACTTCTCGATATGGGCATCATCACGCACATGAGCTTGCCGGTTCGCACGACATCGTGCGGCGCTGCGCTCGTTCGGGTGGCGCGCACACCAATCGACCGTGCGATCGTGAACGCCGCGGTATCCATCGCATCTGATGGTCCAGTTTGCAGGAGCGTACGGATTGCCATCGGGGGTGTGGCAGCTCGCCCCATTCGGGCCCTGTCCGTCGAATCCGAGCTGGAAGAGCAAGAGTGGGACGAGGTGCGTGCTGCTCGAGTCGTGAAGCACTGGACGGCCTCGTTCGCTCTGCCCAGCGATTTCCGCGCATCGGACCAATATCGACGCGAGATGGCCGAAATCGTTGTTCAGCGTGCCCTCGCCCAAGCCTGGGCGAGAGCAAGAGGAGCTTCATGATGGAAGTCCCTGTCACGCTGAACGGCAGTCCGAAGACGTTAGTCGTAGAGCCTGCCGATACGCTTTTCAGCGTACTGCGGCAACTGGGACTTTATGGCGTGAAGCACGGCTGTGAAGACGGCTCCTGTGGGACATGTGCGGTGATTCTCGACGGCAAGGTGGTCAACAGCTGCACCCTGCTCGCTGTGCAAGCCGATGGGAAACGGATCACGACGATCGAAGGCTTGGGCACTCGCGAGCGGCTTCATCCGCTGCAGGCCGCGTTCGTGGAAGCGGGGGCGGTCCAGTGCGGCTACTGTACGCCGGCACGGATCCTGGCGGTGAAAGCGCTGCTCGATGAAAACGATCACCCGACAGAAGCCGACATCCGGGATGCGATGAGCGGCGTGCTTTGCAGATGCACGGGCTACGTCAAACCCTTAGAGGCGGCGATGCGCGTGGTGAACGGGAAAGGGGTGCCGGGGAATGCCCAAAACGTATAACGATCCGGACCAAATGCTGAAAATGAGCGCGCATCCCGAAGGACTGCGCCCCGACCAGTTTCGCGTGGTCGGCAGATCTGTGCCGCACGTGGATGCGGTCAAGCTCTCCCTCGGAAAGCCGGCCTACACGGACGATTTCACGCTGCCTGGGATGCTGCACGCCAAGATCCTGCACAGCCCCCACGCGCACGCGAGGATCAAGCGGATCGACGTCTCCCGGGCCCGTGCCCTACCGGGCGTACACGCGGTGTTGACGCACCATGACATCAAGCCCGTGCGGTTTACCACGGCGGGACAGTCGCATCCCCTTCCCTCCCCGCTGGATTCGCTCGTCCTGGATTCCAAAGTGCGCTTTGTCGGAGACCGGGTCGCAGCAGTGGCCGCAGCCACAGAAGAGGTCGCAGAGCACGCGCTCGCCCTCGTGGAGGTCGAATACGAGGTGCTGCCCACGGTGCTCAATCCACGGGACGCCCTGAAAGTCGGCGCGCCGATTCTCCACGATGAGACCGACTGCTCTGGAATCCAAGGCTCGTTCATTCCTCAGCGCAACATCGCCGCCCACATGGAGGCCGATGCAGGCGACCTGGCGGGAGGCTACTCGAAGGCGCACCGTGTAATCGAAGGCGAGTATCGAGTGCCGCAAGTGCAGCACGTAGCCCTTGAGCCGCACGTCTGCATCAGCTACTGGGACGAGGACGACCGGCTCGTCATTCGGTCCGCAACGCAGGTTCCATTTCACGTGCGCCGCATCCTTGCGCCGGTGCTTGGCTTGCCGGAAAGACGCATTCGAGTCATCAAGCCGCGCCTCGGAGGGGGCTTCGGCGGCAAGCAGGAAATCCTCATCGAAGACCTCTGCGCGTACCTGACTATGGAAACCGGAAAGCCCGTGCGCCTGGAATACTCCCGCGACGAGGAGTTCATGGCCGCGCGCAGCCGCCATCCACAGATCCTGAGCTTCAAGACGGGTGTGAGCCGCGAGGGCACCATCACGGCGATGACCCTGAAGCTCCTTTCGTCGACCGGTGCTTATGGCTCGCACGCCCTGACAGTGCAGGCAAACACCGGATCCAAGTCGCTTGCACTGTATCGCTGCGCAAATCTGCGTTTCGAGATGGACGTGGTGTATACCAACCTTCCACCCGCAGGGGCAATGCGAGGCTACGGTGGTCCTCAAGGTCTGTTTGCACTCGAGGTGCACATGGACGAAATCGCACGCGCCGTCGGCCTCGACCCCATCGAGTTTCGCCGGCGCAACTGGATGAAGGTGGGCGACACGTTCGCGCTTGCGGAAGCGCTGGGTGAAGGACGCAAAGGGTTTTCCAACCCCCTGCGTTCCACCGGTCTTGCGGAGTGCGTCGGGCGCGGCGCGAAGCTGATTGGGTGGGAACGACGGCGCGATCCTGGTTGGCACGTTGTCCCGGATCGTCCGTACGTTCGGCGCGGCATCGGAATGGCCGCGCTGATTCACGGCAGCGGCATCCCAGGGATCGACATGGGCGGCGCGTACCTCAAGATGAACGACGACGGCTCGTTCAACCTGACCTTCGGGGCGACGGATCTGGGCACGGGGGCGGACACGGTGCTTGCGCAGATTGCCGCGGAAGTTCTGGGCTGCCGCGTGGACGACATCCAGGTGTACGCGGCGGACACGGACCTCACGCCCTTCGACAAGGGTGCCTACGCATCGTCGACGACCTTCGTCTCCGGCGGCGCTGTAAAGAAGACGGCGGAGAAAGTGGCGGGAATGATAAAGGACGTCGCGGGCCGAATGCTGGATCGTGACCCCGCGGGTTTGCACCTCGCCGATGGGCAGGTCATCGCCCCCGACGGCACGTGCACAACGCTGCGGGAGGTTGCCCTGGAGTCCCTACATGTGCGCGACCAGCACCAGATTCAGGCCGCAGAATCTCATATGTCGCAGATGTACGCACCGCCGTTCGCCGCCCAGTTTGCCCAGGTTGAGGTCGACACACAGACGGGCGAAGTACGTGTGGACAGGCTCGTGTTCGGCATCGACTGCGGGCAACCCATCAACCCTGCGGGAGTCGAGGGGCAGGTCGACGGCGGGCTGGCCATGTCTCTCGGCTACGCCTTGTGCGAGGAAATGCTGTTCGACGAGCATGGCAGCCTGCTCAATGGCAATCTGGGCGACTACCACATCTTTCGCGGGAACGAGATGCCTGTGATCGAGAGATTCATCGTATCTGCACGCGATCCATCGGGACCCTTTGGGGCAAAAGCCGCGGCGGAAATTGCTGTGGATGGCGTCGCGCCAGCAGTCGTAAATGCAATCTACGACGCGACCGGGGCGTGCCTGCATGAGATTCCTGCGACGCCCGAGCGCGTTTGGCGCGCATTGAAGGAGCGTAGCGCATAGCGCGAACGTCCCGGGCTGCACCACAGGGGAGGGACGGTATGACGCATGAAATGAAGAGTGTCGGTCAGTCGCTGCCCCGGGTTGATGCCACGGCCAAGGTAACCGGCATGGCGCTTTTCCCCGGCGATCGGACGATGCCGGGGATGCTGCACGTGAAGACTCTTTTCTCCGAACGTCCGCACGCGCGCATCATTCGAATCGATACCTCCCGCGCGGAGAAATATCCCGGTGTGGTCGCGGTGTTCACCGCGAAGGATGTGCCCGTGAACGAGTTCGGCCTGCAGCAACCCGACCAACCCGTGCTGTGCGGCCCCGGTTGTGCCAAACCGGGCAGTGACATCGTGCGTTTCGTCGGAGACAAAGTCGCTCTGGTCGTCGCGGAAACCGAGCAGTCGGCGGCGGCCGGGCGTGATGCAATCGTAGTCGATTTCGAGGACTTGCCCGTCGTGACGGATCCCTCTCTGGCAATGCTGCCCAGCGCGCAGCTCATCCACCCGGAACGAGGCGAAAGCAACGTGTGCGTATCCTACGCGATTCGCAAGGGCGATGTGCAGAAGGGATTCTCGCAGGCCGACATGATCGTCGAGAGCGAATACCAGTTGCCGTTTCAGGAGCACGCGTTCTTGCAGCCTGAAGCGGGCATTGCATACATCGATAAAGAGGGACGTGTCACGGTTGAGGCCGGCGGGCAATGGGCTCACACTGACCAGCAGCAGATAGCGCATGCCCTGAGCTTGCCCGTGGATCAGGTGCGCGTGGTCTATCCCGCAATCGGCGGAGCCTTCGGCGGGCGGGAAGACATGTCGGTTCAGATCGTGCTGGCTCTCGCAGCGCTCAAGCTGCGGCGTACCGTGAAGACTGTCTGGAGTCGCCGCGAGTCCATTATTGGGCACGGCAAGCGCCATCCTATGAAGCTCCGCGCCAAATGGGGTGCGACCAGCACCGGCAAGCTCGTTGCGGCGGAAATGGAGATCATTGCGGACGCAGGCGCTTACCTCTTCACCAGCAACAAAGTCCTCGGCAACACAGCCATCGTGTGCACAGGGCCGTATCTGATTCCTCACGTCAAAGTGGACGCCTGGGCCGCATACACCAACAACATTCCGACCTGCGCGTTTCGCGGATTCGGCGCTCCGCAGGGCATCTTTCTTGCCGAGATGCAGATGAACAAGCTCGCCGCGGCGCTGGGGATGGATCCGGTCGAATTTCGGATGCGAAACGTCCTGCGAGAGGGTGATACGCTAGGCGTCGGCACTGCGCCGCCGGGTCCGGTCAGCATCGGTGATGTGATTGGCGCGACAGCGAGGCGTGCGGGATGGCGGGAGACGCCTACGGGGTGGTCTCGCGCAGATAAGGACACCCGAACAATCGAAGCGGAGCGCTCCACCCGCCTGTCGCCAGGGGTGCACCGCGGCAGCGGAATTGCCGCGGGATTCAAGAACATCGGTTTCAGCTTCGGCTATCAAGAAAGCTGCTGGGCTCGCGTTGAGCTGCACGGCGAAGGAGATATCGAACGCGCTGTTGTGCATCACGCAGGCGCGGATGTCGGCCAGGGGGCGCACACGGTGGTGCTGCAAATGGCGGCGGAGGCGCTTGGGCTGCCGCTTGAGAAACTATCGCTCGTCACATCGGATACGGCAGGCATGGGCAATTCAGGCAGTACATCCGCCTCACGCCTCACGTTCATGGCAGGCAACGCGGTGCGCGGAGCCGCGCAAAGCGCTCTGGAGAAGTGGCGGTCGGCCGAGCGTCCTGCCATCGGCGAGTACAAGTATCTTGCGCCACAAACGACGCCGTTCGACAAGGAGACCGGCTTTTCGACTCCGAACTTTGCCTACGCCTACTCGGCGCAGGCGGTCGAAGTGACCGTGGACACCGAGACGGGAATTGTGCGCCTGCAGCGCGTAGTCGCGGCAGACGACGTGGGCAAGGCCATCAATCCCCAGGCGATTGAGGGACAAATCGAAGGAGCTGTTGCGCAAGCGCAGGGCTACGCCCTTCAGGAAGACTTCCAGATGAGGGACGGTCGCGTGATCAGCGACCAGCTCAGCACGTATCTCGTTCCAACCGCACTCGATGTGCCCGAGGAGGTCGAATGCGTCATCGTCGAAGTTCCGGATCCGCGCGGACCGTGGGGCGCACGCGGTGTGGGCGAGTTGCCGTTCCTTCCCCTCGCCCCCGCCATTCTTGCTGCGATACACGATGCTGTGGGGGTCTGGATCAACGAGCTGCCGGCGACTCCTGAAAGAGTCTTCAAGGCGCTTCATCGATAGCAGCCAGCTTGGATCATATGTGGGAAAAGTACCTGCAACCGACAACGGTTGACGAAGCACTGGATCTCCTTGCGGAGAACCGCGAGAAAGCGCGAGTGATCAACGGCGGCACTGATCTGCTGATCGAGATGGAACGCAAAGCTCGCGCGCCGGGGGTCATGATCGATGTCAGCCGGGTCGCGGGATTGGACGAAATCCGATTCGATCACGGAGCGATCCACCTGGGAGCAAGCGTCACGCACAACCAGGTTCTCGCCTCGCCGCTGCTTCGCGAACTTGCATCTCCGCTCGCCCTCGCGTGCTCCGAAGTTGGCGCCCCGCAGATCCGCAATCGGGGCACGATTGCAGGCAACGTCATTACCGCATCACCGGCGAATGACACTATTACGCCCCTGTCAGCAATGGGTGCGCGGGTGACGCTGACAAGCAAGGCGCGCGGCGAGCGTCAGATCCCGCTCCTCGAGCTTATACGGGGGGTGCGCGAGACCACGCTTGCCCCGGACGAAATGCTGACGGAGATATCCATCCCGGCGCTTCGAGAGAACCAACGGGGCACCTTCATCAAGATTGCACTGCGGCGAGGCCAGGCCATTTCGGTCGTGAATGTTGCGCTTGTCCTGGAATTCAGCGCCTCCCACGTTGCGAATGCACAAATCACTCTCGGATCCGTTGCGCCCACGATCGTGGCTGCGGAGGAAGCTCAACGGTTCCTGCGAGGCAGCGTCCTGGACGATGAGACCATCGAGGGGGCAGCGGATCTGGCAATACATGCAGCTCGACCGATAGACGACGTTCGGGGCTCGGCTGCGTACCGTCTGGAGATGGTAAGGGTACTTACCGCCCGCGCTCTGCGACAATTGCGCGAAGGTACGGAGGGTGCAGACTTTCCTGCGGATCCCCCGAAGCTGTGGGGCAGGTCCACCGGTCGATTCAAGATGCCAGATCGCCAACCGGGCGGAAGCGATATCATTCAAACGACCGTTAATGGCAAGCAGTATGAGGTCCGGGGCGCGGGCCGCAAGACGCTGCTTCGGATGCTGCGTGAGCACATCGGCCTAACGGGCACAAAAGAGGGTTGCGCGGAGGGCGAATGCGGGGCATGCACCGTTTTGCTCGATGGCATTGCCGTCATGGCATGTCTGGTGCCTGCTCCCCGCGCGCAATACGCGAACGTCGTCACAATCGAGGGCGTGAAAGGCGAAAACGGGCTCCATCCCCTCCAGCGCGCTTTCATCGAAGCAGGTGCTGTGCAGTGCGGTTACTGTACGCCGGGGCTGATCATGAGCGGTATCCAACTGCTGGAAGAAGTCGCTTCTCCGACAAGGCGGCAGATACGGCAGGCGATTGCGGGCAACCTTTGCCGGTGCACCGGGTATCAGAAAGTGGTCGAAGCGATTGAGCGCGCAGCCTTGGCCAGTCGGTGAAGGTGGCCCGCGAGTAAAGAATCTGCTCGAATCGGACTATCCACCACCATAGGTGGTGGCTTTACGCCCGATTCGTGGCTTCGCCACCGCAGATTCTGAACACGGCAATTCATCGTCTACATCACGAGCTCTGATGGCCAAGCCTTCCATACATGACCACCGCCGTAGGCGGTGGGTTGTCAAGTTTCACTCAACGAGGAAAGCGTTTGACAAAGGGTTTACGCAGAGTGGTGGGTACAAGGAAATGAGAGCCGTGAACCAGGACGAAGAATCTCTTCTCGCCGACGCGATGCAGGTCAACCTGTACAAGCTTCTGAGGAGCTTCGAATCCTGCAACCAGCGCTGCCTGGCCCGGTACGGTATTACGGCATCTCAGGGCCGCGCCCTGTTGGCGTTGCCGACGGAATCCAGCACGAGTATGAACGAGTTCGCCTGCGCTATGGAGCTGTCCAGAAGCACGATGACCCGCATGGCCGATACCCTGGTCGCCAGCGGCTTGGTTGATCGATGGAAAGATAGTCGGAACCGGCGGCTCGTGCGAGTGTCGCTCACCGCTCGTGGAGATGAGATTCAGCTCGTCTTGAACGAGGCAAGGCGGGAGCTGCAACGGCGCATTATTGAGGAGCTCCAGGAAGAGGACGGGTCTGCCATCCTGGGGGCCCTCGAAAAGCTGCGTCTTGCGGTTGAGAAAGCAGAAGGGAAATGTTGTCTCGAGGTCCAGCAGTTGTGATGTAGGGCATCCGCTTCAGTAAGAAAGGAGTCAAATATGCCTCATGCTGTGAAGAAATTGCGCTACTACGCGAGCGGCTGGAAAGAATCCAGCACAGCAAAATTCATGGACTGCTACGATCCGTCCACGGGGGAGGTGATTGCCCGGGCGCCCCAATGCACTCCCGCCGAGGTCGAGGAGGCTATCGCCGCGGCGGTTGCGGCGTTCCCGGCGTGGGCAGACACCCCGCCGAGCCAGCGCGTGCAGGTGCTCTTCCGCATGAAGGCGCTCTTGGACAAGAATCTCGACGAGCTGACCACCCTCCTGGCCACGGAGCACGGGAAGGTGCTGGATGAGGCCATGGGAGACGTGGTGAAAGTCACGGAGATGGTGGAATTCGCCTGCGGTATTCCTCACCTCATGAAGGGGCCAGCCCTCATGAACGCAACGGCCGGCTACGACAGCATGCAGTATATGGAACCGCTCGGGGTGTTCGCCGGCATCGTGCCATGGAACTTCCCCGCCATGCTTCCCATGGGATGGATCGCGCCATTCAGCGTTGCCACCGGCAACACTCTCGTCTTGAAACTTGCCAGCTTCGTCCCCCAGTCCGCGATTCGCATAATGGAACTGTGGGTGGAGGCCGGGCTCCCCAAGGGAGTCATCAATCTGCTTACCTGTTCACGCAATGAGGCGGAGATCCTCCTGCGCCACCCAGACATCAAGGGAGTCTCCTTCATCGGGTCAATGGCGGTTGCCAGGCACATCTATGCGACTGCGGCCGATAACGGCAAGCGCGTCCAGGCTCTGAGCGAGGCAAAGAACCATGCCCTCGTTCTCCGGGACGCTGCCCTGGAGAGAACCGCACGGGGCATCCTCAACTCCTCGTGTGGGTGCGCGGGCGAAAGGTGCATGGCTCTCCCCGTCGTGGTCGTGGAGGAGGCCATCGCGGATAGGCTCGTTGAGCTGCTGGCAAAGTTCATGTCGGAGCTGAAGGTCGGCCCTGCATACCAGAAAACCAGCCAGCTCGGGCCGCTGGTGAACGCGGAGCACAGGGAGTCCGTGGTCCGCTGGATCCAGAAAGGCGTCGATGAGGGTGCCAAGCTCGTGCTCGACGGGCGAAAGGCGTGTGTGAAAGGATATGAGAAAGGCTTCTACCTTGGGCCGACACTCTTCGACCACGTGAAACCCGGCATGACCATCGGGGACCGTGAGATCTTCGGACCTGTTCTTTGCATTAAAAGGGTCAAGGACTTTGAGGAAGGGCTGGCGCTGATGAACAGGAACGAGTTCGCCAACGGCTCGGTAATCTACACCCAGAGCGGGTTCTACGCCCGGGAGTTCTCGCGAAGGACGCATGGCGGTATGGTGGGAATCAACGTCGGGATCCCCGTGCCGCTGGCGATGTTCGGCTTCACCGGCCACAAGAACTCGTTCTTCGGGGATCTCCACACGATGGGCACGGACGCAATCCGGTTCTTCACGGAAGTGAAGACGGTTACCTCGCACTGGTTCTCCCAGGAGGAAGCACTCCAGGGGAGAGTGCTTAACACCTGGGACGGCATGATCTCCATGCCTGACAAGAAGTGAAGCCGCACTTTCGCGTGAAGGAGCGCCCGGCTATCGCCGGGCGCTCGTGAGCTAGCTCGGTGGTCTCAGATGGTGCGTCTTCGCCCTGCCGGGACCGGACTGACCATCCCATTCAATGCCCGACGCTGCTTCTCGAACTTGTTGCGAACGACCTGCTCCACGCCCTCCGTCAGCGCCTCGTAGCAATCGCAGGAAAGCCTGTAATACGTCGAGGTGCCATCCTTGCGATCCTCTTCGATTATCCCCGCAGCCTTGAGAATGGACAGGTGTTTGGAGACCGTCGATCCATCGGCGCCCACCATCTCCGTCAGTTCACAGACACAGTAGGGCTTCTCCTCGAGCTTCTCTACCATGAACAGCCTGCTCGGGTGGGCAAGCGCCTTCAATACTTCCGCCCGCATCTTGACGCGCAACTTCTCATTTTCGGTCATTCTTGGCTCCTTGGCAAATTTATCATGAATTGTTCTCGGCGTCAAGCGGAGCCGCAAATCGGGTGCGATTTCACGGATCGGTTTTTTTCATTGTGCAAACGCACAAAAAGACTACCCCTTCCCTGAGACTGCCAATCCTTGGGAGGGGATAGCCATGCAAAAGCTAGAGGAACTTCTACTCCGTTCTCCGGCCATCGTCAAGCAGCTCACCGAGGAGGTCAGCTCTGGTGGCCTGAGCCTCAAAGAGGCGGAGCGTCGAGTATTGGAACATCTCAACCATATCGGCACTCTCATGATCAGCGAAGTGGTTGAAGGGGTGCGCGAGCCTGTTATCGAGAATCGGGTGTCGGTGCAGGGGCGGCTGGCAGTCTTCGATGGGGTGCGCAATCTGAGCTTTCTCAATCGATTTTTGAAGGGACTACCACGCGAGGGCGGCGTTGCTGCAAGTTTTTGGAAGGCAGCGGGGGATACTACCCCCCGCTGGATGAGAAGCTGGGCATGGACCAGTGCGGCGGATTCAGTCCGCTGATGACCTATTTGCAGGTGCTATTCGGGGTAGGTGAGGGTTTTGATCGCTCCGCGGAGTTTCTCAGTGAGGTTGTGGGTTTCAAAGTCAGCGCGACTGCGGCTCAAAACAACACCGAGGCCACAGGAGCGCGAATAGACGGGCATCCCTTGCGCATGATTCCCGCCAAACGCACTGAGGAGTGCGAGTTGATGGTCGTGGAGATGGATGGAACGATGAGCCCACAAATCCATGAGGAGCAGACAATTAGCGGACGCGAGGCACTGAAGCAACTCACTGAGTACAAAGAATGTAATCTGGTGATCATCGACAAGTACCGCCAAAGCGAATTGGTCGACCGCTGGATGGGTGCCTGCTATGGACCTCGGGATCGCTTCGAGCAATATGTCGGTCATACCGGGCTACAGATGGGTCAACTGAGCGCCCAGCAGATCATCGTGCTGGCTGATGGTGCGAAAAGCAACTGGGAGATCCAACAGACAGACTTGTCGGACGCCGTGCCGATTCTGGATTTCTTCCACGCCTGTGAGCAGCTGGGGGGGTCCGCGAGTTATACCCAGAGGAGAAACAGGGCCAGAAAGCCTTCGCCCGCTGGAAAGATATGCTATGGGAAGGAGAAGCCTTACAGGTCATTGCCGAGATGAAAGACTGCCTGGCTCGATTACGCGATGCTCACAAGGGCCAAGGCCACATCAACTATTTCCAAGCCAACCTCTCTCGCATGCAGTACAACGAGTATCGAGAAGGAGGATTCCCCATCGGCAGCGGGCTGGTCGAGGGTGGATGCAAGTTCGTCATTGCAAAACGGTTCAAAGGAAGCGGAATGCGATGGAAGAAAGCGGACAACGAAGCTGTCTTGATCGCGCGATTGGCGAAGCTCAACGGACTTCCCGAGTACTTCGTGCCCAAACCGCGCGAGTGGTCGATTCGAGCGGCTAAGGCAGCGTGAAAGTCAAGAGCGGGAGCCGAGGCGGAAAATCGCACCCCGCAAATCACACTGTATTCCCCCATTGGTGCCTCAAGTCCGTGCGCCCATTCAAATGCAGCCTCCTGAAACGAAACCTCCTACGCTTTGGCGAACTCGTCGACCGCTTTCAGAAGTGGTATCAGATACATAAGGGCAGGACCGCCATGCATCACCATCGCCATGAATCCGGCGGAAATGATCTGGGCCCGCTTCGCTCCGGCCTCCACCGGGTTTTTGACGTGGACCGCGATGCACCATTCACACTATGCTGCGACGGAAAGACCCACGTTGATCAGCTCTTTTGTTCGCACGTCTGGCCCCACTCCATTGGTGGCCTTCTGCAGGAAGTTCAGGAAGGCTCCCGTCTCGCTTGGGAACTCCTTTCTCAGTTCCCCACCAAAGCGTTGACCTCATTGAGCCTCTCGCTCATCGTCGTATCGCCGTTCTTATGATACGTCCATATTTCTCCATTTCGCCGGCTCTCGCTGACAGCACCTACGCGATGCGCGCCAACAGACCCTCTCGCGCCGCCTCGACAAGCTCGAGAACCGACCCGCTTTCCGCGGTAAAAAGAACGATCCCCGCCGCTGCAAGGCGATTTCGCGCCTCCGCCGACAGTCTTCCGGTGACGAGAGCTCCGGCTCCCTGACGAACCAGCCACGCCACTCGTGCCACTCCCTGAGGGTCAGGCCAGGAAGCTTCGGCCTGCCCCCGGGATTCAAAGCGTCCGTCCTCGCTCACCAGAACAAGCTCGCGGCTTTCTTCAAAAACGGGATCCAGCCACGCTCCCAGACCCGAGCCTTTTGCCGTGACCGCAGTCTTCATCGCGCGCCCGTCCTTTCACTAAGGGCCGACAAGGGGCGTCATCCCAGGCAGTTTCCTGCCGATGCCGCCGCGCCGTCGTTGGACCTACTTGCCCTTCGTGCCCTCCGCCTCGCGGGGCTCGACCATCTTCTTGATGGCCGCTGCCGCCTGAGAGGTGTCCATGTTGCGGATGTCCACCCCGTGAATGTTCTCCTTGCTGAATCCCGCCGACTCCAGCGCGTCGCGGAACATCTTCACCTGCATCGTCGGATCACAGGCGGCGACGTATAGCTCATCAGTGGACTTCCCCTTGAGCAGCGTTGAGAGAAACCGATCTCCATCGGTGGCGCATAACTGGGGGTGGATTGCGATGTAGTCCACGAGTTTCTCCCGCCGAATTGAATTGCCTACGTCGAAAATGTTCATCTTCTGGAACGACGGGCAGTTGCCTTGACATACGCACAACAGAAGCCCTTTGTTTGCCATGGTCACACTCCTTTCACGCTTGGCTGGGGCACCTTTTCGGTGTCGCCAAAATAGCTGATTGCCTCATTCGGGCAGATCTTCGAGCATCCCCTGCAAAACTCCACGCACGCCTCGGGCTGCGCCACCACCGGATGGTCCTCACCAGCCTGGAAGACCCCGTGGGTGCAGAACTCCAGGCAAGTATTGCAGTTGGCGCACACTTCCGGATCGATGACCGGATGCCAGTTTGCAGCCATGACTCTCTCCTTTCTATTATTGGCTTACTGGTAATATTGCCAATGTTACATTAATTGTCAAGTATAAAAATCAACCAAGGTCGACAGGGGGACGAGGCGGTAAAGTTGCGTGGATAACGGTCAGAACGCGGAACTTCAAGGTCAAGGGGACTCTGTGGCGGTACGTGGGGACGGTGGGGGCGCGACCATGCGCTGCATCGTCCGCGGAAGAACCAGCCAAGAGACCGGCTCTACGCGTCCTGTTGTGCCTGCAAGCCATGCGGACGGTCGCCTATGGTGCGAAGGTCCTTTCGCGTCCACAACCGCTCTAGCGGGACATCAACATCTCCTTCACCCAATCGCCGGCGCTTCGATGACGATCTCCTCCAGCGCGGCCAGCTTCTCCGCGTGTTGTGGTTCTGCCAGTGGCGGACAGTCGACCAATTTCTTTTGCGATGCGACGAGTTTCAGGGCGAAGGTGAAACAGTTCGGTTCGCTGCACTGCTTGCAGTTCGTTTGCGGGAGGAGTTTGAAGACTGCCAGCGGCGCCGGGCGCTGACGGGTGGCATGGTCTGGCGTAATCTCGGCGCGGCGTTCCCAGGTTCGGTTGACCATGTCAACAAGGCCTTTGAGTTCCTTCTCCGCGCCCTCGCGGTCTTCCACGTTGCTGGTGGCAATCTCGTAGGCATGGAAGGCGATGTTGTGCCCGCCCTTCTTCCAGGTCAAGGCGTTGGCTTCGGGCAGATAAACAGCGCCACGCAGAGTAGCATTCAGATACGGCAGAATCTCCGAGATGTCGGCGATCAGGCGAGCGTGGGCAACATAGCGTTCCGCACCCGGCTCGCAGGGCGGAGTAAAGACTTCAATATCGTATTTCTCAATCAATATTTGTCCCTCCCGTCGCTCAACGTGCCACGCAGAGTGCATACGACAAATGTATTGACAATCTGCAAACCTTGTCGAGAGAGCGCCGTCAGTTCCAAACCTGCCGGTGGTCCTTCCATCAAGCGCGCTCTGCGCGCAGCGGTTACCAGATGTTCACGCCAAAAAAGTTGCCGATGAACTTTGCGGCGACATAGAGGAAATAGATTCCGAATATCAGCTTCAGGGTATTGGGTCTGAACTTCTTGATTGTTGCTGCGCCGATTTGGGCACCAACAATCGTACCCGCCGCCAACACGAGGGCGGCGCCAAGAAAGACAAATCCCTGCGCAAGTTTTATTCCTCCCCCCACGATGGCCAAGGGGACCATGACTGCCAAGGATGTTCCCATGGTGAGATAGACCGAGGCCCCAAAGAGGTAGATGAGTCCAGGCACAAGCGCATAGCCGCCGCCAAGTCCCACCAACCCGGTAAGAACTCCGACGACGAAGCCGAAGATCGACAGCGTCGCCGGGCGACCTGCGATCGACTGTTCTTTGGCTGAGCCTTGCGCGGCAGAAGCGTTCGCGTCTTTGCGGTATGCGACAATGCCTTCCCAAATCATGCGGATCGACGGCCACAGGAAGACGATGCCAATAATGAGTCCCAAAACGGCAGACTTGCTCGAAAGAAAGGTAAAGAGCCACGAGCCGAGGATAACTCCGGCAACGCCCATGCCTCCGAGCCACCATCCAACCCGGCCATCGACATTTCTCTTCCTGAAATGCCCATAACCGCCTGAAATAGCTGTGAAAATGACAGCAAACAAAGTTGTACCTACGGCGATTGCAGCGGGAAATCCCAGCCAAAAGTGAAGGACCGGCAGCATTACGCTGCAACCGCCTGTGCCGATCCAGCCGCCGAGGAGGCCGGCGGCAAAGCCGACAATGATCAGAACGATCAGCAAAATGACACTCATCTGGGGAACCCCGGCAGCAGGCGACGGCCCGAACCGCAACATCAACCCAGCAGCCACCACGATTACCGCGAATAAGAGCATCGTGAACCAGTAGCGCTTGAAGAACGATTCATTTCCCATAGCTTCCCTCTCCAAGTGAGATTGCCATTCTCATGACGGCGGCCTCACTGCATTGAAATGCAAGATACATGCCATTTTTACGCTGCGTATCGGAAATGGGCTCAATTCTTTCTATTGCATGAAATTATTGATATGCTTGAGACGGGTCGAGAATTCAATACGGTCGCGGATTTGCAACTATCCGATCAATTCTCAGAAGCGAATGTGCAACTACTTCGATGCTGCGGGCCACGAGGAGGCTGAGGTCGTTTCGCCCAAGGGGCTTATTGGATCCCCTGCGCAGCAGCGACACGAACCGAGAACAGAATTTCCGCGGGAGCAGCAGAGGAATTGTACGGAACGAGTTCCTGCGGGAGATGCTTTGACTGCCTGACTGCCTTAAGTGTGCTGGAGCGTGGAGGTAGGCACGAGGGCATGGTCGTAAGGCCCGACAACCCCGAAGGTGGAAGCCCCGAAGACAGGAGAGGTTCTCAAAGAGATACAGGACGCCCTGAAAGCAGACAGGTATCGACCAATGCCGGTCCGTCGGCGGTACGTCCCCAAGGGGGACGGGAGGCAGAAGCCCGCTGCGGATACCGTGAGGGATCGCGTGGTGCACATGGCGGCCAACTGCGCGAGCGTGAGTCGCAGTGTCAGGAAGCCCTCAGACAGAGGCGATAACCGCGCCGGTGGAGGTGCCGGCGATCAGATCGAAAATGCCGGCTAGCTGAAATTCCTTCCCGCTTCGCCGGACCGTGGATTCGATCTCGCGACACACTATGGCGGGAATAATCCCTCAAATTCCCCCTTCGTCGATCGACAGTATTTCGACCATATCGCACTTGCCTGCCAAGCGACGATTCGTCGGCGGATACGACATGTTCCGAGGCGACGCCGGCCGGGCACGTGAGCTGCATGTTCTTACCCCTTCCGACATCCGCTCCGTGGGTCCCGGCTTCCAGTCGGGCTTCACGATGCCCGGCCGGCCTTGTGGAGCAGTTGTTCGGGACCCCGGCCGCGGGCTTGCTTCGGCGCCAGCGCCCGCTCGGGCTGCCCCGGAGTGGCATCCCCCTCGGGGTACACCTCTCTCTGCCACAGCGGATCGAGCAGCGCGGAGGTCTGCCGGTTGTAGTTTATCATCCGGCGGCGGTATTCGGGATCGCCCAGCGCGGCGGCCGCGTTCTCATCCATCGGCTTGACCCCCTGGGAGCTGACCAGCCGGTGGGCGAAGCTGTAGTGGTCGCGGACCGGGCAGGGCCGGAACAGGTTTCCCATCCGCTCGGCGCCGCCGAGGTAGCCTTCCTGCCAGATGCGAATGGCCCGGAAGTACTCCTCCTCCAGCAGCGACGATAGAGAGCCGCCCCGGTTGTACAGCTGGTACACGTTGGCTGCCGTGTAGGGAAAGAACACGCAGGGGGTGTAGACCGCCGCGCTCCTGTCACGCTCGGTGACGCGAACTTGTGCGCGGGAATTACCGAGATCTGAGGCGCGCGTAGTACAACGCGCTGGGGTGAAGGACCTGGGAACCAGCGGTAGAT
>Ga0315279_10002677_pt1 | contig 26228 bp, 17 predicted proteins | sample YL17G06_20_MG_FD_203694 | JGI IMG/M metagenome (GOLD analysis project Ga0315279, IMG submission 203694) | Sediment microbial communities from Yellowstone Lake, YNP, Wyoming, USA - YL17G06_20 | ecosystem: Environmental > Aquatic > Freshwater > Lake > Sediment | place: USA: Wyoming | collected... | reverse complement strand
CAAGCTGGACTGCGGTCAACACGGGGCTGACGAACACTGATGTCCGAGCAATTACGGTGAGCGGCACGAATCTCTTTGCAGGGTCTTGGGGCGGCGGCGTTTTTCTCTCGACCAACAACGGCACAAGCTGGACTGAGGTCAATACCGGTTTAACGAACACTCATGTCTTTGCCCTTGCAGTGAGCGGCACAAATCTCTTTGCAGGGACTGAAGGCGGCGGCGTTTTTCTCTCGACCAACAATGGTACAAGCTGGACTGAGGTCAATACCGGCTTGACGAACACTACGGTGTACGCCCTTGCGGTGAACGACACGAATCTCTTTGCAGGGACTCACGGTGGTGGCGTTTGGAGGCGACCGATTTCCGATATTATCAATGCAGCTAAAGGCGTTCAGTAACTGAGCAAGCTAACCCGATCGGCAACTGCACATAATAAATCAGCAAGACGATGCTCGTTGGCTACTATTGGCAGACTGTTAGATACCAGAGAAATGTTAAAGCTTTTTTTGGCTCTCACACTCGCTCAATGCCGTGCCGCTTCATTTCAATGTAGGAGGTAGCGGCACAGCACTGCGTTGTCGCTGTGTCTGACATTGTGAAAAAACTACGTCTGATGCCAGAGAGGCAATTAAGACTGTTGAAATCATGCTTGGTATGCTGGAATCGCAACGTCATGGAAACACTAAAGTTAAATTACCACTTGAAAGGTCATAAGGAGGCTTAAATGCAAGTTGAAATAATGCGTCATGCACTGGATAGAGTTCCTATATCGCTCATAATAGATGATTCTACACTACTGGTCAACCTAAACTATTTCTTCATACGTGATCGCAACATAGCGGCTAACGAAAATATGAGATGGGAGGATATACCTGTCGTACATCCTGAGTCTTTTACCCGTGAGTTTGCAGAATGGTGCCTTGAGAATGGAGTTAAAGGAAAATATAGCGTTGTGCCATGTCCCGCCGCTTTGGGGCGCATAGATCAAGGATTGCCGTTATTCAGCAAGGCACAGCAGGAAAGCTGGCTCAAGATGTGCCGTGAGATAATCCATCAGGCTTTTGATATAACCCCTGAGATGATAACGCATACGTTTGTCGTTGACCTTAAAACGTTCCAACCTCTGGAGTCACGAATATGGGAACAATACAACTGGGATAGACTGCCTGTTGATCAGGAGGAGCTTATCACTGAATACATCACAACTGCTTGTAGAATATTGCATAACGTTGGTTTAACCCCGGAAGGTGTCACTTCACCCGGTGGTTTTGGGAATCCTCTTGAGCTTTACGCAAAAATTACAGGAATTGCTGTCCGTGAAGTTACTGGTAATCCAACGCCGTATTTCTTCAAACGATTCGCTGGTGACTCTGTGGAAGTTCCCGTCTGGTATCCTGATAGAGAAGCAGGTACAGCAGTTGGTGAGATAATTGCATCTACTGGCGATTGGACGGGTTCGTGGACTGGTTATGATGAAGTCAGCGTTGACAGATACATCACGTCTGATTTACAGGATGGTCGTATCCCTTCGCTAATCAATACCGGTGAGCCTGCCATACTTTGTAGTCACTGGCAGGGGTTTTACGGTATGCACAATGATGATCGACGAGGTTTTAATACACTAAAGGCAGTGGTACACCGTTTGAAGCAGTTTGATCCCAACGGAGTGAAGATGCAGTGGCGAAAGTGCAGTAAGATCACGAATTATTCTTGCGCACGTGAGATGGCTGAGATGAAAGTTGAAGGTGACGTAATCAATCTCGATCTGCCCGTAAGAGTTCCAGATTTAACTTTGCGATTGCAAGGTGTAACTGTTCAAGGAATATCCGTAGATGATGTTCAACTGAAACGTGTCTCAAATAAAGAATCTTTCAAAAGCGGAACATTTCTCACAGATGATGATTCGACTACATTTGCTTTTGATCCGAAAAAACGTAACGTAAAGATAAAACTGTTTTTGGAGTGCTGAAGCTTGCTTCAGCAATAGAAAGGTATCTAAATGTCCTTAAAATCAGAAGAGATTAAGTCTAAACTTCAAAGCTTCGGTTTCAGTTGTGGAGACAGGATCATGGTGCATAGCTCACTAAGTTCCTTCGGAAAAGTCGAAGGCGGAGCAGAAGCTGTCATCAAGGCACTAATGGAACTGGTTGGACCCGAAGGCACGATCCTTATGCCTTCATTTAATCACGGTGCGTCATTTTCGCCTTCAGGACCAAACGTATATGACCCAAAAGATACACCATGTATCAATGGACGTATTCCTGACACATTCTGGCGTATGGAAGGCGTTTATCGAAGTCTGAATCCAACACATGCTTTTGCCGCTTATGGTAAAGATGCCGAACGCTATACTAAAAATCATCATCTGACTCTGACTATGGGTGAAGAATCACCATTGGGCTTGATTGCACTTGATGGCGGATACCAGATTAACATAGGAACTGCACATCATACTACAACAGCCAAGCACGTTGCAGAGATGATCAACAGATCGCCCTGCCTTGGTTACAGGACGGAGGCATATCCTGTCAGATTACCCGATGGCAACGTTGTAATGCACAGAACATGGGGTTGGCGAGAGAGAGGATGTCCATTAACAGATTCTGGAGAATACATCGAGATTGTGATGGAAAAACAGAAACTCCAGAAAAAAGGATACATAGGTAAATCGCTCGTGACGTATTTTAGATTATTGGATCTACTTAAAATTATACTTGATATGCTGGATAATGGATATGCAGGATATCCACCATGTTCTGGTTGTACTATAAAACCTCGTATTGTAAAGGAAACCTGTCCGTCAGATTGGAAAGAGAACGGTGATGTCAATAAAGTAAAGGAGATAATAAAATCTTCGTAACTTACATGGAGGTAGATACAAATGGAATTAACCGCTATTCTCACATTAATGGGTTGTTTCTGTGCCTTTCCGGAAGGCATAAACTACGACGAATCAAAAGTGCCTGCTTATACTTTGCCTGACCCTTTGACAATGGAAGACGACACAAAAGTAACTGATGCAAAGACGTGGAAAGAAAAACGCAGACCAGAGCTTTTGAAACTTTTTGAGGAATATATGTATGGTAAATCTCCCGGAAGATTGGAAAGCACTACCTTTGAGGTTACTTCTGTTGATTCTGATAGCCTTGATGGTAAGGCAATACGTAAAGAGGTATCTGTCTATTTCAACGGTAAAAAAGATGGTCAAAAAATGGACATTCTGATCTATCTTCCGAATAATGCAAAGAAGCCTGTACCGATGTTTTTGGGACTTAACTTCGGTGGAAATCATACTGTCCATTCAGACCCCGGTATCACATTATCAAAACAATGGATGCGTGACGATAAAAATAAAACAGAAGAATCTCGTGGTTCTGATGCAGATAGTTGGCAAGTTGAGCTTCTCATTTCTCGTGGATATGGAATAGCTACTATATATTACGGTGATCTTGATCCCGATTTTGATGATGGATTCCAGAACGGCATACATCCGTTATTCTACAAAGCAGGACAGACGAAGCCTGCACCTGATGAATGGGGTTCTATCGGCGCATGGGCTTGGGGATTAAGTCGTGCTATGGACTACTTCGAGACTGACAAAGATATTGATAACAAGCGTGTCGCAGTCATGGGACATTCACGTCTTGGTAAGACTTCACTGTGGGCAGGGGCGCAGGACGAGAGATTTGCGATTGTCATATCCGTAAACTCCGGTTGTGGTGGATCCGCACTCTCACGAAGATGGTTCGGTGAGACTGTCAGACAGATCAACAAGAGTTTCCCTCACTGGTTCTGCGATAATTTCGAGAAATTCAATGAGACCATATTTGATCTTCCATTTGATCAGCATGAATTAATAGCTTTGGTTGCCCCTCGACCGGTATATGTAGCCAGCGCAGAAGAAGACCCATGGGCTGACCCTCGTGGTGAGTTCCTGTCAGCAAGATATGCTGATCCAGTATATCGCTTGCTTGGCACTGATGGTATAGCTGTATATGAAATGCCAGATATTGAACAACCGATTATGAGTACCATAGGATACCACATAAGGCATGGTCAACACGCCGTGACTGAATACGATTGGGAAAAATTTATGGATTTTGCTGATTTACACATAAGGTAACACTTTTTTAATCAGAAAATTAACCACAGATGAACACAGATACACACAGATTTAAGATTGAAAATTGAAGATTAAAGATTAAGAATTGGCTTGATAATCTTTAATCTTTAATTTTGAATTCTGCTTTATCTGTGTTCAGATGAAAATCTGTGGTTTCATAATGAATTGTTACCTAAATCCGTTTAGAAAGTGAACCATTTCCACAATAGGAGATAAAATTCATGATCTGGTACGTAGTCACTGACAGCGAAGAAAATTATAAAAGATCGTCAGCTTTTTATAACCACAAGTTTGTATTAGAGCAAATATCAGGAGATATATGTCTTATCCTGCACTACAAACAAGTCAACAGAGATTTATTTGAAAAGTATAATCCTTGGGTTATCTGCCACAGCGGTGGAAGCGCAATGTATGATGATTATGACGTGTTACAGACAAAAGATTACTGCTCGTGTATCTCTCAATGGGAAGTTCCACAGATAGGTTTCTGTGGAGGGCATCAGATCATTTCAACACAGTTTGGCAGCAAGATCGGTCCCTTGCGCCAATTACGGGAGAACGAACCTGACCTTAACCAGTGGTATTGTCCGGGTCAACTCAAGGAATGGGGCATTTATCCTGTTCAAATAATCAAGCGTAACCCTATATTTGAAGGACTTGGGGATACGATCAAAGTTCAGGAATATCATAGCTGGGAAGTTAAAGAATTAGGAAACGAGCTTGTATTACTCGCAAGTTCGGAAAATTGTCGTGTTCAAGCGTTTGTCCATTCAAAAAAGCCAATCTACGGGACACAGTTTCATCCTGAGCAATCAAGCGACAATTATCCTGATGGGTTTAAAATCCTACAAAACTTTTTCAGCCTTGCGCGAAGGAATTAAGATGCAAGCTTTTTTGTTTGATACATAAAGAAGAAAAGATAACAAAGGAGTTTAATAATGTCTGAAACATCAAAAATTGAAGAACTTGTTGAATTTGCAGAGAACCCGGAACCACGATGCCCTTGCATCCTTCTGTTAGATACATCCGGCTCAATGCAGGGACCACCAATAGATGCTTTGAATAATGGACTTATGACTTTCAAAAGCGATCTGGTCAAGGACCCGCTTGCTTCACGTCGAGTTGAGATTGCTATAATCACTTTTGACAACATAATCAATGTCGCTCAAGATTTTATTACCGCCGATAAGTTTGAGCCTCCAGTTTTGACAGCGCAGGGACAGACTTTCATGGGGACAGCTATTAATACTGCATTGGATATGATCCAGTCCCGTAAAGCACATTATCGAGCCAATGGGATCGCTTATTATCGCCCATGGATATTTATGATCACTGACGGTGAACCGCAGGGGGAACCATCGGACATAATAGATCAAGCAACCCGGCGTATTAATGATGATGAGGCAAATAAGCGAGTTGCATTCTTTGCAGTTGGCGTTGAAAATGCTAACATGGAGCGATTACAAACTTTATCCGTACGTGCGCCAGTTAAACTCATTGGCTTGAATTTTACGGATATGTTTATATGGCTTTCACGAAGCACACAAGCTGTCTCACATTCAAAGATGGACGATCAGGTAGCGCTTCCACCACCCGGATGGGCAACTGTTTAAGGATGAAGGATGAGGGATAAAAATGACTGGAATATTCATGATAAAAAAAATAATCGGGTAAGAAGCTAGATAACCTTCTCTGGATTTCCACTTTCCCCATTTTCATGGGGACGGGAATGACATTCTACGAGGTTGTCATTCCCGTAAAAACGGGAATCCATTTTAATCTATTACCCAATTAATTATTTAATGCTCATTAATATTTCAATCATCTAATTTTCATCCTTCATCCTTCATATTTTTCTATTGTCTTACCATGCAATTATTACGTCAGTCAAATAAACAACCAATTGTTATAGAGCCAGTGCTGGAAATCGGCGCCGGCGGAGAGGCACGTATATACAGTTTACGACAAGAATTATCTTTTGTAGCAAAAGTATACCACGAACCCACAGAAGAAAAAACTCGTAAACTTTCTATTATGCTTGCCAATCCACCACATGACCCGATGGCGTCTTTGGGTCATGCGTCTATTGCATGGCCTTATGACTTGCTAACGGGAAATAGTAAGATTGTCGGATTCCTCATGCCTAGAGTGATAGGTATGAGACCTATAATTGATTTCTATAACCCCGGTACTCGCAGGAAAAATAGTCCTTTATTCAGCTATCTGTATTTATATCGAACTGCCCGCAATTTGAGTGCCGCTTTTAGAGCTTTGCACGAAAGCGGATATGTCATAGGTGACGTAAGCGAATCAAACATACTCGTCTCTGAAACGTCACTGGTAACGCTTGTGGATACCGATTCTTTTCAGGTGCGCGACCCACAAAGCGGTACAATTTACCGTTGTCCAGTCGGTAGACCAGAATTCACTCCCCCTGAACTTCAAAGCGAGTATTTCAAAGACGTAGACCGAACTCCGGAACACGATCTATTCGGTCTGGCTGTTTTGATATTCCTGTTATTGATGGAAGGAACACACCCTTATGCTGGCATTTATCATGGCTCAGGGGACCCTCCACTTTATGGAGACCGTATATCATCAGGACATTTCACCTATAGTGTCAAACAACGAGTTCCATATCAACCAGCTAAAGCATCACCACAATTTGAGTTAGTTGATCCTCTATTACGGTATTTATTTTTGCAGTGTTTTGAAGATGGGCATAAAGACCCCGGCAAACGTCCCGGTGCGCAGATATGGCAAAATGCACTCGAAGAAGCTGAGAGAAATCTTATCACTTGTTCTGTAAATGATCAGCATAAATATGGAGTTCATCTGAAATATTGCCCATGGTGCAAACGCACAGAGGTACTAAGTGGTCATGACCCTTTCCCGTCATCAGAGGCAGTAAAAAAAGGTCTTCACATACAACAATCCAAATCTACAACAACCACAGTCCGAAGAATGGTCCAAAGACCTTCAATAATAGTCGCACGACAAAAAACACATACAGGATTCACTGCTAATATACACCGTACAAAACTCAACTGGCAAAGGGATATTCGTCTTTGGTCAACAGTCGCTTTTATCTTGTTTCTGGTAATTTTACTGAGTCCAAATCTGATGAGTACAAAGACCCCACTGGTAAAAATATCAGAACAACTAACCCTGACAGGGCATGAAGATATAGTCACCTCTGCCGCATTTTCTCCAAATAGTCAAATTATAGCAAGTGGAAGTAATGATAATACAATCAAGCTATGGGATACTAAAACTGGAGGATTAATAAAAACATTCACAGGTCAGAAGAATTTAATAACTTCCGTTGCCTTCTCTCCCAATGGCTCTGTTCTCGCCGCTGGAGTAGCTTGGTTAGAGGGCAGTGAGACACGAGGAGAAGTTCGCCTTTGGGATGTAAAACAAGGAAAACTAATGCGGATTCTAGTTGGTCATGAGGGTGCAGTTCTCTCAATAGCTTTTTCTCCTTTTGCAAAAATAATAGCCAGTTCAAGCACTGATAAGACCGTGAAAATATGGAATATCGAAACCGGTCAGTTATTAAATACTTTCACAGGACATCAGGGTAACGTAACTTCAGTTGCATTCTCTAACAATGGGAGACTCATTGCTAGTGGAAGCCTTGATAATGCTATAAGAGTATGGGATATAGGAACCGGTAAACTACTTACAACTCTATCGAAAAGGTATTTTACCCCTGTGACATCCCTGACCTTCTCGCCTGACGACAGGATGATTGTTAGTGGATGTTATGATAAAACAGCCAGAATCTGGGATCTGATCTCTGGTGGGCTTATAAAGATAATGATAGGTCATAAAGGAGTGGTTACCTCTGTTGCTTTTTCACAAAATGGAAAAATGCTGGTTACTGCAAGTGCTGATAATACAGTGCGCATCTGGGATGTATGGCGTGGGACACAACAGATTGTCGGAAGTTTTGGAGACGGAGTAACCTCTGTTACATGCTCTCCAGATGGTACAATGATTTCCGCTGGCAGTAAGGACAAAACGATAAAGGTATGGAATGTGAGTAATTCTACCTCTTTTTTGGATGCAGTCAGACAAATACTTTTTGGATATTACGAATACAGAAAGTGACGTTCTATCCAATTACCAAATAAAAAACTAATGACAGTAAACTGAATCTTTGTTAAAATATATAGGCTCTTTGGGATATAACGGGGAATTTCCTGTAGGGGCGAAGCATTTGCTATTGTAAATTATATAATCAGCGTTTATGAGGCAAATGCTTCGCCCCTACTGATTGAGAAAGAAATGATGAATAACTCTGACATTAAAAAACTACGAAGATACATGCTTATTGTCTTATGGACAATGATAAGTCTTTGTATATTCGTACCTATATGCTTTGCACAGGAAAACGCTTCCTCTACCAAATGGCAAGATTTTACCATCATTGATATACAATACAAGTGTGATGGCGATTTTTCGCTTGATAAAGTTCGTTCTGAAACAGTCATCCAAATCGGTAATATTTATTCCCGCTCTCAAATAAGAAAAAGTATAGAAAGTATCTATGCCATAGGCGGATTTTCTGATGTTAAAGTAGACGTTCAGCCTAAAGAAAATTTTGTTCTTCCGTTTCTCAGCTCCGCTGAGTCGGGGGGATTCGGCGGAACGAGAGGGGTTACTGTCACTTTTATCCTCGCCAATCAGATGAAAACTCGAAACATACAACTGACTGGAAACAAGAAAATTACTAGAGATGATATAATCGAAATACTGAAGCTAAGAGCAGGACAGGAATTCAGCGAATCACTGGCTCAATCTGACGTGAACTCCATTCGTGATTTATATAAATTATACGGCTACCTAAACACTAATGTCACATTTTCCACCAAGATAGACAGTAAAACAAAGGACGTAGACGTCACATTCAGCATAACAGAGGGAGGACAACCTGTTATCACAGAGATAATCCTTACAGGAACCAACGAGGCTGTTGTTGAATCCAGAACACTTCTCAGGGCAATGAAGGAAATTAAACTTGGATGGACGTATAAAGGTCAGAAAATTCTTGATCTCGACGCCAAAAGTGTAGAAGAAATATACAGACAAAGAGAATATCTAACTGCAAAAATAAAACGCACGGAAGCTTTATATGATCCCGAAATTATTAAACAATACGAGGGGCGAGGAAGACACTTTATCGCTCAAGGCATAACCCCTGAAGAACTGAAAAATGGTTCAGTTGTAATCCTTATCGAAATTGATCAGGGCAGAAGAATATACATGAAAATTAATGGAAACAAAAATATTAGGAATGATGAGATTAAAAAAGCAGTTGCTCTCCAGAGAATGCGCTCTGTAAATGAATCAGTGATCCGCAGAAGCCGTGACGATATAGCAAAGATTTATAAAGCAAGAGGATTTTATCTCGTGGATGTTAATTATAACATCATGAAAGATATGGTCTGGAATTTTGACTCTGAAGGAAATATCAATGACTGGCAGACATCAGACAAGTCGAAGCCTATTGAAGTTTCAGAGGGCTTGCTGAAGATACCAGAAACATCTCTCGTTCCGCCGAGTAACGGAAGAACAGACCTCGTTCCGCCGAGTAACGGAAGAACAGACAGCATAGAAACTTCGGTTGATATAGACACCAAGATTTATCCAAAGGCTCAAGTCAGGATGAAGATAAGTTCTGAAATTAGCACAGAGACACCTACGCGTTCCGTTGGAAGATTATACTGGACAACCGACAAAACAAAGAAATGGAATCAGAAGAGAAGCCAACCATTTCAAGTCATCATAGATAACCAATTTCACGATTACGAGATACTTACGTATAAAAACAAAAGGTGGTCAGGTGCTATTTATAATCTCAAGCTTGAGCCTGTGGACATACCCAAAGCGAGTGTGACTATTGAATGGATCAAGGTGACGACAGAATTTATACCAATAGTCTTTAATATCAAAGAGAACAGGCAAATGCGAATCATGAAGCCAATATCAATAGTCGCACCTCTCGTTCCACCGAGCAACGGAAGAACAGATGAAGGCAAAAAACTCGAAACAGATGCGGATCAGATCAGAAAGCAGATGCTTACCCGCAAAAAGAGTCTTATGTCTTTTTGGCTTCTGAAGAAATATTTTCCTACCGGTATACTAGATGAAGACATTTTTGAAGGGGATTTGCGTGCTATACAGGCATTCTACGAAGATAACGGTTATACATCTTCTGTGATTAATGAGACTAGAGCTACTGTTCCTGAAAAAGGTCGTATTGACATTACTATCACAATAGACGAGGGTCCAAGAACTTTTGTGAAAGAAGTGATGATTGAGGGTAATATAGATGAAGTCTTGAAACCAGAGGAAATTTTCTCTCGCCTTAATGTAGTATCAAAATTTGACCCTCAAAATATTACCGAGAAAGATTCTATATCTCACTATAAAATGGCGTCATCAAAGCCATTCAGGGAATACGATCTGGTTGCTGATAGGTCATTCCTTAGCTTGCGCTACGCTGATAAAGGTTATCTGGCTGAAATCGAACCTATCAGGTTATTTAGTAAAGATAAAACAGAGGTAATCATAACATATAAAATAACACCAGGGAAGCAAATTAAGCTTGATGAAAAAATTGAGATAACTGGTAATAAAAGGACCAAGAAACGAATTATAGAAAAGGAACTATCAAAAACACTTACGAGAGACAAAATATTTAGCTTCTCTGAGTTAGAGAGAAGCGCCCAAAATATTCGTGATCTTGGTTTATTCGAGAGCGTTAAAACTGATGCTCAACCAGTAGGTGATTCTGATGATTTATATAGTCTTGTTGTCAACGTAAAAGAGAGAGATGCCCGATCTGTAAGCTTGCATACTGGTTATACATCAGCAGAAGGCTTTCAGGGCGGTATAGAAGCAAGCGATATTAACCTTTTTGGGACAGCACGAAAGATTAGCGGGAAAGCACAGATCGGAACTCAAGGTAAGAAAATTGAAGCTGAATATAACGAACCCAAATTTCTTTCGAGGATATTTGGTGCAGATTCTATTGGTCTAATTAATGCCTACCCATATTCAGAATTTTCAGAAACGGGATATAATGAATTGCGCAAGGGGATTACCGCAGGTGTAAGCTGGAAATTTCTTACTTCGAGTACGCTCAAGCTGGATTATAGATACGACGTTCTCGATTATACACTAAATGAGAAGAGGGCAGTAACCAAGATCGGAAGGCTTGAAACATTGTTCCAACGAGATGGGCGTGACAATCTCCTCAATCCCAGAAAAGGGACGTTTGAAGGATTATCAGTGGAATATGCAAATCCCGTACTACGTGGAGTTGAAACTTTCACAAAACTCTCAGCTAATGCTATGCTCTATAAACGTTTGTTCGGGAACGTTGTAATGGCTTTAAGTGCAAGAGCCGGACGTTCATGGGGATTGGGGAATGGTGAACGTGTACTTGCTCCAGAACTTTTTCGAATGAGGGATTATCAAACCCCTAGAGGCTACAAATGGGCAACAACAGATATAGGAAACATTCTTCTCAATGGAAGCCTTGAAGTCAGATTCCCAATATATAAATCTTTTGGTGCCGCTTTGTTCTTTGATTCTGGTCAGTTTTATCATAAAACATCAGATATTAGTATCAACTCTATGAGGTCTTCAGTTGGGTTTGGTTTAAGAATCAATACGCCAATTGGTCCTATCAGGCTTGATTATGGTTATCCGATACATGGTGATGGAAATAGAAACTATTGGCCAGATATAGCTTTTGGTAATCCGTTCTAATATCCTATTTCTTGGTTCTTTGGTAATTAACTGGGAGACTTGTGTTTATAATGGATTCCCGTTTTCACGGGAATGACACAAACGTAATCGTTGTCATTCCAGCGAAAGCTGGAATCCATCCTACGCAAGAATCATTCCCTCGCTATTTACTAAAGAGCCTAATTCTTTAAGTTCGGCTCATTCTGCTGCGCATTTTTGAAAGCTGGCTGGCAAAGGCAATAGCACCAAGTAAACAAGCAATCCCGCCTATTATCAGCGTGTTTGGCGCTCCTATCCTACTAGCCAAACTCCCTGCTAATAAACTTCCAAAGGGTGCAATTCCCATAAATGCCATTGAATGAAAACTCATCACTCGTCCACGCTTGTCGTCATCAACAATGGTCTGTATGAGTGTATTGCTTGATACGTTCTGCACCATCATTCCAAACCCCGATATAGCAATAAGTATAAAAGATAGCAGAAACATCCGTGATAATGAGAATGTTATAAGTCCAACACCGAAAATTGTAGAAGCAATGGGTATGATTCTCTCAAGTCCCTGTGCGTTTTTACGTGAGGCAAGAAAAACTGCCCCTCCTATAGCTCCACAACCTACTCCTGCCATAAGAAATCCCAGAGTATGCGGTCCTCCTCCGAGAATATTTTTTGCAAATATAGGCATCAAGACAGTGTATGGCATACCTACCAGACTTACTAGACTAAGAAGAAGCAGTAAATTTCTGATTGGTGCAAATCCAAACGCATAAGCGGCGCCATCCTTTAATTCTTCCCATATACGCTTGGTTGATGCTGTTTTCTGTTTGGGCTTGACTTTCATAGCAAACAAGGCAATTAAAACCGCAATATAGCTTATCGCATTAAGAAGAAAGCATATACCCTCCCCAACAACAGCGATCAGTATGCCCGCAACCGACGGTCCAATTAATCTAGCACTATTAAACATAAAGGAGTTTAATGCGATTGCATTACCAAGGTCTTTTTTATCCTCAACCATTTCAACGACAAAAGCTTGTTGAGCAGGATTATTAAAAGCAGTGAAGATACCAGCAAATATACTTAATAATATTATGTGCCAGACCGATATTGTCTTTGTAAGAACGAGGATCGCAATGGCTAAAGCATGCAACATAGACAAAAACTGCATAAGTTTTATAATACGAATACGATTAAGTCTATCTGCAAGGACTCCAGCATACGGGGCAAGAAAAAGTGTAGGGATTTGACCGGTGAATCCGACTAATCCTAACAAAAATGGCGAGTTAGTCAGGCGATAAACCAGCCAACTCATAGCGATCCTCTGCATCCACGAACCGATCAGTGATATACCCTGACCGGTAAAAAACAGGCGATAATTTCTGTATTTGAATGCCCTTAAAATATGATTTATAAAATTTTTTCTTTGTGTCATAAAAAATATGCTTTTAGTTGATTATGTTATTGATGTTATTTTAACATAATGATATAATGTTTATCAATGCAATAAATGAAAAACACCATATACTCACTAAAATTATGGAGGCTTATATGCTTTCAATACAGGAAAATGATAATAAAATATATAGCCACATTAGAAAAAAATGGCTTATAAAAAAACCGGAAGAAATTGTTAGACAGAATTTTCTTTTAATTCTTGTAAACGAATATGGATATTCTCTTGATCAAGTTGATGAGGAATTATCAATTACAAGAAGAGGATCCGGTAATGCAAGGGCTGATTTCGTAATTTGGAAAACTGTTGAAGATAAGCAGAATTCAAAAGCACCCATAATAATTGTTGAATGTAAATCAGATAATGTTACAATCTCAAGTAATGATTATATTCAAGGAGAAAATTATGCACGTATAGCGGATGCACCCTTTTTTATTACACATAACAGCAAAGAAACTAAGTGTTGGCGTGTAAAAAAAGATAGAATGCCTGGTTATATTGAGGAAATAGAGGATATACCAGAGGCTAATGCTACTGAAAAACAAATCGAGGATTTATTATCACGTCTAAAGGTATTCAAGGAAAATGAATTTGCTGATCTTTTTCACACTTGCCATAATATCATCAGAAACCGTGAAAAACTTGATCCCGCCGCCGCTTTTGATGAGATTGCCAAAATACTGTTTATGAAAGTTTATGCAGAACGAAATCTAAAGACAAATATGAAAAACAATATTTTTTCTTTAGACTTTGTAGAAAAAGCAGAAACTTATAATCCCGAATATTTGACTGATATATTTGAAAAAACAAAACGAGAATTCGGTAAAGATCAAATTTTTTCAAAAGATGAGAAAATAAATTTACGAACGAATACGATTAAGGCGATTATTGAAAAACTTGAAAAATATAATCTTTCTGAAACGTCCACTGATGTTAAAGGAATAGCTTTTGAAAAATTTTTAGGCAAAACATTTCGTGGAGAAATCGGACAATTTTTTACTCCACGTCCTATAGTAGAGTTTATGGTTCGAATGGTTGAGCCAAAGGAAAATGACATTATTTGTGATCCAGCCTCTGGTTCTGGTGGTTTTCTTATACGTCTTTTTGAATTGGTGCGAGAGCAGATTTATAGTTCAATAGACAAAGAATATCAAATACAAAAGACTTTGATCGAAAAAGAAGAAGGATTATCTGAAGAAGAAAAAGCTGAAAAGATTACCAAAGTATATGACAATCTTCAAAAACAACTAGATACAGAAAATACTAATTCAAGGATTTGGAAGCTTGTTAATAGGTGTATCTATGGCACTGATGCCAATGAGCGTATGTCCAGAACATCCAAAATGAACATGATTATGCACGGTGATGGACATGGTGGAATACACCACCACGATGGATTTTTAAATGTGAATGGAATTTTTGAAGAGCGATTTGATATTGTTCTCACTAATCCTCCATTTGGTCAAACTGTTGATAAGGATGACACAATTGTTGATGCACCAATTGAGATTGATAATGAGATAATTGATTATTATCGAAAAACTTATGGAGAGGCTTATGATAATTCACAAGGAAAGATAAAATCAGCAAAAGATAAGCCTATTACTTCCCTCTTTGAACTTCCGAAAAGTGACTCTATCAAAACTGAATTGCTTTTTATAGAGCGTTGTTTATCTCTTCTAAAACCCGGAGGAAAAATGGGTATTGTTTTACCAGAAGGTGTATATAATAATCCATCTCTTGCTTATGTCCGTGAATTTGTAGAAGATCGGGCATACATATTAGCAATTATCTCTATTCCACAGGAAACATTTGTATCTGCCAAAGCATTTGTTAAAACAAGCTTGCTTTTTATGCAGAAATTTACGCAAGATCAAAAAAAGAAATGGGACGATATATTACAAAAAAGATTAGAAGAAATATTGGCAGAGCAAAAAGAGGAAAGAGGACAAATAAAAAGCAATTTGAGAGACAAAAAAGCGATTAAAACTAAGTTAAAAGAACTTGATGATTTTGTCAAAAGTGAAAGTCGAAAATTGGCACATGCCGATTTTGACTACCCGATTTTTATGTGTGAGGCTGAACATGTAGGCATAACTTCAACAGGAGAAGAAGATATAAGTGAATTGTCACAAATTTTGGAAGAATATAAAAAATTCAAAAATGATTTAGCAAATCTTGCGAATAATGGGGGCTAGATATGCGAATAATCATTGTTTCCTTTAAAGATTTAATTCGTTGGGATGTTAAATATTTTTTAGCGAAATTGACTTTTAAAAAGGATCTAATTGAACTTAAAGAAGTTATTGTTCCAAAGAATGAAAAAATAAAAAAAGATTCCTACAAAGGTGATTATGAAATTGTTGAAAAAATTGCTTTTGACAATGGGCAAGTTTATTTTAGATCAGAGAGAAAAACTGGTATGGATTTATATAAAGCAGATAAAGGTAATCTATTAACATCAAAGATTAATCTTCATCAAGGGGCGGTTGCTTTATGTCCAAAAGATTTAGTATGTTCTACTCATTATTATGTTTATGAAATAAAAGAAGAAAAGATTATTCCAGAATACTTAATTCTTATCTTACGATCAGCACCTTTTTTAAATGCTATCGAGTCTTTAAAAGCGAGTTCAATTAAAAACGAAATCGGACCTTCATTTTTGTTGGATTTAAGAGTTTATGTGCCATCACTGGTAGAACAACAAAAAATTGTTGACCAATGGAATAAAGCACAACAAGAAGCACAAGAACTAAAAGAAAAGGCGACAGCTAAAGAGAAAGCGATTGATGATTATATTTTATCTGAACTAGGTATTGAGAAAAAAGAATATCAAAAGAAAAAAGGTGCATTTGTGGTGCGATTCAAAGATTTGGAGAGATGGGGCATAAACTTTAACAGTTATGATTGGAATTTAGACAATCTATTTGAAACAAAAAAATATGCTACTGAAAGAATAGGTAAAATTGCCAAAATCAACCAAACTTATCTGTTTCTAAAAGATAAACTAAATCAAAATATATCATTTATTCCTATGGAAAATGTTTCTGATATAGAAGGAAGAGTTGAAAAAAAAGATATAAGAAAACTAAGCGAAGTTATAAACGGTTATACAAGATTTGTCGAAGGTGATATTATTTTTGCAAAAATAACCCCTTGTATGGAAAACGGAAAGTGTGCAATCGCCGATGGTTTGGAAAATGGCATTGGGATCGGTTCTACGGAGTTTCATGTTTTAACTCCAGATAAAAATTTAATCGAAACAAAATATCTATGGAATATTTTACGATTAAAATTTTTTAGGAAAAGCGCAAAAAGATACTTTATTGGTTCTGTTGGACAGCAAAGAGTTCCAGTTGATTTTTTGGAAAAGATTAAAATTCCGATTCTACCTATTTCTATTCAACAAGAAATTATTCAAAAAGTTGATGAAATGCGAGAAGAAATTGTCGAAATTAGAAAAATGGCAGAAACTATTTTAGAAAACACGAAAAGAGAAATCGGACAAATGCTAGAGAAATAAAATAAATTTCTGGAATATCTTTAGTATGCTCTTGTAGGCAAATATTAAAGATTGAGGATTCCATAAATTTAATCCTCAATCTTCTAATTATTCGATTTATAAGTTTTTGACTATTTTTTATTTCTTCTGATTAACTTCTGTATTTATTCTGTCAATAATGCTTTCAATTGGCATTACCCCAAGGTCTTCTCCACCTCTAAGCCTGACTGATACGGTCTTTGCCTCTGCCTCACGCTTGCCGACGACTAGCATGTATGGAACTTTCTCAAGCTGTGCTTCTCTAATCTTAAAACCGAGTTTTTCGCTTCGCAGGTCCGCTTCAACTCTAATTTTGTGTGTGAGCATTTCATCTTTTATCATTTTAGCATAGTCATCTAAGTCGCTTGTAACAGGCAATATCCTTGCCTGAACAGGTGCAAGCCATACAGGGAAAGCGCCTGCATAATGCTCAATCAATCCGCCAAAGAAGCGTTCAATAGCACCAAGAACGACATGATGTATCATAACGACCTCGTGTTCCTGACCATCCTGACCGATGTAGGTTACGTTAAAATTCTTTGGCTCGTTGAAATCAAACTGGATTGTCGGTCCCTGCCATGGACGACCAAGCGCATCTAGTAATTTTATGTCAATCTTAGGTCCGTAGAAAACCGCTTCGCCTTCCATACGAATATATTTCAATCCTCTTGCATTTAATGCCGAAGAAAGAGCAGATTCTGCAAGTTCCCACATCTCGTCTGTTCCAAGATAATTCTCTTTGTGTTGCGAATCTCTAACGCTGAGATTTATCTCGAATTCCTCATAGCCAAAAGTTTTTAGCATGAGCATAGCAAAATCCAGAACTTTTAATATTTCCTCTGGTGCTTGTTCTGGAGTGCAGAAAATATGTGCATCATCTTGAGTGAAACCACGCACACGAAGCATCCCCATCAACGTTCCAGAACGCTCATATCTATACACTGTCCCAAGTTCAGCAAACTTAATCGGCAATTCACGATAGCTGCGCATCTTCGTCTGATAGATCAGGATATGACCGGGGCAGTTCATCGGTTTAAGTACGTATTCCTGATCCTCGACCTCAAGTACAAACATATTTTCACGGAAAAAGCTGTAATGTCCGGAAGTCTTCCACAAGTCCGATTTTGCAATATGTGGAGTAATAACCAATTCATATCCGCGCTTTATATGCTCATCTTTCCAAAAGTCCTCGATTATCCTGCGTATAGTTGCACCTTTTGGGTGCCAATAAACAAGACCGGGACCTGCATGTTGCTCGTGAAGGCTGAAAAGGTCAAGCTCTTTCCCGATTTTTCGGTGATCTCTTTTCTGTGCTTCTTCAATTCTTTGAAGATAGTCGTCAAGTTCCTTTTGAGTTTCAAAAGCTATACCATAGATACGTTGAAGCATCTTATTTTTTTCGTCTCCATGCCAGTAGGCTCCAGCAATACTAAGAAGCTTGAACACCTTGACTTTGCCTGTAACTGCAAGGTGAGGACCTCTGCATAAATCCACAAAATTTCCATGACGATATACTGTAACAGTATCATCTGCTATGCCTTCGAGGAGTTCTAGTTTATATTTTTCATTAAGCTCTGTAAATAGTTGAACAGCTTCCGATTTAGTTATTTCGCTGCGGAAGAATGGTAGATTTGCTTCTATAATTTTGCGCATTTTTTCTTCGATGCGCTCAAGGTCTTCAGGTACGAATGGTTCGTCAACGTCAAAATCGTAATAGAATCCTTCCTTAATGGCAGGACCTATGGCAAGCCCGGCATTTGGGAATAGCATTTTTACTGCGCTAGCCATGACGTGTGAAGTGCTGTGCCAGTAGATTTCTTTTCCTTCGTCGCTGTCGAAAGTTATGATTTCGACTTTGCAGTTATTCTCCAATTTTTCAGTTAAGTCAACTAATTCACCGTTTACTCTGGCAGAAACAGCACGTTGAGCCAATTTATCACTAATAGAAGAAGCAACATCTAAAAGTGTTATACCAACAGGAAACTTTCTTTGCGATCCATCTTGTAATTCAATGACGATTTCAGCCATTTTATTTATATCCTTCTACTTTGTATGTTATAGTTTCTAAGTATGATTATACTTTTTAAACTGTAAAACATAGCTATTGTTTAGGTGGTTGTTTCTTATACAGGAAGAACTAAAGAATGGGTGTTAATCTAAGAAATAAGTTATGAAAATAATGATGATGGCAGTTTTTTATCTTCCCTCCCTTACAGGAGGGTGGTAGTGGATAAAACGATGAATCGCAAGGTATCGGTGAGATTAATATTTTGCATAGAGTGCTTAGACAATTAAGTTTGTAGTATTGCAATTATGAGCATTAAATAATTAATCAGGTAATCCAGTATTAAAGCTTTTAAATCCCCCTAACCCCCTTTTTCAAAGGGGGAATGTCTCTAACTCCCCCCTTTAGCAAAAGGGCAGGGGGGATTTGAGATGGATGTAAGGTCCATTTCCACACTGAATACCAAAGAGCCAAAATTAAAAAATGGTGGGCGGTAATGGAGTCGAACCAATGACCTCTTGCATGTCAAGCAAGCACTCTAACCAACTGAGCTAACCGCCCACGTTAAGAAGGATGAAAGATGGAGGCGGCGACCGGAGTCGGACCGGTTAATAGTGGTTTTGCAGACCACCGCCTTACCGTTTGGCTACGCCGCCAGAAAAAATGGAGCGGGAGACGGGGCTCGAACCCGCGACATCTAGCTTGGCAAGCTAGTGCTCTACCAACTGAGCTACTCCCGCTCAAAATTTTGTATTCTATTTACTGAATATATTTTATCAAAACTTGATGCCTTTGTCAACCCCAAAACCGTCAAAAAATCATTTTTAATCTACGATAACCAAAATAATAGTTGCTACTGCCAACGACACAACTTCCACTATAAGTCTTTCAAGTTGCTCTACGGTCATATCACCAACATACGTCAATCCGAGATTGCTTCTCTCATCAACCGCCAAAGTGGCTTCTTTCATGATTTCACTTGCTCTTGCTACAACCTGTGAAATTCTTCTTTCCCATAATTTCTTCTTCTCTGAAGGCAGACCCTGACCCAAAACCTTCTCCATTTTCTATTTCCTTGTATTTTATACGTTATGATCTTTTAGATGCTTTATTTTAATTCTGTTAATATGAGTATAGTCAATAACTATTGGTTGATCATGTCTGTTACTTATGTTAATATATGCTTAAGGTATGATTACTAAACTAAACTTTCCGCAGGTGATAAGCATGGAAACGCTTTTATGGACTGTAATTGGTTTTTTGCTTGGGTCAATACCATTTTCATTATTGTTGGGTAAACTGATTATTCATAAGGATATTCGTCAATACGACGACAACAATTCTGGTGCTGTTAATGTCTGGAAAGCAGGCGGATCAAAAGTTGGTATTTTTGCTCTGATATTGGATTACCTGAAAGGTGTTATCCCTGTTGGAATTGCCTATTTCGTTTATAAAATACCTGACTGGGGATTAGTGGCTGTAGCGCTTGCTCCTATACTTGGACACGCCTTTTCACCTTTCCTGAAATTTCGTGGAGGAAAAGCTATTACTACAACTTTTGGTATCTGGACAGGTATGACACTTTGGCAAGGTCCTACTATGTTAGGGGCATTTTTGGGGTATTTCGTTTATTTTCCGAATATCGGATGCGTGGTCGGTTATGATGAGCATGTTGGGGTTATTGATTTACCTGATGTTTTATTTTGTATTCTGGGGATTTGATCACGCTTTGTTTTTTATATGGATGGGAAATATAATGATATTGGCGTGGAAACATCACAAGGATTTGAGAAAATTTATTCGTGTTAGAATGAATTAGTTTTTTGGGTAAACCATCAAGTCAATGTTTTAGTCTTTTTATTAGTGATCCTTTTGATCCCGTTGACTAATATCAAGCTACCGGGACATTGCTCTTGCTAGAAACATCTATGCGTATGGTCTATACTGGCGCATGATCAATGGTATTAACCGAATTTATTGCAGGATTTATCACGGATAATAGACCAATGGACTTATAGACCCATAGACCATAAATCCGTGTTTCATCACTGTATTTGAGGTGTTATTATGTCAATACTTGTTTTGATCGTTTAGCTTTTTTTACTTACAGCGATCAGGAAGGGAGAATTATGTCCTCTGAATTTAATAACCAAGTTTCGGATAAAAAAGTTATACTAATCAGCAACCGATTATATTGCGAAATTTTTGCGGAGAGGAGTGATAACTATGGAGAAATATCGTGTCGGGATCATTGGCTGTGGAGGTATTGGTCTCAAACATGCCTCCGCTTATGCACAATTACCCAATGTAGAATTGGTCGCCGGTGCAGACCCATCAGACCGACGTGAAGCAGAATACAAACGGATAGGCATCAAGAGTTTCTATCGAGATGCCTCCAAAATGCTTGCTCAGGAGAATTTGGATATCGTAAGTGTTTGCACAGGACCATCTGCACATGCTCAGATGACCATTATTGCTGCGGAATCTGGAGTTAAAGGCATACTCTGTGAAAAACCTATGGCGCCGGATCTGATCCAGTGTAATGCTATGATAGACACCTGCAAGCATAATGGTGTGAAACTTGCTATCGGACACCAGCGAAGATATGGGAAACAATATGCAAAAGGTCGTGAGATCATTGCTTCTGGCACTTTGGGGAAACCTTTGTTGCTGTGGGCAATGACACCCTGTTCGGACGTAATGACTTGGGGTGTCCACTGGATTGATATGTTTCATTTCTTCATGCAAGGTCATAAAGTAATCTCTGTTATGGGACAGGTGGATGTAGAACGACAAAGTCTAACAGGTCACAAGGATTTTGTAGAGGATGCATTATTGGGTCATCTCATGTTTGACAACAAAGTACGTGCTATCCTTGAATGTGGAGACCTTGCGCAATTGGAACCGGGCTTCCCTGCTCATGCTACGATCCGAATCTATGGTCCTTCAGGTAGATTTGAAGCAAACGATATTGGATATACTTTATCTATGGGAAATCAGCATGAGAATATACCGGTAGACAGTCCGTTTGAACAGAGAGATGACGTTCAAATGTGGATTGATGAAATACAAGAACTGATTGACTGTATTGAGCAGGATAAAGAACATCAGAGTGATGGTTATGCTGGACGTACCACAATTGAGGTCGCCTGTGCAATCTGGGAATCTGCACGCTCACGACGGTTGATTAAGCTACCTCTAGAACTTGCAGAATCTCCGCTTTTCGCATTGTGGAAAGGGAAAGATAGACCTTGGGAACAAAAACAATAATAAAAATGGAAGGAGATAAACATGGCAGGAAAAAACAAGAAGATCGGTGGAGGCGGATTTCACCACGTTTTTTTGAAAGTTAGCGATCTAAATAGATCAATTAAATTTTACACAGAGGCACTTGGTTTTGTTGAGAAAGTGTCATGGGGAGAAGGCGCTCAAAGGTTGGTTCTGCTTGATACTGGTGATGGTAATTACTTTGAATTGGGTCAAACTTCCGATAAGATAAGTGAGGGAGGCTCTTACCCGCATGTCGCATTTAGAACTGATAACTGCGATGCCGCTCTCGAATCTGCACGTGCCGCTGGCGCTGTAGTTACGATGGAACCCAAAGACATAGATTTACCCGCTAATCCACCATTCAAGGTACGCATCGCATTTTGCAAAGGACCTGATGGCGAAATGCTTGAATTTTTCCAAAATGAATTAACTTAAATCAACTAATAACCATAGTTGTGGATTGAATTATTTTATTACACAAAGGCACAAGAAGAGCTTGATTCTTCCATATCATGAAAGATACTAACACATTCTGCAACGAACCAGAACGCATCACAAGATGGGCTGAAATGGCATAATTTATTTCAATGGAGGAAATTGTAATGCCAATTAAATCAGATATTCGCATGTATAAAGGCGCACCTCGTTTTTTTGTAAACGATAAAATAATCGCTCCCCCCGCATATTATCTTGGTGGACTGACTTTGCCTGTTCAGCAGGAGATGATAAAGAACCTATCGACGCAGGGGATACACATTTTTACTGCTGATATTAACGTCGGTTGGTATCCAACGGGAACAGATGATGAGACTCGATTTAAGAGAGTCAGAGAAGATACGATGGCTATGGTAAATGCCGATAGTCAGGCATTACTCATGCCTAGATTAGGGCTTAACGCTCCTGAATGGTGGTGCAAAGAACATCCAGATGAACTAGAAACTTTCTCAGATGGAAGAAGGGATGTGTTTGCATCGTGGGCATCTAAACTGTGGCTTGATGATGCTTGTCAGGCACTCAGAGAGTTTGTTGAGTATTGCCATAAAACTGGTCTTTCTGATCACATAATTGCTTATCACGTCTGCGTCGGCGCCTCCGGTGAATGGTGTTACAATGGATGTATGAGAGATGATATTCTTGACTTTAGCTCACCCATGCAGATACGCTTCAGGGAATGGATAAAAGATAAATATGAAACAGAAGCCTTACTGCGCGAAGCATGGAAAGATAAAGACGTAACTTTTGAAACTGTTAGCGTTCCAACGAAGGATGAGCAGATAAAAACTGATTGGCTACAATTCCGTGACGTATTAAAAGGTACAAAAGTGCCAGATTTCTATGCTTGCTTGAATGAAACCTCCGCAAGCAGTGCACCAATACTTTGTCACGTAGCAAAGGAAGCTTGCAACAGAGAAAAAGTCGTAGGTGTATTCTACGGTTATATTGCCGCTAAGGCATGGAACGCCGGTCTTTTTGAGCCAAAAGGATTAATAGATCATAAATTCGGTTCGTATGCACGAAGCGGGCATCTTGCTCTGTCCAAAATACTTAAATCACCCGATATTGACTTTATCTCTAGCCCTTATGATTATATGTTTCGCAACATCGGCGGAGTCGGAGACTTCATGTCTGCGACAGAATCCATCACTCAGAGTGGCAAGCTTTACTGGTTTGAGGACGATACACGTACACATACAGTTCAAGGTTCATGCTATGGTGAAGCTTTCAGTTTAGATGAGAGCATTTCCATTCTACGCAGAAATTTCGGTCATGCGCTGACAGAATACGCTTCGCTGTGGTGGATGGAGCAAGGGATCGGAGAACGTAGCTGGTTCAATTCGCCAGATATACAATCAGAACTTGGCAGATTGGTTCGTATATGGGAAAAAACTCTTGAGCTTGAGCGCACAGAACCGACTGCTGAAGTTGCTGTTATTTTTGATGAAAAAGGTCCTATGTATGAAAGTCTGTATAATGATCTTGACTGGTCTATGATATACAAACAGCGTGTCTATGGGCTTTCACGCATGGGAACTCCTTATCGTTTCCATCTGCTTAATGATCTGGTTGAAGGGAAAATGCCAGATTATAAGCTGTACATATTTCTGAATTGCTTTTATTTGAAAGATAATGAGCGAAAGGCTATTGATAAAAAAGTCAAAAGGGATGGAACCGTAGCGTTATGGTTGTTTGGAGCAGGAATCGGAAATGAGAAAGGGCTTTCTCTGGACAACATGACGACTCTGACAGGCTTTAAGTTTGCATCGCTGGACAGCATCTGGGAGTTGACGTGTTCAATACGAAACTATCAGCACCCAATAACACAGGGATTAAGGGCAGACACCGTATTTGGTACAGATTCACGAATAGGTCCGATTATTACTGTGTCTGATCCAGAAGCTACCGTTCTGGGATTATTAATCTTCAATCAGGGAAGAAATGAGCCGGGATTTGCAGTAAAAGATTTTGGTGACTGGAAATCGGTATATTCAACAGCACCAAACTTGCCCGCTGATCTGCTTCGGAATATTTCCAGATATGCAGGTTGTCACATATATAATGAAGCAAGTGATGTCTTATACGCTAATCAGCATTTTGTCTGTATCCACAGTGTTCAGGGAGGTAGTAGGACGATCCATCTGCTCAAAAAGGTGAATGTATATGACATTTTCTCAGATAAGCAGATCGCTTCATCAGTTACGTCTTTTCAGGTTGACATTCCATCCGGCTCAACTCAGATTTACTACTTTGGAAATAGATCCGCGAATAACGCTAATAAACACGAATTGAGTAAAAAAGATTCGTGAAGATTAGCGTAAATTAGCGGATAAAAAACATTTTCACTTTACTTTCATGTCGCCCCAGGTTGTGGCGAGTTTGCCAATCTTATCTACCGCCTTTGGTGCCACCAGAAACCTGTTCTTAATTACTTCAGCCATATCTGAGCCTACCTGATCCAAAGTTTCATTACCTTCGGGCCATGTGTGCATATTCACAAACCAGCCTTTCATCTTTGGTGCTTGAATAGCTATCGGATCTGCATAAGTAGCGCCGTCGTCTGCATAGCTTTCATAGTTGAATTTATTACTGTCTAATGTTTTAAGCATAATTGGTCTCTGAGAAGTATGCTCTTTAATTGAAGGTATGAGTTTCTTCCCAAGATCGGTCGGTGTCATGTTTGTTGATCCTGTGCTTGCTGTGACGATAACTCCAAAGACTGATGTTTCACCAGCAGAACCCGGACAATTGGCAGGAGCATCAAAATAATAAAACGGCCAGTCACCAGTCCAGAGCATTATCCCACCGCCAGTCAACCATTGATTAACTAGGTCTTTATTACCTTGGCTCTTAAAAATTTCACCCGGAGCTATTCCCGTTGCCATTATCACAATCCCTGTTTTATTAGCATTCATATATGTTACAAGGTCTGCGGCATTGACAACCTCGTATTTTATTTTTTTTGCATCCAATGCTTTTTCTGCTGCAGGAACCATAGCGGCTGGATCAATCCATGCAGGTGATTTGTCATTGTATATGACAACGTCTTGAGCTATTAGGCTATTACACACAATAAAAAAAGCTAAACACACAAATGCTAACTTCAATATCGCAGATTTCATGATCAATTCTCCTCCTTCATTAGAAAGATGCTTTATACCTCTTTACCAACTTAAAAAACACCCAGAACAAGTTGTAATTACATTATATATTATAATACAAAATTATAAATTGTCAAATAGTGACTGAATGTGTGAATCGGGATTGAATGGGTTGAGATAGCACTGTCAAAGACATGTGACTGGGACAGAATTCCTATTTGGATTCCTGTTCATTGACATTCGCTTATGACATTATATATAAATTTATCCGACTTCTTGATTGGAGGAGTAATGGTAATTGATAAAGTCTTAGCCAAAAACCACTATCCCTTATGAACATTAAATAATTAATGGGGTAATAGATTAAGATGGATTCCCGTTTTCACGGGAATGACAAACCCCGTAGAATGTCATTCCCGTCCCCATGAAAATGGGGAAAGTGGAAATCCAGAGAAGGCTATCTAGCTTATTACCCGATT